>JADMIO011167831.1_pt1 | contig 18397 bp, 18 predicted proteins | sample 8958161 | NCBI WGS metagenome assembly JADMIO01 (sample SAMN16585339, study PRJNA669376) | soil metagenome | isolation source: Crop rotation soil | place: USA: Cullars Rotation, Alabama | collected 2011 | reverse complement strand
ACAACTTGTCCACGTGGAATTCTAAGCTTAGGATCCCAATGTGCTGGAAAGCTTAAAGCTGACAATCTCGAAAAGACTTATCGCGTGGGCAAAGTGGACGTTCCTGCTTTGCGTGGTGTATCGCTGACTGTGGAGGAAGGCGACTTCATCGCCATCATGGGTCCCTCAGGTTGTGGCAAGTCCACGATGCTGCATTTGCTCGGCGGACTGCTGACCCCGACGAAAGGACGCATCGTAGTCGATGGCGAAGATCTGACGGCGGCATCAGACGCAAAGCGTACGGACATTCGCCGCCGCAAAATCGGCTTCGTCTTTCAGCGATTCAATCTTTTTCCTACCTTAACTGCCGAAGGCAATCTGCGGCTGGCCGAAAGAATTCACGGAAACGGCGCAGACGATCCCGACCGGCGCCGCGAAATCCTGCGCATGCTGCGCCTGGAAGACAAGATGCACCACAAACCGCTGGAACTTTCCGGCGGCGAGCAACAGCGCGTGGCTCTGGCTCGCGCGGTCGTCAACCGCCCGGCAATCGTTCTGGCCGACGAACCGACCGGCAATCTCGACACCGAGAATTCTGAGATCGTTTTGAAAATGTTTCGCGAACTGAACGATCGATTCAATCAGACAATCCTGATGATTACACACAATCCCGAGGCAGCCGCGGCCTGCCAAAGGATCATCCAAATGCGTGACGGTCATATCGTATAGCCTCACGAAATGACTAAGAATATCTGAGAGACGCAAGATGGGTTTTATCTCGGACACTGCCAAAAAAATCGTCTTTTGGAACTATTCGCGGACATCCTGGCAATGGGATGTGCTTTGCGTGTTGATCCTTGCTTTTATTTTCCTTACGCCGAAGAGCTGGTTCGCGAGTCAGCCACCGCTCCACACGGTGACGATCTTGACGGCCGATCTTGTTGAGAAACAGGGAGATAAAGCTGAAAGCGAAGTTGTTCGCCGCGCCAAAGATCAACTCAAGTGCACCTACTGCGAGGTGGTTTACCCGTTGCGACCGAGGATTGGGGAGTTCGGCAAGGTGGTTGCATATGAGGTTGACATACGGTGATCATGCTTTATAATTCACAGATTAATTTACCGTGAGAGCGCATCGGTTGAAGCGTGCTCACGGTTTTGCATAAGGGGCCCACGCGGGCCTTAAGTTTTGAAGGAGTAATGATGAAAAAACTTGTACCCCCGACACTAATTGCCCTGATGTTGGCGGCACTGGTCGCGATTCCTCTTCCGACCGCGAAAGCCCAGGCTGGACTGGTCAGTTCGATCCTTTCGAAGATGGAGAAGAACCGGCAGAACCTAAAGACCCTGAGTGCTGATATCAGCATGGAGAAGTACAACTCGCAGCTGCGCGACTCGGACAAATACTACGGCACGGTGCGCTACATCCCGGCCGGCGGCCGCGCGGCTTCGTTTGTGCGGCTTGATTGGAATAAGCCGCAGCAGGAAATTCTCGTGGTGGCCAATGGCGCCTACATGCTCTATCGGCCGCGTTTGAAGCAGCTAATCGAAGGCAAGACGGCTTCAGTCAACAATAAAAAAGACAATGACGTGTTGGCGCTCCTGAACATGTCGGCTGCGCAGCTGCGCTCTCGCTTTGGAGACTTCCAGGACCAGCGTGAGGAAACCATCTGGGGCGGGGTTCACACTACGCACCTGAAAGCGATTCCCAAGACTGCGGCCAGCTATAAGTACATTGAGCTATGGGTCGATGACAACGGCATGCCGGTACAGACCAAGATGGTCGAGAAGAACGATGACTCGACGACCATGCGTCTGAGCAACGTCAGCCGGAATGGCGACATCCCCATGAGCACGTTCAAGCTGGATCTCGATTCCAGCGTCAAGCGAATCAAGGGCTAAGAGCGATTTTTCATCGCATTCAGGCGAAGGGCTTCGGGCAACTGAAGCCCTTCGTTTTTGTAGCGCAACTTGCTAATTTGCGATTCAGTTCTTTGAGCGCGCGAGTTAATAACTTGCGCTACAACCGCCCTCAGAATATTCTTTTCACCTAAAGCAGTGCGGCCGACAACTTTTCTCAGGTTAAAACTTCGCGAGGCAGCGTTCATTTCCAAGGCGCTGTTGTCGACGAACCATGTCGTGCTGGCGCACATCATTCCCATGCGCCGCTGCAATCTCGCCTGCGGTTACTGCAACGAATACGATCAGGTTTCCAAGCCAGTGCCGCTCGACGTGATGAAGAAACGGCTGGACAAGCTGGCCGAACTGAACACTTCCGTGGTCACCATCTCAGGCGGCGAGCCGATGATGCATCCTGACCTCGATCAGCTCATCAGCCACATACGTTCGCACGGGATGATTGCCGGACTGATTTCCAACGGCTATTACTTCACCCCGGACCGCATCAAGCGGCTGAACGAGGTCGGCCTCGAGTACCTGCAAATCAGCATCGACAACGTCAATCCGGATGAAGTATCGCGCAAGAGTCTACGCGTGCTGGATAAGAAGCTTCGTTATTTGGCTGAGCACGCCGACTTTCATATCAACATCAATTCCGTGATCGGCGGCGGCATCAAGAACCCTGAAGATGCTTTGACCGTGGCTCAGCGGGCGGTCGAGCTGGGTTTCTCGACCACCGTCGGTGTGATTCACGATGACGACGGCACCCTAAAGCCGCTCACCGAAAAAGAAAAGCAGATCTTTCACGCCGTCAAGAAACTCGGCAACAAGGATCACGCGCGATTGAACTGGTTCCAGGACACGATTGCCGAAGGCAAGCCCTACGAATGGCGCTGCCGCTCAGGCTCGCGCTATCTATACATTTGCGAGGACGGCAAGGTCCACTGGTGTTCGCAGCAACGCGGCTATCCCGGCATCCCGCTCGAGGATTACACCATGGAAGACTTCAAGCGGGAATACCAGACCGAGAAATGGTGCGCGCCTACCTGCACCATTCAATGTGTCCACCAGGTCGGCATCCTCGACAACTGGCGCGACCCGCAAATGTCCGAAGGTGAGTTGCGAAAACAGAAAGCGAAGAAAGAAAAAGAGCGTCTGGGCCAGGCTTCGGCACAGACTAACTAGACCGTCTCGTGAATATCTCCCTCGACCTTATAGAGCGTCACCGAACTCGATAGACCAAGCCCGGAAAGCCTGCCTGCCATAATTACGATCGTTTCGCCCAGATCGACCAGGTCCGCTTGCAGCAATGCTTGTTCGCCAATCTTCAGGAGTTCTTCGGTGCTCCTCGAGGGTGTTACCAAAACCGTTTCGACTCCCCAAATTACCGACAACTCATTCATCACTTCGCGCGACGAGGTGAGCGCGATAATTCGCTGATCCGGCCGCAAAGAAGAGAGCCGCCGCGCCATCAAACCTGATTCGGTAAAGACGGCAATCAATCGCGCGTTCATCTCATCGCCGGCAAAGGCCGCTGCCTCGCACAATGCGCGGCTGACGCGGCCGGTCTGGCGGCCTACGAGTTTGTTGATGATGGAACGCTTTTCTCGCCGGGTCTCAGCGGTTTCAATAATGCGCGCCATCGTCGAGATTGCCGCGACGGGATAATCGCCGGTGGCGGTTTCGCCCGACAACATCAAACAGTCAGATCCGTCCCAGACAGCATTCGCCACATCGGTCGCTTCGGCACGCGTCGGCCGCGGATTTGAAACCATCGATTGCAGCATCTGGGTGGCCGTAATCACCAGCTTGCCCGCAGCATTGGCCTGCTCGATGATTTGCTTTTGATAGACCGGCACCTGTTCGACGCTGGTCTCGACACCGAGATCGCCGCGCGCCACCATGACTCCATCGGCGGCCGCGATAACTTCGTCGAGATGATCGATGGCCTCGGCCTTTTCAATCTTGGCGATTAGCGGCGCTGAGCTGCCCGCGCGCTTGATCAATTCCTTGGCGACCTCACAGTCTTTGCCGCTACGCACAAACGACAAGGCGAAGTAATCGACATCCTGCTGTGCGGCCCACTTCAAATCTTCGCGATCCTTTTCCGTCAGCGAAGGGATCGGCAGCTTGATGCCCGGCAGGTTGATTCCCTTCCGTTCGCCGAGCATGCCGCCGTTAATCACACGAGTCACGACGTCCGTCGCCGTAGTTTTCTCGACGCGTAACTCGATCGCGCCGTCGTCGACCAGGATGCGGGCGCCGGGATGGACGTCCTGCGGCATGCCGTCGTAATTGGTCGCAACCTGGGTGTTATCGCCTTCAACATTTCGCGTGGTAATGGTGAAGACCTGCGCGGCCTTCAACTCAACCTGCTGATGGTCTTTCAAAGAGCGTGTGCGAATTTTCGGGCCTGACAAGTCAACCAGCACCGCCAGGGGCCGATCCATTTTTCCCGCCACGGCGCGGGCACGTTGAATGTCAGCGGCCTTCTCTTCATAGGTTCCGTGCGACATGTTTATGCGCACGCCATCGGCGCCCGCCGCCAGCATTGCTTCAAAAATCTGTGGGTCACGCGAGGCGGGACCAATCGTCGCTAATATCTTTGCTTTTCTCATTTGTAAGGACAGGGTCTCCCTGCCCATTCTCTGCATTTAATTAAGAAACAGGGGAGGAACGCCTCCCAACCAATCAGGCCAGAAACGGAATCACGGCGCGAACTCTTTGCGCATAATCATCGAACTCGCGCCCGAACATTTCCCGCAAGAGCCTTTCTTCACGGCTGACGCGAATAAAAGTTCCAATCGCAAAAACCAGAATAGCGAATACCAGGCCGATCCAGTGACTGACGGCAAGTCCCGTCGCCAACAGCATCCCCAACATTCCGGTATAGATCGGATTACGCACGATACTATACGGCCCCTGTGTTACCAACTTGTGTCCTTCGACGACGCGCGCCGCCAGACTCCATTGAACGCCCAGCGTGCGGAGCGCAGCGGCGCAAAACCATACTGAAGCAGACGCCAGCAGGACCGCTACCACGGTCAAGACAATCTCAACTAACTTTCCCGATCCAAATATCGGCGTGAACCATTCGCGCTTGAACATCCAAAGTAGCGCATAACTCAGACCCTGAAGAGCAACTCCGGTAAACGAAGCTGGATCACGCTTCTTATCCGGAGGCGCGGGCGGTTTCTTATGAAGCAGAAACGTGAGCGCGAAGGCCAACCAGGACAACAGCACTCCGACGAAAGCCAACGCCGGCCAGAGATTCAATTGAATCCGCATCCTTGGTTTTCAAAAACTGAGTAGCGCAAGTTGTTAACTTGCGGATTTTCCAACGTGACGCGTGGTTGCGACCAGACGCAAATTAACAATTTGCGCTACAAGCAGGTCGGCTCGAACATTGTGTTTTCGTGGAAGCCGAGGCGTTCTTCAAGCACACGCCGCTTCCTGCCGGTCATCATGCCATGCGTGGTCATGACGATCGGACAAAGCATATAGGTCATCCCTGATAACGAAGCATATCGCGCCAGACCCAGCACGATCGAGACGGCGGCGATCGCCGCATTCAGTGCACTCTCGCGAACGTCGGCGCGCGTGTCAAAGATTTCCAGCTCATTTAGTTCCAGCTGCTCGCGCCGGCGGTAAGCGTGCCAATACAAGAGCACAAACAGGCCGAAGACGGCGAGGTAGCCGACGCTGAAGATCACCATCAGGCTCGCCACCTGATCGACATTTTCCACCATGGCGATCGTCGTACCGTTGGCCAGCCGAATCTCACCCTTGTGCCCGGTGAACATGCTGATGAGAAACGTGAAAACGAACTTCAGCGGATAGACATAGAATAGGACGACAAACAAAAGCATCGCATTCAAGACGATGGTCAGATTGTCCTGCAGCGCGTAGCGACGAAAGAATTTGTACTGCGTGTACCAGACGACCAGCAACAGCGTGAACGAAATAGCGAAGGCGCCGAAGCCGCGGATGGCATCCATCATCTCCGCGAAAGTCTTGGGCACTTCCAGGGACACGACCAGCAGCGTTACGGCGAAACCGAAGACTGCGTCGCTGAGGCCTTCGATGCGCGAAGGCTCATGACTGCGCCAGCGAAATTTGTGATGAGCGCCGACACCTTTCTTGATTAGCTTCTCTCTGATCATTTCGTTTGTTGCGCCAGGGGACCTGTTGCCAATGCGCCTTTGACGACGCGCTCGAGTTCGGCGTCGGACGTCGCGCTGTAGCCGATAAAGCGCTTTACCAGATCGCCATTGCGATCAAAAACGAACGCCTGCGGAATATTTTGATTATCAGACAGGTATTGATCCACTAAATCGTCGTCGGGAAAGCCAAGCGGATATTCGATACCGAATTCTTTCGCAAACGCCGGCACCTCCGGACGATCGTCCTCGCCACCGACGTTCAATCCAATAACCTGCAATCCGCTGGCGCCATGCTCCTTCTGCAACTGGACCAGCCGCGGTGTTTCGGCCCGGCAGGGTTCGCACCAGGTTGCATAAAAGTCGAGCACCACAACCTTGCCCTTGTAATCGGCAAGTTTCGCGGCGGGATTACGGCCCACGACCCAGGTTCCGGCAGCCTTCGGCCGTTTGGCGCAAGCGCCGGCTAAAAGGAGCAAAAGCAGAGAGAACAATCCAACCCGGGATGTTGTGCGTTTAGACATTCGAACTATTGTCTTCATCATTATCGCGCGCTGCAGGCTGTGCCGGCATCTCGGCCGGATTAATTCTCTGTCCGGGCACGCGATATTCCTCGCTGGTCCACTTATCGAAATCGATCAATTTGCAACGCTCTGAGCAGAATGGCCGCCAGGGGTTGTCTTTGTAATCAACAGGCTTTCCGCATGTCGGACACTTCGTCATGGACAAAAAGTAAGAAGGATGTCGTGAAAAGTAAAGGCGGCGGGAAAATCCGGCGTGGGAACGCGGACGCCCTCGTCCGCACCTTTAGTCAAAAACATACTCGAAGGAACACCAGCGTCCACGATTCCACCAGCATTGCGGGCGAGGGCGCCCGCGCTCCCAGCGCTAGCGGCCTTCATCTCGCCGGCTCAATTTTTTGGGAAAGCCACGCTAAGACGCAAAGCGCCATCGAATTGCGCTGAACTCAAACTCTTCGTCTGGCGTAGAATGATGTCGAGGGTAATATGACTGACTACAAAGAGAAATTTGACGACCTGCAGCGCGCCGCGAAACAAAAGGCCCGCGAACTCGATGAAAAACTGGGCGTCAGCGGCATTGTTGAAGATGCCTCGCGCGTCGCCGGCGATGCGGCGCGCAAAGGCGCGCAGACACTGGCTAACGGCGCGGAACAACTGCGTAAGGAGGCCGAGGCGTTCAGCAGCGATCCCAAGCTGAAAGAAAACGCGCGGCATGCGGCAGGCGAAGCAAAGCGTCACGCAAAGGAAGCCGGCAAAGTCATACGCGATGCGGCAACTGATGCCGGCAAGGTCATCCGCGATGCGGCTGGCCCAGCGGGCAAGAAAGCCGAAAAGGCTTTTGATGACGCGGCGAGTTATGTCGGCTCCGCAGCCAAAATGGCCGGCCAGGGAGTGAAAGCTACGCGCGCTACGGCAGCGGCAACTGCGGGCCTGACCAAAGCGAAAGATTGGATTAAGGAAAACCCGGGCACCGCCGCAGTAGTCACGGCCTCGCTCGTCCTCGGCATTCGCGCCGGCGCAGCCTTCCCCGGCCTGGATATCGTCCTGCTCGGCACGCATCCGCACTGGCTGACCCACTCAGCGCTGCCGGTCTGGGGCTTGAAAAAAGCGAGCGAAAAATTCGATGAGTATTTGAAAAAGCAGGAAGCCCGGATTGCTGCCGGCGAACTGGACGAAGCCGAACGTGAGCGCGTCGAATTTCAACGCAAGATGGCCAAGTACGTCGGCGCGCCTTTGCTAGGCGCCTTCAGTTGCGCGATGGGCGCGACGTTGTTTGCGCAGATCGTGAACCCCGTGGGCATCTCAGGCGCACCGATCAGCTGGCTGCTGGGAAGCAACCCATTTCTCGACGGCGTCTGGCTTTTCGCCAACGGCGTGATCTGTTTCCACCAGGGCTACAAATTTTTCATGATCGCGCTGGCGGATCAGGAAGAAGTGAATCGGATGGTGAGGGAGATAAAGGGGTTACTGCCGGCGGCGCAATGACGCCGAGCGTGAGACTATTGGCTTTCAATCGTAGCCGCTTTTGAATTCGCACCCTCGACAAATTGTTTCGCCGTTTTCAGATAATCAGTCTGCTTCGGCGCATATTCAGCTGAGTCGGACGCGATCTCTTTGCCGTTCTCATCAAGCCAACGAATCAACTTGTCGTCTTTGAAATAGAAGCGATTCTCGGTCTTCTTAACCACCTTGCCGGACAGAGGTTTGTCGTAGCGATTCTCTGTCTGCAGGATGAAGATCAATTGACCATTCCAGAAGTAGTATTCCTCGACGGTGCGTCCCGTTTCGCCAAAGAAGGTCGCGACCATTTTCATCACGGTGGGACCGTGGAAGAACGCATTCAGCTCGCCGCCTTCGGCTGAAAAGCCCGAAAGGTTCTTCTTCACCCGCCGGTAGCGCGCAACGTTCTGGTTAATCGTGGCGTAATGCTGCCGGATCGATTCGATGGCGTCGGCCTGCGGGACCGTCGGCACTTTTCCCAGAGCACTGAAACCCGACAGAGCAATTGCCACAAGTACGATGGTGCATTTCATTGAATGCTTGTCTCTTTCCTTTTTGACTTACTTGAGATCGTTCTCGCGATAGAAAACATTCAGCCAGCGCCCGTTCCGCCTGGCCCAGGCAGACGTAACTGCGACGTGAATCGCAGTGACTTTGCCTTTCTCGATCTCATGGGCCGTCGTCTGGCTTTCTGACCCGTGCGCCACCGCCTCGTAGACCACAACGGCGGCATCCTTGTCCAACATAACTACGCGAAACTTACTAAGCGAATAGTCGATGAGGTCGACGCCGCGAATGTATTTCTGCAGCAGCTCCTGCTTGTTAACGACCTGTCCGTTGGAAAAAATGTCGACAAAGTCATCGGCGACAAAGCTCTCGAATTTCTTGTAGTCCTTTTGCTTTACCGATTCCCATGATTGTTTCTCGTAGTCAATCAGTATCTGATCCGCAGATTTCTTTGGTTGAGCAATCGCAACAAAAGCCAGACTGATCAATGCGAAGACGGCGAACAATAATCGACGCATGAGGTTCCCTTCTTAATTAACTGAAAGTAATCGGAAACGGCAAAAAGCACAGGGCAAACACAATCAGTGTCACCACGCCGATAATAATGCGCGGCATGCCGAGCGGTTCCATTTGCTGCGGCTCGGGATGCCCCACGCGCAACATGAAAGCCAGCAGAACCACAAACAGAATCCAGGCTGGACTGCCGTGCCAAAACCATCCCAGAACCGAAAGCGTGCCCATGGCGAAAAATACTATGCGGGCGATCCAACGGTGAGCGGTCTTGCCAAAGACTGCGAAGGTCCCGTGGCCGCCGTCGAGTTGGCCCACCGGCATCAGGTTAAGGCTCGTCACCAATGCGCCGACCCAGGCCGCCAAATAAAACGAGTTGGCCACAGAGTTGTCCAGATCGACTTTGAACCAACGCGCAATCAGACGGAACAGCAGCGGATCGTTGAAGGTGATCACGCCGCCACTGGGGGCGCCCTGACCGGCGACCAAAGGCGCATGATGCAGAGTAAGGACTGCCAGAAACGCGACCGGCACGATTACGATAAAGCCGGCCAGCGGCCCGGCCAACCCGATATCAAAAAGCGCCCGGCGCGAAGGCACCGGCGATTTCATGCGAATGAATGCGCCGAAGGTTCCCGGAATCAAAAGCGGCGGTTGCGGGATAAAAAATGGCAGCGTGGCATCAACTCCATAATAACGACAGAACACATAGTGACCTGATTCGTGCGCTACCAGAATGGTCAGGAGCGATCCTGAAAACAGCAGGCCGTCGGCCAGCACCGACGGATGCGCAAAGGCAAAGCGCACGATTCGCATCACCGTCACCACGTACGCCACCAGAAACGCCGGCACCAATCCACCTCCGTTGACAGACTGATTCAAGCCCGCGCCATCGAGATCGCCAATCATCCAAATGCCACAGATGGTAGTAGTGCCAAGAGTGAGTAGGAACAGAGCCGTGTGCAGGAGCCATTGGCGAGCCGACGGTTTGGCGATGACACGATCCATCGAAAGTGTTGACGCGCTCCCGGTTAAAAAGTCTTTAGTTGATTCGCTCATGAAAAATCACATAAGTGCCGCGGGCACCGGATGTTTATAGTCTGTGTAGCGCCTTCAAAACACAAGCCGCGCGAATGAAAGCAGTGCTTTTCATTCGCGCGACTAACTTATCGGAGCGCGGCTTCTATCAACCTTGAGCGCCTGACGACGCTGATTTCAAATCGCTACAGTTGACGGGAGAATTGGATCCCGCGTACTCACTCATCGCCATCCGCATCCGCATCCGAATCATCGTCCGCAAAGCCGTGGCCATGCAGTTCCTTGCCCGGCTTAAAGCGGATGGTTTTCCCTGAAGGGATGGCCACCTCTTCACCTGTGCGAGGATTCCGTCCCACGCCGCGCTTGCGGGGCTTGACGATAAAAACGCCAAAGCCACGCAACTCGATCCGATCGCCGCGGGCCAGCGCGTCTTTCATCGAACTGAAAAGCGCCTCAACGGCCTGTTCGGCTTTCAATTTGGGGATGCCGGTCTCTTCAGCAAGGCGATTGATGATATCGAGTTTAATCAAGGACGTAGCCTCCGGTCTCAGCGACCAATGATTGAGTTTCAAATGCGAAAAAGGTTGTGACGAATGCTGCATCGGATGATAGTGAGCGCCAATCGAACGTGTCAAGCTTTTGCAAACCTGAGGGGCAAACTGCGATGGTGATTGGTTTGACAATGAAAGCAAACGACGGATAACCTCGATGACATCAAAATGGTGCGGTCGCGTCCAGCCGTCGGCGACTTCGCAGGCTTGATTTGAAAACCATGCTCGGCAAGCAATTCAACCAGCCGCCTCCTTTCGGCACAATTCACCCTGACGACGATCGCGATATCGAAGTTCAGCGGCCCAGGGACGCAGCGCGCAAGCACATGTGGCAGGAATCGAGACTGCTTGTGCGCGATCTGATCTTTGCGCTGATGGTGCTGGCGCTGGTAATGGTGTTCATTATCCAGCCGGTGAAAGTCGAAGGCACTTCGATGTTGCCTTACCTGCATGACGGCGAACGCATCTTTGTCAACAAGCTGGTTTATTACGATGACTACAAGTGGGCGCCGCACATTTATCGCGGCGACATCGTGGTCTTTTGGTTTCCCGACGATCCCTCGAAAAGCTATATCAAGCGCGTGATTGGCCTGCCGGGAGATACGGTCGAAATGCACGAGGGACACGTGCGAGTCAACGGCCGCGATCTCGACGAGAGCTATCTCGATCCGCACTTGAACATGAACCCCTATAATCGCCAGCCGACTTATGTGAAGCCGGGCTATTATTTCGTGATGGGCGACAACCGGGACAATTCCAGCGACTCGCGCATTTGGGGACTTGTGCCCAAGAAGTACATCTACGGTAAAGCGCTGTTTCGCTATTGGCCTTTGACTTCGGCGAAAATGATAACGCGCGATGCGAACAACCGCGGCGTGCCGCCCGGCGCAAATTATCGGCGCGATGATGACGGTCCGGATGACGACGACCGGTAAATCAGTGGCACAGACTTTAGTCTGTGCGATATGAGGAGCAACACAGACTAAAGTCTGTGCCACCTAATGACTGACTGGCTGAAAATGATGGGCATGATTTTCTACGCGCCGTTCCGCGGCATGCGCGAAGTGCGCGATCGCGGCCGGCTCGGCCCGGCAGTGCTGTCAGCGTACGTCGTGCAGTTGGCCGGCTCGTTCCTGATTGAACTTTTGGCTGGTAATCACGCCATCCTAAAGCCGAGTCCCAGGATTGTGAGCAACCTGTTATTTCGTGGTGTCGCGCCCATCCTGATTATCGCCATCGTGATCGTTCCGGTGATCACCCTGGTTGCCAATCTGTTCGATCGGCGCGGCAGCTTCGGCGTGGTGCTGCAACAGGAGTACGGCTCGCTGTCGTCTGTTTGCCTCTATGTTTACAGTGGCGTCTACCTGATTGCCTTGCTGTGCGCGGCGTTTCTGCACTTTAGTGGAATTCAGGCAGCTTACGTTGCCAGCGTCATGCAATCGCAGAACACCGAACAGATGCGCGCGATGGTGCAGCTGTTTTCCCTGTCGCCGGAACAATTGGTCATCCTGAAAGCGCAGCTAAGCGATCCTGTTTACATCTCAAACAATCTGTTCATGACCGTCAGGTTGCCTTTGATAATCGTCGGTTTCGTGGCTGCGGTGCGCGTGCATTTCAGAGTTTCGATACTGCGTTCCATCGCCATCCTGGCCCTGGCCGGAGTCATCAGCTTTCCGCTATCGCTCATTCTTTATCCGCTGTTCGGCCACATAGTGGGCTCGCCCTTTCTGCTGGTGTTTGCGTTCCTGCTGCTGCGCGGATATTTCAACGACATCGTCAGCACGCAAAGGGCGCGCGCGGCTTTTAAGCAGAATCTCGAAGCGGCCACCATCAATCCGCGTGATTCATCGGCCCATTACAATCTCGGCTTGATTCATCAACAGCGCGGTGAACTCGGCGAAGCGCGCGAGCGTTTCCAGCGGGCCATTGAAATCGATCCGGACGAACTGGACGCTCATTATCAACTCGGCCGGATCGCGCGCGCACAGGGCCGTCTACCGGAAGCGATCAGCCACTTCGAACAGGTAGTGGTGCGCGATCAGTCGCACTCTCAGAATGAAATCTGGCGCGAGATTGGCTCGACTTACATTGCCGCCGGCCAATATGCAGACGCGCGCGACGCGTTGCAGAGATTTCTCGCGCGGCGTGAGAACGACCCCGAAGGTCTCTATCTGATAGGGCGTGCGCACGCCGGCATGGGTGACAATCAGGAAGCGACCAGCTCAATGCAGGCCTGCATCGAAGCGGTGAAGACAGCTCCGGCGTATAAGTATCGAACCGAAAAGCGTTGGCTGAACGAGGCGCAGCAATTTCTGAAAGGCAAACGGCAGGAAGCGGTTGGCGGAAGGCACTGACGGGTGGGTTGACGGAAAAAGATTATTTGCCATTTGTTATTTGAGATTTCTCATTTGTTCATTTGAAGACGGGGTATTCATTCCTCCCAATGACAAATGGTGGATTCAAGTTTGAAGTGCAACTTTGGGTATTGGCTTCGCTCCAGAGGAGTGAGATGTTTATAGCGGCCGGGGTCGTAAACTATCTCGCTCCTTTAGGAGCGACATGTGCACACGTCGCGCAAAACGTTGCGCTCCTACGGAGCGCTGATTCAGGACAAGGGCGCTGAGGTTATAAACATCCCGCCCCTAACGGGGCGGAGCAGCCAACGCTAATCTGTTGCACTTCCAAATTGAATTCGCGAATGAGAAATATCAAATGACAAATGACAAATAGTCTTTTCAACCCTTCGCGACCAGGAACCAGATAAAAATGAACTGTCCAAACTGCGGCGCGGCTATCGCACCCGGCGGCACCTTCTGCGGCCGTTGCGGCACGCGTATCGAAGCCGCCGCGCCAACGCATTCAATCAACATCGACAGCGACGGCCAGGGAATGGGCCGCGGCTACAGTTATCAAATCGAGCATCAGCCCGCGTTCTCGCTGGCCATCCTTCAACTGCAAGCTGAACAATCGATCATGGCAGAAGCCGGCGCGATGGTATCGATGTCTGCCAATATCGAATTGCAGTCGCAGATGAAGGGCGGATTGCTGGGCGCTTTGAAGCGCGCCGCCGGAGGCGAATCCGCTTTCGTTTCAACCTTTACGGCGCGTGGCGGTCCGGGCGAAGTCACGCTGGCGCCCGGCGCGCCCGGTGACATCGCGGCCATCGAACTGCACAACCAAACTTTCTTTGTGCAATCGAGTTCCTATCTCGCCGGCGACGCCAGTCTCGTGGTCGATACTAAGTGGGGCGGCGCGAAATCATTCTTCGGCGGCGAAGGCCTGTTCGTGCTGATGGTCCAGGGCCAAGGCCTTCTGCTGGTTTCATCCTTCGGCGCCATTCATCGCAAGACGCTGGCGCCCGGCGAACGCTACGTCGTCGACACGGGCCACCTCGTCGCCTGGGAAGGCACCACGCAATACACTCTGCGCAAGGCGGCGGCCGGTTTCTTTCGCAGCATGGTTAGCGGCGAAGGCATCGTCGCCGAATTCAGTGGGCCGGGTGAGTTGTTGATTCAGACGCGCAATCTCGCCGCGCTCGCCGGTTTGCTGAAGCCTTTTTTCCCGTCTCAATCGGGAAGCGGTGGCAGTGGATTTAGTATTAATCTCGGAGGATGAACGAGTGTCGGAACAGGGAGGGCCACTTGAGCAACAGGCCCTCCCTTACGGTCGGGCTTCTGACACAACTGAATGATGAGCACAACCAACCACGCAATTCTTGCCCTTGAAGACGGCCGCGTTTTCCGCGGACGCTCATGGGCCGCCGAAGGCGAGACCTGCGGCGAGATGGTCTTCAACACTTCCATGTCAGGTTATCAGGAAGTGCTGACTGATCCATCCTACGCCGGCCAGATCGTCTGCATGACCTATCCGCTGATCGGTAACTACGGGGTAAACGATGAGGACACTGAATCGTCGCGGCCGTGGGTCGAAGGATTTGTGGTGCGCGAAGCCAGCCGCGTCGCCTCGAATTGGCGCTCTGAAGAATCGCTGGACGCTTACCTCAAGCGCTGGAACATCGTCGCCATCGATCACATCGACACGCGCGCTTTGGTGCGTCACATTCGCGACAAAGGCGCGATGCGCGCTTGTCTCTCAACCATCGACAGCGACGCCGACGCCGTCATCGAGAAAGCGCGTCAATCACCGCCGATGGAGAACCGCGAACTCGCCAGCGTAGTCACCACGGACAAGGCTTATGAATTTCCGGCGCAAGGCGCGGAACGTTTCCACGTCGTCTGCTTTGACTTTGGCGTGAAGACAAATTCCCTGCGCGAACTGTCGCAAGCGGGCTGCCGCGTCACCGTGGTTCCGGCTTCAACTCCGGCTGCTGAAGTGCTGGCGATGAAGCCCAACGGAATCTTCCTTTCGAACGGCCCTGGCGATCCGGCTTCGATGACCAGAGAAGTTGAAGAGGTAAAACGCGTCGCGCAATCAGGCACGCCGACGTTCGGAATTTGCTTTGGCCATCAATTGCTCGGGCGCGCCTTCGGCGGTGAAACCTTTAAGTTGATGTTCGGTCATCGCGGCGGCAATCAACCAGTCAAAGATTTTAGTGACGGCCATGTCGAGATCACTTCACACAACCATGGCTTTGCGGTAAAAGCCGAGACGCTGCCGCCCGAAGTCGAGGTTACCCACATCAACCTCAACGACAAATGCGTCGAAGGCATGCGTCACAAAACTCTGCCGATTATCTCTGTCCAATATCACCCGGAAGCCGCACCTGGTCCGCACGACGCGGCACATCATTTCAATCGCTTCATCGAATTGATGGAGCAGCGATAGCCATTGCGTTACAGCCATTTGTGAACGGGCGCCCTGAGGCTGGGAGCGAGGGCGCCCGCGTTTCCCGAAAACGGCCGCCCACCTGGACGGCCGCTTTAGTATTAGTAGCGTCTATTCCATTATGGCGCGCCGACTCGCTGCCGGTATTCCGTTGCCGTAATGAACGCCTTGACCATTTCAGCATTGATGTAATTTCCGTTGGCCTGATTTAGTTTGGTCAACCAGAAATCAAAACCGGTATAGTCCGCATCCGGCGCATCGTTCGGATTGCGACGCAGGTAGCCAAAGTACTGAGCCAACACGAACGCACGATTGAATTCATTTGTGCTCAGGGTTGGGTTCTCGGCAACTTGCCGCACCGCCTGAGCGCGCGCATTTGTATTCGTGGTGTTGCCCGCTCCGCCAAACAAGCCAATTGCTGTCGTCCTTTGCGCAGGCGTCAGAACATTGCCGGCGCGGGTGTTCAGTTGATCCACAAATGCCGTCGGCGTCATCGACGTCGGGAAGGCGGTGATGAAACGCGTCGTCTGAACAAACTCGGAAGCATAAGCATTCTTGTTGTTGTCCAGGACGCCTTCCCAGCCGGTCTGGCCCACGATCACACCGCGGCCGATTCGTTGCGTATCCTGCAGGAACTCAGTAAAGCGAACCACCGGCACCGCCAGAGTATGACTGCCGCCGAAGGTTGAATTCCCGTTCACGTCTCCATAAGAGACCTTGTACATGCGTTCGACGAGGTAACCGGTTTGCTGGAACTCGATCGAAAGAAAGAATGAGCCACTGACGTTGACGCGACAGACAAGCAAATCAGCGGCGCCGCAGTTGGTCATTTGATTGGTCCAGAAATCCCAGCCTGATTGGTCCGGAACGCGGTTGAGAAAATCGAAATAGTGAAGCTGCACGAACGAGCGCGGCGTATCGAGCGGATTTGGGCCTTGCACCGTGTCGTTGTCCGCGATCGTAACCGTGGCTGCTGTTTGCGGTCCCAGCGTCGAAGATCCTGTGGCGCCGCTCAGCGTCAGGTTCACTGTCCGCGAACCATCTACGAAGGCATTGTCGATAATCAGCACGGTGACAGGTTTACTCGTTTCGCCGGGGGCAAAGGTCACCGAGCCAAGCGCCGCTACATAATCACGGCCTTCCCTGGCAGTGCCGTTTCCGGTCGCATAGTTTACGGTCGAAGTGCCCGAAGTATCGCCGCTGCGCGTAATGGTGAAAGTGGTCGAGGCCGTGCCTTCAGTCACCGGGAAGTTCGCCGCGCTGAATTGCACCGTCGAGCCTCCGCCGACATCGTTCAGTTGATAAGCACCACGACCATAGGTGCCCGCCTGGATCGTGTTGCCGCTATTGACCAGCTTCATGACGACCACCGGCGGCATGCCGTTGTTGAAGGCGGTCCACGTGGCGCCATTGTCGATCGATCTGAAGACGCCGATGTCGGTGCCAACATAGAGAGTCGTCGCTGTTTGGGGATCGATTAGCAGACAATTCGTCGGGATGTTTGGCAGGTTGTTGCTGATATCAGTCCAGGCGGCGCCGGTGTTGATGGTGCGAAAGACGTGACCCGTACCGAAACCTGAAACCGTCAGAAAGGCCGTTGCCGGATCCGTCCTGCTGACCGTGATGCTGGTAATCGATCGGTTCGGAAGGCCGGTGGTGATGTTGGTCCAACTGGTTCCGCCGTTCGTGCTGACGTTGGCTCGGCCCTGGCCCGATCCGGTATAGATAACGTTCGTGTTTGACCGAGCCACGCCAATCGCGCTCAGGGTGTCGGGGTCGCCCACCGTGAGATCATCAGCCGAAGTCGGGGTCCAGGTATTGCCGCGATCGTTTGTGGTGAACAGCTTCCAGGTGCCGAAGTAAAGTTTTGCGTCTACGCCATTACCGGTGAAGGGCGGATAAAAAGCGATGCGGGGATTCGCTCCTTCGCCAAAAGTCGAATTGTCGTCGGCGCCAATCTGCTTATCGAAGGTCTGACCAAAGTTAGTCCAGCGATACACGGTACCGTTAATGTAAGTCGTAAAGACCGTGGCCGGATTAAGCGCGTCGACGACGGTGTTGCCGCCATCGCCTCCGATAATCTCAGCCCATTGACTGGTTCCGGTCTGGCGGCGGAGAGCGCCATTGTCCTGCGTGCCGCCGTAGGATTTCGTGGCATCGTTGGGGTCGACCGAGTAACCAACGAACTGCGTGAGCGACAAGGTAGCATTCAACGAGGTCAGTGTGGTCCCGCCGTTGGTCGATTTGAAGAGCCCACCGTCATTGCCAAACAAAATCGTGTTGGCATCAGTCGGAGAGAACGCGAACGTCTGCTGGTCCGAGTGCGTCGTCGCATCCTCAGGGGTGTAATCCTTAAAGTTCGGGGCTTTGAAATTATTTACAATGTTGGTGAAGCTGACTCCGCCGTCCGTGCTCCGGAACAGGTCGCGCGATCCAATGATGATCGTATTCGCGCTGGCCGGACTGACGGCGATAAAGGTGTTATAAGCAAACTGGCCCTTATCAATATCGGTGCGGTTGCCGCGCGTAGACCAGGTCGTGCCGCCGTCAGTACTCACCTCCACTGCGACTTGCCTGGTGGCAGTATTGTCGTTCCCGCCCTCATAGACATAAACAGTAGCCGGAGCTGCCGCCGTGACTGCCACGCGCACATCCGAGGTGGTGGTGAACGGTGCGGTGTGGACCAGACTCCAGTTAGTGCCGCCATTTGTGGATCGATAAACCCCGGCCGGTCCGTCGTTGGGAGCCGGCATGTCATTCCGATTGACGCCAAGATACAACGTCTGAGGAGTCCCCGGACGAATCGCCATATTGCGGAATAGACCGTTGAAGGTTTTCGTCCAGGTAGCGCCGCCATCAGTTGAGCGCCAGAAACCGCTGGCGACATTTCCATTAGTGCCAGTGTTTTTTGTGATGTACTGAACTGCGTAGACCAGCGTCGGATCGGCTG
>JADMIO010823506.1_pt1 | contig 18397 bp, 19 predicted proteins | sample 8958161 | NCBI WGS metagenome assembly JADMIO01 (sample SAMN16585339, study PRJNA669376) | soil metagenome | isolation source: Crop rotation soil | place: USA: Cullars Rotation, Alabama | collected 2011 | reverse complement strand
TCCTGTTAAAAAATCAGCCCATGATTTAAATCATGGGCTGATTTTTTAACAGGACTCTTTTATATTCTTACGGCAATTTCAATTTGCATTATCTATTTCTCCGGCTTGTATTTTGAATCGTGAAGAATTTTTTTGTAGTCGTTATTATTCATAAGCTGCTCAAGCGCCACAGCGGAATTATTTTTCATATACGATTGTATGATTCTCCATCCGACCCATTGACCAATTGCGCCCGGAGATTCTTTCGGGAAGCCGCTTGAAGTAGGGCCATCGTTCAGATATTTTAAGATTTGATTCTGATCATTGGAAAACAACATCTTCTTATCAATAAAAAATGACCAGATATTTTTTTCATTTATCTCACACCATTTTAACTGAGCGGAAGTATATCCTGTTTTGATTGAATCAGCAACATCAGGCATCATGGCATTAAGAAAATAAATAATCTTTCCAAAATAAATCGCCTGCGAAATAAAATCATTCTGTGAAGCATCCTGCTCCCACTCACTTTGCCCCCAGCCGCGCATGCAGTCATTTACAAGATATTCTTTTCGCATCCTCACAATTTTGTAATGAGGAAACTGGAGAGCGGGATAATACCTGGAGTCAGAACCTAGATACATGTCGAGTCCCACGCCTAATACACTGTCGGCCGCAACTACGGCATAATTAAATCCGGAAATAAAAGTAACAACGTGAGGAACCGGCTTGCCGGGGAAGTAATACTTGTAATGCTTGAACGCATTTGTAAGCTGCTGGTCATAAGGAGTAAAATCATGAAATATTTTTTCCGAGACAAGATTAATTTCCTTCAGGTCAGCATCGATAACAAATGCGTTGAGCTTGTCCTTCATCAGCATCGTATCAGGGGATCCGTTTTCAGTAAGCTTAAAACAAAACAAATCGAAAAATGATCCGTACTTTGATCTGAGGTAAGAAATATTTTTATCAGGTGAAGAAAATAAATCCTGGTCAAGGCGTTCCGCTTTTATTTCAACCGGAACTCCGGAAACGTCAATTCGATTGGGATTTTGCTTACAAGAACAAATGAACAACAGAATGTAAAAAAATGCGCACCTTTGTATCCACTTTCGATTTGAAAATATAGCTAACATTACATGATTTTAAGAAACGCAAAGATGAAAAAGATATTTGTAATTATTACAGTGCTTCTTGCAACGGCTTTCAGCTCTAATGCACAAAGCGAACAGAAATTCCATTTTGGATTGAAGGCTAGTCCATCACTGGCCTGGGTAAGCACTGATTCCAAAGGCGCCACATCAGAAGGAACGAAGCTCGGGTTCGGCTACGGGCTGATAACAGAATTTAATTTTTCTGATCACTATGCATTTGCAACCGGTATTGATGTGAACTACCGTGGTGGAAAAATGAAATTTTCTTCGGAATCAACATCAGGCGGTGTAACAACAACATCAATATTAACATCAAGCCTTACTATCCAGTACATTGAGCTTCCAATTACACTAAAGCTAAAAACAAATGAGATTGGCTACCTGACCTATTTTCTCCAGGCCGGTATATCTCCGGGTTTGAATATCCGTGCCAAGGCTGACAATAGCACAGCCGTACAGATAAACGGCAGCCCTATCCAGACTCTTTCTGAAGATAACGTTGACATAAAAGATCAAATTAATAACTTCAATCTTTCCATGATTTTGGGGGGAGGAGTTGAATACACACTTAGCGGAAGCACTGTCCTGCTTGTTGGAATTACTTTTAACAATGGTTTTCTTGATGTGTTTGACAGCAGCGAGCTAAAGGCCAACAGTAATTTTCTTGGTCTTACTGTAGGAGTATTATTCTAACCCGGCGAAACGCTTAACTTTACACCCGTTCTGCAGAAATGCCGGACGGGTTTTTAATTAATATTTTTTCGCGAATGAAAATTGCCTTAGCGCAGCTTAATTATATCATCGGTGATTTTGAAAAAAATGTTTTCAAAATCACTGAAGCAATTCGTAAAGCAAAAGCTGAAAAGGCTGATCTGGTAATATTTTCAGAGCTGGCAGTGAGCGGGTATCCTCCGCTGGATTTTCTTGAGTTCAAAGATTTTATTGATCGCTGTAAAAAATCAGCGGAGGAAATTGCAAAGGAGTGTATCGGCATCGCTGCTATTGTCGGATGTCCTGTTGTGAATCCCAGGCCGGAAGGAAAAAATCTTTTTAATGCAGCGCTTTATCTCGCTGACGGAAAAATAAAAAGTGAAATTCACAAAGCTCTTTTGCCAAACTATGATGTGTTTGATGAGTACCGCTATTTTGAGCCGGGAAATGAATTTCATACGATCGATATAAAAGGAGTAAAGATCGCTCTGACGGTTTGCGAAGATTTATGGAACATAGAGGATGATCCGATGTATGTTTCATGCCCGATGGATGTGCTGATGAAAGAAAAGCCCCAGCTGATGATCAACATTGCGGCTTCACCTTTTGATTATACTCATGCTGAAAAAAGAAAAGCGATCCTCAAAAGAAATGCATTGCAATATGATTTACCAATTGTGTACGTGAATCATGTCGGGGCGCAGACGGAATTAATTTTTGATGGTGGATCGCTGGCGATGAATAATAAAGGAGAAATAATAAGTGAGTTGCAATATTTTAAAGAAGACTTTTCAATATTGAATTTCGAGGACGGAAGCTGGAAGTTAGAAGTTAAAAAAAATCCAACCTCCGGCTTCCAACCTCCAACTTCTAAAATACAACGCATTCATTCCGCTCTTATAATGGGGATTCAGGATTATTTCTACAAGCAGAATTTCTCAAAGGCAATCGTTGGTCTTTCGGGTGGAATAGATTCCGCATTGGTAGTTGCTCTTGCCGCGAAAGCTCTGGGAGAAAAAAATGTAAAAGCTGTGCTGATGCCATCAGAGTTTTCATCAAAAGGATCTGTTGATGATGCGATGGCAATTGTAAATAATCTTGGCGTTGAGCATGAGATTATTCCGATCAAAAAAATTTACACTGAATATCTCAATACTCTTAAAGAGCAATTCAAAGGATTGCCGTTCAGCGTTGCGGAAGAAAATATCCAGGCAAGAGTGCGCGGAACATTGCTGATGGCTCTTTCGAATAAGTTCGGATATATTTTATTAAACACTTCCAATAAGAGTGAGCTCGCTGTCGGTTACGGAACTTTATATGGAGACATGGCCGGCGGATTATCAGTGATCGGTGATCTTTATAAAACAGAAGTGTATGAGCTGTCGCGTTATATTAATTCCGAAAAAGAAATCATTCCTGAAAACAGCATATCAAAACCTCCCTCTGCGGAGCTGAGGCCAAATCAAAAAGACTCCGATTCATTGCCGGATTATAGTATTCTTGACCCGCTTTTATATCAATACATCGAACAGCGAAAAGGTCCGCATGAATTAATTGCTGCAGGTTTCGACGGACAGCTTGTGAAACGTGTTTTAAAAATGGTTAACACGAATGAATACAAGCGCAAACAGTTCGCTCCGGTTTTGCGCGTGTCTCCAAAAACATTCGGCATGGGAAGAAGATTGCCAATCGTAGGGAAATATCTTTCCTGAGAAATCCCTGTTGGCTTGTTGAAAAAACAAAAAAAATGCTTCCGGATAGAAAAAATTACGCAGTAACTTTATGCGAAAATTAAACAATCATGAAAAATAAAATTGCGTTTACATTCCTTTGCATTTCACTTTTTACAGTTTTGTTTGCCACCAAATCATCTGCGCAAAAATTTGAAGTTGGTAATGATGTCATTGGTCTTGGAATCGGCTTGGGCAGCACATACGGTTATACGACAAGTTCTTCATCACCGGCTTTGAGCGCGCAATATGAACATGGTATTTGGAATATTGCCGGCCCGGGAGTAATCAGTCTTGGCGGTTTTCTTGGTTATAAAAGTTATTCTTATGACGGAATCGCCCCGGGTTATACATTTTCTCAAAAGTGGAGCTATACAATTATCGGTTTAAGAAGCGCTTATCACTATAACGGTTTCCAGGGTTCAAAGTTTGATCCTTACGGTGGCCTTATGCTGTCGTATGATATAGTAAGTGCGAGCTATACAAGCTCTGATCACACATACGACTATTTATACAGGGGAGCTTACGGCAGTACCTTCCGGATTACTTTATTTTTAGGCGGACGTTATTATTTCTCTGAGAACTGGGCTGCTTTTGGTGAGCTTGGTTTTGGCAATGCCATTCTCAGCTTAGGTCTTGCTTACAAACTTTAATTTAAGATAAGGAGAAAATAAAAAAGGCTCTGAAAATTCAGAGCCTTTTTCTTTATAAAAAGATTTTCAGAAAAATTAATTAATCACCCACGTTTCTCTTCCGCTTAACAAAGCATCAAGATTACCTTCTCCTTTTTTCGCTGATGCCTGGGTGATCTGGTCTGCCATCTTATCCTCATAACATGGTCTGTCTTCAACATAAAATACACCGAATGGGCGCGGCAAATGATTTGGGTTTCTCGGGTTGTCAAAGAAACGTGAAAGTATTCCTGCCTTCACACGATCGCGTTCGTCATGAATCCACAATTCGTTTTGTGATGCTCCGTCTGCAAGATCAACGATTACAGGAGTGAAGCCATCAAGCTTAATTCCTTTTTCACTTGTGTCACCAAAGATCAGCGGCTTTCCTGTTTCCATGAAAAGCGTTTCGTTTTTCTTGCTCGACTTTTCTGTAAACACTTCAAACGCTCCGTCATTAAACACATTGCAGTTTTGATATATCTCAACAAACGATGCGCCTTTATGATCGTTCGCACGTTTCATTATTGCCTGCTGGTGCTTAGGATCGCGGTCCATCGTACGTGCGAGGAATGTAGCATCAGCGCCCATGCACAATGCAATCGGGTTGAAAGGATGATCAAGCGAGCCCATCGGTGTGCTCTTTGTCACCTTTCCTTCTTCTGATGTTGGTGAATACTGTCCTTTCGTCAATCCGTAAATCTCATTATTGAAAAGTAAAATATTGAGATTGAAATTTCTTCTAAGGATGTGAATCATATGATTCCCGCCGATAGAAAGCCCGTCACCGTCACCTGTCACAAGCCAGATGCTTAGCTCCGGACGGGCTGCTTTCAATCCGCTTGCAATAGCGGTCGCACGACCGTGAATACTATGCATGCCGAATGTTTCCATGTAATAAGGAAAACGCGAAGAGCAGCCGATACCGGAAATGAATACGATATTTTCTCTCGCAACTCCTATTTCAGGAATCATGGTTTGCGCTTGCTTCAATATTGAATAATCACCGCAGCCCGGGCACCAGCGAACTTCCTGGTCTGTTACAAGATCCTTTGCTGTGAATTTTTCGGGAGTTATATTTTCCATTTTTTATTATTGAGTCTTTAAAATTATTTTTTTTCGCGATAAAAAGCGACTGTTACTTTTTCATCTTCTCTTCTATCTTCAAAAAGATTTCCTCCGCTGTGAACGGCATTCCCTGGATCTTATTTAATCCTTCAGCAGGAATTAAAAATTTATCGCGGATTAATTTGATCAGCTGCCCCGTATTCATTTCAGGAATCATTACATGCTCGAAATTATAAAGCACTTCTCCAAGATTTTTCGGGAATGGCTTGATGTAACGCAAATGTGCGTGTGATACATCGTATCCTTTGCTGCGGGCCTTAAGCACCGCGCTCTTAATCGCGCCATAAGTTGATCCCCAGCCAAGAATAAGAAGCTTTCCTTTCTCAGCTCCGACTTCAATTTTCTGTTCCGGAATATAGTCAGCAATTTTTTCAACTTTGGCATCACGCATGCGAACCATGAACTCATGATTCTTCGGCTCATAGCTGATGTTACCTGTTTCATGCTGCTTCTCAATTCCACCGATGCGGTGCTCCAATCCTTTCGTTCCCGGAATTGCCCATGGACGGGAAAGCTTTTCATCACGCTTGTACGGAAGGAATTTGTCACCGGCATTTTTCTCTTTCAGGAATTTTACCTTGATCTCAGGAAGATCAGCCGCTTTCGGAAACTGCCATGGCTCTGCGCCATTCGCAATATAGCCGTCAGTTAAAAGAATAACAGGAGTCATAAATTCAACAGCGAGACGACATGCTTCGTACACCATGTAAAAACAATCAGAAGGAGATGCTGCGGCAATTACAGGAATCGGTGATTCACCGTTACGCCCGTACAATGCCTGCATTAAATCACTCTGCTCTGTTTTTGTAGGAAGGCCGGTAGAAGGTCCGCCACGCTGTACATTCACTATTACTAAAGGAAGCTCGAGCATAAGCGCAAGTCCCATCGCTTCCGCTTTCAGCGCAATGCCGGGGCCTGAAGAAGCTGTAACACCAAGCGCTCCGCCAAAGCTTGCACCGATAGAAGAACAGATAGCTGCAATTTCATCTTCAGCCTGGAACGTTTTTACTCCAAAGTTTTTATGCTTGGAAAGCTCATGCAAAATATCTGAAGCTGGAGTAATCGGATATGTTCCATAGAATAATTGTAATCCTGATTTTTTTGAAGCGGCAATCAAACCCATTGCTGTTGCCTGGTTACCCATGATATTCCGGTAAACACCGGCAGGCATTTTCGCAGGGTTCACTGTAAACCGTGTTGTAAATTCTTCGCGTGTTTCTCCAAAGTTATAACCGGCTTTCAGCACATTTATATTTGCTGCAAGAATATCGGGCTTGCTGCCAAATTTTTCCTGGAGGAATTTTAATGTATGATCCATCTGCCTGTTGTACATCCAGTATAACAAGCCAAGCACAAACATGTTTTTCGCGCGGTCAATTTCTTTTGTTCCAAGGCCTGAATCTGCAAGCGCTGCGCGGGTCATCTTCGTCACATCCATTTTGATGACGTTGTATCCTTCAAGCGATCCGTCTTCAAGAGGATTCTTTCCGTCAGGAACTCCTGCAAGACGAAGATTTTTTGCATCAAACCCATCTGTGTTAGCGATGATGATTCCGCTTTTCTTCAGGTGCATGAGGTTTGATTTTAACGCTGCCACATTCATTACAACAAGAACATCGCAATGATCGCCGGGAGTGAAAATCTCAACGCTTCCGAAATGAAGCTGGTATCCTGAAACACCTGCAAGGGTTCCCTGCGGGGCGCGGATCTCAGCCGGAAAATCCGGAAATGTGCTCAGGTCATTACCAAAAAGGGCTGCAGTATTGGTAAACTGCGTTCCTGTCAGCTGCATCCCATCCCCCGAATCTCCTGCAAACTTAATGATTACGTTATCGAGGGCTTCGTTATGTCTCTCCATTTTGAATACTTAATTTTTTGTTTAAAACCTCGCAAAGATAATGATTTCATAAGCATGCAAAGCAGTCTTCTGAAGGTATTTTTCAAGCAGGGTTTACCGCTTTCAGGCGATCATCAGGGAAACACCTAATATTGACATTGTTCGTTTATCAAAGTAATTTTTATATTTGGACTGACACAAAAACAAATCTCATTAAATTAAACGGGTATGAAGTCATTTACTACACACTGGGGGGGGCGTAATATTTTTAATTTATTATTCAGCAGATTGTGGGGGCAAATTATTTCGTGTTTCATCCTTCTTCTTTTAACCGGATGTTCCGGAAACGAGAATCCCGACAATTCAAAGGCGAAATTTTCCCTGCCAAGAGTATTTCAGTATGATAATACTATCAAAGATTCGCTCACCTATATTCAATCAGATTGCATAATTGACGCGTCAACTTTTTTCATCAATAAGTTTAAGTTCGGAGATACCGTAGAAATTAATAACAGAGGGATGCATGAGCTCACCTCTCTTGGAAGCGACCTTATAGTAAGCGACAGCGCTTCACTGCGAAAGCTGCGGGATTCATTAACGTCTGATGGCCTTGAAATAATTCCGGATTATAAAATGTCAATCCCTATTAACTGGGCATCTATTTCGAATGGCTATTACTATCCCATCTATGTTGTGAATGAAACCAGCTCCGACAAGCTGTTTACAGCGCGCGACCGGTATGTTTCAGCCATCCAGGAAGCGAAGGATAAAGACAAAAGATGGAGCCCTATTGAATCAAAAAGATTCGACTTTACCGGCAATGGAAGATGGGCTCTCATTATTCATCCGCATGAGTTCGCCTTATTTATTACAGCAAAGTATGCCGGAACATATAAAACTCTTATAAGAGTAAGAATGAGAATCGGTGATGTAACTTATTTATCAAAAGCCTTTGAAGGATCCATCAATGAAAAACAATTTTTGTTAAAGGAGGATTCATACCAGTATAATGAATTTAAAAAAGATAAAGCTATTTCCGTTACAAGACGTTTTCTTGGAGCAACTCCGCTGGAGGGAAAAACTCCTCTTGAGGGAAAAAATTAACAGTTATTTATAAACTGCTTTATATGCAAAATCAGTTCTTGTAGGTCATTGTGAGGGCGATGATCTTCGGGAAACCTTCATTAAAATTCTAATTTTGATCTGTTATTTTAAACTGATCTTTTAATATTTTATTAATATAAACGTTTATCGTATTGTTATATGAATATTCAAACTTTGACTTTTCGACACAACAATTTGCTTTTCAAAAAAATTAACCGCGACATACCCCTGCTTGCCACTCTTTGCCTGATCGTAATCACAGGACTGGTGGTGTATTTCTTTTTTCCAAGGCAGCCGAAAATTGTTGTTATCAATTCCAATGCGAATGATTGCCCCGAAACCATTCAGGAGCTAAGACTAAAAGATTACAAGTTTACGCAGCCGCTGATGTTTGCCGACATCCCAAATGAAAATGCTGCGCTTACCAGCATCAAAGAAAAAATTAATGAAGTAATTGAAAAGAACAAATCGCTGAACATGGCAACCGGGGTCTCTGTTTATTTTCGTGTGTTAAACGATGCCTCCTGGTTCGTGATTAACCCTGAAAAAAAATATGCTCCGGCCAGTCTTATGAAAGTGTCGTATTTAATTTCAATGCTGAAGCAATCAGAATCTGTTCCCGGACTTCTGAATAGAAAAATATTTTTTGAGAAGCATTTCAGCGAGGGTTACAATCAGAACATCAAGAATTTTACTCTGAAAGAAAATAAATATTATACAGTGAAGGAGCTTTTGCGTTATATGATTACTTATTCTGACAATGATGCGCTGACATTGATTGGAATGAATACAAACGCCGATGTTTACGCGAAAATATTTTCTGACCTTGGAATTCCCGCCCCACCAATGGATGCTGCCAAAGCAACTGAGTATGGAATGTCCATTTCTGATTATTGTAAGTTTTTCCGGATTCTATACAACAGCGGTTATCTATCGAATGAAAATTCCGATTTAGCATTGAGCATGCTTTCAGAAAGCACTTATAAAAACGGATTGCTGAAAAACATCAGCGCTGATTTCCCTGTCGCTCATAAATTTGGTGAGCGTGTTATAGGTGATGTTGCTCAATTACATGAAGTAGGAATTTTTTATAACGGATCACATCCTTATTTACTCGGTGTAATGTCTGAAGGATATAATTTAAAAGATCTTTCAACCGTTTTGGCGCAAATATCACAGGTTGCTTATACAGAATTCAATGGGAAGATCTGATAGCTCATGCTTTTGAAATAATTCATCATTTCTTCCTGTTTATTAAATTCCTTTTTTTCTATTTTTACTCGCTGAATATTTACACTACTAATAATAACAAAACCGATGAATAAATTAAAATTGATTACAGGATTGTTTTTCGTGATGTTTTTAAATGCACAATATTCTTCCGCGCTGAACCCTTCACGCGAATACAAAGTGAAGCCTGAAAAATACGGCATGACTTATAAGGAAGAAAAAGTAGCTACGAAAGATGGCGCTTCGCTGACTGCATGGTTTTTTGAGACAACAAAAAAGACCACCAATTGGATTGTAATCAGCAGCAGCGGTGACGGTAACATGTCTGACAATATTGAAATTGCAGGACAATTTCTTTCATCAGGATGGAATGTTTGCATGTATGACTATCGCGGATATGGCTCCAGCAGCGAGTTTGCAATCGATCCAGACACATATATTTATCCCCAGTTCAATAACGATTTGAATGGAGTGCTTGATTATCTCCGCAAATCAAGGGCGATTACTAAGTTTGATCTTTTCGGGCTGAACATCGGGGCGGGGATATCACTTGGTGTTGGAATGAATCGTCCTGAAACACGTAAGATCATCGCTGACGGCCCATGGACAGGATTGGAACCAATGAAGAAAAAAATAAAAGAGAAAAAAGGGAAAGATGCAATCATTCCTTTTGGCTTCGATAAAAACATGGAGCCGATGTATGCATGCGATAAATCGCGACCGAATGTAAGAGGAGTAATGATCATTGTTTCTCCGCAGGATGAAATGTTGAATCCGACAGACATGAAGCTTCTGAAATGTTCAACTCAAACATATATCGTAACAAACAGCCCTTCCAATGATCAGAATTTTGCTGTTGATAAGAACGCGTACTTTGAAAAAGTAAGCAAGTTCCTGAACCAGTTCTGAGAGAAAAAAGTAAACAGTATGCAAATGGGCAGTAGGCAATAATTGTCTACTGCCCATTTGTCTATTGTTGATTTAATGTTTTGTAGATATTTAATATTCGCTGTGAATCTCACGCAAGTGTCTCAACTTTTTTTGTCGGAGCAACAGTTGCATTGCGAATTGAAACCTGGCGCACAACCTGGTCTGCAATTTCGATAAAGGCTGCAGCGGTCGGAGAATTTTCTTCGAGAATCGCCGGTTTCCCATTGTCTCCGCCTTCGCGGATGCTTTGTACCAATGGAATCTGTCCGAGAAAAGGAACATCGGTTTGTTCAGCGAGCTTTTTGCATCCGTCTTTTCCGAAAATGTAATATTTATTTTCCGGTAATTCAGCCGGAGTGAAGTATGCCATGTTTTCAATCAAGCCCAGAACGGGAACGTTCACCGCCGGAAGCTGGAACATGTTGATTCCTTTTTGCGCGTCAGCAAGAGCAACGTGCTGCGGAGTGCTTACCACAACAGCTCCTGTGAGCGGAACAGCGGAAACAAGAGTAAGATGAATATCACCCGTTCCGGGAGGAAGATCAATAAGCATGTAATCAAGATCTCCCCAATCAGCGTCACTGAATAATTGACGCAACGCTTTGCTCGCCATTGGGCCACGCCATGGAATTGCTCTTCCCGGATCAACAAGAAAGCCAATAGAAAGAAGCTTGACTCCGTATTTTTCTATCGGAAGCATAAATGTTTTTCCGTCACGCTCATTTACGAATAAACGCTCATGCTCTAATCCAAACATGATATGCTGTGATGGTCCGTAAATATCTGCATCGATCAATCCGACCTTTGCTCCTTTTCTTGCCAGGGCTACAGCAAGATTTGCGGCAACCGTTGATTTTCCTACTCCACCTTTTCCTGACGCAACAGCAACAATATTTTTCACGCCGGGTAGAAGAACATCATTGCTCACTCTTCCTGTCGTTGTTCGTGAAGTCATATTTACAGTTACGTTTGCATCCTTATCGACATAATGAACGATTGCATTCACACATGCACGCTCGATCAGCGCTTTCAGCGGACATGCCGGCGTAGTAAGAATTACTGTGAAGCCTACGTTCTTTCCATCCACATGAATATCTTCAATCATATTCAGCGTGACGAGATCCTTTTTTAAATCCGGCTCCTCAACATAACGCAATGCGTCCAACACCTGTTCCTTCGTTATTGACATAAAATGTATTTAAGATACAAAGATAAAAAATCAAAACAGATGGGCTATAATATGATGTTGTAAAATGAAATTTCGGATTGCGGATTTTTGATTTCGGAATAATCCGAAATCAAAAATCCGCAATCCGAAATTTACAATTCCAGCTCCTTTATCGGATCCCAAAAAAGCTCTTTAAAATTTTGAACCTGGTCCTTTTTAACGACTATTTTTTCTTTCTCGAGTAATTCCTGCATTTTGGTTGGCGAGCCGAAATGGTGCTTACCTGTAAGTAATCCGGTACGATTTACTACACGATGCGCAGGAACTTTCGGGCGAACGTGACCGGCATTGTTCATTGCCCAGCCAACCATACGTGATGATCGCGCGGTTCCAAGATATTTTGCGATTGCACCGTAAGAAGTCACCCTGCCTTTTGGTATGAGCCGCGCGACAGCATATACCTGCTCAAAAAAAGAATCAAGCTTTTCTTTACTCATAACAGCCTGAATTTAAGATAACAGATTTTTGATCCCTGCTCCAGGAATATTTTTTCGTAAGTGGTTTTGATTTCAAGAATATCATCCTGCAATCCTGAATTGTAAAGATCGTTCGTTGAAACAAGAATGGGAAAATTATTTTCTTTTATCACCTCTAGAGTATAATCATACAAATCCGCATTATCTGTTTTAAGATGAATGATTCCATCTTTCTTCAAAATCTTCTTATACATAAAAAGAAAATCAGGAGACGTAAGCCGCTTTCTTTCACGGCTTCGCTGAGGATGAGGGTCGGGAAATGTAACCCATATCTCGCTGACTTCGTCCGGTGAAAAATAACTTTCAAGCCGTTCGATTTTTATTCGGAGAAATGCAACATGGCTCATCGCTTTTTCGCGTGCGGTTTTTGCTCCACGCCAAAGGCGCGCTCCTTTGAAATCAATTCCGATATAGTTATTCTTCGGAAACATCTGCGCGAGATGAACGGTATATTCTCCTCTTCCACAACCAAGCTCCAGAACCAAGTTCTGCTGATTCTTAAAGAAACCTTCATTCCACCTTCCTCTCAATTCATGATCAACAGGAGGATAAATATTTTCAGGCTGAAATACATTTTCAGCAACATCGTTTTCCGCAAATCTTTGTAATTTTCTCTTCGTCATCACTTACTATTGATTCGCGAATATACAAAGACAGAGCATGGTTTCAGGCATTGTAATCTGTACATTCGTAATATTCTTATTGTAAATTGACTGCTAAAAGAAAAATACTAATTGCACCGCTCGACTGGGGACTTGGACATGCAACACGTTGCGTACCGATTATCCGTGAGCTTATCCAGCAGGGAGAAGGAGTTATTCTGGCGGCCGATAATGATACAGAGGCACTTTTGAAAAACGAATTCCCGGGATTAAAATGCATAGCACTCCGCGGCTACAGGATCAGCTATTCGCGCCGGCTGCCAATGTCGCTTTCAATGATTTTGCAATCGCCCAAGATTTTGCTGAGTATCCGAAGAGAACATCGTGACCTGAAAAAAATTATTGCAGATGAAAAAATAGAAGCTGTTATATCCGATAACCGCTATGGTTTATGGAATAAAAAAATTCATTCCGTTTTTATCACCCACCAGGTGATGATTAAATGTCCGGCATGGCTACGCTTTCTTGAACCATTGCTTTATCGAATAAATAAATTTCTTATTTCGAAGTATGATGAATGCTGGATACCCGATGATGAAAGAAAACTTTCGGGAGATCTGGCTCATCATTATCCCTTACCGTTAAATGCAAAGCTGATCGGAACTCTTTCGAGATGGAAAGGAGAAAAAATCAGTCCTGCTGAAAAAAAATATGAAGTGCTCGGAATCCTCAGCGGACCGGAGCCACATCGCTCATCATTTGAAAAGATGCTGAGAGAGCAAGCTGAGAAATCAAAAAGAAACTGTTTGATCGTAAGCGGCAAGCCGAATACACAAAACGAAATTATTACGAATGAAAACCTCAGTATCATTTCTCATCTCGACAGCAAACAATTACTCAATGCTATCATGGCTTCTGAAATTGTAGTATGCCGTTCAGGATACTCAAGCATTATGGATTTTGATGCAATTGGGAAAAATGCAATACTAATCCCCACTCCGGGGCAAACAGAGCAAATTTATCTTGCCGGGTATTTGAAACAGGCAAAAAAACACTTCAGTGTTGATCAAAAGAATTTTCAATTGCAAAATTCAATTGAAGAAATCAAAAAACTAAGTGCTGAAAATTTACCGGCTGAAAATGACTTGCTGCCAAAAATAATTGAAGAGTGGAGAAAAAAAATTACTGTGTATTGATGATCAGCTCAGTGCTTTCAATTGTATTGCTCTGATGCAATGCACGGTCATAAATAAAAATATTATACTTCACAGTGTCGTTGGCTTCAGGAAACGGGAGAAAAAGATCCATTGTTATATCACCCTTCAATGCTTTGTTGCTTCCTGAAGGCGTAAGGAAAGGCATTCTGCCGCTCAGGTTTGTTGAATCGAAAACCCATACGCCATTATTCTTCTGGAAAAATTTTACGATAAAATTATAGTAGTACTGACTTGTCGTGTCATCAAAAGGGCTTCCGTTGCCCGAGGGAAAATAACCAATATCCCCATCTCCGTCTGTAAAAGAAATTGTTACATGAGCTTTCGTGTCAAAACCATTTGCATTCTTTGTGGTCGATAATGATTTAAAAGTAATAACGGGTTCAACAGGAAATTCATCCGCTTTTTTACAGCCGATGATTGCAATGAAAAAAGTTCCTGCAACCAATATTATTTTGTTTAATTTCATCCTTGTCTGAAAACCTTTATGCTGTAAATTTACAAAATTAATAACGATCAATCAACCACACATTAACTATGGCCTTGATAAAACCGGTTAAAGGAATCCATCCTAAATTCGGAAAGAACTGTTTTATCGCGGAGAATGCAACCGTTGTCGGAGAAGTGGTTACAGGAGATGACTGCAGCATATGGTTCAATGCTGTAATCCGCGGCGATGTGAATTCCATAACCATCGGGAACAAGGTTAATATCCAGGATGGCGCTATTGTTCATTGCACATATCAAAAAGCAAAAACAGTAATCGGGGATTACTGCAGCATCGGCCACAGCGCGATTATTCATGGCTGCACTTTGGAAGATCGAGTGCTGATCGGCATGGGAGCAATTGTAATGGATCATGCTGTCATCGAAAAATATTGCATCGTTGGTGCCGGAGCGATCGTGCTTGAAAACGCAAGGCTTGAATCAGGATTTGTATATGCAGGCGCGCCTGCGAGAAAAATAAAAGCAATAACTGATGAGCAGAAAAAGCTCCTTGACGAATTGCCTGACAGGTATGTAATGTATTCAGAGTGGTTCTCATAAACTCTTTTTCAAACCATAATTTTAATAATGGAAAAGCACCGCTTCCTTGAAAAATTTCACCGCAATGATCGTGTTGAAATGTTAAGCGATGGAGTATTTGCAATTGTTGTTACTCTTCTGATACTGGAATTGCGTGTTCCTTCCATATCCGAATCCGCAAGCGGTTCCGATCTATGGATGGCCTTGCTGTCAATGAAAAATAAATTCTTCGGATTTATCCTCAGCTTTATTTTTGTCATCAATCTTTGGTTCAGCCACAATGTTCTTTTCAAGATGCTGATAAGGATAGACAACACAATTCTATGGCTCAACAATTTTTTTCTTTTGCTGGTCTGCTTCGTTCCGTTTCCAACAGCTCTGATCGGGGAATATCCTGACAATCCGGTTGCCATGATGCTATTCGGTGTTGACTGGATTTTAATACCGATTATGATTTACTGGATTGGCGGCTACGCATTGCGAAAAAAATTTATTTCAGAATACATCGACAAGAAAAGATACATGGAGGCGCGAAAGCTTGTACGCTATCTTATCCCGTTTTCATTTGTTCCGTTTATTATCGCGGCCTTTATGCCTCGCATAGCATTTTTTATTTATCTATTTATTCTCATTACCGGAATAGTAATCGGTTTCAGGTTAAGAGTGGAGCAAACAGAATAATTAATTTATTTACGAAGCAGCTCCAGGTATTTGGAAAACCGAATAGTATTTTCTGCGGCAACACCGGAATTAAAATAGCTGATGTGATTGCCTCCGGCTTTAGAAAGAATGTTTTTAGCTGAAAGAACACTCTTTAAATGTTTTACTGTCCCTTCATTCCCGTCAATGATATCCGTTAACGGAGGAAAAAATTCAGAGAATATTTTTTTGAAAAATAAAAAATGAGTGCAGCCCAATACAACCGTTCCATAAGCATCAGGAATAAGATGAGAAAATTTTTGGCGAAGAACCGGTAAAACAATTTCTTTCTCAAAGACAAACCTCTCTGCAAAATCAACAAGCTCAGGCAGCGCAAGAAAATCAACAATTTTTTCATTGTCAACTTTCGCGACAAGATCTTTGAATTTTTGCTCCTGTAAAGTGAGGTGTGTTGCAAGCACCAAAACACGCTTACCTTTCGTTCGTTCGACAGCCGGCTTTACTGCGGGCTCCATACCGATCACCGGAAAATCGTAATGACTTCGCAATTCATTTACAGCAATGCTTGTCGCTGTATTGCATGCGAGAACAAGCGCTTTCACTCCTCTGTCTTTAAAAAAAGAAGCCGCATCCAGAATATAATCTCTTACTTCGTCTTTCGGTTTTTCACCGTAAGGAACGTGGTTTGTGTCTGCATAATAAATAAAATTCTCTGCCGGCAGCTCTTTCATTGCCGTGTGTAAAACTGTAAGTCCGCCGATTCCTGAATCGAAAATTCCGATCGGGTTTGAAGCAACTTCAGAAGCTGATGAAATTATTTTTGTCATCTCCGCCAAAAATAAAAAAACCATCCCGAATTAAATGGGATGGTTTCAAAATTTAAAATCATGAATTATTTTAAACCAAGCTTTGTTTTTACTGCAGCCATCATATCATCAGATGGCTGTGCGTACAATACGCTGCCCAGACTTGTATCGAAAATATAAGAATATCCTTTTTCTTTCGCGAGGTCTTTAATAGCTGTTTCAGCTTTTTTCAGAACCGGTCCGTATAATTCTTCTTTCTTTTTCTGGATAGATTCCTGTGCTGTTTGCTGAAAATCCTGGATACGGTTTCCTAAATCTTCCAGCTCTTTTTCTTTGGTCTTATTGATTGCATCAGGTAATGAATCGCGTTTGCTTTGATATGACTGCAGCTTATTTTGATATTCGGCAGTCATTCCTTTTAACTGTGAGTCAAGGGAAGAGCCGTAAACTTTCAGCGCGCTGTCAGCCTGCTTTGTTTGAGGCATTGCCTGTATAAGCTCAGAAGAATTAATGTGACCGAACTTCAGGGTCTGCGCGAACAGTGTATTGCCTGTCAACGAGACAACAGCAACAAAAGCAATTTTCAAAAATTTATTCATAATGTGTTTTTAGTGTTGAGTTAAATGAAATTTATTTTTTTTCAGGAGGGGCCTGGTCTTCAGTTTTCGGGGCTTCGTTTTTCATTGGAGTCTTTTGACCTCCGGTACCGGTTTTTGTGTCCGTTGCATCTTTGTCTTTTTTACCGGGCTTATATCCTAATGCTAAAAGGATATCATCACTTTTATCATACTTTGGATTTGCGTACAGCATGATCAGCTCTGCAGATTTATCAAAGATGACAGCATAGCTTTGGTCTGTCGCCAGCTTTTTTACTGCGTTGTAAACTTTATCCTGGATCGGTTTTACGAGCTCTTGTTTCTTTTTAAATAAATCTCCTTCGTAGCCGAAACGCTGCTTTTGTAAATCCTTTACATCCTTTTCTTTGGCTGTAATTTCATCCTGGCGCTTCTTCTTCATTTCTTCCGGCAGTAAAATCTGTTCCGCCTGGTATGCCTTATATAATTTGTCAACGATGGCATATTTATCTTCAATTTCCTTTTGCCAGTTAAGCGAAAGATTATCCAGCTGCTGCTGCGCGGTTTTATATTCAGTCATGTTATCAAGAATATACTGTGTATTCACGTAAGCATATTTTTGCGCAATTGAAGCCATGCTCATGAAGATCAGCATTGCCGCAATCGTAACTGTTTTAGCTGAGCGATGAAAGAAATACATGGATGTTGTCATGGTTATACTTTCGTTTTAGGGGTGCAAATGTATTAAATTAAAATTGTTGACCAATGGAGAAGTGAATTTGAGATCCGCTGTTTGTGCCTTGGGGGTCATTATATAAATTATCAAACCCGTATCCCCAATCCAATCCGAGCAATCCGAACATCGGGAGGAAAATTCTGACACCTGCGCCGGCCGAACGTTTTACACCAAACGGATTGAATTCATTGAACTTTAACCAGGAATTACCGCCTTCTGCAAATGTTAGAAGATATATTGTAGCTGACGGGTTTAGTGACACAGGGAATCTTAATTCGAGCGTGTATTTGTCAAAGATTGTGCCACCAACCTGCACGCCTTGCGCGTTGTAAGGTGTAAGAGAGTTGTTAGCATATCCCCTGAGCCCGATCAATTCACGTCCGTCAAATTGATATCCTCCCGTTAATCCATCACCTCCCATATAGAAGCGCTGCAATGGAGCGATGCCGATGTCACGATTGTAAAGCCCGAGGAATCCATACTGAATTTTTGCATTGAGCACTAAGTTTTTTGCAAGCTCTGTAAACCATGACGACTGAAATTTCTTTCCAGCACATTGGGATCCTAAGCTTAGAATTCCACGTGGACAAGTTGTCGCGG
>JADMIO011222218.1_pt1 | contig 18398 bp, 4 predicted proteins | sample 8958161 | NCBI WGS metagenome assembly JADMIO01 (sample SAMN16585339, study PRJNA669376) | soil metagenome | isolation source: Crop rotation soil | place: USA: Cullars Rotation, Alabama | collected 2011 | reverse complement strand
CTTTCCCGCCAGCGGCACCGGTTCCTTTATCCCGGGGAATGGTTATCTGATCATCGCCGCCACTCCTGCTCAGGTTGCCGGCAGCATCGGTCCTTTCGCAGGACAACTCGACAACGGCGGTGAAACGCTGCGCCTCCGCAATCTCAACGGCCGCATTATAGACGAATTGAATTACGACGACGAAGGCGACTGGCCTATCGGCGCGGATGGCAGCGGCGCGACGCTGGCCCGGCGCGATGCCGGCGCTGCCAGCGGAGCGGCAGCCTGGGCCGCGAGCACGCAAATCGGCGGCACGCCGGGAGCTCAGAATTTTTCACCGCCCGGCCAGACTCAGCGCACGCTGGTCAATTGGGGAGACACCTGGAAATATCGCGATGCCGATGCCGCTCCTCCCGCGGACTGGAATACTTCCGCCTTCAACGACACCGCCTGGAGCAGCGGATCTGCCGCGCTGGGCGCGCAGACGGCGACGACTTCGCTGACGGTCACGGCCAATCTCATCGAGCGCTTCCGCGCCAGTGATATCACCGGTCTCACCAACGGGGCGGTCGTCAGCACCTGGACCGATACGGCCAACGGCGCCTCCTACGGCGACAGCGTCGCCCAGAATGCCGTCAGCGTGAATTCCCCCACCTGGCAGTCCAGCGTAGTGAACGGCAAAGCGGTGGTGCGCTTTCCCGCCGCCGGCACCGCGGAAATGCGGACCTCTTTGACGCCTAACATCACCGGCACCAGCGGCTGGACGATCTTCGTGGTGGCCAAAGCCAGCACCACTCCCACCACGGGTCTGGTCACGGACGGCGCGGGCGACTATCTGATAGACCGGAACATCACAGGCTTTGCCAGCGCCCCCCTCACCTCCCTCAAGGCGCCCGGCGGGAAGTGGGGCCTCCAAAAGCGCAATGACGCCTCCGCCGGACTCGGGGGCCCGGTCTCGACGACTAACGTTTCGACGTCGGCCTTTCAGATTATCACCATCCGCCGCAATACGGCGCTGGGCCGTTTTGAAATCTGGGTAAATGGCGTGATGGAAGGCTCCGAAATTGACGATGGCACTGCGCTCACTCCCAGCCCGTTTGTGATCGCGCACCACGCCACAGCCGGCACCGCGCAGGGTTTCAAAGGCGACATCGCCGAAGTCCTCGTTTACAAGGCCCCGCTCAGCGATCTGGATTTTCAACGGGTGGGAAGTTACCTGGAAAACGAATACGGGCTCAATACGGCCTTCGCCTCTGTGAACACCACCCTTTCGGCCACGGCTCCCACAGCCTACTTCCGGAAGTCCTTCAATTTCCCCGGCGATCCGGCTAACACTCTTCTCCGCCTCGACCGCAATCTCGCGGACGGCGCTGTTTTTTACCTCAACGGCACGGAACTCCTCCGCGCCAACATGCCGGGCGGCACGGTCACTCACACCACACCCGCCAGCAGTGTGGTCACCGCTCCCACTTCCACCGGTTTGGTATCGGTGCCCGCCTCCGCTCTGGTGAGCGGCACAAACGTTCTCGCCGTTTCCCTGCACAAAGGCGCCGGCGGCACCTCCAGTGTCTTTTCCGCCCTGCTGGATTCGGTCGAAATCGTTCCCGCGGGAGGTCCCGCGGCCACGCTGCGTTTCAGTGAAATCGCCGGTGCGGCGGATGCGTCGTTTTACGTCGAGCTGGAAAACAAATCCGCCACTCCGCTGAACACTTCCGGGTGGACGATCAATAGCAGCGCGGGGCAGAGTTATGCTCTGCCCTCACAAATCCTCGCTCCGGGGTCCCTGCTCTCCCTCAATGCCGCCACCCTTGGCTGGACACCCGCCGACGGCGCGCGGCTTTACCTCCTCGGCCCCGGCGGCACGCAACTCCGTGATGCCCGCGAAGTGACCAATCGCCTGCGCGGTTTGGTAAATGGCGAGCGCTGGGGGCATCCCACCACCGCCACCCCCGGCACGGCCAACGTCGCCGCCATCAGCACTGATGTAGTCATCAACGAAATCTTCTATCACGCCATCGCCGACGGACCGGAGCAGTGGATCGAACTTTACAACAAAGGCGCGGCGCCCGTGGATATCAGCGGCTGGAAATTCAGTGACGGCGTCAGCTTCGACTTTCCCGCCACACCCGCGCCGACGGTCATTCCTGCGGGCGGGTATCTCGTCGTGGCCTGGAATCCTGCGGCCTTTACCGCGCTCCATCCCGGTGTCACTGCGCTCGGGCCGTGGAGCGGCAGTTTGTCAGGAAAAGGCGAACTCGTCACCCTGCGCGATGCCAATGACAACATCGCCGACCAGGTAACCTACGCCGACGGTGGTCGCTGGAGCCAGTGGGCGGATGGCGGCGGCAGCAGTCTCGAACTCAAAGATCCCAACTCTGACAACAGCGCCGCCGAAGCCTGGGACAGCAGCGATACTTCCCTCGCCGTTCCCTGGCAGACATTCACCTATACAGGAGTCGCGGCCAATGCGACCACCAATGCCAATGCCAACTACCACGAGTTTCTTATAGGCCTGCTCGATGACGGAGAAGTGCTCATCGACGACGTCAGCGTAAAGGAGGTCACCGTGGGAAACCGCGAACTCATTCAGAATGGCAACTTCACCGGCGGCACCGCGGCCAACTGGCGCAATATCGGCACCCACAAGCTCAGCACCGTGGTGGACGATCCGCACACGCCCGGGGAGAAAGTGCTCAAGGTCGTCGCCGCCGGCGCCACCGAGCACATGAACAACCATTGCGAAACGACGCTGAAGAGCGGCGCGACCTATGTGGCCATCACCACCACCAACACTTACACCATCAGCTTCCGCGCCAAGTGGCTGCACGGCACCAACCGCCTCAGCACCCGCCTTTACTTCAACCGCCTCGCCAAACAAACGCTGCTCAACCGCCCCGCCACCGGCGGCACGCCCGGTGCCGCCAACAGCCGCCTCATGGCCAATGCCGGCCCCACGTTCTCCGGCCTCAGCGTGGTTCCCGTCGTGCCGCTTATCAATCAGCCGGCCACCGTCAGTATCAGCGCCGCGGACAATAACGGCCTCACCGCCGTGCAGCTTTTCACCAGCGTGAACGGTGCGGCTTTCACCTCCACCGCCATGGCCCTGGCAAACGGCGTCTGGTCGGCTAATGTTCCCGGCCAAATCAGCGGCACGCAGGTCCAGTTTTATGTGAGGGCCATCGACGGCTTCGGTGCCGTCAGCACCTTCCCCGCCGATGCCGCCGCCCGGGCCATGATCCCGTGGGAGGACGGACGCACGCAGCTCGTTATGCCGTCCGGTGTCCGTCCGCATAACATCCGGATCGTCATGCCCGCCGCGGATGCCAACGACATGTATCTCGCGGAAAATGTGCAGAGCAATTTCTACCGCCCTTGCACTGTCATCGTGGACGATGCGCGCGCGTATTACCTCGCCGGGGTGCGCCTGAAGAGCAGCGAGCACGGACGTTTTCAAATCAACCGCGTGGGCTTCAATCTCAAGTTCGGCAGTGACGAGCTTTTCAACGGAGCCCATGGCACTATCAGCGTGGACCGCAGCGGCAACAAAACCACCGAGGGACTCGATGGCACCGGCGTCACCTCGCAGCGCGAGATCATCGCCAAGCAGGTCATGAACGCCGCCGGCGGCATCTACAGCCAGGAGGACGATCTGGTCCGTTCCATTCCTCCCCTCGCCTCCGGCAGCCCCGCGCCTCTCTTCAACGGTGCCGGGGCGCTGGGCGAGGCCATCCTCAGCAAGACCCGCTTCGATGACGAATACCTCGATGCCCAGTGGGACAACGGCGGCAGCGGCGCAATGTTCAAACAGGAATACATCTACCCCCTGACCCAAACCATCAATGTCGCCACTCGCGCCGTAACCACCATCGCCGCCAGCGGCAATCTTGATGCCACTGCAGAGGGAATGAAAGTGTCGCAAACGGGCGGCAGCCCCAGTCCCACCGGCATCTCCGTAGTCACCTACACCCCGCCCCCGGGCATTGATGCGAAGGAAAACTACCGCTGGCACTGGCTGATCAAAAATGCCCGCGAAGCCGATGACTACACGGGCATGATCAATGCGCTGACCGCCATGTCTCAAACCACCGGCGGCGCTCAACCGACCGCCTTCACCACACAGACGGAGGCCGCGCTGAACGTGGACGCCTGGCTCCGCGCTGTCGTCGTGCCGCAGCTCTTTGGCGTCACTGACAACTATCTGGGCAACTCCGGTGCCACGCACAACTTCCTGCTCTATTTCCCGCCGGGACAAAAAGGCATCGCCATTCCGTGGGACTGTGACTACCTCGGTCAGAGCAGTGCCACCGCGGGCTTCACCGGCGGCGGAGATCTCGCCAAGTTCATCACGAACGGCGCCAATCAGCGCCGCTATTACGCTCACGTCCTGGATGTCATAAACCGCTCGTTCAATGACGCGTTCCTGACCAGATGGGCCACCCACTACTCCCAGTTCGGCGTGGATGACATGACCTCCAGCCTGCCCTACCTGCGCACCCGGTCCCTCTATATCAAGGATACGATCATGGGCACCAATAACAGTGGTTCCAATCCCGGGTTATCCAGAGTCATTCCCTTCGCCGCGTTCGACCGGACCTCCGCCAGCCCCGTCACCACCGCCTCGCCCTTCACCACCGTCACCGGCAACGGCTGGCTGGACATTGATAAAATCCGCCTCCAGGGCAGTACCGCGCCGCTCGCGGTGACGTGGAGCTCCAACAGCACGTGGTCGCTCCAGCTCCCGGTGAATGCCGGCACTAACACCTATACTCTGGAAGCCGTGCGCATGGACGGAACTGTGGCCGGCACGACGACCGTGCAGGTCACCGGCAGCGGCGGCATTTTCCCCGCCGGCCCGGGCAATCTGATCGCCAGTGAACTCCATTACAATCCCACCGGCAGCACCGACGCCACCGAGTTCATCGAACTTTTGAACATCACCGGCGCCACGCTCGATCTCACCGGCTGTCACTTCGATGACAACGGCCAGGGCATCGCCTTTACGTTCCCTAACGGCTACACCATCGCCCCCGGCGCACGCGTGCTCATCGTGCGCGACAGCGCGGCCTTCACTGCGGCGTATCCTGGCGCGGGACCGGTGGCCGGTGTTTTCACCGGCGCGCTGGACAATGGCGGCGAGGAAATCGTGCTCTTCGCCGCCAGCGGTCAGGAAATCTTCCGCTTCAGCTACAATGACAGCATCGGCAGCACCGACGGGAACGGAAAGAGTCTCGTGCGCGTCATTGGAGGCGCGCCCAATCCAGCCGACTACACATGGCGCGCCAGCATGACCAATGGCGGCAATCCCGGCACCAGCGACGCGCTGATCTTCAGCGGCAGCGCCCTGGCTGATGCCGACCAGGACGGGCATAGCGCCATCGTTGAATACGCCTTCGGCAAGAGTGACAATGCATGGAATCCGGCCACGGATTTCCTGACCCCGAACGGCGCGCAGGATCCCACTCCGGCGGTGCCGGTGCCCAATGCCGACTCCGCCATCGTGGAACTCCAAACCAGCGATGATCTCAATACCTGGGCCCCCGCCGCCTCCAGCCCGCAGCGCCGCTATTGGCGGTGGAAGGTGACGCTGCGGTAAAGCCGTTGGAGTCCCGCCTTCAGGCGGAATCTACTGTTAGGCAGAACTGCTGTGGTTGATGATTCCGCCTGAAGGCGGGACTCCAACGCCGACACACTTCCACCTAACACTCACACATCATCCAGCAGCTTCTTCTTCGCCGCGTCGTATTCCTCGCCGGTGATGTAGCCGTCGCCGCGCAACTTTGCGAGACGCCCGATTTCCTCGTCAATGCGCGTACCGCGCAGGCGTTTGAAGATCGTGGTCACACCGCGGGTCACATGACCGTGGAAGGCGAAGGCGCAGGTGAAGGCCCCGCCCATCAGCAGGAACATGCCGCCGGCCATGCGCACCGCGATGGCCGGAACACTAACATTTTCCGATCCGCCCTGAGCGAAACCAACGATGCCCACCACGCCGGTGATGATCAGCACCGCACCGCCGATCAGCAGGAGAATACCGAGGACCTTCGCCATGACTGGATCACTTTCCGTTCGCCTGCTGCTGGCGGAGCTGCTCCAGACGGCTCAGTGGCTTCGGCGCGGCGGGGGCTGCGGGAGCGGCCGCGGGTTTGGGAGCCTCAGTCTTGGCCACGGCGGCGGGCGGAGGCGCGGGAGGCGGCGGGTCAATGCGAATGACGCCGCCCTGACCGATGGTGTGCGGAATGGGCACGCCGTTTTCCATGACGATCGCCTGACAGAAAAGATTCTGGTGTTTGCCCACGGGACTGTCCGCGGCCGTGGTCACCGGGAACCGCAATTCCTTGTCCTCCGCGCCGATTTCCATTTCCTTCGTGCTCGTCTTGGCCGGCAAACCGAAGACATTTACCTTCGCTTTGCCCTGCCAGGGTTTCTTCACCTCGAGCTTGCAGAAAAGCTCCGTCGGTTTGCCCTGCTCGGTGGAGGCCATTTCCATCTTCATGGTGAAATACGGCGGCGCCACCGTGATCGGCGTCAGCGCGCTGGAGCAATAAATAGCGCCCTGCCCGGCGTCCGTCTCGCCGCGCACCGCGATCTTCCAGGTATTCGCCGGAGCGCCGCCGTCGCAGGTGATTTGATAGTCGGCCTCCGACTGATTTTCCGGAATGGCGATGGTGCCCGGGGCACTGATGCCTGGCGGGTTCCACAACATGCGCACGGTGATCGCGGCTTTGAAGCCCTCTTTCCGTTTCACCTTCACCTTCAGATTCATGGTGCCGCTCTGCACGATGGGCACTGTCGGCGGCACGAGGTCCAGCGTGAAGGGAAGCTCCTCCACCACCGCCACGGGATAGAGTTTCTGCCGGGAAACGACATACGGCGTATTGTTAGGCTCACCCTGGATGAACTCGATGTTGTTCATCCACCGGCCCGGCACCACCGGCGCTTTCGGATCCGTCAGCTTCGGCTTCATCTGCAGCAGCGAAGCCCCCAGCGGCGCATCCGGCGCGGCGGAGAAAATCATGATGTGCTCGGCGACCGCGCCGGGAATCACTTCCGTCTCCATCTTCACCCCGGGCGGCAGATTCGCGCAGTCAAATCCCACATCGCCGCCCACGCCCGTGCGGTCCACGTGGACCTGAATGGCGTGACGGCTGCCACGCGGAATCGCCGTCTGCACCCACTGCTGGCTGTCATTGCGGTCGTAGCGGGCAATGTAAGTGCTCAGACCGGCCTCCGGCGGCGCGATTTCCACGCGGTAGACATAATCCGCGCCGCCGCGCTTCAGGTGGTCGCGCACACGGATGTAATATTCACCGTCCTCCGGCACCTGCCAGCCACCGATCTTGCTGTCGGGATTCGCGCCGTTGTCGTCGTTGCCGTTGATGCCGCCGCCGTCCTTGTTGAACAGCTCCAGCACCGGATCGAGCGGCGAACGGATGCCGCGCGCATAGACCATCAGATCATAACGCTCGCCCTTCTTCGCGGTAAACTTGAACCAGTCCTCGTCGTCCGCCTTTTCGATGATGCCGTTGAAAGCCATCGGCAGCGCGGGCGGTGCAGCGTTCTTTTTGGCCTCCGCGTGATTATTGTTAGGCTCCGCTTCCAGCGTGTTGTCGAGATTCGTGATCCGGAACGGATTCGGCGACGGCGCGCTCAGATTGTTCGCTTTGGCGAACAGCGGGAGCACTTCACCCGGAGTGTTAGGCACGGTGACCTTTTCTTTGATCGGTCCGCCCACATCGCCGAGATACGTCACCTCCACTTCCGTGCCCGCCTTGCCGCCCGGGGGAAACGCCACTGTCGGCCGCGGGAACGAACCCACGTGCACGCGATACTGCGCGCCGTCATTGCCGGCGTAGGAGGAATCGCGCACCTCTATATAATAGGTGCCGTCCTCCGGAATGATCACACTCGCGTGTCCGTCCTGAATGCCCAGCGGCGAATCATCGCACGTCGCCAGCTCGAACTTCTTGCTGTTCATGATCGCCAGGTAGGGGTCCCAGAAATTCGTGCACAGACGGATGCCCTCCACCTCCACACTGATGCGCTCGCCCTTCCTGGCTTCGATCTTATAATAATCCGTGTCCTCATTCCGCGCCGTGCCGGTAATGGTCACGCCGGTCGTGATCGGCTGTGCTTCCTCCAGCAGCGTGTTAGGCTCCTTCTCCGCCACGTCCGGAAACTGATCCACAAAGAAATTCCGCGCATAGCTGAGGCCCGATTTCGTCCGCACCCGGAAAAGCTGCTCGCCGAGCTGGCAGTTGGCCTCGATGTGCAGCTTCACCTTCAGCGTGGTCGGATTCTCCGCCTTGAATTCGAGCGCCTTGATGCCCGCCGGGTTGTAGGAAATGATCTCCTCCGCGTCGGCGAGCCGGTTTCCGGAAAACGTCACCTCCACATCCTTCCCCCGCTGTCCCCCGCGGGGCTGAATGGAATTGAATTCAGGATACGCCGCCAGCACCCCCAGGCTGGTCAGGCCGAGAAACGCAGTGCTGAGGGCAGGAATACGGGAACGGTGGTGCTTCATAGGGTCAGAGTCATCCTACAACGCATTCCGGAAGGGGCAACTTTCCGGTTTGGGCCCCGGAAAAGCGGGCCGGCAGCCCGGCGGGACTGCCCCCGCCCGCACGCCGGGCCCCGGGAGAAGCAGGTTTGATTTGGTTTGATTTAGCCTGATTTGAGAGTGGCCCTCCTCTCCCGGGCGGCCTCGTCCCGCCATTCATTTGGCCGAATTCAGTCGGATCTGGTCGGCTGAGATCGGATTTCACCGCCCGGATGGCACGGTCTCCCGCGCCTGTCCGGGGTCCGAAAATGGGTTCGTTTGGCAAAAATCGCATTCACTGTCTTATACGTTCAGAGCCGGTCCGTCATATCGATCGTTTCCCCGCTGCGTCTTCGCTCTGGCCGGGTCGGTATAATCGTTGGTATAACGAAAGTGAGAACTTCGTGGTTTCAAAGCTCGTGCCGCCAGGTTCGGCTGCAAGGTATGCCGTGCCGTAAGGCCGTTGAGGGGGATCTCTGACAAGGGTTCTCGACGGCCCCGTGGAGTCCCTCCGGCAGGAACTGATAGTGCCTGCAAACCACCACGCCACCGGCCATACCCGGACGCTGGAAAGCTTGCACTTCTCACCGTCACCGCCTAAAAAAATTGAGAATGCGGCACGATCCCACACGCGAGAAGGAGTTGTTCGATGCTGCGGCCGAACTGCACCCGGCCGCCGATCTCGCGGCGTTTCTCGACAGGGAATGCGCGGGAGACGCCGCCTTGCGTTCGGCAATCGATTCATTGCTGGGGGCACACCGGGAGGTGGCGCGGGACTTCCTCGACATCCCGGCGGCGCTGGATCTTGCAGCCTCCCCCGGCGAGGCCAGACCGTACGTCGCGGGCGTGGTGGAGCCACTGCATCAGCCGCATGATCATTACTCTGTGGGCGGCGAAATCGCGCGCGGCGGAATGGGGAACATTCTGGAAGCGGAGGATCGCACGCTGGGACGCAGCGTGGCGATGAAGGTCATGAAGCTGGACGCCGCGGCGGATATTGGCGCGCGCGCGCGATTCATCCGTGAGGCCACCGTGCTGGCCCGCCTGGAGCACCCTAACATTGTTCCGATCCACGAGCTGGGCCGGGATGCGGAGGGCCGGCTCTTCTATACCATGAAGCTCGTCCACGGACGGACGCTGCAGGCGATCCTCAAGGGACTGAGGGAGCACGATCCGGCTTTCGCCGGGCAATACCCGCTGGACCGTCTGCTCACGATCTTCCGGAAAATCTGTGACGCGCTGGCGATGGCGCACGCGAAGGGAGTGGTGCATCGCGACCTGAAGCCGGAGAATGTCATGGCGGGCGAATTCGGAGAGGTGCTGGTGATGGACTGGGGACTCGCGAAGATTATGGACGACAGCCAGCAGGCGGCGGAGGAAGCGGGGCGCGTTTCCGTGCCTGACGCCTTTCAGGACCCGCGTGAAGCCGGCGATGCTGCCGGGCTGACCATGGACGGCACGGTGATGGGCACCCCGCATTACATGTCGCCGGAACAGGCGGCGGGGCGCGTGACGGAAATCGATTTCAGGTCCGATGTGTTTTCGCTCGGCGCCATTCTTTACGCCATCCTGACTCTGCATCCGCCCGTGGAGGCCGGCTCGTCCCATGAAGTGATCGAGAGGATCAAGCGCGGCGAAATTCGTCCGCCCGCTGAGTACAACATATCGACGAAGAACACGGGAGGGCACCGCACGCCCGCAGGTGCGGCCGCGAGTCCGAACCGGTTCCATGCACTGCCGCATTGTCCCCGGGGCAGGGTGCCGGCTGCCCTTTCTGCAGTCACGATGCGGGCGCTGTCGGTGGACAGGGCGCGCCGCTATCAGAGCGTCGCGGCATTCGCAGCCGACATCGAGTCCTGGCAGAATGGATTTGCGACCAGCGCGGAACACGCGAGCCCCTCCAAACAGATCGGGCTCCTCATGCTGCGGCACAAAACCGTGACGGTGTCGCTCGCCGCGATCCTTGTGCTGAGCATCGGATTTTTGTTGAAGGTGATGGCCAGCGAACGCAAGGCGACGCTCAATGCGGAACGTGCCGGGAAAAATGAACAGAAGGCGCTAGCGGAAACCGAAGCGGCCCGCCGCGCGCTGGCCCGGGCGCAAATCGCTCTGGCGGATTCGGCGTTCCGCAACGTTGACGAAACCGCCCTGGTCCATGCGCTCGACGCGGTGCCGGAGGATCTGCGCGACCAGCGCTGGCAGTATCTCTCGGCGAAGCGCGATGGCTCGCTCGGTGATCTCAAGGTGGAGGGATTCACCACCGTGACGGCTGTTGCGGCGGTGCCGGGGAGCCCTGCGCAGTTTGTCATCGTGAATCCCGAAGGCGTCTGCGGCATTGTGGACGTGAGCACGCGCCAGGTGATGCGGCGATGGAATACAGGATTCAGGGGCCAGGTCGCGCTGGCGGTCAGCGGTGACGGTGCCCGCGTCGCGGCGGCTGGTGATGGCAGCGCGGAGATTCGGATCCATCGCATGGCTGACGGCACGTGCGAGAAGACGCTGCCGGCGCCGGCCACTCCCATCCTCCGGCTGGCCCTTTCGCCCGACGGAAATCTCCTCGCCGTATACAAATTTGTCCTGAAAGCCCCGGAGTTGTTTCTCATGGACCTGCGCGACGGCACGGTGCGCTGGCAAAACAAGGGCCGTTACGCCGGAACCGGCCTTCTGTTCAGTCCGGATGGCCAGCGCTTGTTTACCGGCGGCGAAGTTGACCGCAGATTCACGGTCTTCGGAGTGGAGCAGGGCAAGGTCATCAGGGAGATGAATGTTTACCAAACCCGCATGGCCATGAGCGGCGACGGGCGCCGTCTGGCGCTGGGCCTGTTCACGGGCGAGGTGGTGATCGTGAACCCGGCGACAGGTGCGGAAATGCAGCGCACCAAGCTGCACCGGGGCCGCGTTACCATGCTCGCGTGGACGGCGGGAAATCATCTGATTACTTCGGGCAGCGAGGACGAGTATGAGCGAAATCGCAATGTCATCCGCCTGTGGACCTCGAACCTCTCGCCGCGCGCCACGCTTTTCGGTATCGAAGAGGGCGATCGATTCGAAAATGGGGATTTCGATCCGGAGAGCGGGTACCTGCTGGCGGGGTCGTATTCCGGCGGGCGGCCGCATTTGTGGCGCATCCCCGCCGACCTCGAAGCGGCGCGCATGTCCAGCGTGGCGGAGCGGGGCTGGTCCACTTGTTTCCTCAGTGACACAGTGATGCTCGGCCGCACGTCCACGGCCTGGGATCCGGCCTGCTATGATGTGACGAACCCGCGTCAGCCGAAGAAACTCCCGCACGTTACCCCGGAGGGCTATGCCATGTCCGCATCCTGCTGGAGCGGCGGATTATTCGCCCTGGCCCAGCGAATCTCGGGTCCGAATGTGATCCCCGGCGGCATCAGGGTCTACCGCCATACGAGTGCCGGGCCGGAGGAAACGCGCTCGATTCCCATGCCTGCACCGACGATTAGGATCGAATTCGACTCCACCGGAGAGCGGCTCGTGGCCATCACTGCCAGGATGGGCACGGTCGTCTTCAGCGTCCGCTCCGGAGAGACTCTGCTGAAGCTGCCGCAGAAACTGGAGCGTGCGGTTTTTGCGGGCAGCAGGGGAGACCTTGCCGCCATCGTTCCAAAGAAACGCACGGCTGATGAGGTGGAGGACGAGTTGACTCTGTTCGACGCGAAGACGGGCCGCCCCCTCAAAAGTGTCCTCTATCACCTCCGGCTCCTGGACCTTGCCGTTTCGCCGGACCGCCGGCTCATCGCCATCGCCGGCCAGGAGCAGGTCGTGCGTGTCCTCGACGCCGAAACATTGGAGGAACGCGTCAATTTCCGGGCGCACGACGGCGACATCACGGCGCTCGCCTTCCACCCGAAGCGGCCTGTCATCGCGACGGCCTCCACCGACGGCTCGGTGAAACTGTGGGACTACACTGACGTGCGCCTGCGCGAAACCATGCTGGGCATTGACGGCACGCCGGTCATGCTGGCGTTCAGTCCCAATGGCCGGTTGCTGTCCGTCGAGAGCCAGGAACACACCGCACGCCTGTTCGACCTCGATGCCCTTCATGACCCCGCCGCTCCGGTCCAGCCCGCAGTGGGAGGAAACAAATAGTCTGCACTTCTCACAGATTTTCAGTTGCGCCGGAAAGTAAAAGTAGAGCGAGTGTGCCTTCAGGCCACTCGCTTTTGTTTTCTTCGACGCGGGACAAAAGCGACTGGGCTGCGCCACAGTCGCTCTACTTTTGCGTCCCGCATTTTCAGGACACCTGTGTGCTTCCGTTGACGGGACTGTGAGAAATGCAGGATAGGCCCTTTCGTCTTTCCTGCCGCCGTGAATAATCCGGGGGTTCTCAGCACATGAGTGAAGTTTCCGTTCTCATAGAAGCCATTCAGGCGGGCGATGCCGCGGCGGGCGAAAAACTGTTTCCCATCGTTTATCGCGAACTGCGTGGTCTCGCCGCGGCCAAAATGGCCGGCGAACGTCCCGGTCACACGCTCCAGCCCACTGCCCTGGTGCATGAGGCATGGCTTCGACTCGGAGCCGGTGAGAATACCGGCTGGTCCAGCCGCGCCCACTTTTTCGGCGCCGCCGCCGAAGCCATGCGGCGCATCCTCGTGGAACACGCCCGCCGCAAAAGGGCCAGCCGCCGCGACGGCATCAAAGCGGATTTGGATGCCGCCGAACGCGAAATCGCCGCCGGAGACGCTTCCAACGACCAGTTGCTCGCCGTTGACGAAGCCCTCGCAAAGCTGACGAGCGAGCATCCGGCCGAGGCCAAACTCGTGATCCTCCGCTATTTCGCGGGCCTGACACTCGAAGAAGCCTCTGCTGCCCTGGACATTTCCTTCGCCGCGGCGAGGCGCTCGTGGACCTTCGCCCGCGCATGGCTGCACCGCGAAATGACCCGGCAGTAAAATTTTCAATTATCTTGCGCGGCTTTCCCGGAACTTTTCGCACGGGAGTGCATGTACCGGAAATTCTCTCCTGGCAGCGCTGCGGCGCGTTTACTTCTGGCAGCCATCACTATCGCCATCACCCGCACCGTTCGCGGTCCATCCGCCCTGCCCGCGCGGCTGGGTTTTTTGCTTTGGCTCTGTCTGTTCGCATCCGGGGCCGATGGGGCGGCGAATACATGGACGAATGCGGCCTCTCTTGCGGCAGGACGGGCTCAGCACACATCGGTGCTGATGCCGAATGGCAGGGTGCTCGTGATGGGTAATATCTTCGACCCCTTGAACGCCGCTGCGGAGGTGTTTGATCCAGCGACCGGGACATGGAGCCTAACCAGTTTGCGCGAGGGGCGCTACCACCACACGGCCACGGTGCTGCTGAACGGCAAGGTGCTGCTCACGGGGGGCGAAGATGGCGGGGGCAGTTCCATTCGCAGTGTGGAACTCTACGACCCGGCCACCGGCACTTCGGCATTCACGGGATATCTCACAGTGGCGCGGAGCAGTCACACGGCCACGGTTTTGAACAATGGCAAGGTGCTCGTCGCGGGCGGCGGGGCCGGCCAGAGCGTGTACAATAGCGCGGAACTTTACGATCCGGCCACCGGCGCCTGGACCGCCACCGGCTCCATGACGCAGCAGCGCTACGCCCATTCCGCCACGCTGCTCGCCAGCGGCAAGGTGCTCGTCGTGGGGGGCAACAGCGGCAACCTTGCCAGCGCGGTCACCAGCGCGGAGCTTTACGATCCGGCCACCGGTCTCTGGACCAGCGCCGGTGCCGCCGGCGTCCCGCATGCCTGGCATACGGCCACGCTGCTGCCCAACGGCAAAGTCATCGTGGCCGGGGGTGCCAGCAGCGGTTCCTTCCCCACGGCAGCAGCGGAGATGTACGATCCCGCCAGCAATGCCTGGGGCGGTGCCGGCTCGCTCTCCGTGCCGCGCAGCAAGCACACCGCGACACTGCTGCCCAACGGCAGGGTCTGTTTCGCGGGAGGAGAAAGAGCCAGCCATACCACTAATGCCAGCGTGGATCTGTACGATTCCGTCAGTGGCGGCTGGAGCGGTGCCGGTTCTCTAACTGTTGCGCGAATGGATCACTCGGCCACGCTGCTTCCCAATGGTCAATTGCTGGTCGCGGGGGGAAATAACGGCAGCGGGGGTTCCATCGCGAGCGTGGAACTCTTCGAATCGGCCGACGGAAACTGGGCCGCCACGGGCTCGCTCGTCACTGCGCGCACCTATGCCACGGCCACCCTGCTGCCGAACGGGAAAGTGCTGACCGCGGGGGGAACCAACACCGCCACTACCGAGCTTTACGACCCGGCCGCGGGAACATGGAGCAACACCGGGGCGCTCGGCAGAGTGCACTATTACCACACCGCCACCCTGCTGACTAACGGCAAAGTCCTCGTCGCGGGGGGCAGGGACAACGCCGGCGTTCTCACCGCGGCGGAGACCTACGATCCCGCCACCGGTGGCTGGACAGGCACCGGAGCCCTCGGCACTGCCCGGCAAAATCACGCGGCCGCGCTGCTGGCCAATGGCAATGTGCTGGTGGCAGGGGGCGATAACGGTAACGGGGGTTCCCTTGCCGGCGCGGAGATCTACAATTCCGCCACCGGTGTCTGGACAGGCACCGGGGCCCTCGCCGCCGCGCGCCGGAATCACACCCTGACACTTCTCCCTAACGGCAAGGTGCTCCTCGCGGGCGGCGATAATAACGGCTCCAATCTCGCCAGCGCACAACTCTACGATCCTGTCACCGGCGTTTGGACCGCCACCGGCTCCCTCACCACCGCCCGCAGCAGTCACACCGCGACGCTGTTGCCCGGGGGCCGGGTGCTCGTCGCCGGTGGAGGCAACGGTACTTCTTCCTCAGAGATTTACGATCCCTCCACCGGCACGTGGACTGCCACCGGTTCCCTCGCCACCGCACGATTCAGTCACACCGCTACGCTCCTGCCCGGCGGCCAGGTGCTCGTGGCGGGAGGCTATAACCTCGGCAGCCAGCTTGCGAGCGCGGAGATTTACAATCCCGCCACCGGCCGTTGGAGCGCCGCCGGTTTCCTCGCTGCCGCGCGAAACTATCACACCGCCACCCTGCTCGCCAACGGCAAGGTTCTCGTCGCGGCGGGTTCGGCGCCCGGTACTTCTCTCGCCAGCGCGCAACTCTACGATGCCGGCCCGGGATTTTCCGCGGCATGGCAGCCGGTTATCAACAGCGTCAATCTCGCCGCGAATAACAAACTGGTGGTCTCCGGCGTCCGGCTCCGCGGCGTCTCCGGCGCCTCCGGAGGCAACGGCACCACCGACTCGTCCACGAACTTCCCCCTGCTGCAGGTGCGCCGGCTCGACAACGGGCTGAGCGTGTTTCTAGCCTCTGACCCGGCGATCAATGTCGCCGCGGGCTCTGTCACTTCGGATCTGGTGCCGCTCCCGGCCGCCGGCCATGTGCTAGTCACGGTCATCGCCAATGGAGTGCCGAGCCAGGCATGGCCCATGTTTTACCCTGGCACGGCCGGCATCACCGTAGAGCCCTCCGGGGAGGCAGCCATCGCCGATGGCGGCAGCGCCACCATTGGACCCGCCGCAGTCAACGCTTCGGCCCTCCGGACCTTCACGGTCAAGAACCCTGGCGTCGGCCCCCTCAACCTGGGCACCATCACCATCGACGGTGCCGATGCCGGCAGCTTTGCCGTGGCGGCCAGTCCGGCGGCTGTGGTGGCACCGGGCGGCAGCACCACGTTCACCATTCGATTTACCCCGGCGACGCGAGAGACGAAAATCGCCGCGCTCCACCTCCCTAACAATGTTTACGGGAGCACTCCCTTCGATATCAACCTCTCGGGCGTCATTCTCGAATCCGCCATCGCTGTGGAGCAGCCTGCGGGATCAGCCGTCGCCAGCGGCGGGGTCCGGATCGTGGGGCCGGTCGCTACCAACCTCTCGACGAACAAAACATTCACGATCAAAAACACCGGCGGCGTGAACCTCACCGGATTCGCTTTCACCATCGACGGGCCTAACGCCGCCGAGTTCAGCATCCTGGTCAACCCCGCAACCACCGTGGCGGCGGGCGGGAGCACGACCTTCGTCGTTCAATTTGCGCCCACATCGACAGGTCTGAAGACCGCCGCCCTTCACCTCGCCAGCAATGCGGCGAGTCTCAACCCCTATCATGTCAAGCTCACCGGCATCTCCGCGGAGGGCAAACCATTCACGGGCGCCGGCTCCCTCCCCGGACGCGACTCCGCCACCGCCACGGCGCTTCCCAGCGGAAAGGTGCTGGTCGCCGGAGGCAGCGGGAGCGCGAACAACCCCGCCTTCCCCGCCTGGGCCGGTGCGGACCTCTACGATCCGGCTACCGGCAACTGGAGCGCCACCAGCCCCCTCGCTGCGGGACGGTCCAGGCACACGGCCACTCTGCTGAACAATGGCAAGGTGCTGGTCGTGGGAGGTGACCCTGGCAGCCTTACCGGCGATACTCTTGCCAGCGCGGCCCTCTACGATCCGGCCAGCGGCACCTGGAGCGCCACTGGCTCCCTCGCCGCGGGGCGCTTCAATCACACCGCCACGCTGCTGCCCAACGGCAAGGTGCTCGTCACTGGCGGCCAGGCCATCGAATTTTTCAGCGTCCCCGTCCGCACCACCGCGGAGATTTACGATCCGGCCACCGGCACGTGGACCGCCGCCGGTACCCCCGGGGCGCGCCACACCCACACCGCCACGCTGCTTTCCAATGGCAAGGTGCTCATCGCGGGGGGCAGCGCGGACGGGTTTGGCGTCTCCGCTGTCGCCGGCGCGCAGCTCTATGATCCGGCTTCGGGCAACTGGAGCGCCACCGGCCCGCTCGCCTCGGCGCGCTTTGGCCACAGCGCCACGCTGCTGCCTAACGGTCAGGTGCTCGTGGCGGGGGGCGGATCCGGCGGTGCCGCTTCCCTCACCAGTGCGGAACTCTACAATCCGGACACCGGCGCATGGAGCCCCACCGGCTCCCTCGCCACCGCGGAAGGCCTCACCGCGGCGGGCTACTATCACACCGCCACGCTGCTCCCGAACAACAAGGTGCTGGTCGCGGGCGGGCGCGTCAGCACGGGCCTTCTCGCCATCGCGGAACTCTATGATCCGGCCACCGGCAGTTGGACTCCCGCCTACAATCTCGCCAGCGCGCGCTGGCTGCATACCGCCACGCTGCTGCCTGGCGGCAGGGTGCTCTTCGCGGGAGGGATGGACGTTTACCCCAGCGGCAACAAATACGGAGTCGAGACGGCGGAACTCTACGATCCGTCTGCTCCGGGCACTGTCAGTTGGGTCGGGAGCGGCTCTCTGGCCACCGCGCGAGCCGCGCACACCGCCACCCTGCTGCATGACTCCACGGTGCTCGTCGCCGGGGGCAGCGGCGCGGGGGGCGGCAAACTCGCCAGCGCAGAAATCAAAGCCAGGGACACCGGCCTCTGGACCGGCACCGGCTCGCTCGGCACGGCGCGCGATCACCACACCGCCACGCTGCTGGGCACTGAAAACGCAGTCGGAAAGGTGCTCGTCGCGGGCGGCTCCGGAGTGGCCGGCCCGCTCTCGAGCGCGGAACTCTACAACCCCTTCTCCAAAACATGGACCCCCACCGGCGCGCTCGTGAATGGTGCGCGCACTCAGCACACGGCCACTCTGCTGCCCAATGGCAAGGTCCTCGTCACCGGGGGCAGTGGCCCCGGCGGCCCGCTCTCCAGCGCGGAAATATACGATCCGGCTTCCGGCACCTGGAGCCCCACCGGTTCCCTCAGCACCCCGCGCGATCACCACACCGCGACGCTGCTGCCCAATGGCAAGGTGCTCGTCGCGGGCGGCGCCAGCACTGTGGAGGACACCAGCGGTCTCTCCAGCGCGGAGCTTTACGATCCGGCCACAGGTTTCTGGACCCCCACCGGTTCCCTCGGCGG
>JADMIO010768828.1_pt1 | contig 18400 bp, 18 predicted proteins | sample 8958161 | NCBI WGS metagenome assembly JADMIO01 (sample SAMN16585339, study PRJNA669376) | soil metagenome | isolation source: Crop rotation soil | place: USA: Cullars Rotation, Alabama | collected 2011 | reverse complement strand
GGAGATTTTCTAAAAGCGATTCATTTAAAAAAATTAATTCAGATGAAAAAATATAAAAAATCAATACGTGTAATGTTAATATTACTGTTGCTGACAGTTGCTTCGTGCGGGGTAAACGCACAACCCGGAGAAACAGTTACCTACCAGGTATTTTATGATCAACTGTCGCCTTTTGGCAAATGGCTGAAGGACCCGGTAAACGGGTATGTATGGGTCCCGAAAATTGAAAAAGGGTTTCGTCCTTATTTTACAAACGGCTCATGGATGATGACGGAATATGGCAGTGTGTGGGTATCTTCTTACGAATGGGGATGGGCGCCTTTTCATTACGGGCGCTGGATATACGATTCATTGTATGGTTGGGTATGGTTACCCGGACTTGACTGGGGACCGGCTTGGGTTGTATGGCGGTCAAACGGAGAATATTATGGATGGACGCCTTTGACTCCAGGGTTCAGCGCCACTACAGCTTTCAGTCCCGATTATAAAGTTCCTGCTGACTGGTGGGCATTTGTTCCTTCACGCTACCTGCTTAGCCGTACATTTCAAAAATATGTTAAGGGAGGAGCACAATATAATATTACAATGCTCAATACCACAAGCGTAATTAAAAACAGGTATACGGCAGATAACAAAAATTATATCAGCGGTCCCCGTGCACAGGAATATGCTAAAGCTTCGAATCAGCATGTGGAAGTTTATTCTATAAAGAATACTACCAAACCGGGAAAGGCTATTGTGGGCAAAGAAGAAATAACTCTTTATATGCCAGCAGTAAAAAAATGGGAAAGCGGCAAAGAGCCCATGCCGGAAAAGTCAGTTACCGCAGAACATACAATTGGTAAACTTGCTGCTTTGGGAAACCAGGCAAGCGCTGTGCAACACAAGGCACCGATAAAAAAGAAGACAAAAAAACGCAAGTAGGAGTTATATTAATGCAATTTCATAGTTTTCTCATTTTTCATGGGAGCAATAAAATATTCCGATATAGGAAGGCTCCCTCCAGATAACAATACTCGCAGCTTTCTTCTTTTATCACCAGGAAATTATTTTTACTTTCATGCAAATCACAAAAATCTATTATGCCTGAATGAAATAAATGGCAGAAAAAAAATAAAAAATTTCTTACTCATAACTTTAATTAATAACTTTACTTTGCCTTTGTATAATATAAACTCAACAAAAATGAAGAAACATTCACTTACTCTTGTCGCAATTTTATCTCTCTCATTTTGTTTGCCTGTTTCTGCTTATGTATGGACACAGAAAGCAGATTTTGCAGCTGGCACGCGTGCCGGAGCTTGTGCTTTCACCATCGGTAATATGGGTTATGTAGGTTGCGGAGTTGACCAGGCTGGATTCGGATTTATCGCCTATAACGACCTTTGGCAATACGATCCGCAAACAGATACATGGACGCAGATGGCAAGCCTTCCGGGAGCAGTGCGCTCATCCGCGTCCTCTTTTGCCATTAATGGCATGGGATACATCTGCCTTGGATTTGATTTAGCAAATTACCACAACGATTTGTGGCAATACAATCCGGTTACGAACTCATGGATTCAAAAAAACAGTTTTCCTGGCGCTGCACGTTATACTGCCGTAAGTTTTGTGATTGGTAATGACGCGTATGTGGGATCAGGAAAATCGGGAGGATATTTTCTTGATTTTTATAAGTACGATGCTATAAATGATGTATGGACACAAATTGCTAACCTTGGAGGCCCTCAACGTCAAAACGCACGTGGGTTTACAATCAGTAATTACGGATATGTTGTTGGCGGTGCTTTCGATCCCGGTGGCAATTATTTTGATTTGTGGCAATATAATCCGCTCAACGATACATGGACTCAAAAAACTTCATATCCCGGGCAGGGCTGCTATGCGGGTTGTGCATTTGTCTTAAACGGGCTCGCATATGTGGGAACGGGCAGCACACAGGTAAGCCTTCCCAACACGTACGATGATTTTTATTCCTATGATCCGGTTTCTGATACATGGACGGCATTTATTCCATTTGGCGGTAGTATAAGAAATGGTGCTGTCTGTTTTTCCATAGGAAATAGGGCATATATGGGAACTGGCTCTACGGGCATATACCCTGCCGGAACCTATCAGGAGGATTGGTGGGAACTTTCATCATCGACCGGTATCAATGAAGAAGACTATAATGTTTCTTCTTACGTTACCGTTCATTCAAATGAAATTATATTTCATTTGAATAAAGTTTTTGAGCAGCTTGTGCATTTGAAACTTTTCGATACCTCTGGCAGGGAAATAAAAAATTATACGGTTAACAAAAACACAAAAATCTTTTCAGCTCCATTCCAAACAGTGTGTAAAGGATTATATTTCTATAGTTTTTATGATGATTGTAAATTACTGCACTCCGGCAAATTTGTTTTTTAAAACGCAAGTAAATAAGTTTATCAACAGGATGTTTTTAATGCAGCTTTATTATATATCACTTTACATGAGGGTTATCAAAAGGGTCATGGTACCTTCTGCTTAACTACTCATTTCATTTTGTTCATCTGTCCACCCTCGTATCACCCGCAATTTTCCCTGGTGCCAAACGGCACAATCTTTTACGATTTTGATTAAATTTGTTTAGTTTAAAATCGAGGAAAATGGGATTACATCTGAGTGAAAATGCTTTAAGGGTACTTGGCAGCCGGTATCTTTTAAAAAACGATAAAGGAGAAATTACAGAATCTCCAGAAGGGTTATTTTCAAGAGTGGCATCAGCCATAGCAAAAGCAGAACTTAATTATGGCAGTGAAAAAGACAGGCAGAAATGGGAAAAGAAGTTTTATGATGTTCTCACTTCACTGGAGTTTGTTCCCAATTCACCAACGCTTATGAACGCAGGAACAAATATGAACCAATTGAGTGCCTGCTATGTATTACCTGTTCATGACGACATGACGAGCATTTTTACCACGCTGATGCACACGGCCCTGATACAGAAAAGCGGTGGAGGAACGGGATTTAATTTTTCAGAACTTAGAAATAAATCAGACTTTGTGGCCTCTACAGGCGGTGAGTCATCAGGACCTGTTTCTTTTATGAAAATCTATGATGCGGCAACTGATAATATCAAGCAGGGAGGAAAACGCAGGGGCGCCAACATGGGAATACTGAATTGTGATCATCCCGATATCGAAGAATTTATTGGTATGAAGCAAGATGGAAGAACATTAACCAACTTCAATATTTCTGTGGGGGTCACTGATGAGTTTATGAATGCCGTTGCACTTGGGAAGGAATGGAAGCTGGTAGGCCCGCATTCAAAGGAAGTAGTGAAAAAAATAAATGCAAAGGAAATCTGGAACCAGGTTATTTCTAACGCATGGGCTACTGGTGATCCGGGCTTAATTTTTCTTGATACCATTAATAAATTTAATCCCACTCCAAAGATCGGGCGGATAGAATGCACCAACCCCTGCGGTGAGGTACCGCTATTGCCTTATGAATCATGCAACCTCGGCTCAATTGACTTGTCAAAATTTGTGACTGCACCTATTGAAATTGATTTCGGCAGACTCGAAGCCGTAATTAATACAGCTGTCCGCTTTCTTGATAATGTTATTGAAGTGAATAATTATCTTATTCCCGAAATAAAAAACATGGTGACAGGTAACCGCAAGACAGGATTGGGAGTAATGGGATGGGCAGAAATGCTTATCAGGCTCGGTATTCCTTATGCATCAGAACAGGCAATTGAGCTCGCAGAATTGCTGATGAAATTTATAAATCAAAAGAGTTTTGATGCATCTGTAGAACTTGCAAACGAAAGAGGTGTATTCAGCAATTGGAAAAAAAGCATTTATTACCCCGATGTTAAAATCCGGAATGCCACCCGCACCAGCATTGCACCTACAGGAACTATTTCCATTATAGCTAACGCATCTTCTTCCATAGAACCCCTGTTTGCTCTTGCATATAGAAGAGAGCATGTATTGAAAAATGAATCGCTTATGGAAGTAAATAATTTATTTATTGAATACCTTAAAAAAAATAATTTGCATTCGGAAGCCATTCTCGAAAAAGTCAAATATGAAGGAACAGCAGGAAATATAGATGTGCTTCCCCCGGATTGTAAAAACCTTTTCAAAACAGCAATGGAAATTGAATATGTTTGGCATCTGCGACACCAGGTAGCTTTTCAGAAATATACAGACAATGCCGTTTCAAAAACTATCAACCTGCCCAACCATGCTACAGAAGAAGATATTGCCAATGCCTACCTGATGGCATGGAAATCTGGCACAAAAGGAATTACTATTTTCCGTGACGGTTCTAAAGGGTTACAGGTGCTTAATAAAGGGATTCATACAAGGGAAGAAGCAATGAGCTGTAAAGTATGTGTTAGTTCTGCCTGATACAATATCAATCTGCTATTATAAGTTTCAAAATTTTTTAATGCACTTGCGAGAAACAGACTATTTAATTTCAGGATAAATCAAAAAGGTACCGGATTAAGATTACATTTGTAAATGAAGCAGTCCAAAGTAAAATACCCGCGCATACCAAAGAAAGAATTTATCCTGAAGCAGGGTCCCACCACAGCTAAGATTAAAGTGCGCCTTGATGAACGCACTACTGTAACCATCCGTCATATTTCAGCTTTAAAACTATGGCAGGTCAGGTATCCCAATGCATACGTTATAGATCCGAAAGCTGCGTAATTAAAGACCGTTTTTAAGAAAAAGACCGTTGCTCTTTATTTGATCAGTTTGAGTATGTGATGGCACTTCTTTATCCCTTCAAATCATATTCCTGTTGCAATAAGTTGCTTTTTCAAACTCGCGAATATTGATGGATATAACCGGCACATCTGCAAACATGGATTTGAGTTGTGCAATAATTTTTTTTGACAAATCCGCTTTCTGCCCGGTTGTTCTGCCTTCCATAATATTTCCAAACACATGTATAAAATCTGGCCGGGTATTGCCCACCGTATAATCCTTGAACGCCCGGATTCTTACTTTGATGTCGCCTTTTGCAAATAGCCCCGTCAGGTCAGCGGTATCGTGTACCGCTTTTAAAATTTTTTCAACAGGCTGCAGGGTTAAAACATTTTCTGAGCAATCAATTATAAAATGAGGCATGGTCAGCAGGAATTTAACACTGCCTGTAAAAATAAAATAATTTCATGACGGAATTATTATTCCGCATAAGCCCAGCAGAAAACAGTTGTTAAAATGTTTTCAGAAGGATTTACAAAACTCCTGCGTCATAAGCCACTTCACCGTGAAGTGATTCATCCAGCCCCTTGTCTTCTTCCACTTCTGAAACTTTGACTTTAGTAATAAAATTGATGAGGACAAGCATTACATAAGAAAAAATGAAAGCATACACAGACGCTCCTATAACTGCAATGCATTGTTTCGCAAAAAAACCTGTTCCGCCAGCCATGAGACCGTCAGCTCCTGCGCTGTTCATTCCTTTTGAAGCAAACACACCGAGCAGAATTACCCCAAGCGCACCTCCTACTCCATGCACTCCCCATACATCGAGTGCGTCATCCCATCCTAATTTATTTTTCAGGTGAACGGCAAAATAACAAACCAATCCTGCTGCAATTCCAATTATCACCGCTGAAGGGAGCGATACAAATCCCGCAGCCGGGGTAATGGTTGCAAGACCTGCAACTGCACCTGTTAACAGCCCTACAAATTTTGGTTTACGCTGCCTGCTCCATTCAACCACGAGCCAGGTTATTGCTGCAAACGAAGCCGCCACATCTGTGTTCAGAAATGCAAGGCCTGTGATTGCATTTACATCTAATTCACTTCCTGCATTAAAGCCATACCATCCGAACCATAATAATCCTGTTCCGATTGCAATAAGCGGAATGCTGTTCGGAGGAGATTCCCTGTCCCTTCGTTTGCCGACATAAAATACAGAAGCAAGTGCGGCAAATCCTGCTATAGCATGAACTACTATTCCGCCTGCAAAATCAAGCACTCCCCATTTCGCAAGCAATCCGCCTCCCCATATCATGTGTGCAAAAGGATAATAGACGAACAATTGCCACAGGACTAAGAAAATCAAATAAGATTTGAACGTAACACGATTAATAAATGCCCCGGTAATCAATGCGGGGGTTATAATGGCAAACATCATCTGGTACGCCATGAAAACAAATTCAGGTAATTTATTGTTTCCCGGAAACGGTGAATTAAGATCAACCCCCTGCATGAATGCTTTGTCAAGATTGCCGATGATGCCTCCCATCGCATCACCGCTGAAGCAGAGTGAATAGCCGCAGATAAACCAGAGTATAGTGGTTATCCCCATTGAAACAAAACTCTGGATCATAATTCCGAGAATGTTTCTTCTTCCGGCAAGTCCTCCGTAAAAGAAGGCGAGTCCGGGTGTCATTAGCATTACAAGGCTTGTTGCCAGCAGCATGAAGCCTGTGGTACCGGTGTCGAACATAGTGTGATGTTTTAAAATTTAAATGAGCAAATAACTTATCACGATAACTATCGGGACGAATTTATGAGTGAGAACGCCTGATGATTAAATCAGAATTTTTAATTTCAAAATGATACTCCAAGGTTTAGCAGAATTTCCGTACGATGATTGATGCTGATTCCGTCAAAGTAGAAAATTTCCTGGTCTGTGTCTGTAATCAATTGTCTTCCTTCAAGACGAACATAAGCATTTTCGACAGGTTTATATTCCACACCCAATGTGCCGCCCATTATTTTCAAACCTGTTAACCTGTTTTCTTTATCGGTCATGATACCTGATAAAAAACCTTCGGAGTCATTAAATATTTCTCCGCGCGCATAAACCGCAAACATATCAGTAGCCTGGTATTTTAACCCAAGCACTCCGCTGTATGCTGATGCACTCTTGTTTGAATTAGCAAGGTCAGAATGTTGCTGAATGGCAAAATCACCGCCTAACTGAATTTTAATTTTATTGATCTGGTAGTTGATAAATAAATTCTGAAATATCCGCAAATGCGAAATGCTGTCGGCACCTCCCGGGGTATCGTCACCCGTGTAATTGCTGTAACCGATATTCCCTTTATCACCCAATGCATACGTTACAAGCAGACCTCCTGATTTTTTTGAGTTATTGTCCTGGTAAATATTGAAACCATTCAGCACAAAAAGATTAATGGTAAGCTTATCACTCGGTAAATAATTGAAGCGGACACCGCTTTCAAAGTACGGTTCAAAAAAAGTAGGAACCGAAACGGAACTGGTAAAATTTTCTTTTGGCAGAAGTCCTTCCGTTCCAACATGCGTTCTGAAGAAACCTGCATCCACCCAAAGCTTTTTGCAAATACGCACTCCCGCATGAGCTTCCATAATATTATTGAATGTACCTGACCATGCACTTACAGGGATATCTCCATAATGCAATGTCGCAATCCCTCTTACTTTCTCAGCATCGTATTGAGCAGTGAGACAAATGGCATTCAGCCCGAATTGATCACTGCGCGGAGAAACAGATGGAAATTTCTGAAAATTTCCTGTTCCAACACTATCCGTGTAATACGCGTAGTATGCATCCACATACCCGTTAAATGAAAGCTTTGAAGTGGAATCACTCGTTTGTGAAAAGCTTTTAGTTGCTGCCAAAACTTGAATTGCATACAGGACAAATAAAATTTTTTTCATAGAAAGAGCCAGGTTTAGGATTTAAGTAGGGCTCAAACATATAATTAAAAAACTAAACCTCAAAATAATTTTTTTATGGCCTGCAACGATCCTATAACCCCGATGGCTGTTTCATTATCACTGTGCAGGTTTTGCCCGTGTTTTCAGAGAATGACAGATGTGGAAATATTTTCCTTTACTATAGTATATTTCTGTCTATTAAAGCTTTACATATGCAAATAACTTCCCTTATATGCTGGTATGTTTTTAGTTAATTATTTCTTCCGGGAACAATAAAAAATAAAAATCATGAAAACACTAAAAGTAATCCTTGCAATATTTATTTCATGGAGTGTTATCAGTTCATGCGTTTCAAAACGAAAATATCACGAAGCGCTGTCAAGCCGCGCAAGTTGGGAACAAAAATACAATGACCTCAATGGAAATTATGCAAAACTGCAGCAGGAGAAACAGCAACTGGCTGCAACTTCTTCGGAAGAGTTAAACAATAAACAGGCTGCCCTGGATGATGAGGAAAAGAAAATGCGCGAGATGAAATCAATGATAGATGCGCAGCGTAATGCTATTCAAAACCTGAAAAAAGAAGTATGCAGTGCATTGAAATGTTTTTCACCTGATGAGCTGACTATAGAAATAAGAGATGGAAAACTGTATGTTTCCATGTCTGATAAATTGTTGTTTCCTTCTGGAAGTGACCGGGTAAACAACCGTGGTAAGGAAGCTATTTCAATGCTGGCTGCCGTATTAAATAACAGTGATCTTGAAATTATGGTGGAAGGCCATACTGATCCCGTTCCTATTAATACTTCGAGAAACAAGGATAACTGGGATTTAAGTGTTCATCGAGCAACAAGTGTGACAAGAATTTTTACAGAGAACGGAATCTCTCCCCAACGGATCATAGCCGCAGGGCGTGGTGAATTTCATCCTGTAGCTGAAAATGTTTCTTCTGAAGGCCGCCAGGAAAACCGCAGGACAGAAATAGTGCTTGCTCCGAAGCTTGATAAACTATGGAAGCTTACTGAAGATAATACAACCGATATTACCGGAAGCAAGGACAATTAGATTTTTATCCGGCTAAAGTTGGTTTCGGTTTTCTCTTTAATATCAGTGCACTGATTAGTGTGATGACCAGCCCGATGGGAAGAATTTCTGCGTAAGTAAGCAGGATCACAAAAAGCGGGGTTTTATACATCTCTTTATATTTTTCCATTTCTGCCGCTTTGCTGCTGAGCTCTGCAGCACTGACACCTGAAGTTTTTGCCTGGTTCAAAACATGCTCAGCATATTTATCCATAAAATCCGGGAAAAAGCAATAGTATTCAAACAACCATACTATCACATACATCGTGGATGCAATCAGGGTAATAAACAACCCGGTTTTAAAAGCAGCTCCAAATGTGATAACTCCTCCATTATGCTTGTCCCTGTAGTTTTTAATTCCTACAAAAACAAATGAGAATGACACCAGCATAGCAGCGTACCCGACCAGCATGCTGCCTGAGTAATCGGCATTCTTATCATACATTGATACAGAAATAGCCATGAAGGCAGAAACAATAGTACCGGCTATAAGCCCGAAGACAATTACAGTTTTTTTCATGTTGTTATAATTTTTAGTTGTTAAGTGCAAATAAAACACACGAATTTGTTTTTGCCTTCATACTTTCGGGCGATTTTGTAAAATTCTGCGGGTATTTCATACCAAAGTATGATCAGCTTATTGAATAAGCGCCAATCGCTTTGCTTTTTCTATTGCCTGCGTTCTGCGTTTGACATCCAGCTTTTCAAAAAGACGGGAAGTATGTGTCTTTACTGTGCTGAGCGAAACAAAAAGTCGTTCGCCAATTTCCTGGTTGCTCAACCCTTCAGCCATTAATTGAAGCACTTCAAGCTCGCGGCTGCTTACGCCAAGCTTCTGCATTTCCTTTTCGTTAATGGTGAACGCACCATTTTGCTGAATATACACTTCCTTTTCCACTACAACGGTTTTTACTTTGGGGCGGGCAAGCTTAAGAGCAAGCCAGATACCGAGAGAAGTAAAAATAAGAGCAATGGCTCCGATGTAAATTTCAAAAGAATGATCAATAATGATAAAACGAAGCTCCAGCCATTTAAGCAGGAACAACATTACAGCGAGTGAAAGACCGTAAATGAGTACTGTTTTATTGCGGGATAAAAAGTGAAGCATAAGATTTTAAGAAGCGTAAAATAACGGATAAAATTTAATTACCTCCGTTGAAACCTTAGTTATCCTGTTTCTATAACCATTGCAAAACATTTCACAGAAATTCAGGATAAGTAAAATTTATTTTTAATTTTTCACTTTTATTTTTATTTTATGGAAATCAAATCAATTGAATTCACCAACTGGTCTGGTCAGTATACCAGCAAACCGCAGGTATATGTCATTCCTGAAACCCCGGAAGATTTAAAAGAAATTATCTGCAACAAAGAAAAATTTCCTTCACCTGTTGTGGCTGTCGGATCAGGACATTCCAACAGCGGATGTAATATTGTAAACGGAGGAACGGCCGTGTATATGAAGAAATTCAGGAACGTGGCTGAGCCGCTGCAAGATGAAGTTGCAGTGGGGGCAGGGATGCAGCTTTTTGAAGTGCACCGTTATCTTGCAGAAAGAAAATTGCAATTACCCTTTACGCCCGAAATCGGGAATGCAACTATCGGGAGCGTGGCTTGCTGCTGCCTGAAAGATGCTGCCATTGGAAAAAGCTCAGGAATAGCAACGGGAATGATCAAGGCGGTAAAATTTATGGATGCCTCCGGCAATATGCGTGCTATGAAACGCGGTGATGCAGAATGGAACCTCATCACATGCAGTCACGGGTTGTATGGAATTATTTTTGAAGCCACGCTTGATGTGATTCCCATGAAAGTTGTAATTCAGAATTATGTCAGCGCGAATGTGAATGATAAAAACTTTGAGGAAGTCTATCATAAAGCGCTGAAGGAAAATGACGGCATTTTCGGACTTGCCGATGCTTCCACCGGAAAAATAATATTAGAAACAAGGCACTTCAGCAGCAAACAGGAAAACCCCGGAGCGGTTGAAAATTTTTACAATGGCCTTGACCGAAATACTTTTAAATATTTCAACCCCGCATTGGGCGCTGTAGAAACTAACTGGTGGTCGCGTGGAACCCGGAAAGTAGCAATGGCAGGATTTAGTTTCTTTAAATTTTCATTCCCTAAAGGAAGACGGACATTCAAAAACCTGAAGCCCATTGACTATTCGTACAAATATCCATACCGATGGGATTTTCATTTCTGGGCATACCCGGTTTCAACATTTCCCAATAAAGTGTTTCCGGCCTTTATTAAGTTTCTGAAAGATTATAAAAAGCAACATCCTTCATTCGATGAAAAAGGTTTGATGGCATGTTACAGGATACGCGTTGAAAAAAATTCTTTGCTGTCTCCTTCTTATGACGAGGACCGGATGACGCTCGATCCCGTGCGGCCTGTTACGAAAAACGCCAAGCTGATGGAAGCATGGGATAACTTTTGTTTTGCATACAATGACTTTGCTGTGCAGTACGGGGGCAAATGCACGTTTAACCAGACAAAAGTGCTTTCACGCAGCCAGGTGGAAAAAGCATTCGGAGAAAAATGGGAACAGTTCAAACAAGGGAGAGAAAAAGCAGATCCGCAGAACAGGCTGCTGAGTAATTATTTCAATGAGTTGATGTACGGAAAATAATTATATCTGAAAATCCGTCAGCGCGGCCTTCGCGTAAATAGAGGGATTAATCTTCAAAAAATGAAAAGTTATTCCAAACATTTGGGTTTTATCCGCAACGGAAAGGTGACAGCAGAAATAAAATCACTCGATCCTGTAAAAGATCATTGCAGGATCGTTCACCTGCTGACGGGTTACGAATTTCCCTGGGATGTTGTGCGTGCATTGGAAGTTGCATTGATGCGCACTTTTTGCAGCCCTTCCATTTCACATTTATTGCACAGGACGGGAGAATTCAGAAAACGCGGACAGAAGAGGTATGATGATACTGCTTTGCTGGTTGCCGAGTTTATGCAAAACGGCTATGATACGGAAAGAGGAAGGCGCGCCATAGAGCACACCAATAAAATTCACGGGTTCTATAACATTGCCAATGAAGATTTTCTTTTTGTGCTTTCCACTTTTATTTTTTTGCCCATTCATTGGATTGATGCATATGGCTGGAGAAAAACAATGGAGAATGAAAGGCAGGCTATATATTATTTCTTCAGTGAAGTGGGAAAGCGGATGAACATTAAAAATATCCCCGGTTCGCTGAAGGATTTTGAAAAATTTATAGCAGAATATGAAAGCAAAAATTTTGTTTTTGAAGAGACTAACCGCGATACCGGGAATGCAACAGTAAATATTGTAAAAGGGTGGATGCCTTTTTTTGCCAAACCATTTGTGCTGCCTGTTATGAAATGTTTACTTGATGAAAGCATGCTGAAGGCGTTAGGCTATACTCTCCCTCCTGTCCCATTGAAAGTTTCTGTAAATGCTGCCATGAAATTAAGAGCATTGGGCCTGAAAAAAATTACATTTAAAAAGTATCCTTCTTTCGTCACCACAGAATCAAACAGGACCTATCCGAAAGGTTATGAAATAGAACATTTGGGACCTGAAAACCTGGTAAAGAAAATTTCTTAGAAATTTCAGATTAACGAGCAAGCTCTACTTTTTTTATTTTTTTAATCTGACTGTTGTTCAGTTTTATTTGCCGTGAGTCAGTTTTATCACTTGCCCATTCTTTGAATTAATAATAATCAGAAATGTTCCACCTTTCATTTTTTCAGGAAGCGTTCCGTTTAAAATCCAATACCCATCAACAAGGTATGTTTTATAAGGTTTCTGTCTTGTGATGTTATTCTTCCCGTAAATTTTAAAAAGAATTGCTTCCGAAACATTTATTGCCGTTTCTGAGTCTTTAATTAATGTATCGGCAAGGATTTGTTTTTCATTAGAATTATGAAGTGCGTCAAAAATCATTTTCCTCAAATTGCTCAGGCTATCATCACCGGGCACTAATAAAGAAAAAATGTCAACATTCTTTGAATAATATTCATCATCAATTTCATTCTGAGCAAATAAGGCCGGTGAAATAAATGCCAGACAAATTACAAGATAAAAGGTTTTCAAATTTTTCATCATTTTTTATTTACGCTAAACTGTTATTTATAGAACCACCTTTTCTGCATTTCACGGAAAGATATTCTTTTTTTATTTCTTTAAAATGGTTCATGGACGGTGAAAAAACACCGACCACAGGCAGAAAGCTTTATTTTTATCTCCGATTCCTTTAGGGTCTCCGCAGGAATCGGAAGACCCTGAAGTTACACAAAATTACATTTAAAAAGTATCCTTCTTTTGTTACTACAGAATCAAACCGGACCTACCCTAAAGGTTATGAAATAGGGGCCTGAGAACCTGGTAAAGAAAATTTCTTAATAATTTTAAAAATAAACCCGCCTTCAGCTGGGTTTGTTTCTTTGGCGGGGTCAAAAAGAAAATTACTTTTGCTTATATAAAAATTAAACCTATGAAAAATAAAGTTAATTTCTCTTTATTCATAATAATTAATATTTGTTTCATGAGTTGTTCGTGGACTCGTTTAGGAACATTAACAATGATGTCAACTCGAAATGTTGATTCAAAGACTGAATATGTCGAGCTTGCGCGATATGTTGATTCAGAAAGTAAAGAAGCAAAAAAAATGTTGAAAAATACAAGTAGCGAAAGCGGAAAAAAACTTGATATGGCAGTTGACAGATGCGTAGCAACTGTTCCCGGAGGAGAATTTATGAAAAATGTTCAAATCTATGCGCAGGGAAGTAATGTCAAAGTGATAGGAGATGTTTGGGGAAAATCAAGCGGATTTTCTTATACAGTTGAACAACAGAGAATGCAAAATGAAAAAGCCGCAAAGGATTCATTGGAAAGACAAAAGCAAATGAAAACTGAATTGAGAAAAAATGAACTGGAACAGAAAAAGCAACAAAAAATTGAAGATCAGCAAAAGCTTGCAGATTCCTTTTCTATTGGTGATAAAGTAACCTGGAATGAAATGGGAAAATATTTAACAGGAGAGATAATCGGAAAAGATGAAAGTAATGCTGCAATAAAATTTAATGATAAGTACGGTAAAGAAAAAATTAAACGTGTACGATTTCAATCATTAACTAAAATTGTAAAATGAAAAAATGAAAAAAATTTTAATTCTCATTCCCATCTTGCTTATATTTATTACAACTTATAAATCTTTTGCTCAAAAGCCGAAAAAAGGAATAGAATACAAAAAAAACATTAATAAATTGGTTTTATCAAATGCGATAGTATGGTATGGAGTAGATTTTTCAAGATGTAAACTAACGGACGCAAAATGGATTGCTAAGACAAGTATTATTAAAGACAGTAAGATACCGGAATGGATAGCAATTTTAAATAAAGAGTTTGATCATGAATGGATTTCAAGCAAAATAAAAAATAAAATAATTACATCTGACCTTAATTCAATTCAAATGTTATATAAAACTATTAAGGATTCAGAACTTGTTTCTTTTGAAGCATATAGTTTTCCGATTGACAGCATTGCTTTATTTGTAAAATATTATCAATTACCACAGGCGAATGGTACTGGTTTAGTCCTAATTATTGAAAGCATGAACCAGCCTGAGCGATATATCACAGGTTATTGGACATTTTTTGATATTCAAACAAGAGAAATTTTATATGCTACAAAAATGAAGGGACTTCCTGGTAGTAGATATGGTTATACTCAATATTGGAAAGCAGGTCTGGAAGAATTGTATGCATATTATTTTAGGAATTATTACAAAGTTTATTAGATAAAAATCAAACAATAAAACTTCCAACCGAAGGGGTTAAGAACTTCTTAGTTGATAAAACTATACGAAAGCGTAATGAAAAAAATGTTAGTTTTAGTTTTATCTTTTTCTTCACTTAACTTGTTTGGACAGAAGATCTATTCAACCGAAAAGGATGTATTTGATATCAAAGAAATAATATTTTATGGTTACGACTTTAGTCATTTTAAATTAGCTGATGCGAAATTACTTTCTAACGGAAATATTAAGAAATATATTCCAGCTTGGATTGGTTTTTTAAACGAACACACTAACGAGACTGATTTACAAAGAAGATTTAAAAAGGAAAAAGTCGCATTTAATTTTGAATATACAACCAGCTTAATTAAGAAACTAAATGAAGACGATTTGGTAACTGCAGTAAAGCATATTCTTTCACCTGACTCTATACAAAGTTACATTAGCAATTATCAAATAAAAGAAAACGAAGGAATTGGTTTCGTAATAATAATTGAATGTTTTGAAAAAGAAAAAAAAAGAGTTAATGCTTACTTTACCTTTTTTGACATTTCAACGAAAAAAATAATTATGTCTGATTATTTTGGGGCAAATGAAGCAGATGGTTATGGTCTATCGAACTATTGGGGAGTTGGATTAAATGCAACTTTTGCACAATACATTGGTGAGATTTATAAGAAGAAATTAAAAGTGAGTTTGAAATAAATAACGTTAACTTAAAAATATTTACTTTTGATATGCTAAACCTATGATATTTTATAGGTTAAAGTATTACCCCAAAAACAAAAACTCTGCGAGAGCTGGGTTTTGTTTTGGTTGCCATATGTCGGTGAGGATACAAAACAAGGCGAGATTTAATATTATTGCTTTCGTAACCCAAAAGGTTGAATAACAACAAAAACTGGAAGAGAAATGACAAAGATTTTATTATGTGATTTAAATTTCGTCAAAGATTTTTTTAACCAATGGGGAACAAGTATTCAAGCGATAACAGTGGTGATACTAGTTGGAATTACTACTTGGTATGCTCGTACTACAAAGACAATGTCAAGAATAATGCTAAATGAATACAAATTAAAAACTAGACCTTATTTATCGATTGAAAGAGCTGTTGATAGGTATTTTAATAACTTGCAAAACACTATTCAATTAGGATTTCATTTTATAAATTTAGGAAATGTAAGCGTTAAATATTACGTTGAGGAATTAATGCTGTCTGGTGTCAATATAAATCCTCAAAGAATTGATACAATACTGTTACCTAAGCAGGAGGGGATAATCAGAACAGGAATAATATCCTTTAACAGCCAGACAAATATAAATGGAGATGGATTAAATGGTCACATTAGAATCATTTTTTGGCCGGATGGTTTAAATAATGAAAGATATTATTATACGAGACATTTTAGTTTAGCCCCTAATACACTTACAAATATTGTGAGTGAGGATTCTAATAAACTATGAAACTTACAAAAAACTATGAAGGAAAAATTTATAAAGGGGATAGTTTAACAAATCGGACTTTATGTACTTTCCGAGTCTCCCCATTTCGGGAGACTCGGAAACTTTAAAAACACAAAGTAAATTATTTATATTCTTAAAAGTTTGTTTTTAACTCCGATTTCTTCAGGGTCTCCGAAGAAATCAAAAGACCCTGAAGATATAGGGATACCTTATTACTACTTCATTCTTTTAATCCACTATAAGGAAGAATAATAACATCTACTTGGTTCTTTTTTTTCATTGTCGTTTTTCTCAAGTTAACCCCTATTAACCTACTCTTGCTTATAGATACCTTGTATCCAAATATTTTCATGGCATTGGATAACAAAATAGTAGGATTATAAATAGTAGAATCCTCTTTATCAATGCCAATAAGAATTCCATCTGTAACTTTTGTACTAAAAATGCCATTGCTTCTATTTATTTTCCAACCAGATTTGTCGAATATTCTAATTAATTGCTCATTGAACGCATTCCCTTCTTGTCCTGCATCCGAAACCATAATATTAAGATTACCAGTATATTTTTTCAATCCATTAATTAAAAGTTCTTCCGTAGTCTGATTAAAATGACGATAACCAAATCTCTCAGAAACATCCTGCAAGGCAAGTTGATTTTTAATAAAATGTTCTAACTCATTTCTTTGAATTTGCGTTGCCTGATAAATTAATTTATCGTTCTGCTTGTTGATTGTATTCACTACAATTCTCAAACTATCTTTTTTTTTCTCTTCGGTCCGGAGAGTAGAATTAATAACATATACTGAATCAGATGCTTTATTTAATTTAGTTTTTAATTCTACAATGTTTGCGTTTTGCTCATTTAGTTTCTGATTTTTAAAATCATCTTCTTGTCCTTTCTGATAATTCCCTAACAATATACCTGCTACAGCTAATATCATCCCCGTATAAATAAGATAATTCTTAATACGTTTATTTTTCTCAAATAAATTAGTAAGTGTTGCTATTAAAACACCTACAATTGAAATTATGGTTGCTATAATATACAAATTAGTATTTATTATTTTTACAGGTGATTATTTTCGCACGATAACTGTACTATCACAGAAGGTTGCCGATAACATTCATATTAGCGTCCTTCAAAGTTAAAAAAGTTCATTAATCTGCTCAGTGTGTTGCAGGTTAACCAACTTTTGAATTCGCTTTTAAAAAAATTTTTGCTTTTGTTTATGCCAGTGTTCTCTTCACCGCCACCTGCTCATATCCTTCAATAATATCTCCCGCTTTGATATCATTAAAGTTGGCAATGTTTAACCCGCATTCGTAACCGGCATTCACTTCTTTCACGTCATCTTTAAAACGTTTGAGCGAAGCCAGCTCTCCGGTAAAAGTGACAATGCCTTCACGCACGAGACGGATTTTTGTGTTGCGCGTAATTTTTCCGTCCAGCACCATGCAGCCTGCAATGGTTCCCACTTTCGGGATTTTGAAAACTTCGCGCACTTCCACGTTGCATACAATCTTTTCCTCGTAGTCGGGGGCAAGCATTCCTTCCATGGCGGCTTTCACCTCGTTGATCGCATCATAAATAATGGAGTACAGGCGGATGTCAATCTGTTCCTGCTCGGCCAGCCTGCGTGCATTCACGGAAGGCCGCACCTGGAAACCGATGATAATGGCATTGGAAGCAGAAGCCAGCAATACGTCAGACTCGGTGATGGCCCCGACAGATTTATGAATTACGTTCACCTGTATTTCAGGAGTGGAAAGTTTCAGTAAAGAATCAGAGAGCGCTTCGATAGATCCGTCCACGTCACCTTTTACAATCGCATTCAGCTCTTTGAAATTTCCGATTGCAAGCCTTCTTCCGATTTCGTCAAGCGTGATGTGCTTGTGGGTTCGTATGCCCTGCTCACGTTGAAGCTGCATGCGCTTGTTTGCAATTTCGCGCGCTTCGCGTTCATCATCCATTACATGAAACTGGTCGCCCGCTTGTGGTGCACCGCTCAACCCGAGTATCATAGCCGGGGTTGACGGGCCGGCAACATCCAGCCGCTGGCCGCGTTCATTGAACATCGCTTTCACACGTCCGCTGTAACATCCTGCAAGCACCACATCTCCTAATTTTAATTCACCGGTTTGTACAAGCACTGTAGCAAGATAACCGCGTCCTTTATCGAGCGAAGATTCGATTACAGTTCCCAACCCGTTCTTGTGAGGATTGGCTCTGAGGTCGAGCATTTCAGCTTCGAGCAATACTTTGTCGAGCAATGCTTCAATATTGGTTCCCTGCTTTGCAGAAATTTCCTGTGACTGATATTTTCCTCCCCAATCCTCCACCAGTATATTCATTTTTGAAAGCTGCTCTTTTATTTTATCAGGCTGTGCATTGGGGCGGTCCATTTTATTGATCGCAAAAACAATCGGAAC
>JADMIO011070346.1_pt1 | contig 18401 bp, 12 predicted proteins | sample 8958161 | NCBI WGS metagenome assembly JADMIO01 (sample SAMN16585339, study PRJNA669376) | soil metagenome | isolation source: Crop rotation soil | place: USA: Cullars Rotation, Alabama | collected 2011 | reverse complement strand
AGCGCGCCCGCCTCACCGATGCAGTGCGTCCAGCCCTCGGCGGAGGCGACGGAGTGCGTGCGGGCCTGGAACTGCTCGGGCAGGTCCTTGTAGACGTGGTAGCGGCCCTCACCGAGGTACCCGTGGCCGTCGACCAGCACGACGTTGTGGTGCTCGGTGAGCTTGCGGTTGGAGTAGCCCTCGTCGACCGCCAGGTGGGCGCCGTAACCCATCAGGACGATCGTGTTGGAGTCGGGATGGTGGTGGCCGGCGTTGAGGGTGTCCCAGCCGCGCTCGGCCCTGATGCGGTGGCTGGTGTCCCAGGCCTTGTGGCCGCCGCCGGGGGACGACTTGAACGACAGCGCGATCGCGCCCGGATCCGTCCAGCTGGTGCGCGCGGTCACCAGCCCCAGGTCGGGGAAGTAGGCGTGCGTGGGCAGCGCGTCGGGTGGTTCCGGGGTGACGGTCGGGTCGTACCACAGCAGCTCCAGGTAACCCTCCGCCCGCACGCCGGGCTTGACCCCGCTCTCGTGCCACTCCCGCCCCAGGAATCGGGTCCGCACCTCGTCGGCGAGCCACTGGGCCTGCGGGATCCGGTAGGCCGAGGCGAGCTTGTGGTAGAAGGCCAGGCTGTGGCCGCTGCGCCGGTCGTGGCAGTCGCCGTGGTCGACGATCCGCTCCCAGCCGGGCGCACTCTGGTGGAGCCGGAAGAAGAACGTGTTGCGCAGGAAGTCGCACCCGGCGAACAGGTCGAGGCCGTCCTGGTCGGCGATCAGGTCGAAGGCCACCGCCAGCCATGGGGCGCCGTAGCGCCAGTACACGACACCCTCGCTGCCGGAACCGTCGGACGGGAGCATGTCCGCGACCGTGCGGAAGTCACCGACCGCGCGGGCCGTCCACTCGCGCGCGGCCGGGTGCTCCTCGCGCAGCGCGTATCCGGCCGCCAGCAGTCCGGCGTAGCAGATCCAGTTGTGGTTCTGCCAGTACGACGACGACCACCACGAGCCCTCGGACTCCACGGCGAAGTCGTACATCCGCTCGCCCTGGAGGATGAGCTTGTCGCGCAGCGCGTCCCGCTCGGCGGCGGGCAGGTCGGGCCCCACCCAGTCGTAGGCCAGCGACAGCCCGTGCAGGATCCACCCGGCGTCGAGGTCGTGATCGGGCATGTGCGCGCGGCCCCAGTGCGGGAACGACACCGCGCCCGAGATCCAGCGTCGGGCCTGGTCCAGGTACTGGTGCTGGCCGGTGAGCCGGTAGGCCAGCGCGAACCCGGCCGACGCCGGCCCGAAGTAGGTGATCGACGCTTCCGGGTGCTCGGCCGGAGGGGTCTCACCGGCGTAGAACTCGCACTGGTCGAGCAGCCGGGCGAACTGGGCCGCGTGCGTGCCGCGGATCTCCTCGCGCAACCGGGCCAGCCGGCCGCCTCCGAGGAGCAGCCGGGGCTCGTTCCGCTGCTCACCGCTCATAGCTCACTCCACTTTCCTCTCCACTTTCCTCTCCACTTTCCCTCTCCGCTTGCCTTCGCCCGACCACTCTCGGGCCCCTGGCGTGATCATCAGGGCACCACGGTTGCCGCCATCATGATCGGACAACCGTCACGCCCTGGTGATCAAGGATGCGCACGGAGCGAGCAACGATGACACTCTGATGATCAAGGATGCGCACGGAGCGAACAACGATGACACCCTGATGATCAAGGATGCGCACGGAGCGAACAACGATGACACCCTGATGATCAAGGATGCGCACGGAGCGAACAACGATGACACCCTGATGATCAAGGATGCACATGGTCGGGAATCGCCCAGCGCACGGGTGGCCCCCCGGCCTGATCGAGGTGCACGACCAGGCCGGTACCGGTCTCGTCGACCCGCAGCTCACTGATCACGCAGCCGTCGGTGGCGTACGCCGAAGCGAACACCGCCCGTCGCCCCCGCGCCCGCCATCTCAGATGGGGGCGGCTGCGTTGCGGGTCGTCGGCGGGGCCCAGATCGGCGCCGGTCGAGAGCACCGGGGGCTCCGGATCGGCGCCCCCGACACCGCCGGCCGGGGAGGTGCACAGCGCCGTGTGCAACCCGGTGAGTCCGCCGTCTCCGGGCCAGTGGCTGCGCGATCCGGCGCTGGTGTACCGCACGCTCACGTCGGTGTCCGCACGCAGGTGCAACGTGAACCGGCGCTCCCGGTCGGCGGCCACCCGGACCACGTCGACCAGCCAGCCCGCGTCCGCGCACACGTGTCGCTCGAACCGCACTCCCGCGTACACCTCGGCGCTCGCGCCGACCTCGGTGCGCTCACCGGCCACCCGCCAGTAGAGCAACCGCCCCTCGGTCTCGGCCTGCTCGGTGTCGTCGACGGTCAGCGTGGGGTGGGCCGACGTCGCCCGGTAGTACCCGCGTCGCCACGGGTGCCCGTACGGCGGCACGCCATAGGCCGGCTGCCAACGCGCTGACGAGCCGTAGAGGTAGAGCGCCAGCTTGTCCAGGTGCCCGTGCGAGCCGCCGTGCGGACCGAGGTCGAGCACCGCGCGGTAGCCCCGCCCGGCGAGCACCGCGTAGCCCGTGTCGCGGAACAGGCGGCTGCCCCGCTCGACGACCGGTGGTGGGAAGAGGCCCATCTGCGCCGCTCCGAACCACCCCCGGGTCTCCGTCCCACGCCAGCGGACCAGCTCGGCGGGCAACCTCGCGGCCAGCGGCGTGGCGAGGAACCCCAGGTCGGGCGCTCCGGGCAGCGCGGTCGCCAGCAGGCACAGCTCGTAGAGCTCCTCGTCCCACCCCGGGTCGCCGTAGGGGGTGTCGTGCAGGGCGGGAACCACGGCTTCCCGGTCGGTGGCCAGGGTGGCGACGACAGCCACCATCGCGGCGAGCCGGACACGCAGCTCCTCGGAGAGCAGGTCGCGGCGCCCACGCAGCGCGAGCAGGTAGGCCCGCAGCACGAACACGTGGTAGTAGCTGCTGCCCTCCCACTCCCAGCCGTCCGGGTGGACCGCCGCGGCGAGGTGCTCGACGAGACCGTGCGGGCCCTCGATCCAGCCGGCGGTCCCGTCGGGTTCGCCGAGCAGCGCGAGCGCGCGGCTGGTGGCCGCCCCGGCCGCATTGAGCCAGGCGGTGTAGTTGTTGGTGAAGTCCCCGCGCTCGAGCAGCACCGCGCGGGCGTCACGGGCCCCGTCGCGCAGCGACCGCAGCAGCTCCGCCGCCGGCCGCAGCCGCTCGAGGGGCACGACACCGGCCAGGGTCTGAACGGCGAGCGCGATCGAGGTGCCCCAGATGGCCTCGGTGAGCGCCTGCTGGAAGAGCTTGCCCGCCAGCATCCACGGCTGGACGTCGGCGCGGATCTCGGTGGCCAGGCGCCGGTACAGCTCGGCGTACCGGGTCAGCCCGGCGATCGCCTGGTCGGCCGCGGCGGCCCGGACGGCCAGGTCGTCGCAGTCGCTCGCCCGGTCGCCCAGCTCCCCGCCGTGACCGGCCCGCGCGACGACGGCCAGCCGGCGCAGCCCGCGTGCCGCGCGCTGGTGGGCCAGGACCGCCCACGCCCCGGCGTAGGGCTCACCGGTCAGCACGCACCCGTGCGGGCACGGGAACGTCCCGTCCCGCGCGGGCCGAAGCTCGGTGCCGTGCGCGGGACACACGTACTCGTGCCACCACCCTCCCCGGCGCCCGGGGATGTCCAGCTCGCGGATGTCCAGCTCGGGGAACTCACGCAAGGGGGACTACCGGGGCCACTGGGCTCCGTTGAGGTCCAGCGTGGCGCCGTTGGCGAACCGGGCGGCGGGGGATGCCAGGTAGACGACCGCGGCCGCGACGTCCTCGACGGTGCCGGCGCGGCCCAGCGGGATCCCGTTGATGTTGGCCTGCTGGGCCTCGGGCGGGGTGAAGGTGTTGTGGAAGGCCGTGTCGGCGATGAAGCCCGGCGCGACCGAAGTGACCGTGACGCCCTTGGGCCCGACCTCCTTGGCCAGGGCCTTGGTGAAGCCGACGACGCCGGCCTTCGCCGCGCCATAGGCCACCGAACCCGGGCCGCCGCCGTTGTGCGCGGCGAGGCTGGCCATCGTGACGATCCGCCCGCCGGACTCGATGAGGGCGGGCAGCGCGGCGCGGCTGGTCAGGAACGTGGAGGTGAGGTTGACGTCGAGCACGTGGTGCCAGTGCTCGTCGGTCATCTCGGCGACCTGCTTGCGACCGACGAGGTGCCCGGCGTTGGTGACGAGCACGTCGAGCCCGCCCAGGAAGCCCACGGCCTCCTCGACGAACGCGTTGACCGCCGCCGAGTCGCGCACGTCGCCGGACACCACGGTCGCGCGGCGCCCGAGCTTCGTGATCGCCTCGGCGGTCTCCTGGGCGCCGTCCGCTGAGCTGCCGTAATGCACGGCGACGTCGGCGCCGGCGGCGGCGAGCGCCTCCGCGATGGCGCGCCCGATCCCGTGTCCGGCTCCGGTCACGAGGGCGCGGGCTCCAGTCAGGCCCGAGCTCAGGTCAGCGGTCACGAGGAGGCTCCTATCACTTGATACCGGTGGTCGCCAGGCCACGGACGAAGTAGCGCTGGGTCAGCAGGAAGAGCACGATCATCGGCAGACTAGCCAACGTGGTGCCGGCCATGAGCAGGTTCCAGTGCGTGCCGAAGCTCTCACCGGAGTTCTTGAGAACCGTCAGGCCCAGCTGGATGACCCGCTTGTCGTCGCGAGTGGTGATCAACAGTGGCCACAGGAAGTTGTTGAACGACTCCTGGAAGGTGAGCAGGCCCGCGGTGATGAACGCCGGTTTGACCAGCGGGCTGGCGATCTGCGCCCAGATCCGCCACTCGCCCAGCCCGTCGACCCGGGCGGCGTCCTCCAGCTCGCGGGGGATGCCCAGGTAGAACTGCCGGAACAGGAACACCGCGAAGGGGGTGACCGCGCCCGGGATGATCAGCCCCCACCACGTGTTGACCCAGCCCGAGCCGCCCTCGCCGATGATGTTGTTCCCGCCGAACAGGGGCATCGTCTTGGCCATCAGGAACTGCGGCACGATCTTGGTGTAGGTCGGGATCATGAGCATCGCCACGAACCCGAGGAACACCAGCTCACGGCCCCGGAAGCGGTAACGGGCCAGCGCGTACCCGGCCATCGAGGCCAGCACTAGATTGATCACGACGTGGCCGACCGAGATGATCAGGCTGTTGCGGAAGTACACGTCGAACGGGGCGGCGTGCATCGCGTCGGGGTAGTTCGCCAGCCGCCAGCTGCTGGGCAGCCAGCTGGGCGGGAACCTGGCCACGTCCTGATCGGTCTTGAACGAGGTCAGCGCCATCCACACGAACGGCGCGATCATGGCCGCCCCGGTGAGCAACAGGATGAGGTGGGTGCTCACCCTGGCCGCGGTGGTCGTCCGGTCGCTGCCCGAGGCGCGGGACCCGGTGCGTTCACTCATCGTCCTCACCGCCCGAGAGCTTGCGGTTGAGCAGCGTCAACCCGAACAGGAAGACGAACAGCACGACCGACTTCGCACAGGCCAGCCCCATCTGGAAGTTGGAGAACGCGCTGCGGTACACCTCGTAGGTCATCATCGTGGTCGCGTTGGCCGGTCCACCCTGGGTGAGCACGTAGATCTGGTCGAACGCCTGGAACGCGCCGATGATCGACACGACGCTGACGAACAGGGTCGCCGGGCGCAGCATCGGCAGGGTGATCCGGCGGAAGCGCTGCCAGGCCGTCGCCCCGTCCAGCTCGGCCGCCTCGTACAGCTCGTCGGGGATGTTCTGCAGGGCGGCCAAGTAGATGATCATCTTGATGCCGATGCCCTGCCAGATGCCGACCACGATCACCGAGCCCAGCGCCGAACCCGGATCGAACAACCACGCCGACGAGCTGATCCCCAGCCCGGACAGCACCTTGTTGGCCAGGCCGCTCTGCGGGTCGTAGATCTGCAGCCACACCATCGCGACGGCGACGGTGGCGGTGACCTGGGGCAGGAAGATCGCCGCGCGGTACCAGGCCCTGGCCCGGATCTGCTGGTTGAGCAGCACGGCCAGGAACACCGCGACCGCCATCGCCACCGGCACGGTGAAGAAGGTGTAGACGGCGGTGTGCCAGATCGAGAGCCGGAAGACCGGGTCGTTGAACGCCCTGGCGTAGTTGCTCAGGCCGACGAAGCGCAGCGGCGCGAGCACGCTGTAGTTGGTGACCGACAGCGCGAACGTGGCCAGGACCGGCACCGCGATCCAGAACAGGGCGTGCAGCCCGGCCGGCGCGACCATCAGCCACGCGGTGCGGCGCTGACGGCTGGTGGCCTTGCGGCGGGCGGGCGCCGCGGTGGCGCGCGCGGGCGGGGCCGTCGTGCCCGGCAGGCCCGGGAGCACCTCGGAGGTCGTCACGGCTAGTTCACCTGTCCGAAGTCGGCGATCGCGGCGTCGGCGCTGGTGGCCAGCACGTCGAGAGCCTCCTTGGCGCTCTGGCGTCCGCTCATGGCCGACTGGACCGCGGTCTTCACGTCGTCGCGGATCGAGAGCCACGCCCCGACGCCACCCTCCGCCCGGCCGTACTGCAGGTTGTCCAGCGCGAACTGGACCAGCCGGTTGTTGCGGACGTACTCGGTGTTCTTCAGCGACGCGAGCGCGGGCACGTTGCCCTTCTGCTGGGCGCCGGCCAGGGACACCTGCGGGCTGGCGATGAAGTCGGCCAGGGCCTGGGAGGCCGCCTGGTGGCGTGAGGCGGCGCAGACCGTCACCAGGGTGCCGCCGGCGAAGATCGACGGCTTGGCCGGGTTGAGCAGGAAAGGACGCAGGTACTGGAGGTTTTCCGGGTGCTGCTTCTTCGTGGTCACCCACCAGTTGTTGTGCCCGATGCACATCGCCGCCCGCCCGTCACCGATCGGGACCGAGACGGCCTTGGTATTGGAGAAGCCGGCGTCGATCACCTTGTCGCGCTGCTGCAGATCGGCGAGCCACTGCAGGGCGGCGACCCCGGTCGCGTCGTTGAACGCCGGGCGGCCATTGCGGAACAGGTCGCCGCCGAACGCGAACAGCACGGTCTCGAACACCTGCCGGGGATCGGCGCTGAGCACGTCGAGCCCGGTGCGGGTCAACACCCCGTTCGCCCGCCGGGTGAGCTCGATCGCGTACTGGCGAAGCTGCTCCATCGACGTGGGTGGACCGCTCAGCCCCGCCTCGGCCAGCAGATCGGTCCGGCAGATGCCGAAGCGGGCGTCGAGCACGACCGGCAGCGCGTACAGCTTCCCGCCCCACCGGCAGGCCGACAGGATCTGGTCGGAGTAGCCGCCGAGGCCACCCTCGGGCGGCTTGAGCTCGGAGAGCACCTGCCGGGAGGCGAAGGGTTCCACCCAGCCGACACCCAGCATGATGACGTCGGACGGGACCCCCGTCGTCAAGCCGGTGGTGATCTTCTCGTTGAGGTAGTCGTACCCCGTGAGGTAGTCGACCGACACCTTGACCTTCGGGTACTTCGCGGTGAACTGGGGCAGCAGCTTCTGCTCCAGCAGCTTCTTGCCCTCCGCGCCGTCGAAGATGGGGGTGAGCAGGGTGATCTCGCCCTCGGGTGGGCCGCCGGGATCCTCGTTCACGGCCAGGCGGGCGCCGCATGCGCTGGCCGCGGTCAGGCCGGCCAGCGTGACGCCTCCGGCCAGCAACCTGCGCCGGGTCAGACCGGTCGGTCTGGCGTCCATTCGCTCCGCTTTCAGGTGGCCCTGCGAGATGTGGTGGCGAGCATAGCCGCGCCGCCGTGAGCCGGGTCGGGCAGCGAGATGAACACTCAGACGTGGTCTCTCAGCAGCGCGCGCGCCTCGGCGAGGCTGGCGTACGGAGCACCGCCGCGCCCGCAGGTCGACAGCGACGCCGCCGCCATCGCCTCGGGCATGGCGGCCGCCGGTTCCGTGCCGAGCGACAGGGCGGCGGCCAGGGTTCCGATCAGGACGTCCCCGGCCCCGGTGGCGTCGACGAATGCGGGGGAGGGGACCACCGGGAAGAGGGTCCGGACGCCGGCCACCGCCAGCGTCAGGGGGTTCTCGCCGTCGGTGACGATCAGGTCGGCGCCGGTGAACACGCGCAGCGCGGTGATGATGTCGGTGGCGGCGACGTGGTTCAGCAGTGGCCCGGAGTCGGCCGGCGTGGCGATCTTGATCAGGCGGCAGCGGCGGGCGACCGAGCGCAGCGCCCGCAGGGCAGCCTCCGGCGTCGTCAGCCGGGGCCGGAAGTTCACGTCGTAACAGACCGCCCGCCCGGCCCGGTGCGACGCCCCGACCGCCTCGCGCACCAGAGCCTCGGTGCCGGCGCTCAGCGCCGCGCAGACCCCGCCGGTGACCAGAACCGGTGTCTCCTCGACGGCTGCCCGCCAACGGGTCAGATCGGCGGGTCCGAGCGCGGCGGCGGCCGATCCGGCGCGCTGGTAGGTGAACGCCGGCCGACCCTCGGCGTCCGGGGCGATGGTGTAGGCCCCGGTGGGCCGGTCGTCGCGGACCACGTGCTCGATGCCGATTCCCCGGCGCTCGAGCTCGGACATCACCTGCTCGCCGCCTTCGTCGCGCCCGAGCGCGGTCAGCAGCGCGACCCGGGCCCCGGCCAGGGCGGCCGCGCAGGCGGCGTTGAAGGCGTCCCCGGAGACCGCGTCCGGCCCGATCCGGTGTCCGGTGGCATCGGTGTGGCGTTCCAGCAGCGGCTCCCCGAGCACGAGTACGTCGTAGCGCCTCCGCCTCACCGGCGCCCCGTCCCGCGCCCGGCCGCGGTTCGACCGGGGTCCGGCCCGCGCCTCAACTGCCGCCTCACCGGTCGCTCACCCGCGTCGTACCCGGGCGAATGCGGCCGCGAGCTCGGCGCGGGGCAGGTCGAGCCCCGACCCGATCCCCACCGCGAACGCCCCGGCCTCGAGGTAGGCGGGGACGTCGTCCCAACCGATGCCGCCGGTGGGCACCAGTCGCACCCCGGGCAGGACCGGGGCCAGCGAGCGCAGGTAGCGGGGGCCGCCCAGGTGTGCGGGGAACACCTTGGCGATCCCGCCGGCGGCCGCCCGGTTCAGCTCGGCCGGGGTCAACCCGCCCTGCAGGAACGGGATCCCGGCCTCAGCCGCCACCTCGGCCACGCCGTCCACCGGGAAGGGGCTGACCAGGAACGCCGCGCCGGCCCCCAGCGCCCGGCGGGCGTCGTCGACCGAGCGGATCGTGCCCACCCCGACCGGGTCGCCCCCGGCGGCGAGTTTCTCCAGCGCCGTCGACCACCGCGGCGTCGAGGTGGTCAGCTCGACCACGCCGGCGCCCGCCTCACGGAGCGCGTGCACGGCGTCGACGGCCTGTTCCCAGGACGGTGACCTCAGCACCGGGAGCACCGCCTGGCCGTACATCTGGTCGAGAAGCGTCATCCCGCCCGCCGTTCCGCTCGTGCCGCCGTTCGTCCCGTCCCGTCGCGTGCCGCTCGTGCGCCTGTTCCACTCAGAGGCGCCGCGCATCCGACTCTAACGGCCGGCGACGACGGCCGATCTCGTCGGCCGGCGTCGTTCTGGAGTTTGTGACTGGCTGTCGCTAAGCTGCGTCGCGGCGTCGGCGGTCCGATGGAGGCACGCATGGAACAGGTCGGTACGACCCCACCGGTCCAGCACCCACAGGTACAGCGATGGTGTGCGTTGTCGGGGCCGGTATTCGTGCTGATGCTCTTCGCCGGGCTGCTGACGGCCGGCTTCATCCCACCGGTGTCCCCGCACCAGTCGGCCGAGTCGCTCAAGCAGATCTTCGTGGAGCACCAGGGGCGGATCCTGGTCGGGATGCTGATCGGGATGCTCGGTACCGGGTTCGCCGGTCCGTTCGTCGGCGCCATCACGGTCACGCTCAAGCGGATCGAGGGCCCCCTCGCGCCACTCGCCCATGCGCAGCTGCTGCTCGGATCGATGCTGCCCATCGCGCTGGTCGTGGGCCAGACCCTGCTCATGTGCGCCGCGTACCGCACCGACCGCGACGCCCAGACCGTCCAGGGCTTCAGCGACCAGGCCTGGTTCCTGATCGTGGGGGCGTTCTACATGTTCGTGGTCCAGCTGGCCTGCATCGGCGTCGCGGTGCTCAAGGACGCCTCGACCGACCCGGTCCTGCCCCGGTGGCTGGGCTACCTGAACATCTGGTGCGCCATCGGGTCGCTACCCGCGGCGGGGGTCTACTTCGTCGAGACGGGGCCGCTGGCCTGGAACGGCCTGCTGTCGTTCTGGCTGCCGGCCGTGTGCTTCGGTGCCTGGGGGGTCGCCACGACGGCGGCCCTGGTGCGGGCCGTCCCCCGCCAGGCCGGTAAGGCTAGCGCGGCTGTCCCGGCTCGGTCAGGTTGAGCGCTTCACCGAGCTCGTCGCGCCGGGAGATGCCCAGCTTGTCGTAGACGTGCTGCAGCCGGTTCTCGATGCTGCGTACCGACAGCACCAGCTCGGTGGCGATCTGCTTGTTGGAATGCCCCGCCGCGGCCAGCACCGCGGCCTCGCGCTCGGCCGGGGTCAGGCGCGCCCGGGCGTCGATCGACCGGAGCGCCGGGGTCACCGCGCCCTCGCACGCCTCGGCCCGCGTGATCGCGGTCCGGGTCGCGGCGGCCGCCGCGCGGGGGTGGCCGAGCCGGGTCCAGGTCACCGCCGCGTCAGCCGCGGCGTCGGCGGCCAGCAGATCGGCACCGAGCTCGGCGAAGCGCTCGCCGACCTCGTCGAGGCCACGGGCGTCACCGGCGACCAGACATCTCACGTGCTGCGCCCTCGGCCCCACCAGGCCGGGGTCGATCTGCTCGGCGAGCCGGTCGAGGCGGTTCCCGATCTCCTTCGCCCGGCCCAGCCGGGCGAGGTCGTGCAGTGCGGCCGAGGCCGCCACCAGGTCACCGGTGCGGGTGCCGAGGGTGGCGGCCTCCTCGGACAGGGCGCGGGCCTTGGCCAGATGACCGTCGGCGACCGCGCTCCAGGCCCGGGCCTGGAGATGGTCGACCGCGTCGTACATCATCTCGGGCAGCGACAGCCCGGCCACCGCATCCAGCTCGCGGCGCGCGCCGGTGGCGTCACCGGCGACGGCACACGCCCGGGCCAGCGTGAGCAGCGCCTCGTGCAGGAACATCGGCCGGCCGATCCGGCGGAAGATGCCCACCGCCTCGCGGGCGCGGTCGGCGGCCGTCCGGACCCGTCCCCTGGCCAGCAGGATCTTCGCCAACTGCAGGGCGAAGCAGGCCTGGGCCTCCGGAGAATGGTCGGCCAGGCCGGCCTGGTGCTCGGAGCGCGCCAGCTCCTGGGCCTCCCGCAACCGGCCCACCCCGAGGAGCGCTTCGCAGCGGTTGAACAGGTGGAACCACGGATACCACTCGATCGGGCGGCGCAGAGCGCTGTGGGCGTCCAGGCCTCGGGCGGTGAGGTCGTGGGCCTCGGTGGCCCGCCCCAGCCGGGCCAGGCTGCGGGCGCCGGTGAGGCAGGCCCACACCAGCGCGGTATCGGTCGTGCCGGCGAGCAGCGGTGTCACCGCGCGCAGCGTCTCCCGGGGTCCGGCGGTGGTGACCAGGATGGTGGAACGCCGTGCGGTGATCTCGTCGCGCCAGCGCCGGTCGGCGATGGCGGACTCCGCCTCGGCTGCGACCCGCAGGCTCTCCCGCGACCCGTTCGCGTAGAGGAAGTTGTCCATCCGGGCGAGAGCGATCTCGCTGCGGCGCTCGTCGTCCCCGGCGTCGTCGGCCAGCTTGGCCAGGCCCGCGAGCAGGGTCTCGGCCACGTCGCTGCGACCCTGGATCCCGGCCAGCCGGGCCGCCAGCAGGTCGGCCTCGAAGCCGGCCCCCAGCTCCTGGGCCGCCCGTACCAGCCGCTGCGCGAGCTCGAAGTCGTAACGCCACCGCGCCGAGGTCGCCGCGGCCAGCATTAGCTGCGGGCTCCCCCCGCCACCGACGAGCCGCCAGCCGCCGACGCGCAGGATGTCCCCGCGCCGGCGGGCCCCCCTCGCCTCCACCGACTCGGCCAGCGCGCGAGCCATCGACTGGACGCGCAGAACCGGCAGACCGGCCCGGATGACGTCGCCGTAGACGGGGTGGCCGAGCCGTACCTCGAGGCGCCGGTGGTCCAGGCGCACCGACAGCAGTCCCTTGCGCTCCAGGCGCTCGGCCAGCTCCGGGTCGCCCAGGCCTTCGAGCTCGGCGCGGCCGAGCGGCTCGCCGAAGGACACCAGCTCGAGCAGCGCCCGTTCCCGCGGCGCCAGCCCGCACAGGCGTGACTCGACGAGCTCGACCAGGCGGCTGGACGGGTGCGGCGGACCGACGAGCCTCCACATGCCGTCCTCCCGGCGCAGTGTCCCGTCGTCCAGGGCGCCCAGGACCAGCTCGCGCAGGAACAGGGCGTTGCCGTCGCAGCGGGCGACCAGGGTCAGTAGCGTCTCGGGATCGACCGGACCACCGAGCGCCGAGCACACCAGCTCCTCGGTCAGCCCGCGCGGCAGGCCGCTCAGCTCGACGCGCTCCAGCACGCCGTCCTTCCACAGCGCCAGCACGGCGTCGGGCGCGCTCTCCCCGGCGCGCACGGTGGCCAGGACGAACGCCGCGCCGGTCACCGCCAGCTGGTAGAGCAGCGTCGCGGAGGAGTCGTCCAGCAGGTGGGCGTCGTCGACCAGCAGCACCAGCCGGCGATCACCCGCCATCGCGGTCAGCGCGGCGGCGAAGCGGTGCAGCAGCCCCGAGCGGTCCCGTGCGGGGATCTCGGTGTTCGCTTCGAGGGAGGGCAGCAGGTGCGCGAGGGCACCGAACGGCAGCCCGGCGGAGGCCTGGTGGCCGGCCGCCCGGGCCACGTACCACCCGCCGGCCGCGGCGGGCTCCTCGACGATCCGCAGGCACTCCAGCGCGGTCCGGGTCTTGCCCACACCGGCCGGACCGGCCAGGACGAGCCCGCGCGCGCCGCGCGAGGCGAGAAGCCGCCGAAACCGCCCCAGCTCCTCGGCACGCCCCGCGAAGGGCCACGCGGCCTCGTCCGTCATCCGTCCCGGTCCCGCCGATCGCTCGTCCTGACCCGCCGTCACCCGGTCCCGGCACGGGCGCCGGCACCGCCGGCGGTGGAGCCGATACCGCCGGTGTCGCGGCACCAGCGTGAGCACCGCCATGGCGACCGTAGCCGCCAGGGCCATCGAGACGGTGGCGGTGACGTAGACCAGCCAGGCCGGAGGGTCCGTCGCGTTGATCGCGTCGAGGGCGGGGAAGCCGGTACCGAACTGGATCATCGTCATGGTCGCGGGCACCAGGGTCACGTACGCCCACACCCGCGCACCGGACAGCAGCGGGCGCAGCTTCGCGGCGAGGACGCCCGAGACCATGCCCACCACCGCGTTGGCGACGGCGATCCACACCGGGAAGCCCGCCACGCGGAACGGGTGCGGGCCGTAGTACTCGTAGGTCCCCAGCGAGATGCAGACGATCTCGGTGGCGATCCCGATGGCGACGAGCAGGACGGCCATCCGGCCGATGTCGCGGCGGGCGGCCCCACGGTCGATCCGTGCCCACACGAGCAGGGTCAGGCCGCCGTAGAACGGGCAGTAGGACAGCCACGACCAGACCGGTTGGCTGATGCCCATCGTGGAGTACATCGACCACTGGCCGACGCTGTAGTACCAGAGGTGGAAGGCGTTGCAGTAGAGCGGCTCGATGAAGCCCGCGAGCAGGCTCCCGGCGAGCATGACCATCGGCGCCCGGCTGCCACGGCCACGGCTCATCCGCACTCCCGCGACGAGCACCGCGACGAGCCCGCAGAGCACCGCGATGGTCATGATCAGCTGGCCGGTCGGGTCGACCGGCACGTCCACCGGCGGGGTCGGCATGGTCAGCTCCGTTGTGGTCGGCCGCCGGGTCATGACGTCGGCGGCGACAGCTGCGGACGAGTCGACGGACACTGCGCGTCGAGCCGAACGGTACTAGCGCGGACGGCCTGGAGTCAACTTTCACGTTGACGCTGACAAATCGCGGGCGTACCGTTGCCGGACGTCGTCCACCGTGTCGGACCCCCGGGAAGGAAGACATGTCACAGACCGCCGTGTCCGAGATCGCCGCCACCGGGTCGGATGCACCCGGGCGAGGTGACGAGCGGGCGCTGATCGTCTCGTCCGACGGCCACGCGACCGCTCCGATGCCGGACTACCGGCCCTACCTGCCGGCGTCCCACCGCGAGGACTTCGACGCGTTCTGCGAGGTGTTCGCCCGCGAGGGGGCCCGGACGACGGACGCCTCCAGCCTGGCCGTGCGCATCGACGCCGACCTGGTGGAGGAGTGGGTCGAGAACGTCATCGAGCCGGGACGGCTGGCCGGGCAGGGCGACCCGTACCAGCGGGCCCGCCAGCTCGACCAGGAGGGGATCGCCGGGGAGGTGCTCTTCCCGGACTTCGGCCTGCCCTACGAGCTGCACCCGCCGCTCAAGGCGGCCATGATCGGCTACAGCCGCACACCCGAGCAGGTGGAGCTGGCCAACAAGGCCCACAATCGCTGGCTGGCCGACTTCTGCGCCGCGGTGCCCGGGCGGTTCGGCGGCCTCGCGGTGGTCAGCTTCGCCGACGTCGAGGACACCGTCGCCGAGATCCGCTGGGCCAGGGAACACGGTCTGGTCGGGATCGTGCTCCCCAGCCTCGACGAGGCGACCCCGTTCTTCCATCCGCGGCACGAGCCGATCTGGGACGTTCTCGAAGAGCTCGAGATGCCGGTCAACAGCCATACCGCCATCTCGTCGGTCACCAAGCACATGGCGACCGCGACCCTGATGGCGTTGCCGCACCCGGCCTGCGCGGCGCCGATCATGACGCCGCAGGCTTTCTTCTTCACCCAGCAGATCATGAGCCACCTGATCTGGGGCGGTGTGTTCGAGCGACACCCGAACCTGCATCTCGCGCTCACCGAACAGGGCTCCGGTTGGGTGGTCAGCGCGCTGAAGAGCATGGACTATTCCTGGGAGGCCAGCTACCTGCGCCGCGACGTCCGCGAGGTCGTCAAGCGCAAGCCGTCGGAGTACTACGAACGCCAGGTGCACATGGGGTCCTCGCTGTTCTCCCGGGCCGAGGCCGAGGCGCGCCACGAGATCGGCGTGCACAAGATCGCCATCGGGATGGACTACCCGCACCACGAGGGGACGTGGGGCACCGGGCCCGGAACCACCCAGTGGCTGCGTGCGACGCTCGGGGCGGCCGGCGTCTCACCGGAGGAGGCGCGGAAGATGCTCGGCGGCAACGCCATGGCGCTGTGGGGTTTCGACCCGGCCGCGCTGGGCCGGATCGCCGAGCGGACGGGTGCTTCGCTGGCGGAGGTCCTCACCCCGCCGACGGAGGAGCTGTTCCCCCGCGGTGACGTGAACAAGCCCCTGGCCACGGCTTTCTGAGCCGAGGCGCCCCTTCGGTCCCCCGCCCTGCCACCGCCCTCCCCGCTCACGTCTCCTGTGATCAACAGGACATGAGGGTGATCAATCCCGGGGTGGGACAGCGCTGATGTCCTGCTGATCATGGACGGCAGGAGTTCGGGGGTGCAGTGGTACCGCGCGACAGCCAGAAACGGTGTAGCGGGCAGGGTGGCAGCGGCCGATACCGCGCCGCCGGGTGAGCGGGCAGGGCTGACGCCGGCGCCGGCGCCGCGCCGCTGGGTGAGCGGGCAGGGTGGCGGCGGTCGATACCGCGCCGCTGGGTGAGCGGGCAGGGTGGCGGCGGCCGACACCGCGCCGCCGGGTGAGCGGGCAGGGTGGCGGCGGCCGATACCGCGCCGCCGCCGTGGCCCGGGAACCGTACGCCCGGGGGAGGCTCACCAAGGCGGCATCGCCGGGCGGGAGGATCCCCAGCGGGCACGCCGGGGGCAGGATCATCGCCGGGCGGGAGGATCATCGCGGGGCGGCATCGCCTGGCGCGAGCGAGGCCCAGGGGCGCCGCACACGCGCTTCGTACCCCACACAACCGCTGCAGCGCATGCGCCGCACACGAAACCCGTGTGCCGCAGACGGGAGCCCACCGTGGGCGGCGGGACCTGTGGGCGGCGGGACCACCGTGGGCGGCGGGACCTCCGTGGGCGGCGGAGTTCGCGGCGGCGGCGTGGCTAGTTGGTGGCAGGCTGCCTCGACGTGACGGTTTCCCTCAGGACGCCGGTGCCGATACGGGGACCGGGGGTGAAGCGGACCGGCATGCTGATGAAGCCACCGGTGAGGCTCACGTCGGGCACCGGCACCACCGCATCGTCGTCGACCACGAAGTCGGGCATCCGGGTGAGGACCTGGGTGACCATGGCGGCCCACTCGGCGCGGGCGTACCGCATGCCCAGGCAGCGGTGCGGGCCGGCCGCGAACGCGACGTGCCGGTTGTGGCTCCGGTCCAGGCGTACCTCGTCGGGGCACTCGAACACCGCCGGATCGTGGTTGGCCGCATGCCAGTACATCCACACCCGGTCGCCCGCGCGCAGCTGGAGGTCTCGCACCACGTGATCCTTCATCACGGTACGGGCGGTGGCGGTGATCGGGCTGGCCATCCGGAGGAACTCGTCGCACGCGGGGCCCAGGCGCTCCGGATCCTCCATGAGCCACGCCTTGGCCTCGGGGTTGCGGGAGAGCCAGCGGAAGGTGTGGCCCATGAGCGAGGTCGTGGTGTCCAGGCCGGCGCCGATGGTCAGGATCGCCTCCACCAGCGCCTCGGCCGGCTGGATCCGCTCACCGTCGACCTCGATCGTGGTGAGGAACGTCAGGTAGTCGTCCCGGGGATCGGCCTTCTTCTTCTCGATCCACTGCCACACCTCGCCCGCGAGCCACAGCAGCTCGAGGTCGACCGCCTGCCGCTCCGGCGTCCCGGCCGGCAGGTACACCGTCTTGTGCAGGATGTCGGAGAACGGCTGGTAGTACTCGATGGGCAGCCCGAGCAGGCGCAGCGTCACAAGCCCGGGGAACGGCCCGGCGAGGTCCTTGACGAAGTCGGCCTCGCCCTTCTCGATGATGTTGTCGATGAAGAAGGTGACGTCCTCGTCCATCTGCGCGCGCCGGGCGTCGACGGCCTCTTGCGAGAACCACGGCCCCATCTGGCGTCGCACCTGCGTGTGGCGGGGTGCGTCGCTCTCGATGATTCCGCCGGCGGCGGTGGCGATGTGCGGGATGTTCAGGCCCTTGCGCGGGCCGTTGCCGTCGTCGTTGCCGGACGCGAACACGTCCGCCCGCCGGCCGACCTCCTGCGCCTCCTCGTGGGCGGAGAAGACCCAGTACCCGCCGTGCGACTCGGTCCACGAGACCGGGCACCTGCGCAGCTCGTGACCGGCCGCGGTCCGGTCGGCGGAGAGCTTCGGGTCGTGATGGTCGAAGTCGATCGTGACCTCGGAGCGGTCGCGCAGTCGTCGCGTCGCGTCGGCGGTGTCGGTCATGTCCCGAGTCCATCACCGGGGCTCTCCGGGGTACAGGAGTAGCAACTACTCCTAAGGTCCCGGGTGGCTCAGCCCGCCGCGTACGGCGGCGCGTTGGGCACACGCAGGGGAAACCGGTTGGTCAGTGCCCCGTCGACCGTGAGCTCCTGACCGGTGATGTAGCTCGACGCCGGCGAGGCGAGGAACGCCACCGCGCTGGCGACCTCCTCGGGACGGCCGAGGCGGCCCACCGGTATCGAGTCCGCCATGCCGAGGACCCCGCTGCCGACCGCCCGGGCCGCGTCGGAGACCACCACCCCGACGGCGATCAGGTTCATCCGGATGTCGTCGCGGGCGTACTCGAGCGCGACCGACTTCGTCAGGTTCATCAGCCCCGCCTTGGCCGCGCCGTAGGCCGCCGAGTACGGGCTGCTCACGGCGCCGGCGATCGACCCGACGCTGACGATCGTGCCGCCGGTGCCCTGGGCCAGGAACGCCCGCAGCGCGGCGCGGACCACCCGGAACACGTAGCGCAGGTTCATGTCGAGGATCAGGTCCCAGTCCTCGTCGGTGGTCTCGTCGACCCGCACCCACGGGGCGAACAAGGTGTGGCCGCCGACCACCGTCACCAGGGTGTCGAGGCCGCCGAGTGCGGTGACGGCGGCGGCCACCGCCCGGTCGAGGGCGGCCGGGTCGCGGACGTCGACCCCCAGGCCGGCGTGCCTCGCGGCGGCGCCCGGGAGCCCGGCCAGCTCGTCGGCCATCGCCTTGGCCTTCGCCTCGTCGAGATCGGCCACGGCGACATGGGCACCGGCGGCGGCCAGCGCCCGCGATGACGCGCCGCCGTTGCCCGGGCCGGCGCCTCCGATGACCAGGGCGCGCCTGCCCTCGAGCCCGAACGTCGTCATGTCGTTCACCCCTGCCTGATGGAGCTGTGTGTCGCCGCTCCGCCAGCTGACGGTAGGGGCGCGGCTTGCGTTTTTCAACCTCCGTGTTGACGCACCGACCTTCCGGGTCGCGTGCGGGGGAGTACCGACTACTCCTGATCCGGCGCGCGCGGGGGCGTCCACTTCACCGTAGTGACCCGCTTGGCAGCGTCAACGTTGAAGTTGACTTGGGTGGTGGTGGGTGGGATA
>JADMIO010852410.1_pt1 | contig 18402 bp, 13 predicted proteins | sample 8958161 | NCBI WGS metagenome assembly JADMIO01 (sample SAMN16585339, study PRJNA669376) | soil metagenome | isolation source: Crop rotation soil | place: USA: Cullars Rotation, Alabama | collected 2011 | reverse complement strand
TCGGGACTCGGAGTCGGGACTCGGAGTCGGGACTCGGAGTCGGGACTCGGAGTCCCGACTCTGACCCCAGGGCGCCGGCAGCCAGCAAGCAGCACGACCACCCAGCGACCAGCCTCTCGCCGTTCAGAGGGACATCATCCGATCGCTTGGGTGCGACGTAACAGCGCCGCCGCCTGGCCAGGCGCCGGACCATCGATCAGATCGAAGGCGAGGGCAACCTGCAGCGCGTTCTGGACGAGCTTCACGTTGCCGCGAGTCGCCGCCCGACGCAGCACGATGCCGAGCAGCAGCTGCGCGACCGAGTCCTGATGGTCTGGCGCGAGTGCCCGCAGCGGCGCGACCCAACAGGACTCGCGCCGCTCACCAGCAAGGAGCGCGAGGAGTGCGGCAGCAGCGCCGCGCCCATGGCGCGCCGGTCTGACCGCAGCCGGTGGCTCGCATCCCGGCGCAAGCGCAGCCGCGCACAGGAAGCCCATCACATATGTGCTGTGGCAGGACGTCGGGAGCGCACGGCGGGACGGTTCGGCGGCCGTCCGCGGGTGATAGCGAGTTTCTCCGCAGACGAGGCCGGGCAGGAAGCCCAGCGCGTCCTGCAAGTTCGCGAGAATGCTGAACGCGAACGTGGCCGCCGGGCTCCACGCGAGACCGAGCATGGGCCACGTCAGCAGGACTTCCGCCGTCAGGTCGAAATCGTTCGCGTCCAGGCTGTACGCCAGTGCCGCATCCGCATCCGCGACGATCGCGGCGTGTGAGCGCGGGCGCACGATCTCGCGTCGCCCGAAGTCGCTCGCATACATCACCGCCTGCGTGAACGCGGAGATGTCGGCGCGCGTGGAGGCGAGCGTGTCCATCGGCCGGCCGAGGATGGAATCCGCGACCAGCGCGGACGTGCGTCGCGTTGGCGACCCGACGATGTCACCGAGCCGCACGAGCCACGCCTGTTCGAGCACGCGATGCGGAAGGCGCTCGGGACCCAGGTCCGGACTCGTGGCCACGGTCCGCTCGAGCAACGCATCGACCCCCGGATCCGGATAGCCGAGATGGCTCAGAATGACGTGGCCGATGGCATGATCACGTGCCTGTGCGGGATCTCGGCAGATGGCCGCGATGACGTCGTCGTGCCTGGCGAGTGGGGCCAGCAGCGCGCCGATCGTCTCGAACCGCTCTCTGATCCGGACATCGTCGCCACAGCGCGGTTCGACGCAGAGGAGCAGCATGGCCGTTTCGGAGACGACCTTCTCGCGGAGCAACCCAACGGCCAGGTCCGGGGTTGCCGCGAGACGCGGCGACGGCGTTTGGGCGACGGACCGAACCATGCGGAGCGCCAGATCGAGGACGTCCACGACGCGCCGAACGAGATCCGCGTGGTCCCAGCGTATCACGGGATTGGCCGACGTGCGCGCGACCACCCGCGTATTGATGACGGACATAGACCGGAACATTCATCGATGCATTCCGCCTGTTAACTGGGGGAACCCCTAGTCGCGGGATGGCAGGGTTCGACGCCCGGAGCGACGGCGTCCTCTCCGTGGACGGTGCGGCGCTCTATCAGGCCTGCACCGCCTCGAAAGTCGGAGGTGGGTCTTCGTTTCGTGGCGGCTCGCGGGAACAACGGCCATGCCTAGCAAGCGTTCACGACCTCCGGCAGCTCGCGTGGCGGGCGCGCAAGCAGATGCCGTGCAGTCGGACTATGCGGTTGGCCTCCGAATCCGCTCGCTCGTCGGCGACATGCTTCACACGGCGCGCGTGATGCGAAGACGGCCCGAGGGATTCCCTGACGAGTATCCGACGCGCCGACGGCGTTCGATCTCCTGCGCCCCTCCGGCGTGCCGACTTCGTCAGGCGGCGCGCTTCAGGCCTCGCACCTCGTCAGTTCCAGCTCAGCCCCCGTAGCTGATCGAGATTCAGGTTCCCCCCGGACAGGACGACCGCCACGCGAGCGCCTGCCGGAAGCCTAACGAGTCCGTGGAGCAATGCCGCGACCGGCGCGGCGGCGGCGCCTTCCACGACCAGCTTGCAGCGCTCCATCACCCAGATCATGGCGTCGAAGATGTCGCGGTCGGGCAGGGCGACGATCTCGTCCACGAACCGCTGAACCACGGAGAAGTTGAGCTCGCCCGCGCGGCGCACGCGCAGACCGTCGATGATCGTGCGACAGTCGATCGTCTCGAGCCGTCCCGCTTCGACGCTCCGCTTCATCGCCGGCCCGTCGGACGACTCGACGCCGATCACGCGAATGTTCGGGTTGTGGCCCTTCACGGCCATCGATACGCCGGCGATCAGTCCGCCGCCGCCGATCGGAACGACGACCGCGTCCACGTCCGGCCAGTCCTGGACGATCTCGAGGCCTAACGTCCCCTGCCCCGCAATGAGCTGCTCGTCGTCGAACGGGTGCACGTACGTCAGGCCTTCCGTGCGCACGAGCTCCTTCGCCTTCTCGTTCGCCTCATCCCAGATGGTGCCGTGCAACACCACTTCGGCGCCGTAGGCCTTCGTGGCGGCGATCTTCGACGGCGTCGCATTCGTGGCCATGCACACCACGGCACGGATGCCGTGGATCTTCGCGGCGAGCGCCACGCCCTGTGCGTGATTGCCGGCCGACGAGCACACGACGCCGCGACGTTTCTGCTCTTCGGGCATGAGCGCGAACTTGTTGAGCGGCCCACGGATCTTGTACGACCCGACGCGCTGAAAGAGCTCGGCCTTGAGGCGGACGTCATAGCCGGACAGCTCGCTCAGCTGACGCGATGTCAGCAGCGGCGTGTGCTTGATGTGCTCGGCGATGCGGGCGCGCGTCTCCTGGAAGTCGGAAAGCGTCAGCGTGAAAAGGTCAGCAGTCTGCGTCACTGGTCGTCGGGTTGGCGGTACATCGGGGGCGGTGGCGTCGCAAGCGAAGCTAGGCGTGCACGGTGGCGGCGTCGAGGCCTGAACAGCGGCAACGGCGTCCGATGATCACTCCCCGTGCACGGCGCCAGGCGATATCGTATAGCGCTGCACATCCGCTGCAGTCGATCGAGCCCTTCCACACATGAGCAGTCAACCCAGGAGTCACTGGTAATGCATCCCTCCGTCCGATTCACGGCACTCGCCGGCGCTCTGGCGCTCGCGTGCGCCGGGCCGGCCATCGCGCAGTCCGCCGGCGGCAGCATCACCGCAGACCTGGTCAGCGATGTCACGGACGCTCAGAAGAAGTTCGTGGATCTCGCGAAGGCGATCCCGGCCGACAAGTACGACTGGCGCCCGAGCGCTGGCGTGCGATCCGTTGGCGAGGTGCTCCGCCACGTCGCGAGCGACAACTACCTGATTCCGGCGGCGCTCGGCTTCAAGGCCGATTCGTCAACGGGAATCAAGGGCGAGGACTACAGGACGGCGCAGGCGTTCGAGAAGAAGAAGTCCACGAAGGAGCAGACGGTAGCGGACCTGGAGAAGTCCTTCGCGCACCTGACGCAGAGCATGAAGGCGACGCCCGCCGCGAAGCTCGGCGATCCGGTGAAGTTGTTCGGCCAGCCGTTCACGATGCAGCGCGCGTGGGTCCTTGGTACGACCCACCTGCACGAGCACCTGGGTCAGCTCATCGCGTACGCGCGCTCGAACAACGTGAAGCCGCCCTGGAGTCAGTAGGTCGCGCGCCGTGTCATCCCGAGCGGAGCGTCAGCGGAGTCGAGGGACCTACTCGAACGTGATAGTGGCCAGGCTGGCTACGATCACAACGCACCAGATCCCTCGACTCGCTCCGCTCGCTCCGGATGACACCGCGCTCCGCTCGGGATGACGACCGGTCTCTATCGCTTTGCCGCCGCGATGCACTCGATCTCGATCAGCGCGCCAGGCACCACGAGCGCGGCCACGCCGACGGTCGTTCGGGCTGGCGGCTCGCTCGGGAAGAACTCGCGGTACACCGTGTTCATCGCCTGAAACGTGCTGACGTCGGTGATGAATACGGTGCACTTCGCGATGTCGGCCATCGTGACGCCGGCGAGCGTCGCGGACGCCTTCACGTTCTCGAGCGCCTGACGCGTCTGCCCCTCGATCCCGCCATCGGCGAGCCCGCCGCCGCCGGGCTTCGTGCCCAGGGCGCCGGAGAGGAAGACGATGTCGCCGACCCTGACGGCCGTCGACAGCACGCCCGGTCGGGCGTTAGGCGGGTTGATGACCTGCTTCGCCTGCGCGTGCAGCGGGGCAGCACCGGCGAGCCCCGCGACGAGCGCGACGGTGATGAGTGGCGAACGGCGCATACGTTTCATGGGTGACCTCGAATCAAGAGATGTGATCGGCACCATCAGACCAGCACGCGGAGCGCGCCGGGCACCACGCGAACTTCGAACTTCGTGCCTTCGGTCAGGAGATCCCCGCACCCGAAGAATGCGGATCGTTTGTCGGTCTCGATCGTGACCCGCACGGCCCGCCACGCCGAGAAGACGTTCGACGCGATCGCCGACCCACGCAACAGGCTCGTGAGCGCCACGAGCAGCCTGACGCGCGCCACGTCATGCACGACACACACGTCGAGCGCGCCGTCGGCGTTGTCCGCCGGCACTGGCAGCGCCATGCCGCCACCTAACGTGCGCTGGTTCGCGATGAACACGCCCTGCGTCTGCAGCTCGGTGCTCTGATCCGCCGCCTCGCCCGGCACGCGCCACGTCAGCCGCACGCGCTCCGTGAGGCCGGGCCGGAACATCACGTTCGCGCCAGCGGCGATCCGATACACGCCGCTCCCGAGTGAATCGGCGGCGATGCGGGCCAGCGGATGGAGCGCCTTGATCCAGGGCACCACGAGCGCGCTGTGCGCACCGATCCCGATGCCGCCCGCGGTCACGAACGGACGGCCGTTCACCTCGAGCAGGTCGATGGCGCGCGTGCTCCGGCGGACGATGCGGTCGAGGGCACCGGCGACGTCGTCGGGAATGCCATTCGCGCGGGCAAAATCATTAGCGGTTCCCAATGGGATGACACCGAGCGGTACGCCGGTGCCGGCCAGTTCCTGGGCGACGAGCCTAACGGTGCCGTCCCCTCCCGCCGCGATGACGACAGCGGGGCGCTGCTCCAACGCCATGCGCTCGTGGACGATCGCCGCGGCTTCGTCGGCGGAACGCGGCGACACGATCTCGATGCCGTAGCGCTTTCCGAGCGCACGCTCGGCGGGCCTCCGCCACTCGCCGCGGCGGACGCGGCGCGCGTGGGGGTTAGCGACGACGAGCGCCGCGGCGGTGGCGCCGACAGGCGTGGGGCGATGGACCATCCTGGGTCAGGTCCAGTAGCCGGACGCGGTGGCGCAAGGCGTGGGTTCGATCACGGGCCGGTAAGGTAACCTCGCCCGCGACCCTTGCCAGACGTTGCCAGACTCACGTACGATATGCCCCCGCTGGCTACCGCTCGGGATCGTTGTCGAAACGATTCCGATGGCCTCACGGTAGCCCGCAGCGCAGCACCCAGCGCGCATTGACCGCAGGGTTCTCACCCACCCACACCGCACGCCTCTCGTCGCACGCGCACCCGCGTCCGTCATCGCGCAGGCGTCCCCGCAGGAGGGCAAGAATGTTCTCACGCGAAGTTCGCACCACACTCATGACGATGGCAGCGCTGGCGTGTCTGGCGCCGGTCCGTTCGGTCATCGGTCAGCAAACTGGTACCGTGCGAGGCCGGGTCACGGAGGCCGGCTCGCAACGGCCAGTATCGGATGTACAGGTCACCGTGGTAGGAACGGGATCTGGCGCTTTGACCGGACAAAACGGCGACTACACGATCACGAACGTCCCGGCCGGTCAGCGGACGCTCCGCGCGCGACGCCTCGGGTTCAACCCGCTCGAGAAACCGGTGACGGTGACCGCGGGCGCGACGTCCACGCTGGATTTCGCTGTCGGCCAATCGGCGACACAGCTCCAGCAGCTCGTCGTCACGGGAACCGCGGGCGCGGCGGAGCGGAAGACCATCGGGAACTCGGTGACGCAGCTGGACGTCGCGGACCTGACGCAGAAACAGGCCGTGCTGAACGTGAGCGAAGTGCTGCAGTCCAAGACACCGGGCGTCAGTGTTCTCCCGGGCTCCGGCGCGCCGGGAACGGCCGGCGAGATCCGGATCCGCGGCTCCGCCTCGATCAGCGGCTACAAGCCCGTCGTGTTCATCGACGGTATCCGCTACAGCATCGATGACCTCGGGAGCTTCGCGGCCACGGGCGGCGGCACGTTAGGCCTCGCCCAGTCCACGCAGGTCACGTCGGCGCTGAACTTCCTGAACCCGAACGACATCGAGTCGATCGAGGTGATCAAGGGGCCCGCCGCGGCGACGCTCTACGGCGCCGAGGCGGCGAACGGCGTCATTCAGATCATCACGAAGAAGGGCACGCGCGGGCAGCAGAAGATGCAGTTCGGGGTCCGCGGCGAGCGCGGAACCAGCGAGATGACGCTGGACCAGCCGACGAACTACACCACCTGCGACGCGGTGAAACGGGCGCAGCTCGAGACCGGCTCGACGCAGGTGTCATGGCCCGGCTGCCAGAACGTTCCTGATCGAACCATCCTCACGGACAACCCGCTCGCGCGCGATCCGCTCGCCATGCGCAGCGGAGACCTCTCGATCATCCAGATGAACGTGCGCGGTGGAGGCGATCGCTACTCGTTCTATCTCTCCGGCGATCGGAACATCGAGCAGGGTGTGTTCTTCAACAGCGACAACAGCCAGAAGTCGGCTCGCACGAACTTCACCGTCAATCCGAACGACAAGCTCGATTTCACGATCAACGTGAACTGGCAGGACGGCCGGCTGCGCCTCCCCATTCAGGACGAGTCGGCGAACGGACTGATGCTGAGCGGCTCGCGCGGACAGCCGGGCCACTTCCGCCCCGTATTGAATCAGGGGTGGCGCGAGATCGGGCCGACGGCCGCGAACCGTTACAAGAACTATCTGGACTCCGACCGCCTCACGCTGGGTGGCACGGCCAACTACACCCCGTTCTCGTGGTTCCATAACCGGGGGACGATCGGCGTAGACGAGACGCAGTCGCAGGCACAACTGCTCTTTCTTCCAGGCGACATCGAAGCGACACAGGATGCCGACGCCGCCAGCGGCGCGAACCTTCGCAAGGTGCCGAATCGCCGAGTCGTGACGCTCGACTACTCGGGGAGCCTGATCTTTCAGCCGTTCAAGTCCCTGCAGTCCACGACGTCGTTCGGATCACAGGTCGTCGCCGACAAGCTCGAACAGATCAGCGCCACCGGCATCGGCATCGGCGCGGTCGACGTGACGCGTGTCGACCTGCTGCAGCGATCGACGGGCGGCGAATTGTTCAGTGAGAACAACTCGGTCGGCTACTACGTGCAGGAGCAGGTCGGGCTCAACGACCGACTGTTCCTCACCGGCGCGGTGCGTGCCGACGATCACTCCTCGTTCGGCAAGGACTTCGACATCGTGATCTACCCGAAGCTGTCGCTCTCCTACGTGGCCTCGGAGGAACCAGCCATCCGCAGCATCCTCGATGCGGCGCGGGTGAGCACCCTCAAGCTGCGCGGCGCATGGGGACAGGCCGGTCGCGCTCCGACGGCGTTCTCGGCGACGCAGACCTACACGGTGAGCCGAGTGACGCTCGGCCCCACCACGGGCTCGGCAATCAACACGTCGGTGTACGGAAATCCGAATCTCGAAGCGGAGCGCGGCTCGGAGATCGAGCTCGGTCTCGACGCCGGCCTGTTCGGCGAGCGACTCGGTATCGACTTCACGTACTACAACAAGACGACCAGCAACATGCTGCAGGCGGTGTCGATCGCGCCGTCCACGGGCTTCATCGGCACGCGGCTCGCCAACCTCGGCGAGGTGACGAACAAGGGCATCGAGCTCTCGGTGTTCGGCGCACCCGTGCAGACGCGCAACTTCGGATGGGATTCGCGGATCAACGTCGCCACGAACGCGAACAAGCTGGTGAACTTCGGCATCATCGGGAAAACGGTGGACACGCCGACCGGCCAGCCATTCGCGACGGTGCAGCAGCACCGCCCCGGGTACCCGTTAGGCGGCTACTGGGTGACGCCCTATCAGCGCGCCGCGGACGGTTCTCCGCTCATCGTCAACAACGCGCCCGTCTACAACGCGGGCGATAGCGCGCGTCGCTACATGGGACCGTCCACGCCGACTCGCGAGGTCGGGTTCTCGAACACGTTCAGCCTCTTCCGGTTCTTCCGGATCTACACGCTGCTCGACTACAAGGGCGGCCACTACATCTTCAACCAGAAGGAGCGGAGCCGGTGTCAGTCGGCGAATGACAACTGCCTGGCGAACAACGATCCGCGCGCGCGCTTTCCGGTGACGGCCGCAGACACCGTCCTGTCCAAGCAGCTCATCGTCCGCCGTGCGACAGCCGTGTCGCCGGAGTGGATCCAGAAGGCGGATTTCGTGAAGCTGCGCGAGGTCTCGCTGACCGTCGATGTGCCGTCGGCGTGGATGCGGCGCACTGGGGCGTCGTCCGGCAGCTTCGTGCTCTCGGGTCGTAACCTGGCGATCTGGAGCGGCTACGACGGCGTCGACCCCGAAGTGAACTCGTACGGCGGCCGCAACTTCGTGCGCATCGATGCGTATGCGCTGCCGATGATCCGGCGGTTGTCCGCTGGCTTCAACCTCCAATACTGATACCAGCGAGCCGATACATATGATGCCTACATTCTTGAATGCCGGCCGGCGGCTCGCCCGCCTCAAGTCGCTGAGTCTACTCGCCCTCACGCTCGGCGCGGCCGTCTCCTGTCAGAACTTCCTCGTCGCCGACAACCCTGGCGCGGTCGAGGCCGACGACCTCAACGACCCGTCGTACGCGTCGCTCATCGGCGCCGGACCCATCTTCGCGTTCCAGGATTCGTGGGACGACATCACGTACTGGAACGGGCAGTTCGTGGACGAGATCATCAACCGCAACGGGCCGAACCCCTTCATCGAAGAAGGTCAGATCGACCGTCGCGAGCTCTACTCGGACATGACCTACATCCCGGCGTTCATCTATTCGCCGGTGCAACGCGCGCGATTCCTCGCCGACGACGCCGTCCGCCGCCTGACGGTCATTCTCAAAGACACGGTGGGGCGTGACCTGCGCGTCGCGCGTGCGCTCGCGTACGGGGGCTACACGTACATCGGGTTGGGTGAGATGATGTGCGTCACGCCCATCGACCGCAGCGTGCCGAAGACGTGGGACGAGATGATGACGACCGCCGTCACCAAGTTCGACTCGGCGATCGTGATCGCGAACGCGGCCAAGGCGTACTACGCGACGCTCACGCCGGCGGTACCTAACGCCATTCTCGCGGCCGACTCGGTGATCGCGTTCGCGAACGTCGGTGCGGCGCGGGCCTCGCTGAACAAGAACGACAAGGCGAAGGCGACCACGTACGCGAGTCTGGTGCCTGCCGCCTTCGTGTTCAACGCGTATTACACCGACAACACGACGGGACAGATCCACCGGACCTACAACCGCATCGGCACCGGCAACGGGGTTGGTACGTTGGCCGGCACGCCGTTCGAGGCGATGGCGAGCGACCCACGTGTGCCTCGCGCGACGACGCCGGCTGGCCGAGCGGGGACTCCGCTCTCGCCACCGTCGTACAGCAGCTTCAACAACACGGTGGTGGGCGCGAACTTCACGCCGGTAACAGCAGTGCGCGTGGCATCGGGTCTCGAGGCGCAGTACATCATCGCCGAAGCGCAGGGGCCGACGGCGGCCACGCTGGCGTTCGTGAACACGCGCCGCGCGGCTGGTTTGCAGACGCCGGTGACGCTCGCAGGAGATGCGCTGATGGCGGAGCTCCGCGATCAGAAGTCGCGTGACTTCTACCTCGACAATCACCGGCTCGGCGACCTGCGTCGCTACAAGAAGTACTACAACGTCGATCTGTTCCCGAAGGGCCCGTACCCGGGATCGACGACGTCGCAGGTCTACAACGAGGCGATCGACTGCTGGCCGCTCCCCACCAACGAGATCAACGACAATCCCAACATTCCGCGATAGAGAACGGGATATAGGGTACAACAGCGCTGGTGGCTGGGTGGTCGTGCTGGTGGCTGGCTGATGCTGGTGCAAAACAAGAAACCCTCGGGATGCTCGCTGAACTGGAGCGTCTCGAGGGTTTTTCATTCCCATTCGATTGGCGTGTCGCGGCAGGTACGCAGAGATTAGATGCGGCAGCTCCGCTGTCGACGGTTCCCGATTCCATTGGCCCGCGCTGTGGCGGGCTCCCTGTTCCCGATCCGATGTATCGAACACTCGACGACGACCGGATCATCGAGACGCTGGAACGGCTGCGTGGCCGGATCACGGAGCGGTTTCCGACGTCGAGTCTCGCGCGGGTGAGCGAGGAGCTGCTCGCCATCGCGCACGAATCGGCATCGCACGTCGCGTATCTCGCGAAGCCCAGCTGGCCGATCCGCGCGAGCGTCGGCGTCGCGATCATCGTGATGCTGGCGGTGCTGGGCACGGCGGCGGCGCACATCCGCGTCAGCGACATTGCGGCGGGCTGGACGGATTTCGTGCAGGGAGTCGAGGCCGCGATCAACGACGTCGTCTTCCTCGGCATCGCGATCTTCTTCCTGCTGACGATCGAGACGCGGCTCAAGCGCCGGCGGGCGCTGCGCGCGCTGCATCAACTGCGGAGCATCGCGCACGTCGTGGACATGCACCAGCTCACGAAAGATCCGGAGCAGTTGCTGTCCAATCCCCCGGCAACCGCGTCGTCGCCCACGCGCACGATGAGCCGAGGGGAGCTCGGACGGTACCTGGACTACTGCAGTGAGCTGCTGTCGGTGACGAGCAAGATCGCGGCGCTGTTCGTGGAGCGGTTCGAGGATCCTGTGACGTTAGGCGCGGTGAACGAGATCGAGTCGCTCACCGCCGGCCTCTCGCGGAAGATCTGGCAGAAGATCTCGATGCTGAACTTCAGCGAGAAGCCTGCAGGCAACTGGGACTGACGATCGATCCAGGTCTCAGGGAGTCGAGATGCGGCGCACTGCCCGCACCAGTCGAACGCCCGAGCGCGCGTTAGGGTTCGGCGGTCCGGCCGCGGCGGCGGCGAGCGTCTCCTCGTCCGTCGGGAGCTTGCCGTCCACCCGCCATTGCCAGATGTAGCGACCCTCGGTCAGGGGCAGCTCCACCACCCATACGTCGCCCGATCTGGTCGCCGCGATCGGCTTCGCCGTCACGTTGCCCGCCAGCTCGACGACGTTCGCCTCCGGCGCTGCCGCCACGGGGAGCTCGAAGCGGACCGTCTCGCCGTAGTGGCGCTGGAGGAGGAAGTAGTGGTCCGGATCGACGCGCACATCCGTCACTGCCCCGACGTCGGCGACGCGCACCGTGTCGGCGCGATGGGTCAGGTGGACCGTGCGTTTCACGGGGCCCGACGCCGTCGTGAGCACCAGGTCCAGCGGCAGGTCGAACACCACGTCGGGCTGGGTCTGCGTCACCACCACGCGGTCGCCATCCACGCGGGCCTCGACGTCCGGGATGTATTTCCCGGCGAGCCACGGGAGAATGAACGACGTCATGTCTCGGCCGGCGGCCTTCGACATCGCCGCGATGAACTCCTGGTACCCCGCCGCACGGCCGTCGCGGCGAATCGCGATGTAGTCGCGCATCCCGCGATCGAACGTCGCCGCACCTAACGTGTGCTCGAGCTCCCCGAACACCCACGAGCCCTTGACGTAATGGATGCGGCCGTTGTCCGGGTTGCCGAGGATGCTCTGCCGGCCCTCGAATCCGGTCAGTCCCGAACGATCCATGCCGGCCATGTACGACGTCCGCTGGCGCTCCCAGAAGGCGCGCTCCACGTCCTTGCCGAAGACGTCGCCGAGCACGGTGCCTTCCGCGAACGTGGCCCAGCCTTCCTGCAGCATGTTGGCGGCCGGGCCGCTCGCGTTCATGGTCCAGCCGTGCGAGATCTCGTGCGCCAGGACGTAGGACGGCCCGAGCCGCGGGTCGTCGAGGAACCGCGCGTCGCCGCCGCTGACCACGAGGTTGTTCATCCGCACCGCGAAGCCGCCGCGCCCCAGCGCACGGTTCCCGACCATCGCGAGATAGCGCGTCGGCGCCTGCGCCTCGCCGAACCGTCGACCGAGCACCTGATACACGCGCTGCGCGACGCGGGCGAGCGTGTCGTGCGTGAAGCGGAAGTCCGGCGCCAGGAACGTCTCGACGCGTACGGGACCCGCCGGCGTGGCGATCGTGGACGACTCGACGCGCCAGTCGCGATCGTACGCCAGCGCCAGCAGGAACTGCGGATGCATGCTCCGCGCGACGACGGTGCGGACGCCATTCGCGACGGACTCGGTCTGGGGCACGCTCGTCGTTAGGCGGTACGACGCCGGGATGGTGACGGTGGCCGTCATCGCCGCGAAGCTGTTGCCGCTGTCGTAGTTGAAGAACGGCAGCCAGGCATCGGTGTTGTGGTACGCCCCGAAGGCCGGCGTGGTGTCTCCCGGTGTGATCGCCGCGGAATCGCGCGGAGGAGCAGCGCCACCGAGCCGACTCTCCACGAGCGAGTAGCGCATCACCAGCTTCGCGTTGCGCCTGGGCTTCGCGTCGAACCAGAACACGCCGCCGCCAACCGTGGCGATGACCGGCTGGCCATCGAGCGTCATCGACGCGATCCGTGCCGCGGTGTTGAACCGCGCCGCGAACCCGTAGGGGCTTCCGATGTCGAGCGTCAGCGTATCGACGGCCTCGAGTCCCTGCCCGGGGGTGAGGCGGGCGTGAACGGCCTGCGCGCGGATGAAGTTCAGCGTGTCGAGCGGCAGCTGCCGTCCCAGCAGCCACGTGTCGGCGATCTTCGTCGCCTCGTAGAATCCGGAAAAGCGGCGAACACGGTTCGCGTCGTCGCTTCCGGCGGCGGCATCGAGCGGCATGGCTCGCTCGCGCGCGGGAGACACGACGCCGGCGAGCAGGAGCACTGCGCGGTTGGGGCCCTGCCAGATCACGCGCTGGAGGTCGGCGCGCCGGAGCGACCGCTGCTGCACGGCGGTGCGCACGACGTCGCGTCCGAGCGGATCGATGTACACGCTGTCGAACGCGTCGGGAGTCGCGGTGGCGAACCTCCCCATCACCAGACGAGCCAGCGAGTCGGCACTGGGCGCGCCAAGCGTCGCCTGTGCGGCGGCCGCCAGTGGATACGTCGCGAGCAGTGCGGAAACGAGCAATTGCGTGGGGTTCATCGAACGCGCGAAAAGGCGGAGAGACGAGGCCAGGCGACGGGGTGGTAGCTGGGTGGTCGTGCTGGTGCTTCGGAACGGCGCAACGGCGCTGGTGGCTGGGTGGTCGTGCTGGTGGCTGGGAGACGCTGAGTGCCAGCCGCGCCCTGGGGTCAGAGTCGGGACTCTGACCCCGACTCTGCCCCCCGACTCAGTCCTGACTCGGAGTCCCGACTCGGAGTCCCGACTCCGAGTCGGGGATCTGACCCCGCCGTCCCCGCCGTCTGGACCGACAACTGATGACTCAGGACTGATGACCGGGAATGGAGGTCGAGATGCCAGCCTTCTCAGGTCGCTCGGGCCAGCCTCTCGGTCGGGACGACGAAGATTCCTCACTGCGCTCGGAATGACACGTCGTTCGGAATGACAGCACACGCAGCCGCACGGCCAACTCTACCATCAGGAAGCGCCGTCGGTGGGTGGCATATGCGTTGCCGGGCACGATGACCCGATGCATCCCGTCCTGTGAAGGAGGTTTCGCCATGGCAGACCGCACCGTGCACGGCAAGCGCGTCGCGATTCTCGCGACCGATGGCGTCGAACAATCAGAACTCCAGGAGCCACGCAAGGCGCTCGACGAGTCAGGCGCGAAGACCACGCTCATCTCGCCGAAAGGTGGAACGATCAAGGCATGGCAACACGATCATTGGGGCGATCAAATCCCTGTCGATCTCGCCCTCGACAGCGCGAGCGCCGATGACTTCGACGCGCTCATGCTTCCCGGCGGCGTGATGAACCCCGATCGGCTGCGAATGGACGAGCGCGCCGTACGATTCGTGCGCAGCTTCTTCGAAGCCGGGAAACCCGTCGCCGCCATCTGCCACGGTCCGTGGCTGCTCGTCGAGGCTGGTGTCGTGCAGGGGAAGACGATGACCTCGTGGCCATCGCTCAAGACCGACATCCGGAACGCGGGCGGCGATTGGGTGGATCGCGAGGTCGTCACCGACGAGGGGCTCGTGACGAGCCGCAAGCCGGACGACATCCCGGCATTCAACCGGAAGATGATCGAGGAGTTCGCCGAGGGCGTGCACGAGGGCCAGCGGCCGGCCGCGAGGACGGCGGCGTCCGCCGGACGCGATCGCGGGAGCGAAGCTCGTTCCGAATCTCGCTGACCTCCTCGCACAGACACATGAGCCGCCGCACGGGATCCTCTTCGGACGAGGCGGCGGCGCCTCGCGAGCAGTCGAACGTCGCGATCTACGCCTCGATCGGAGCGAACGTCGTCATCGCGGCGACGAAACTGATCGCGGCGGCCATGACCAGCAGCTCCGCCATGGTCGCCGAGGGGGTTCATTCGCTCGTCGATGCATCCGACGGCACGCTCCTGCTCGTCGGCCGACGGCGCAGCCGCCGCCCGCCCGACGCGAATCATCCGTTTGGTCACGGCAAGGAGCTCTACTTCTGGACGCTCATCGTCGCAGTCGTGTTCTTCGCGGTCGGCGGCGGCATGTCGGTGTACGAAGGGATCCTCCACATCCTTCGTCCCGAACCGATTCGCAACCCGACGGTGAACTACGTCGTGCTCGGGATCTCGGCGCTGTTCGATGGCAGCTCGTTCATCATCGCGCTCCGAACGTTGCGACGCGAAGCACCGGGGCAGAGCCTCTGGCATGTCGTGCGACACGGGAAGGACCCGTCGCTCTTCACGGTCGTGCTCGAGGACCTCGCGGACATCACCGGCCTCGTACTCGCCTTCCTCGGCGTCTGGCTCGGGCATCGCCTAACGAACCCCTACCTCGACGGCACGGCATCCGTCCTCATCGGACTGGTGCTGGCAGGCGTCGCACTCGTGCTCGTCGCGCAGAGCCGGAGTCTCCTCGTGGGCTCCCGCGCGAGTGCGGACGTCCTCCGTGCCGTGAACGAAGCGGCGGAGGTGGACCCGAACATCGAGTTCGCCGACTGCCCGTTGAGCATGCAGCTCGGACCTAACGAGGTGCTGCTGGGCGTCCGCGCCACGTTCGCGCCACACCTCTCGCGCGCCGAGATCGGCGCGGCGATTCGCGCCTTCGAGGATCGTCTTCGCGCCGCGCGTCCGGAGGTTCGGTACATCTCCGTCGAACCGGTCCCCGCCAAACAAGCGCCGTCCCCACCCGTCCTTGCGCGCTGATCGTACCAGACCGCACGTTCCGCGATTCAACGGACCAGCGTTTCGGGAGGAGGCTCGTGGTGGCAGAGGCGGCGTCATGGCAATGAAGCGCGCGAAAGGCGAGAAGTCGGCGAAGTCTGACGAAGGGGCTGAGATCCTCAGCGTCGATGGGCGCGAGGTGCGCATCACGCATCCGGAGAAGCCATACTTCTCGCGCGAGGTGCATCTCACGAAGCTCGATCTCGTCCGCTACTACCTCGCCGTCGCACCAGGAGCCGTTGCGGGCATTCGCGATCGTCCCGTTGTGCTCAAACGCTTCGTGAACGGCGCGGAGGCAATGCCATTCTACCAGAAGCGCGCGCCGGAAGGCCGGCCGCCGTGGTTGCGCACCGTGACGCTGTCGTTTCCATCCGGACGCACCGCGGAGGAGGTCGTCGTCGACGACGCGGCCGGCCTCGCCTGGATCGTCAACCTCGGTTGCATCGAGCTGCATCCGCACGCGGTGCGCACCGGCAACCTCGATTGCCCGGACGAGCTCCGCATCGATCTCGACCCCGGACCCGGGGTGACGTGGGACGACGTACGACGCGTGGCCATGGAGGCGAAGGGACTGCTCGATGAGCTCGGACTGCGCGGCTGGCCGAAGACGAGCGGATCACGCGGCATGCACATCAACGCGCGCATTCAGCCACACTGGACGTTCACGGAAGTGCGGCGTGCGGCGCTCGCCTTCTCGCGCGAGATCGAGCGTCGCGCGCCGGCGATCGCGACGTCGAAGTGGTGGAAAGAAGAGCGGCGCGGCGTATTCCTCGACTACAACCAGAACGCGAAGGATCGCACGACGTGTTCAGCGTACTCGGTGCGTCCACTGCCTGACGCGCGCGTATCGACGCCGCTCGAGTGGTCGGAGATTCCCGACTGCGATCCGGCTGATTTCACGACGCGCACCGTTCCGGCGCGGCTGGCCGAGATCGGGGATCCGCACGCGGCGATGGACGACGCCGCCGGCTCGCTGGAGCAGTTGCTCGAGCTCGCGGCCCGCGATGAGGCCGCCGGACTCGGCGACGCACCGTGGCCGCCGCACTTCCAGAAGATGGACGGAGAGTCGACGCGCGTGGCCCCGTCACGCGCGAAGGGAGCGGCGAAGAAGAAGACCGCCGCGCCACCACGCACGAAGATGCCGCTCATCGTCGTCGCGAACTCGCCTGACAAGTCCGCCGCGCTCGCGGGACTCGAACGGTGGAAGGCGAAGCACGCGAGCGTCGCGTCACACCTCGCGGCAGACGACGTGCTCGTCGACTCGATGCGTGGCCGGTCGTCGACGTGGACGCGCATTCGCGTGAATCTTCGTCACGTGCCCGAGGCGGAGCGACCGCCGCAGGAAACGCCGGACCCGGATGATGATCCGACACGAGAGTGGCGCGAAGCCATGCAGCGAGCGAAACGGAAGAACACGTCCGACGGTGACGCCTAACGTCTGTCGGCACGCATGTTCTGCCGTCCCTCTCCGAAGATCTGCCTCAGTTCCTGCGGAGCGACCACTTCGAGCTGCGCGAACGTGCAGTCGCTCGGCCGCTTGTCGTTCCGCCAGCGGCGAAATTGCGCCGTGTGCCTGAAGCGACCGCCCTGCATGTGATCGTACGCGACTTCCACGACCAGCTCGGGGCGCAGCGGCTCCCAGGAGAGGTCCTTGCCCTGGCTCCAGCGGCTCGTCTCGCCGGGACGACGTCGCGTGGCCGCGGTGGCCGGCTGCGCTTCGGCCCAGGCGCGCCACGGGTGATGCTCGAGCGCGTTCGTGCGATAGGGCTCGAGGAACGTGATGAGCTCGCGCCGCTTGGCCGCCGTGAAGCTCGCGCAGACGCCGACGTGCTCGAGATTGCCGTTGTCGTCGAAGAGGCCGAGCAGCAGCGAGCCTAACGCGGTACCCTCGCTGTTCTTGTGCCAGCGGAAGCCGGCGACGACGCAATCGCAGTCACGCTCGTGCTTCACCTTGAGCATCACACGCTTGTTCGGCTCGTACGTGCCTTCCGCCGCCTTGGCGATGACCCCATCGAGCCCGGCTCCCTCGAACCGGCCGAACCAGTCGGCCGCGGTTGCCCGGTCGCGCGTGGCGGGTGTGAGGTGAAGCGGTGCGGCGGCGTTCGCGAGGATCGACTCGAGGACGGCACGGCGCTCGTGGAACGGTGTCTTGCAGAGATCGCGATCGCCTTCACACAGCACGTCGAAGAACACGATCGACGCGGGCGTCTCGGTCGCGAGCAGCTTCACGCGTGAGGCGGCAGGGTGCAGGCGCAACTGGAGCAGCTCGAAATCGAGGCCGTCTCCATCCTTCGCGATCACGATCTCGCCGTCGAGCGCGCAGCGGTCCGGCAGCTGCGCCTTGAGCGGCGCGACGAGCTCCGGGAAGTAGCGCTCGAGCGGCTTCTCGTCGCGACTCTGAATGAGGATCTCGTCGCCATCGCGGAAGACGAGCGCGCGGAAGCCGTCCCACTTCGGCTCGAAGATCCACCCGTCATCGGGTGGGAGCTCGCTCACGTTCTTCGCGAGCATGGGCAAGACGGGCGGGTTCACGGGAAGATTCATGTCGCATGGTACTTCGTTCAGCGCCCGCGCGGAACACCGGCGGGTGAGCTACCCGAGCGTGAGCTTCATGCCGACGTGCGACGTGACGAATCCGAGCCGCTCGTAGAATCGATGGGCATCGACGCGCGTACGGTCGCTCGTGAGCTGCACGGCCCCGCATCCGTTTTCGCGGGCTCGATCGATCGCGGCGCGCACCAGCTGTTCGCCGATACGGTGGCCGCGATGGGCGGAGCTGACGCGAACGCCTTCGATCTGCCCGCGTGTCATGCCCATGCGGCTCAACCCGTGGATGATGTCCAGTTGCAGGCAGCCGACGACTTCACCGCCCATCTCTGCCACGAAAAGCTCGGTGCCCTGGTGGGCGGCCATGGCGTCGAACGCATCCAGGTAGACCTGGGGCACGGGATCGCTGACGATCTCGCGCGTTGCTCCGAGGTGGTCGTCCGCGAGCAGGCGGACGATCGCCGGCACCTTTCCAGCACATTGGGATCCTAAGCTTAGAATTCCACGTGGACAAGTTGTCGCGG
>JADMIO011851992.1_pt1 | contig 18406 bp, 14 predicted proteins | sample 8958161 | NCBI WGS metagenome assembly JADMIO01 (sample SAMN16585339, study PRJNA669376) | soil metagenome | isolation source: Crop rotation soil | place: USA: Cullars Rotation, Alabama | collected 2011 | reverse complement strand
CCGCGACTTCAAGTCACGTGAATTCCAAGCTTCGGATCCCACTGTGCTGGAAAGACTGCTGAGATATCTGTGTCAGTTTCATTTCTACTAGTATTGACGTGTACTTTGGAGTTCGTTGATTTGAACGGATGAGTCAACAACAGCTCCTTCATCACTGCACCCATTAAGTCAAAAAGCCGCTGAACATTCCCATCGTCGGTATTGCGTAACTGCTGCATACCGTACATGCACATACTAAGATATCGCTGTGCAGCTGCAAAGGAGTGGTTCGTTTTCTGTAACGCAGTTAAGTTTTTCGCTGCAGTTGAGTTAGGTGAAGGATAGTTAGTCGCTGGAGTTTGAGACCATGCGGATAATATTTCAGATGAATCATTGTCCACTAGACCGTTGTTCGGCAGTGTTCCACTGCAAGCTGCCAACAAGTCACTGATACTACGGTTGGATTTACTTTGTTTCTTAACATAGGCACCGGAGTATGCATCATAATGGTAGCCAAAAGTCTTCTCAAAGTGTGGTAACAATACACTAATTAAGTTCTTAACCTCACCATATCTCGAGTCCAAGGATTTGAATCCATGCAGTATACAGGCGATATCAATGAGAGTAAACACTGGTGATTCCTTGTTTGCCAAATGGTTACCTGCAGCTGAACCTCCTCGAGAATCTGTTCTGGTTTCATTCAGACGCGCAATGTTCATACTTGGAGTAGAGTCGGTTCGTTTCGCCATTGTGTGTGTCTTTAAGTCGGATGGGGCAATATGTCGCCATGATGGCGCCGAAGTAGACACAGAGTGATGTGAGCTTGATAGGGTACTATCTGCATTTCTTCTATTCCAAGACAAAGGAATTGTGAGCTGATGAAATAGGTTGCTACCACTAGTACTTGTCAGTGTCAGCATTTTCTCATAAAGTCCTTGTATCCTGACTTCATTACTGATCGTAGGCTTGTTACTACTGGTGTTCTCTACCGGTCTTTGTATTGTTTGGGTTTTACTATTGTTACTGGCTCGATCTACTATGGAACTACTACTAAGATTATTGGATAATTTACCAAGCTGCGAATCGATAATTCCACAGATATGTTGGAGCAGTTGCCGCACTACTGTGTGTTCGGGTTGGAGATTTTGTAAGCTCAACAGTGCTTTCGCAATACTGTGGGGAGATATATACTCCTCCTTTAATATGATAGAGTTAGCAGATAGCCCATTCTCTGGCAAGGAACTTCGAGAGCCACTGCTGCTAGTAAGACTGTCACTAGCTCCACGATGATTGTTTCTGGTCATATTGGCAGCATTATAGACAAATGACGCATTTGCCGGCGAAGTTTGGGTTGTTCTAGCAAGCACTGCTTTATAAAATTCCAACACTACTTTCTGATTAGACGATAGGTGCCTACAAACAGCTACTAATCGAATCAATTCACCATCTGTGAACCTTACACCACACTGTGGATGCGACATATGTGGAGTAATTACCCGTAAAAATTCTTGGATTTCTACAAATTCGGAAGACATATGACGTAATCCATTAAAAAGGGTATGAACATTATTTGCTGTCAATAGAAAAGGCCCCTTATTGACATCATATACAGGTATGCACTTCAATAAGCTGTGAAACAACTCCCGTATCTCTCTATAGTCGCTCCCGGGCATATATTTCAACGATGTGAAGAGCCTGGCTAACCGATTGACAAGCAATGGTCCCTGGATAATTGACTGCACAGGATAGAATAATTGGGATGTAGGATTGGCGAATGCAGTAGCTCCTGCCATTCTACTTAGTATCCGATCAGTATCACCAGTCTTCCTATCTACTTCTTTATCGGAAGTTCTAATATTACAGTCGTAATATTGATCAATCATAGCGCCAAACATCGACAACATTTCCCTAACTGACTTGCAGCGAGTGTCAAAATTCCGCAGTACAGTGATACATTTTTCAGTTAAATTCCAGCTAAAAGCACTTTTACAGTCGATTTTATCATCTGTTAGCTCATGATATTCACCTTTATATGGTATAGAGCTACTGAGGATACCGTTGTTATGACCAATAGGGTCAGGCAAAGCATTGCTACCGACAGTGAGATCCTTTGCAATCATCTTGCTGCTAGAGTTTCCGCTTTGAAAATTATTCATTGCAAATTGAAACAGCTTCTTGCCGCTAGAACTGCTACTGTTAGCATTACCAGCTGTACTAAATTTTACTCGACTATCATTGGACGCTGTATGTATCGCCTGCTTATCGTGATATTGATAAAGTAACATTAACTCCCTTGTTTTCGTTACTAAAGCACTCATAACCACACTCACTTCTCTGTGCATTAGTATATTCATATGCTGAATTCCCAGTAGACCAGCATATAGTTGCACAGGAGTGACTGCATTCATATGACGTTTATGCAGTACATTGGACAATTCTCCAATTACACTTCGTAAACCGATACTATCGGAAGTGTAATTACGGAATAAATGAAGAATCTGCATTACTTCGTCCGTGTCCTTCGGCTTATAACATCCAACTGCCAGTATATTAGCTAAACTATGTAGCGCTGAGTCCGATTCAGCGTTGATACTTTGAGGAATACCTCCAATTGGAATCTCTAGAGTATTGGCAGTAGTTTTATCAATATCAATATTCACGGAACTATGCACTTTCCTCTGTTGAGGGACCCCATCATTCAGAATACTGATTATAATCCTTCTTAATTGCAAAGTTGAGATTTCAGATACTGCGTCTGATATATTCCCCTGGGATTTCGATAGAATTTTACTCAAATCTATGTACGAAAGGCGCAGTAACCTTCTACTTTCATGATCTGATGACGTATACGTAGATGCCAGCTCTTCCATTAACTGTGGTATCACTGAAGGATGTAATGATTTCGCATAGTTATTAATATGGTGGATAATATGCGGTAACCGAGGAATAACCCGTAAATTTGCATTGTTAATGTTATTATGAGACGCAGCTTTTGCTATATTCAATAAATGCTGCCTGTTCATTACTCCAGCGAGTTATGGTAATACAATCATTGATGAATCCACGCTGAAAGTGACTGATTTTTGATCTACCACACAAGCAGTTAAGTTATGCGTTATGGATCATTTATATTGGTGCTTGTTATTAAACAAGACAAGCTAACAGAAGTAATAATTACGTTACATATAATATTTAACAAGCATGAAATGCAACTAAACTTATTTATTTATACAACTATTGATAGATTATTCGGTAAAAAGTAGTTGAGCAGAGGAACGTTGACTGGTATATCTCTACCAATGGCTGACGACATATAGCTCTGTACGACTTTTGCATCAACCTGATAGGGAGAATTGCTTAGCCCTAGTGTTTCCATTTGTTTCTATAGAAAAATGCATACAAATTAGAATTAGAGAACCTATTATGTAGTAACACAAAGTGGCTATTGATTACAACCGTTGAGCGTTGTGACGTTACTGCTCCATATAAATATTATAAATATCACAAGACATGCACGTACCTTTATCTTCGCTTCCATAGTCAATATAGTATCAGTTCCGTTGAGTTCAATTGGTCCAATTTTCACATCATTGGGAACTAATTTGTTCAGTTTGGACGCCGGTATGGTAAACGTTATCATGACACGCTGTCTCTTTCGTGGGTCACCTTCAAATTTAATACCGTCATACTTGGTTTGTGCAGCTTGCAGCAAATCTACAGTTCGTGTAGCACAAGAGAGGTGAGTTACTACACTGATTACAGCGCAGAACAAGAACTACTAAACAATTAAAAACAGCAACGCACCATCAATAAGCGTAGCAGCAACGTTTCTCCTTGTTGCTCGATTGGCCACTTCAACTGACAATGCTGGCATTACTTCTTCCCGTATAACGGTAACTACCGGATCTTCCCAAGTTCCGCTCGCAAATAATTCGTTAAATATATTATCAACTGCATCTGGTAATATCTGCTTGAAACATTGCTTTCCTGCCACGAGTGTACATACATCCTTCTTTTCTACATACTCTTTCTGCTTTTGGAAGACCAACAGTCGTTTTCTATCGATTTCATTGCTCACTTCCTTTTCTCTTCGTTTCATCCATTCAATTTCCACTTCTTTCTTCTTTTTGTAATCCTCAGCAGCATCTGATAGTGCGTCCAGTTCCGCTTCTGCTTGGCATTCGAACAGAGCCTGCTCGATTGTCTTGTCTACAATTACATTGAGCATGGGAGAGACTTCTAAATCAAAGTTGAATAATTCATTTGGATCTTCGATTTGTGTAGCACAGTCAATACCAGTTTTCGCAGGAATATACGGAGGTGTTTCTGGTCGTGGGCGTAACGCATCGACTTGTGTAGATTCATCTCTTCTTATTACCATACTCCTCGCTGGATTTTCTTCCAGGAATTGTGACAAGTCGACTCCATCCGACACAAATCCTCTGCTTTCCACCATATAGGTAGGGAACGGAAGTTGATCAACAACTTCTTCCTCATCCTTTCTCTGTAGTTTCATGCTCATTGCATTTGTTTGTGCTGCCAATGCGACTTTCCTTGCTAAACTGTGAGTATTACCACGTACAACTCGAGGATCTGACATGAGAGTGAGCGTAACATCGTTCTCATTTCTGTATTTCGTCTTACTACGCAGCGCTTTCGGCTCTGCCTGGAATTTAAATGATGACAGCTCTGTGGGCATTGTACCAACAACAAACTGCTGACTTTTGCTTGATTGACGGTTTCAAGCAACCCAAATATCGAGTTATGCAGTTACCAAGACTTCAACTTGAAGTCTAATGTTGCGAATGGTCATAGAATGGATCCACAAGAAGTAGGTTTAGGGCGAAATCGCAGGGGCAAGTGGTCACCAGAAGAGGAACGATATGCAGAGCGAATTATCAACGGTAATTCCGCCAAAATTTTATTCTAAATGCTGATATACTCATTTTTTTCAAACTTGTTTTATGTTAGACTTTGATCTGGGACTATTACCTATTGCGCAGGGTACTACGCTAAGATCACTCCTCAGCGAGTTACTAATGTGCGATCCAATGAGGATCACGAAGAAATACGCCGGCGCTAAGTATGTAGTTAACTTTCTGTATTTTTCGTCTAGTCGCGATTCAACTTCACCTTCAATCCATATATAGCTCTATTGGCAAAAGGGTATTTCATCCTCTCATACCTACCGCGGCCAACCTGACCCACATCCAGAAATCAAGGGAAGAGCTTGATTTTCTTAGAGTAAGTTGTCCATTTTGATGCGATATCTAGGAGAATCCTTCGCACTTCAATATAGCGGTTGACGTTATGACTATACTATATATAGAACAAATGGTTGGAAAAAGTCCGATGCAGGAAGCGTCCAAGCAGTGGTAGCGACGATTCCGACGAACAATATGCACCAGGAGCACCAGAATCTACTCTTTTGAGCAATAGTAACAGTTTAAACAATCACAACAACACTTCGGAATCGATGAACACCAGTACAAGTAACGAGATGATGTACGGTGAAAATCGAAATTCAAAGCAACAAAGGCACAGGTATGGAGGGTCAGGAAATGCAGGCAATAATCCAGCGGATGGAGGTGATAAACAAGATATTCGCAGAACCGGAAGTGGTGGATACTATCCTTGGAATTCCAATGATCCAACTTATTATAATTTTAATGTTGATAGCTACAATGCAGGGAGTAGCAATATGCAGTTTGATGGTAGTGGAGGTATGTACAATCGATACACAGGTATCAATCCAGCCTCTATCCCAACAATGCAACAACCGTCTTCGTCAGCGGTGTCTCCTACAGCGATGTCAAGTCTGGATATGAATACTTTTTATCGCACTTCACTGAATGATTTGCGTAAATTACCGCCACAGATGCAGCAGCAATACATGAACAACAATAAATTGGGTGTTTTTCCATCTATGTATCCCCCGGGCTTAGTCGATCCATCTGTGTTTAACAATGCTGGTACCACCGCTACTTCCAATCCAAATGCTCCGAGTAATACAGGTAATACGTTAACCAGTACTACTGTCAGTGATAGTGTAAATGCAAATATTAATAGCCTTGGTCCAGTCTTAACAGCTGCACAATTGCTGGCTACCCCACCGGATATGGTTCGAGGTACATCAGGTTCTAGTACTAACAGTAGTAATTCTGCAGTGTCGGTTAATAGTAGCAATAACAGTAGTAATACTAGTGGGGTCACTACCGTAGCTGATGATATGACAGTTGTAACGTCAGCTGTAACAAATACACCACCACTAATGTCGCAGCCGGCTCCCAATATGCAGGCATATGGAGGGCTCTCGGTGAATGATTGGTGGAAGCTCTGGCAAATATATAATGTAAACAAGGTCAACTACACGAGTAGCAATGGCATGAACCCTGGTATGACAATGTTACCACCAGCATTCAAGGAACAGTCACCTACAGCAACTGCGGCTGCCGGTGTCTTGAACTCATTTAGTAATAATAACGGTAGCGAAAATAGTAATAATAACACTGAAAACAGTCCAGATACGGTCAGTCAAGCTATCGACAATGCACCTGCTACATCAGCAATAGCTGAGGGTGTTATTGAAGCTACAAAAACACCGGCGTCGTCACCGCAACATGCTCAACAACAAGCGACCATTGTACCACAAGTATCGAGTAGCCCTGACCCAGCAGGCATTCAACAAACGAAAGTGCCATCGCCACAGCATGCCCGACAACAGCATGGTGCTGCACAATCAAGCGCACACTCCGTACCAACTCCGGCGACACAACAGTCACCATTACAACAATCACAAGGTGCGCCATTTCTCTCTCCCACAGAAATGCAAGCCTTACACAATTTGCTAATGAGCAACCTCCCTCCTCCTTGGATAATGAACAACTTACAAGGTATACCACCAATGCCCGGTAACTTTCCTCAGTTCCCGGGTACTGCTCTCCCAGGCGGCGGTGTGAATCCCACCGGGGCGGGGTCTATGAACCCATCGCTGGTGAATAACAGTATGATGAGTAACAGCGGAAACCCGATTTTATTCCCTATTCGATCACCGAATAGTACAAATAGAAGTGACAGTATTGATTTTCATGGAGTAGATGCAATTGGTGCATTATTGTCCTTACGTGTTCCTAATTCCGAGCAAGATGATCAGTTATTTTCACCGTTTCCGCAGCCACAAAGCAATCAACAGCAGAGCATACAACAGCTATCATTGCAGCAGCAACAAGCACTGCTACAACACCATCAACAGCTACAGTCACAAAACCCAGGACATGCTTATACAGATGCTCCTACATTCCAACAATGGCAACAACAACAACAAATATTAAATGTTCCACAACAACAACCGTTCGTGCAGATGGCATTCGTAGATCAGCAGTCAAATGACCATACTACTACTGACAATGGTAGCAGTGTATCTAATACCGATAATTGCGGTACAACCACTCCAGACACAAATCCAAAGGATAATTCTAGTGAACACGTACAAATAACTACAAATAGTAGCAACGAAGGCGAAAATAAAGTAGATGCTACAGAGAGTGCCTGTAGTCCTCTTGAAGCTGATAGTAGCAACTTTGCGAATAGTATCCGTAGCCCAGAAGGTCCTGTTGTAGGCCGTAGCAGTAGCGTAGACGAAGGATTGCCCGAGAACAAAGGTGATAGTGTGATTAAAACCGATGGTAATGACAATATTGTAACTAAGTGCACCGATAGCCAGCATTGTTACGATTGTTCGTGTAACAATAAGGCGACACCAAGTGCTGCTGGTACTTTGAATGGGATCATCTCTCCACGTGGACAATCTGACAAGATTGCAACTCCTAAACGATGTGACAGTAGTACTAACATGAATTGTGATCAGCGTGTTGTGATAAACAACAGTGGCAAAAAGCATTCTTTTAACGATGATGCGCACATAAAGACCGAAGGCCATATGCAAAATGCACTAAAACATGCATCGAATAACAGTAATGGAAGTTTCAATCACAGTAGCAGTGCTGATCAGCAGTTACCAGCACCAGTAGTAACGTCTTTGTATAGTGCCATCTCACCGTTTACAGCAGCCGCCGCTGCCGCAATACAGAAGCTAAGTTCTCAAGATGACAATGACGGGTTTGGAATGGGTTTGAGTTACAGTAAAGACGATGGTGACATTGCTACTGCTAGCCATTCATAACAGTTCATCCAGTAAAGGGAAGGAGTACTTGGACTTCGGAATCAAATCTATTGTAGCAGTCTCCAATTTGCCTGTACATTGCCACATCTGGATTGTTCCAGCAGCTCTCCCCAGATAAGAAGGTAACATCAATAGTTACTTTGAATTTGAGATACTTCACCATTGGATGTGCAAAACACTGTTCTGCTCTTAGAACCCGAAGAATAGGGCATGACGATGGCGCTTTCTAGTGGTTGCATGGAATTTCCTGTTGTTGTCTTGCATGGTAAAGTCTTGTCGTAGTTGTAGGTAGAATAAAAGAATAATGATAATAATAACATCAATAATAATTAATGGACTTGTACGCCACCTTCGTTATGTGAATAGTGTCTCTTCGCCAGTATGTGTGGTAGTATGCATGGTACAACAGTAATAATGTTGTATTGGGATTTTGTGGGTAATCTTCTTCCTCTAATACACGAACAATAATAGCGTATGTTATGCATAATATGTATATGAAAAATAGTGAAGTTATAATGAGTAAGCCGTGTTGCATCGCTATAATTTCAAAATATTGGACGTATTATGGCGGTGTTGGTGAATTCGTGAAGAGGACTTGCTATTGGTCTGCTAATTGGGATGTGTATTAGTAGTAGCAAGTAGAATTGTAGTTGACGTGCTGACATTTTCGTACAGGATCAGACGTAGGATACATTCGATGATGACAAAAAGGGAGTGTTGCGCATACAGAAGTAAATGAAGTGAAGATTTTGAGATGTAACAATCAAGTTGCTATTCAATATAGTAGTATACTCAAAGCAAATACTAAATATAGCCTCAAATAAGTTGGTTATGGTATATATTGGCGTTCAGTAGGTGTGACGTAGTCATTACTGAACACAACAGATGATACTGGTATAAATTTTTATCTGATGTTTTAATAATCCGCCTATTAACGCAGCGCGTGTATGTGTGTGTTCTACTGCAACAAATGCTGTATTCGTACTATATATATTGCTGGTACAGACGTTGTTGAGTCCATTGATTATTCTGATAATAATAAATAATAAAATTGAAAATAATGATATAATACTGATTACTGAATAATATGAGAATTCTTTTGTGTGTAATTGATTATGGTTGATATTCGTGTAACTGTTGAAGTGTTTCGCTTCAATAAAATGAAACTAATAATGAAAGGTTGAGTGTTTCTAGATGATGTGTTTGGCCACACTACGCTGTAACCAGCCACATTGCTTTAACGAAGCATTTTTTTTAAACAAAATATATCACATTCAACTAATCATACACGTTCCAACCTATATATACACACTTCTAATACTGATTCTACCGGCATTCCAGTATAGAAATCACACTGCAACATCAGAATACCATATGATTGTACCATAATTTCAGACTGTTCGACAACATTTCGTTAAATATAGTATTCACGTGTAATCGCCATAACTGTGTCTTTGCTACTATTTACATTTTATTTTACTTTATAAGTTGCTCTTGTTTACTGGATGGTAGGGTCCAAAGGTGTGTAGTTTTTACAGCAGTACTTACCACAATGATTTCCCTGTCGCAACGGGCAATTTCCCCCATGGGTTTGTGCCCCGACATCTGAAGTCTTTTCATTATATCCATCGTGATTGAGGAGCCATTCGTTCTTCCATCCTTCTTTAGTAGTGTCAGGACCGAGCTCGTTATAACAAACCGCACAACCATCAAAAGCTTTTTTATCAGCACTACTCAAAGAACCGAGTGCCATATTGTATTGTTCGAATTCAAGTGTTCCCACTGACATTGGTCTCATAAACTTGGTAATAGACTTTCCTCTTCTAGCGATAATTGACAACATGGCTTCAACAAATCCAAATTGAGAAATTGATGAGTGTTATGAACTTCAACGAGAAATCAAGATTAAAAATTACTTTCCCTCGGTTACTGTATACAGCAAAAATTCGTAAAACCTACACTGAAAGCGTTATTTACAATTTACTATGCGTACTATGTACACCGCTTAAGTGCTATTGAATATAATCGTCTTCCCTATATGATTTACAACAATATCTACCACAGTGAGAACCTTCTCGAGTTGGACAATGACCTTCATCCGATACGATAGCACTTCTATTCTGATTCACTTCGTCATAACCATCATGATGTAGCTTCCAATTCACTTTCCACTCTTCTGTAAAAGCGTCACATTCAGCCAGACCTTTCACCACAGCGCATCCTTCTAATGATCTATTTCCTACGCCGGCGATTGTACCTGCACGAACGCCATGAATCAATGCAGTGTTCTCAATAGCATAGTAGCGTCGGATTTTGCTAAGCTTATACATTGGATTAACTCTTGGCAATACAATTCTGAACATCCTGCAATATATATCCAATTGTTGATTTCAAATGACATGTGTAAACTATTCAATTCGCGTACGGTGGTAGTGAAATATGACGGTTTCGTAACAGACAGTCCATAAATCTAATTACATTATTTACGATAAACTTGAGGTAAATACTTTTACCACTATTGAAATACAATCAGTTAATAGATCGCAAACAGCCCTATATCCTATATACCAGTGGTGGTATCATTACGGGTACTCATGAGTACATCAGACACTATTTTTTGTGTTTGTTGTAGAGCCGCCAGCTTCAACTGTTCTTTAAGACGACCTATAAAGAAAATATTTTAACGCGTAAATTCTTTGACATCACATTACTAACAATGCATGGTTAATCAAGCAATATCAGCATATACACCAAATCACAAGAAATATGCCGGTGTCTACCTACCTATATCCACATCCAATTCTGATATTTCATGTTGGATTGATATAACTTTGTCATCTACTTGATGTGATGCTAGCGTAGCGTGAATACTACTACTACTACTACTACTACTACTGCCAGAGCTGGTTGAGTTTAAAGCACCTGACAAGGATGTAGCACTAGCTGTAGTTGCTACAGGATTATATTCTGGAACTAGGGTTGCTGTGTGACTACTATTATTTATCTGCCTATAGTGTTCTACGGCGGAACTAGGATGTTTCAATTGATGCTGTTGTGATCCGGCATTGAGAGCCGTCGATGATGTAGATATCTGCGCCGATTGCTGTGATGGAGGGATCGTTGTCATACTCGTAGCCTGTAACAATGGTTTGATTTCATTCTCAAATAATTGCTTCTCGGTTTGTAATCGATGCACCAGTAGCTTCTGCTGTTGTAATTCCGATGTTGCCTATATCGACATAGAGTAGGTTTATGATATGCTAGTAGCTTTTACGTAACCAATTCATTGGTTTTATACTATCGTTTACGAGGCACGGCGCTACATTTCAACTGCCACAATGACACCGCAGAGATAGTTATTCAAATACGAAATAATGGCCTCTAACCTTTTCAAGTTCATGATAACACTTCTCAAACTGCTCCTTTAACCTAACTACCTGCTCATTGGACTGTGTGAGGGACTGTTGTAATGTGCTAACAGTACTCCTTTCCCTATATAAACAGATACATGTTAGCATTGTTGATTCCTACACCTGTAGCTAACTATAGTGCTGTTAGTCGTAACTATCAATTAGGTATGCTTATATAGACTACTATTAGACATACTGCCAATTACCTGAGTATAGCTAGTCGATAGTGCGGTATTAAAGTGGTAGCAGCATTTTCCTTCCTCGTTACACTCACTTCTTCGTTCAATTTTTTCACTTCATTTTGAAGAGAAGAATTCTCTTCTTCGAGTTTTTGACACATTTCTAGCAGGGTTTGTTCAACATTGTTCAGTTTACTGTTCGTTGCATTGTTATTAGATGCTGTTACTGCTACTGGTTCATTGTGCGATGAAGTACCAATAGATGGTACTGAGGAAGTTATATTCCTATCAATAGCACTAGGGGCAGGTGGTGGCATCCCTAACATTATTTTATCAATATCAAATCGATTGAGATTTTGCACACGTGATCGTAAATTACTGAATAGCTGAACAAATACATATGATCCTACAGAATGCTTGCCGTTCATCGTATGTCTCTCCAATGCTTCTAAAAGTTGCAATATCAATTCACTTTCGGTATTGACTATCCTCGCATTAGATGCTAGTTTGGATTCGAAAGCATCTAGCGATTTCTGTAGATTAATAACAAGTGCTTTGTATTTGACATCGGTTAGCCGAGAAGATTCAACTAATTCTGCATTCTTTTTCTCGTGCTGTGCGACTGCGTATTTCAATTCTCGAACCTCGAAATCTTTCTCTGACAAATCTTCTTTCAGCCTTTGCACTTCCTCACGAAGTTGTTTGCAAGCATCGCTACTGTCAGCAATGCCTTTACCATCCTGGGACCGGAGCAATTTCTGAACTGCATGTTTCCTTGCTCTTGCAATTTTCTGTAATAAAAATCATTAAATTACATTAGTATCAAGAACAGGGGCCCTTACCAGTGCCGTGCTAGCATCATCGTCGGACATGTATCAAAATATACTCACGCTTTTCCAAACTTCCCTCGAAAAGTCAACTGACACTGCCAAGTTTAAAAGTTACTTCGTACAACTGGTCGGTACGGTTAGTCGAACCGACATATTGTATTCATATAAATGTTCCAATTTCTTAAAATCTCCTTATATTCACACACGTAAATTCGTATATACTGTACGCTCATCCACACATTCAACACATGAGTTTCGTCGTACTGTACTACACACATTAGCAGCAACCAAACGCTAGTTACTACCGACCTCCTCTTGACCTACATAAACTAATCATCGCAGTCATCACATTGGCATCACAATACACATCAGTGCGCTGCACCAATGCAGAAACCTAACAAGGTTAGAAGAAATGTCATATTTCATACAGTAGTTAGTTAGTTAAGGTTTATCTCTTGGAGCTTCCTAGTCCAACCATAAAGCTACCAGCGACGCTATCACGTAGATCTGCTACTGCATGCGGACCATGTGGTAAGAATAGAGTTCTTTCACCTGTATATATATCATATAAAAGATGCATATAAGTTAAATAAATATTAGTAGAATAAAGTATGTATATGATCCACCATAGGAGCTACAGTGTACAAGTATAGCGCATATAGGAATGTTCAACACATACGAAACCTACCGCCGGCACCCTTTACTCCAACATCCTTAATCGTATCGAAATATTGAGTTAATAGTAATAAGTCAATCACATCTTTTGCACTTGCTCCATGGACTTTATCACTGAATTCAGATACACTGCTCTTTAAGCCATCCATAATAGCTCTTCGTTGCTATAATTACGGATATAACCGCAAGTGACCATAAACGCAGCGAATTTCAAGGATCGTCTGCACCTCGACAACATGCTTACCTTAGCTACACCAACACCTACGAGATATTTGCTTTCCGATTCTGCTTCAGCAGCTTTGACCAATAAAATTTTCTCAGCTTCTGCTTTATATTGTGCAGCTTCACGCAGACGTTGGGATGCTATAGAATCGAAAAGTATAAACAGTAAATATCACAGACAGACAAGACAGAGACTATCTCCATATGCAATATGTATGAGTGTACTGACATTTGTGCTAACGGAAACAAATAATAGATATAACTACTCTTCACTATTGACAGTGAAGTGAGAATCTTACCGTTAATTTCATTCATTGCTCGTTGAACACTTTTATCCGGATCAATATCGACAATTAAAGTGTTTACAATTTCGTATCCATATTCCGACATCAGCGTCTTCAAATCGGTCTGCACATGTGTAGCAATGTCATCCTTAGAGGAGAAGGTATCGTCGAGATCGAGCTTAGGGAAAGAGGCGCGGATACCATCGAACACGTACGACCTAAACACAAATACGGCAAATGAGTCTCGAAATTTGCCGATAGCACAGTGATGGAGCATAAGGCGAACGCAGCAGGCACCACAAAACCACTTACTGAATTTGGGATCGATGGTCTGTTAGCTTGTAGAAAGCTTCGAATACTTGTAGTGGCAATACCTTGTACAGCACAGCAACTTTTACGTGGACAAACACATTATCCCTTGTTTTGGTGTCACATATTACATCCAATTGTTGGATTCTCACTGTCATAGGTGCCCTGACTTTCTCGAATGGCCATCGGACACACGAAAGACCTGCACAACGCATGGGAATAGTCACAGGAACAAAGAAACCAAAGTTTGCACTGACCTGGCTTAAGTATCTGAGAAAAGCTACCACAGTTTTCTACAATTGCGACATTCGATTCTCGAACGCAAACAAGACAGCAACATTCTGTGTATTTAGGCAAAATATCATTCATTTTACAAGGCTGGACCTGCTATAATAATGCGACCCGAACAATCCAAATGTTTATTTTACGACCCTCCGGTTTGGATTCCACAGCAAGTTTGTTAGGGTAAGGAAACATTCCAGCAGGCTTTCACTTCAGATATGACTTCTTGCTGTTGTCTTGCTACAATAAATGTAAGGTTGCATGCATGTTTACTTATATATATTTATAAATTGTGGAAAATAGACATCGGAAGTTGGAATAATTGAGCGATTTGGCAAATTTTCAAGGTTGGCAGAGGCAGGATGTTTCTGTATTGCTTGCCCACTGGAAATGGTAGTAGGGAAGGTATCGCTTCGTCTACAACAATTGAATGTTGTGTGCGAAACTAAAACTAAAGATAATGTAAGCAGCGACTTGGCTGAGCAATTTTTCCTCTAACACATGTATGACCATAGGTATTCGTTACTGTTCACGTCAGTGTGCAGTATCAAGTGATCCGAGAAAGCATCTACAAGGCTTTCTATACATTATCCAATCTGCAATACCAATTGACGGCATATGTAAACGACGTGTTGCGAAGCGCTATCTGTGCACTAACTTTAGATCATGCTTTCGAAGCTAAGGAGGAGATCAGTAGTACCCTGAAACTTCATTTGCAAGAAGTGATGCAAACCTATGGCTATATTATCCACCAAACCTTGATTACTGATCTTCAACCAGATCTACGTGTCCGCGATGCAATGAATGAAATCAACGGTAAGAATTCCCTTCGTTTTGCTGCAAACGTAATATTAGTTATAATGCGTCGTAGCCTCCAAGCGTTTCAAAGAGGCTGCTTTTCAGCGTGCAGAAGGTGAGAAGGTTGTTAAGGTGAAGCGTGCTGAAGCTGAAGCCGAAAGTATGTATTTGAGCGGTGTGGGTGTCGCGCGGAGTCGTAAAGCAATTGTGGATGGCTTACGGTAAGTTGTCGTATGCACCTAAGTAGGATACTACTAGCTACTAATAACTACAATACAATATGTTGTGGCTTTGCGACATATCCTGTGCCTTTTCTTCTGTCGCTAACCTTTCTTCCTCTATATCTCTGTTATATAGTGACAGTATTGCTGACTTCTCTGACACTGTATCTGGTACTCAACCAAAAGATGTGATGGATTTGCTGGTATTAACACAATATTTCGATACTATACACGTAAGGATTTGATTATACATCCTGTAGTAATATGTATGTATATAATAGTATGTGTATCTGCATACTACTAAGAATCGACACCAACGTTTACTAAACCTATGTTATACTTATGTTATTATACAGGACATTGGACAAGTACCGGGTACAAAGACCGTATTCATTAACGACGCCGCAGCTGCTAATGGTAGTGGCGGTGCCAGTAATGGTACTAACAATGTACGATTAGGAGTACTGGAAGCAAATGCTGCAAGAGGCGGTATCGGTAGACAGGTGTAATGCACCTCTCCGTGTTCGATAGTGTCGAAACAGGGTGTGGTGTACCAAAGAACGGTGTAATAACGATGTAAGATTTCTATCTTTATGTAATCTTAAGTGTGTCAATAACGGCTTGAGCGTTGTAGCTATATTATGGCGAAGTAAACAACGTACCTTTTGTGTTCAATATAACATGTGATAGTTAATAATTATTTATGTTTATAATTGGTTATTTGTTATCCCTTATCAGTTTAGATATATTCGGCTCTACTTCTCAAGTCAGTTAGAAATAATATCAAATTGAAATTGGTTGAAGCTGACTTTACTCCGTTATTTACGACGAAGTGAAATGCGTCGTGTTAACAGGGCTAAAATCACTGCCACGTCTTGTTTGCATGGCATGATCATTGGTCCTGAGTCATTGACTGTACCAGTTCACTATTGATAAAAAATCGTAAAAAATGTTTTGCTGTGGAATCAGTCACTGTGGAAGCTGACATTTCTGTAGAATGACGTCCTCGCAGAAGAATTTTGATGAGTTTTATATGCAAATAGCAGCGCAATCAACTGGTATTGATGAATTGTTGACTTCTTTCTTTGGCTTTCTTAATCGTAAAACAGACTTTTATGTGGAAATTCCAGCCAAAACTACTTCGACGATGGGTTTTCCAGAGGGAATAGCAGAAAGAAAAGTGTTGGACGCATTTAAACGGTATCCTTTTAGAGCACCAAATAGCGGCAGTGCAGTAAGTACACCAGAAATAGCGGGTAGTAGCACTTCTAAATCAGCTGCAGTCAAGGCCTCTACAACATCCAGTACTCAACAAACAACATATCCTGTAAAACCTAACAAATCAGATCCCGCTCATTCTCAACCTCGCCTCACTCCGGAAGGGAAGCAATATCCTATTGGCAATGGTGGATACGCTGACAATTATTACTGGACACAAACTCTCAAGGATGTAACTGTGTATGTAGATATACCTTCTGATATCTCGAATAGTAGCGGTTCTACTAGCAATAACGAAGCTAATAGCATTAGGGTCAACAATAGTAGCACTAATCCGCCGCATGTGTGGCAAGCAGTTAAAAAGAAAGACATAACTTGTAAAATCACTTCAAGTAAACTTCACTTGGCAGTGTTGGGAAACGTACTAATAGACGGAACTTTGGAAGGCACAGTAATAGTAGATGATTGCTTATGGACACTCTCATCTGCACCACGTGTAATTGACAGCAACAATACTGCTGGAAGCGACGTCTCCACCGCGATTCCCTCTGTGGTCATGCAACAGCAGATTCTAATCACTCTAGATAAATGCAAACATACGTGGTGGAAGCACGTGATTATCGGTCATCCAGAGATTGATACATCTAAGGTAATGTGTTGTGATTTGTAACTTGTGTAGCATGTGTTGTGGATTGCACTTAGTGTAATTACTATGTATCTACATATCTATCTATCTATCTATCTATCTATCATCATCTATCTATCATCTATCTAGGTGGAGTCTACCCAACGTGTCACAGACTACGACGAGGAAACCCAAGCAGCAATACGTAAGATAATGTTTGAACAGAAGCAGAAGCGAATATTGGAAGCGAGTGGATTGTCTCCGAACATATGAAGTGCGAAGTGTTGTCGCAATGTTCTGTATTAACGATTGTTTTACTGAAATTTTACATATTTCTTGCTGTATTGTACCCATTGTTAATGGTGGGGACGGTCTCTACTATGGTACCAACAATAATTCAATGAGTAACCCTAAGAGTGATCTACTTGACATAAATAGTGTGCAGACAATGTAATGCGAATATAAGCTTGTTTACTGATAGTTACAGTTTCACGGATACAATACACTATCGACTATATATTTACTAAGACCTTATCTTGCATAGAATGAAATAAGACGTTACTGCTTTTGGGTATTCATCCCTAGCGGAATTCAGAGTTTACTTACTTTAAAGCTGTTTAAACGCCGCTCAACCAGTAGGAACAATATTGCAGCACCAATTACCAACACTACAAACCACTGTTGATTGTTCATAGCAGTGTTTAGCGTGAAGAATTTGGATTGTTCGAATGCGAGGAGCTTTGCAGTTTCTTCTTTCAATAACGCTAGATCAGCTTCTGCAGTAGCTAATGCGGTCTTTGCGCTAGTTAGTTGATTTCTCTTTGCACTTAATTCACTACATAAAAAGATAATTAGAAGGAACAGTAGAATTGCACCGACGACACTAATCGCGCGACATGCATCATAGTAAAATTGAAGACTTGTAATTGCTTTTTGTTTATTTGCATTGATTGTCTGCTCGTTTGTAAGCGATTCCCTTAATTTCGATGCATTTTCCATCAGATCAAGTCGTCGTTTTAACTCGGATACACTTAGTGCTAGTGCATCCTTTAAAGCCGTTTCTTTGTCACTCAACGCTGTTTCTGTGATCGCTAGCTGGTCTGTTTTAGCAGTTAGAGCTGCCTGTACTATAGTTAGTAAGCTAACATCCCGATCAGCTTGCTCCTTGCACAACAGCAACTCACTTGACATA
>JADMIO010849030.1_pt1 | contig 18408 bp, 15 predicted proteins | sample 8958161 | NCBI WGS metagenome assembly JADMIO01 (sample SAMN16585339, study PRJNA669376) | soil metagenome | isolation source: Crop rotation soil | place: USA: Cullars Rotation, Alabama | collected 2011 | reverse complement strand
CGCGACAACTTGTCCACGTGGAATTCTAAGCTTAGGATCCCAATGTGCTGGAAAGGCGGCGCCTCGGTCCCTTATCCTGGGGGAACGCCGTTGCGGCCTGGTGTAATGGCAGCACGCCTCGCTCTGGACGAGGTAGTCGGGGTTCGAGTCCCTGGGCCGCAGTAGAAGTCAGCCCACGCAACTCCCCTGCAAAGCCGTCGAATCGCTTTGCTAGCGTCGCCACCCAATGCGGACCCCCGGCAACAAGACGATCCTCCTCATCCTCGGCGCCCTGGCGGCGCTGCTGATCGCCGGCTGCGGCGGCGGTGGGGGAGATGAGACGGAAACCTCGACCCCAACCGTCGAAGAACCGGTGGCGCTGACGAAAGACGAACTGATCGAGCAGGGGGACGGCGTCTGCGCCGAGGTCAACGCGGCGGTAGGCGCCCTCAGCGGCTCGGAAACGCCTGAATCGACCCCGGGCGACTCGACCGAAAAAGTCGCCAACCTCTACATCGGCATGGTCGAACGGCTCCAGGACCTGGGCGCGCCCGAGGGCGAAGAAGCCGATTACGCCAAATTCATGGAAGCCGGCGAAGAGCTGGCCAAGGTCGAGGGCGAAGCGAAGCTGGCGGCCGAACGCGAAGACGTCGCGGCGATGGAAGAAAAAGGCCAGGAAGCGGCGGCGGCGCTGGAAAGCTTCCAGTCCGAGGCGGCGATCTACGGCTTCGAAGACTGCAGCGACGAACCGGGCACGCCCGCCATCGACGGCGGCCCGACGACCGAAGGCGGCGAAGAACTCGAAGGCGGCGAAGTCGAGGAAGGCGGCGTCGAACCCGAATACGTCGAACCGCCGGCCGAAGAAGAAATCTATCCCCCCGGCGAAGAAGTGGCGCCCGAAACCGGCGGCGCCGGCAGCAGCCCCGAAGCACCGGAACCGGCCCCTGAAACGGGCGGAGAATCCGGCGGCGTCGGCCCCGGCTGATTCAGGGCAGGGTGGTAGGGGAGGGCAGGTACCCCCTCTGCCAAAGACCGTCGCGCAGCTGAGCGGACTTCAGGGCGCCGGCGTGACTTCTTGAGCCTTTGTCAGAGGGGGTACCTGTCCTCCCTCGACAGGGTCGAATGGCCGAGACCGTGTCAACCCGTGTTGAAGCCGGGTTCACGCGGTTTCGAGAGAGCTCTTGCTCAGGCTGCTGATTCTGACCAGGCTCCGTAGAGGCCGGCGTAGATGCCGTTCGCCGCTATCAGCTCGTCGTGGGTTCCCTGCTCGGCTATCTGGCCGTTTTCGAGGACGACGATCTTGCCTGCTCTCCGGATGGTGGAGAGGCGGTGGGCTATGACTATTGCGGTGCGGCCGTGGAGGAGGCGCTCGAGGCCGCGCTCGATCGTTTTCTCGGTGCGGACGTCGACGTTGGAGGTGGCCTCGTCGAGGATCAGGATGCGGGGTTCGGCGAGGAGGGCGCGGGCGAAGGCGACGAGCTGGCGCTGGCCGGCAGAGAGCTGGATGCCGCGCTCGCCGACCTGGGTCCCGAGGCCGTCGGGCAGGGCGGCGACGAACTCGGTGGCGCCGACCGCGGCGATCGCCGCATCGATCTCCTCGGCGCTTGCCTCGGGCCGGCCGAAGGCGACGTTCTCGCGGACGCTGCCGGAGAAGAGGAAGCCCTCCTGCGGCACGATTCCGAGCTGGCGCCGCAGCGCCCGCTGCTGGACGCCGCGTAGGTCGTGGCCGTCGACCCGCACCGTCCCCTGCTGGGGGTCGTAGAAGCGGGCGACCAGCTTGGCGAAGGTCGACTTACCCGCCCCCGTGGCCCCGACCAGGGCCAGGGTCTGGCCCGGCGGCACGTGCAGGTCGACGTCGCGCAGCGCCCAGGTGCCCGCTCCGGTCTCGCCCTCCTCCCCGTAGGAGAACCAGACGCCGTCGAGCTCGATCTCTCCCCGCAGCGTCCCCGGGTCGATCGCCCCCGGCGCATCGACCATGTCCGGCGGGGTGTCGAGGAGGTCGAAGATCTTGTCCAGCGCGGCCATCCCCTGCTGGTAGGTCGTGTACAACTGGGAGAGTTCCTGGATCGGTTCGAAGAAGCGGGTCAGGTAGCCGACGAAGGCGACGACGACGCCGACTTCGAGTGCCCCGTTGATCGCCTGGCTGCCGCCGTAGAGCAGGATCACAGCGGTACCCACCGCCGCCAGTAGTTCGACCGCCGGGAAGTAGGAGGCGTTGAGGTAGACGGTCTTCATGTTGACGTCGCGGTTCTGTTCGTTCAGGTCGGTCATCGCCGCCATGTGGCGCGACTCCTGGCCGAAGCTGCGCACCACCCGCACGCCGCTGAGCGTCTCCTGCAGGTAGGCGGTGACGGCGGCGATACGCTCGCGGGTGGCGCGGTAGGTGCCGGCGGAGACGATCCGGAAGACGACGCTCGCCACCGCCAGCAGCGGGAAGGTGACGAAAGTGATCAGCGCCAGCTTGACGTCGAGGAACAGCATGATCACGACGATCCCGACCAGGGTCAGGGTGCTGGAGAAGATCGTCACCAGGCCGTTGGTGACCAGCTGGTTCAGCGCTTCGACGTCGTTGGTCATCCGCGAGATCAGGACGCCGGGGCTACGGCGGGTGAAGAAGCCGATCGACATCGACTGCAGATGGGTGAAGATCCGCTCGCGCAGGTCCTGCAGCGCCCGCGTCCCGATCCAGCCCACGAGGTAGGTCTCCCAGAAGGTGGCGACGGCGTAGAGGACGGTGGCGAAGACGAAGGCGACGACGATCCAGTCGAGCGTGGAGACGTCGCCGGCTTCGATGCCGCTGTCGATCGCTCTGCCGAGGAGGTAGGGAGGAGCTAGGGCGGCACCCGTCTCCAGTATCAGGGCGATGAACATCAGGATCACCCGGCGCCGGTAGGGCCGCAGCAGGCCGATCATCCAGCGCACCTTGCGCGCCCGCTGGTCTTCGCCGCGGACCAGGCGCCAGAGGTCGGCAAAGAGCCGGCCGATGTTGCCGATTCTGCCGCCGCCATCGTTCACAGGCGCGCCACCTCCTCGCGCTCCTCGAGGTCGCGTTGCAGAAAGACCGAGTCGGCGAGGCCGTGCTCGGCGATCTCGCGGTAGAAGCCGCAGCCCGCCATCAGCTCCTCGTGGGTTCCGCGGTCGACGATCGTGCCGCCGTCGAGGACGACGATCTCGTCGGCCAGGGAGATCGTCGAGAGGCGGTGGGCGATGATGAACGTCGTCCGTCCCGCCATCGCTTCCCGCAGGCCCTTTTTGATTTCGGCCTCGGTGGTCGCGTCGACCGAGGAAGTGGCGTCGTCGAGGATCAAGATGCGGGGGTCGGCGAGCAGCGCCCGGGCGATCGCGACCCGCTGACGCTGGCCACCGGAGAGGGTGAGGCCGCGCTCGCCGACCCGGGTCTCATAGCCCTGGGGCAGCTCGCGGATGAAAGCGTCGGCCTGGGCGCGACGTGCAGCGGCTTCGATCTGCTCGAGCGAGGCATCCTGATGGGCGTAGGCGATGTTCTCGGCGACCGAGGCGGTGAAAAGGAAGCTGTCGTCGGCGACGAAGGCGATCTGCGAGCGCAGTGACCCGATGTTGACGTCGCGTACGTCGGCACCGTCGACCAGCACCGTCCCCTCACCCGGGTCGTAGAGGCGGGCGACGAGGCCGACCAGGCTGGTCTTGCCGGCGCCGGAGGGGCCGACCAGCGCGACCGTCCTGCCCGCTTCGACGTCGAGGTCGACTTCGCTCAGCGCCGGCGCGGCGTCGCCGTAGCGGAGGGTGACGCCCCGCAGCTCGATCGAGCCGTCGCCAGGCGGCAGGACGGGGGCACCGGGCGGGCTTTGGATCGCTGGTTCGCGGTCGAGGATTTCGAACATGCGGTTGCCGCTGGCGACGGCCCGCTGGGCCATCCCCAGGGCCATGCCGAGGGAACGCATCGGCCCGGCAAGCATCGCGACGTAGGTGTAGAAGGCGACGAAGGCGCCGAGGCTGAGGCTGCCGTCGATCACCTCGCGACCGCCGACCAGCAGCACCAGCGCAATCCCGATCTGCGGCAGCAGGCCGATCAGTGGTGAGAAGAAGGCCTGGACGCGGGTCGTGTAGATGCTCTGGTCGAAGACGCGGGCGACGACGCGCTGGAAGCGGTGTAGCTGGTGTTCCTCGCGGGCGAAGGCCTTGACGATGCGGATCCCGGAGACGTTCTCCTCCGCCTCGGCGGTCAGTTCGGCGATCCGTTGCTGCACCTCCTGCTGGGCCGGGCGGGAGATCTGGCTGTACTTCGTCGCGGCGAGGATCACAAACGGGGCTGGGATCAGCGCCACCAGCGCCAGCAGCGGATTGATCGCGATCATCACCACCGCCGCCAGGGTGATCGTCAGCAGGTTCTGGGTGATGAAGATCAGGCCATAGCCGAGGAAGAAGCGGATGGACTGTAGGTCGACGGTCGCCCGCGACATCAGCTGCCCCGTCTGCTGCGAGTCGAAGAAGCCGAGGTCGAGCCGCTGCAGGTGGGCGTAGAACTGCTGGCGCAGGTCGAATTCAACCGCCAGCGAGACCTTCCCGGCGACCACCCGCCGCACCACCGTCAGCCCTAGCCGCAGGATCCCGGCACCGACGATCGCCAGCGCCAGCGGCAGCAGGTCCGGCTCGTTCCGGTCTTTGACCGCGTTGACCGCTTCGCCGATCAGCCACGGAATCAGGACCGTCATCCCCATCGCTGCCCAGGCGAACACCAGCGATCCCCACAACTGCGCCCGGTAGGGGCGCAGGAATCCCATCAAACGGCGATAAGTGCGCACCTAGTCACTATACAAAGTGAAGTAATGGCTTCTCTATTCGAGCCGCCCCGCGGCCTTGGCGCTGGGGACCTTCCCCGGCTCGCATGGTTTCGGGCCCTTGTTGTGGCGCGGCAGAATCTGGAAATTGGTGACGTCGTGGAATTGGGTCGTCATGCCGCTGTTCTGGGCGAGGTTGACGACCAGGCGGTAGAAGCCGGGGAAGAGGGCGTGGTAGTAGATCTCCGGTCGGGTCGCTGGGGAGTATTGGCCGGCCGAGCCGATCTCCTCGGCCAGGACGCCATTGGGGCCGGCGTACTTGGCGTAGTCGAAGGATTTGCCGGACAGGCGGCCTTTGCCGACCGGGCTGTTGATCGCGTCGGAGAGCTTCTTCGGGTCGACGCAGTCGGGGACGCGCTTGAGGCTGAAGCGCAGGTGGCCCTCGCCGAGCTGGGGTTCACCGCCGAAGTGGTGCGGCGCCAGCTGGAAGTTCTCCACCTCGACCTTGACCACGGCGGCGTGGCTGACCTGCCGGGCGCCGTTGCGGGGGGAGATGATTTCGACCGTCGGCGCCCCGGGATCCGCTTCGCTCTGGGCCTTGGCGGCGTCGGAGCTCTGCGAGCCGCCGAAGGCAAGCGCCAGCGCCACGGCGACGGCGGCGAGGACTACGGCGGCGACGGTTGCGTTCCTCGTGCGCACGGCGGGGAAGACTACGCGGATCCGGGGAAACGGCTGCTCTTCTCGCTAACCTGCGCCGTTCGGGATGTCGCCTGCCTCCGAACTCGCATACCGCATCGGGGCTGCCGCCAGGCAGCCCGCGAAATGGATTCAGCTGCTCAAATTCTGCGCGGTCGGCGGCTCCGGGTACCTGATCAACCTCGCCGTCTTCGCGCTTCTGGCAGGGGTCCTCGACATCCACCACATCGCCGCCGCGATCGGGGCGTTCGTCGTCGCCGTCAGCAACAACTTCTTCTGGAACCGCCACTGGACCTTCGAACCGGGCGAGCGCCCGGCCCACTTCCAGGCGGCCCGCTTCTTCGCCGTCAGCATCGCCTCGCTCGGGATCAACCTGGTCGTGCTCGAACTGCTCGTCTCCGGCGGTCTCGGCGAACTCGCGGCGCAGGCGATTGCGGTCGCGGTCGCCATGCCCTTCAACTTCGTCGGCAACAAGCTTTTTACGTTCGACGAATAGATCGGCCCGGGCCGTCCTTTACGCCTCAGGCATGATTGGTCTGAGATGAGCAACCGACCCAACTACGACCCGCAGGCGATCGAGGCTGCGCGCCAGGAGGCGTGGGAGCAGCGCGGCGACTTCGCCGCCCCGCAGCCGCGCGACGGCCAGGAGCGCGTCTACATCAAGCCCTCGAGCCCGTTCACCTCGGGAAACCTGCACATGGGCCACGTCCGCGACTACTCGATCGGCGACGCCTACGCACGCTTCCGCCGCGGCCGCGGCGACGCGGTGCTGTTCGGGTTCGGGTTCGACGCCTTCGGGCTGCCGGCCGAGCTGGCGGCGATCGAGCGCCAGGAGCCACCCGCCGAGTGGGTCGCCGAGTGCGGCGAGCGGATGCTCGGCCAGATGAAGCGGCTCGGCTTCTCCTTCGACTACGACCGCGTCTTCTACAGCTCCGACGAGGGCCAGTACCGCTGGTCGCAGTGGCTCTTCAACACGCTCTGGACCCGGGACCTGATCTACCGCGACGACGCCACCGTCGACTGGTGCGACACCTGCCAGACCACCCTCGCCTCGATCCAGGTCGAGGACGGCCGCTGCTGGCGCTGCCACAACGAGGTGCGGCTGATCCGGCGCCCGACCTGGTTCCTGCGGATCACCCCCTACCTGGAGGAGAACGACCGCAATAACGAGCGCCTCGCCGAGAGCGGCAAGTGGGATGACCTCTCGCTGGCGACCCAGCGCTACATCCTCGGCCGCTCCGACGGGGTCGAGCTCGACCTCGGCGGCGGCGAGAGGTCGCTGACCGTCTTTACCCCGCACCGCAAGTTCGCCGGGCTGGCGAGCTTCGTCCTGCTCTCGCCGCGCCACCCCGACGTCGACGCCTGGATCGTCGACGACGGCGTCCGCGAGCAGCTCGAGCAGATGCGCTCGGGCGGCTGGGAGCGGAGCGCCCGCGACGCCCGCTCGGTCCCGGTCCTTGACACCGGCGCCGCGATCGCCGGCCCCGGGGGCGCCGAGCTGCCGGTGATCGTCACGCCGCTCGTCGACGCTCGCTTCGGCCCTACCGCCGCGCTCGGGATCCCGGCGATCGACGACGCCGACCGCGACATCGCCGCCCGCCTCGACCGGGTCGAGGCGCCCGCAAATGGGGAGGAGGACGGTCCGGCGCCGGCGCCGGTGGAGGGAGCCCGCGAGGCGACCCGCTATCGCGCCAACGACTTCTCGATCTCCCGCCAGCGCTCATGGGGAACGCCGATCCCGGTGATCCTCTGCGAGCAGTGCGGCCCGGTGCCGGTGCCCGACGAGGACCTGCCCGTCGTCCTCCCGCGCGACCTGAAGCCGACCGGCGAAGGGAATCCGCTGGCCGAGCGCCCGGACTTCGTCGACACCGAGTGCCCAAAGTGCGGCGGCGCCGCCAAGCGCGAGACCGACACCCTCGACTGCCACTTCGACGCGCTCTGGCTCTGGGTCCCGGCTGCGGTCCCGCCCGAGGGCCGCGAGGAGCAGATGTTCACCCACCCCGACCTGCAGGAGTGGCTGCCCTCCGAGCGGCTCGTCGCCGGCAACGACAGCGGCGGCTTCGTCTTCGATCAGCGGGTCGTCACCAAGGCGCTGCGGGACATCGGGCCCTTCGCCTTCATCGAGGAGGGCGAGCCGTTTGCCGGCTGCCTCTTCCACGAGATGGTGATCGCCGACGGCCGCAAGATGAGCAAGCACCTCGGCAACGTCGTCAACCCCGACGAGCTGGTCTCCCAGCACGGGGCCGACACCGTCCGCCTCGCGGTCCTCTACGCGGCCGGCCCGGCGAAGACGCTGAACTGGAGCGACGGCGCGGTTCGCTTCGCCTCCCGCTTCCTGCGCAACCTCTGGAACTACAGCCACGAGCGGCTGGCCGACCTGGAGGGGCTCGCGCACGATCCCGAGGCGGCGGCCGACACCGAGCACATGCGCGACCGGCTGCGCAAATGGTGCGAGAACGGGTTGGAGCGGATCACGGCCGACGTCGAGGGGCTGCAGATGCACAAGGCGGTCCGCAACATCACCCGCCTGCTGGAGCGGATCCAGGACTTCGAGAAGCGGGTGATCAAGCGCCGCGGGGCGCTCGACCGCGCCGACGCCGAGGCGCAGATCGCCGCGCTCGTCCTGCTGGCGCGCACGCTGGTCCCGTTTGCGCCCCACCTGGCCGAGGAGCTGCTCGTCGCGCTGGGCGCGGGGGAGGGTTCGGAGGCTCTCGGCGCCTGGCCAGCGACGGCCGAGATCCCGGTTTCGCCGGCATCGGCGCCCGCCTCCTGAGCACCCGCACCGCCGCCTGGCGCGAATGGAACAAACACCCTTGATTGATACAAGGAAGTCTGTTATGAATGGTCCAGCCGGGCGATCAACCGGTGAAGGAGGCGGGGCTCTCGGATCTGGGAAACCGCCTTGGGGTGGCAAAGGAGGACCAATCCTGAGCCAGGATCTAAATCGTCATGACGGATCCTGGTCACGTCGGCTCGGCCGGCGTCGCCCCGCCTCCCTTCACTTGCTCCGCCCGGCGAATCTCATCCAGGGGTATGCAGGCAGCGCCGGGGGGCGCTGCCTGACGCCTGTTTCCTAGGCCCGCGGCGGGCGCTTGACGTCGAAGCGCCGCGCTTTCGGCAGCCAGCCGATTCCCTCGCAGAGCTCGTTCGGCGTCGTCTTCAGTGCCCCCGCCAGCTTCACGATGGTCGCCAGGCGCGGCTCGCGCCCCGCCCGCTCCAGGAGGGAGACCTCGGTGCGGTGCAGGTCGCACAGGTAGCCGAGCTCTTCCTGCGAGACGCCGGCGGCGGTGCGGGCCTTCCTCAAGTTGACTGCGAAGCGCTCCTGGGGGGTCATCGGGCGATCCTGTTCGGTTGCGGACAGAAACTCTACAGACGAGAGGGCTCAATTATGTCCGCCCGCTGCCGGTTTCGCTACCTTGCTGGGAGGGACCGGCCCGGCGGCTCCCGGGACTTTTGCGCAGAACAGATTGAGCAGTGGCTGACCATGTGTTATACCCGTGCGACCAATTGGACTAGCGCCGAGGCATCGGCGGCAAAGGAGAAGCTATGAGTGACGCGGCAGATCCGCATCGCACCGAGCCCTACGGGCTCCGGACCCACTCCTGCGCCACCGAACTCACCTGCCGCGAGTGCGGCTACCGGACGCCGCTCCTGGACCGGGCTTTCAAGTGTCCTGCCTGCGGCGAAGGGCTCGACGTCGACTACGACTACGACCTCGCGAAGCAGCGCATCCAGGATCGCCCGATGGCGGAGCGGCCGTGGAACATCTGGCGCTTCGAGGAGCTGCTGCCGATTCTCAACCGCCGCGCTCAGCAGCGGGTCGCCCAGTTCGCCGGGAAAACGCCGCTGATCCACGCCGAGCGTCTCGGCGCCGAGCTCGGCCTCAGCAACCTCTACCTGAAGGACGACTCGACCAACCGGCCCTCGCTCTCCTACAAGGACCGGGTGGTCGGGATGGCGATCGCCCGGCTGCTGGAGCTGGGCAAGGATGAGGTCGGCTGCGTCTCGACCGGCAACGTCGGCACCGCCGTCGCCTCCCTTGCCGCTCAGGCCGGCGCCAAGCCCTACATCTTTTACCCGGGCAACATGGAGAAGGGCAAGGCGAAGGCCTGTCGGGCGATGGGCGCCCAGGTGATCCAGCTCGACGCCAACTACGACGGCGCCAACCGCGCCTGCCGCGAGCTGGCGCTCGCCACCGGGATGGAGTTCGCCAACATCACCCTACGGCCGTTCTATGCCGAGGGGGCGAAGACGATGGCCTTCGAGGTGGTCGAGGAGCTGGGCTGGCAGCCGCCGGACCACTTCGTGATTCCGGCCGCCGGGGGCACCCTCTCCTCCCGCGTCCACAAGGGCCTGGTCGAGCTGGAGACGGTCGGGCTGGCCGAGACCGCGGGCTCGAAGATCAACATCGCCCAGGCCGGCGGCTGCTCGCCGATTGCGACCGCGATCGTCGGCGGCGGAGAGATCGAGCACCAGACGCCGGAGACGGCGGCCCACTCGCTGGCGATCGGCGCCCCGGGCGACGGCAACCTGGTCGTCGACGCGGTTCGCTCGCGCCAGGGCTCGGCGGCGACCGCCTCCGACGAGGAGATCTGGAACGCGATCGATCTGCTGGGCGAGACCGAGGGGATCCTCACCGAGCCCGCCGGCGGCACCACGATCGCCTCGACCGCGAGGCTGGCGCAGGAAGGGAAGATCGGGCCCGACGAGACCGTCGTCGCGGTGATCAGCGGCAACGGCCTAAAGACGCTGCACGAGCATCCCGAGAAGGACTGGCCCGCAGGAGTCCCCTGCGAGGTCGGCGCGATGGAGGAGATCCTGAACGACTTTCGCCGAGCAGCGGCGGCCGCGCTGCACTGAGCGAAAGGGGCAGGCGACCGGCGCGACTGACCCGGCGCGCCGCCGGTCGTCTCGCCCGCCCCTGCAGGACCGCGCGCCCCTCTCTAGGGTGTTTGGCTGGTGAGCCAGCCACTACCCCAGGTCGAGGGCGTCTCCCATCACACGGTGGGCGCCCGCGGTGTCCAGTTCCACTACGCCGAAGCCGGCGGCGGCGAGGACGTCGTCCTCTGCCTGCACGGCTGGCCGCAGCACTGGTACGAGTGGCGCCACCTGATGCCGGCGCTCGCCGACCGCCACCGGGTGATCGCGCTGGACCTGCGTGGGTTCGGCTGGACCGAGGCGCCGGCCGACGGCTACGAGAAGGAGAACATGGCCGATGACGTCTTCGCCGTGCTCGACGCGCTGGGGATCGAGCAGGTGAAGCTGGTCGGCCACGACTGGGGCGGCTGGATCGGGTTCCTGATGGCGCTGCGCGAGCCGCAGCGGATCGAGCGTTTCTTCGTCCTCAACATCGTCCCGCCCTGGGTTCGCACGCGGGCGGTCGTCGGCCATGCCTGGCGCTTCTTCTACCAGCAGCTGGCGCTGGCGCCGATCCTCGGCTACCGGCTCCACCGTGGCGGGCAGTTCATCCGCAAAGTCCTCGTCGGCGGCTCGACGGTCAAATCCGCTTGGAGCGAAGCGGAGTTGTCGGCCTTTGCCGACAACCTCGCCGAACCGGCACGCGCCAAGGCCGGCGTCTACCTGTACCGCACCTTCAACTGGCACGAGGCCCCCGCCATGGCCAAAGGCCGCTATGCCGACGCCCATCTCGAGGTCCCGACCTTCATGCTCTTCGGCGAAGACGACTTCGTCCTCCGTCCCTCGATGCTGGCCGGCTACCAGCGCCACGCGCCGCAGATGCAGATCGAGCTGGTCTCCGGCTGCGGGCACTTCATCGCCGACGAGCGGCCAGAGCTCGTGGCCGAACGAGCCCGCGAGTTCCTCCGCTAGCTGCCGGCCGATTCGCCGAGACCGCAAAAACGGCTCTTGGGGGACCGTTTTTGCGGTCTCGCGAATTCAGCTTCTGATCCGGGCCTCTTCGAGGTCCAGGTCTCGCTCGATCTGGCGCAGGGTTTGGTCGCGCAGGCGGCCTCCGCCTCGGAGGGCCAGCAGCTCCTCCCGCTCTACGCCGATCAGCTCGCGTCGCAGTTGGCCGTAGTCGGCGATCCGCTGCTCGCGGGCGGCGGTCTCGGGGTCCTCGCCGGCGAGCACCGCTTGGCACATCCGGAAGCGGGCCCGGTATAGGTCGCGCAGGCGCGTCAGCTGCTTGTCGCCGGCGCGCTCGTCGCCCTCCATCTGGTCGATCCGGTCGAGCGCCGACTGCGCCGCCTCCATCCGCGCCACCGCCTCTTCGTCGGACCAGCGTCGCGGGTTCTCGAGCCCAAGGGCGCGGACGATGAACGGCAGCGAGAGGCCCTGGCCGACGATCGTGATCAGGATCAGGGCGAAGGTGAGGAAGATGATCTCCGGCCGGCCCTCGACGCTGAGCGGCACCGCCAGGGCGGCGGCGAGGGAGACGGCGCCGCGCATTCCGCTCCAGCCGACGGCGAAGCGCTGCCCCGCCGTTTCGCCGGCGTCGGAGCCGATTGCGAAGACGAAGGCGAGGCGGGCGGCGATCGAGGCGGCGGCGATGGCGACGATCGGCCACAGCAGTTGGCTGACCCCGGTCGAGCTCGCTTCGAGGGTGTCGACGATCTCCGGCAGCTGCAGGCCGAGGAGGACGAAAAGGGTGATCTCCAGTCCGAAGATGAGCACGTTCCAGAAGGCGACGGCGTTGAGGCGGACATCGGCGTCGAGGGTGTGCGGCGAGCGGTAGCCGGCGTAGACCCCGGCGACCACGGCGGCGAGGATGCCGGAGACGTGCAGCTCCTCGGCGCCGATGTAGGCGCCGTAGGCGGTCAGGACCGAGAGCATGATCGTCAGGTCGGAGTCGCTGAGGCGGCGCAGGACTCGGTCGGAGAGGACGCCGATTGCGAGGCCGGCGAGGATGCCGCCGGTGGCGACGCCGACGAACTCCAGCGCCGCGCCGCCGAAGCTGAAGGCGCTGCCGGTCGCGACCCCGACAGCGATCCGGTAGAGGACCAGGGCGGTGCCGTCGTTGATCATCGACTCGCCTTCGACCAGCAGCCGGACCCGCTCCGGGGCGCCGAGGCGGCGGAAGATCGAGGTCGCGGCGACGGTGTCGGTGGGGGCGATGACGGCGCCGAGGATCGCGGCCTCGGCCCAGCTCAGGCCGGGCACGGTGGCGTGGGCGACGAGGGCGACGACGGCGGCGGTGAGGAAGACGAGCCCGACCGAGAGCAGGGCCAGCGGCCGCATCACCGTCCGCAGCTCCAGCGGCGAGGCGCGCCAGCCGGCCGCGTAGACCAGCGGCGGCAGGAAGACGAGGAAGATCGTGTCCGGCTCCAGTTCGACGTTCGGCAGGCCGGGGATGAAGGCGATCGCCAGGCCGCCGACGACGAGGACGATCGGGGCGGGGATCTTGCCGAAGTCCGCGAGCCGCACCAGCAGCGCCGCGGCGAGGACGAGGACGAGGATCGACTCGATGTCGTTCACGCCGCACATAACATCAAGGGGGACGTGGACGAACTGCTCTCACCCCCGCTGGAGGACCTCGACCACGTGCGAGGGGAACGCGGCGCGCCGCTGGAGCTGGTGATGTTCGGCGATTTCCAGTGCCCGTTCTGTCTCGGCGCCCAATCGGTCCTGCGCCGGGTCCGCGAGCGGCTCGGCGACCGGCTTCTCTTCGCCTTTCGCCACCTGCCGATCCCCGAGCGCCACCCGCTGGCGCCGCTGGCCGCGGAGGCGAGCGAGGCGGCAGCGGCGCAGGACCGCTTCTGGGACTACCACGACGCCCTCTTCGCGGCCCAGCCCCGGCTCTCGCCGGAGACGATCTTCGCGGTGGGGGCCGACCTGGGCCTGGATGTCGAGCGGATGCGGGCCGAGGTCGACTCCGGCGCCTACCGCGACCGGGTCGCCCGCGACCACGCCTCGGCCGAGGCGAGCGGCGCCACTGGCACCCCGACCTTCTTCGTCAACGGGGTGCGCTTCTTCGGCGCCTACGACGCAGGCTCGCTGGTCGAGGCGCTGGAGGGATGACGTCGGTCCGCAACTTCCGGGCTGCGGATAGTTGATACTTCCCGACAGGTACTTCGGAGGTATCGGGATGGCTGGACGACAAACCGGTAGGGCCCTGGCGACGCTGGTCGTCCTGCTTCTCGTGGCTGCGCTCGCTCCGGCGGTGGTTTCGGCCGCGACGCTCTCAGGCACCGTCACGGCAGAGGGCGGAGGCCCGATCGAGGGGATCCGGGTCTGCCCGACGCCCGAGCCCTACGGCTTCGAAGTCGAGTGCGTCGCGACCGACGGCAGCGGTCACTACCAGCTGACCGACCTGCCCGCTTCCGACTATTACGTCCATTTCTCCGCCGCGGAAGGGAATCTTCCCTATGTGGACGAGTGGTACGCCGACGCGCACGAATTCTCGGAAGCCGACCTCCTCCAGCTCGAAGCGGACGCAATCGCGACGGTCGACGTGGCGATGACGGCCGGCGGTTCGATCGCCGGCACGCTCAGCGACGAGTCCAGCGGGCAGCCGGTCGAGGGGATGGCGGCCTGCGCGATCAACCACGGAGGGGTGGCGAGTCGTTGTGTGCGCTCCGATGCGGAGGGCGACTACCAGGTGAACGGCTTGCCGAGCGGCGTCTACAGCGTCGAGTTTGAAAGCTGGAACTACGCCAATTACCTGCACGAGTTCTACGAGGACAGCGAAGACTGGGCGGGGTCGACCGACGTCACCGTCACCGCACCGGCGACGACGGCGGGGATCGACGCCGAACTGACCCAGGGGGGCGAGATCCTCGGACGGGTGACCGAGGTGGGGACCGGAACGCCGCTGCAAAACGCGCTGGTCTGCGCCGAGGAGCCAGGGCCTGGCGAACGGCGCGGCTGCGAATGGACCGACACCGACGGCTACTACGCGATCCGGGGGCTGCCGGCCGGCGCCTACCTGATCGAATTCGGGATCGAATGGCTGCCACTCACCGGGCGGATCGTCCGCGGGTACTGGCAGGACGCTGCGAGCCTCGAGGACGCAGACCTGATCACGATCACGCCGCCGCAGACCCTGACCGGCATCGATGCCCAGATCCGCGATCCCTACGGGCCCGAACCCGAAGGTAGCGACGACGACCCGGCGCCTGCGGCGCCGGCGGCGGCATCTACACTCCCGGCGGCGACGAAGCCGCCGTTGCGCAGGTGCAGGAAGGGCTTCCACCGCAAGCTCGTCAAAGGCAAGAACCGCTGCGTGCGAAAGCATCACCCCCGGCGCACGCACCGTCGTTGAAGGCACTGGTCCAGCGCGTCAGCCAGGCGGCTGTCGACGTCGAGGGGGACCGGGTAGCGCAGATCGGTCCCGGGATGCTGATCCTGCTCGGGGTCGGGGTCGGCGACGGGGCCGAGGAGGCCGACCGGCTCGCCGAGAAGGTGCGGAAGCTGAGGATCTTCGACGACGCCGAGGGGCGGATGAACGAGCCGCTCGGCGAGCGCGAGGTGCTGTGCGTCAGCCAGTTCACCCTCTACGGCGACGCCCGCCGCGGCAACCGGCCCAGCTACGTCGGGGCGGCGCGGCCGGAGGTCGCCGAGCCGCTTTACGACCGCTTCTGCGAGCGGCTGGGGGCGAAGAAGGGCGTCTTCGGCGCCTGCATGGGGGTGGCGCTGATCAACGACGGGCCGGTGACGCTGATGGTCGAGGTGCCGCCCGCTGGTTCGCCGTCTGAGTGACAGCCCTCTGGTGGTCGTAAGGTTCTGTCTGAAGCCTGTAGTAATGTTATGTCTGAGATAGAAATCCTGTTCTTAGGGGGAATTTTCTCGGAAGCGAGCTCAGACCTCGTTACCTCGCTGGTCGCTTCCACTGGACTTACCGGCGCTGCGTCTCGTTATGCCGCCGTCTTGGCGGGCGGGGATGATGATGGAGTCGAATGGGCGACCGCCGCCGGCTTCTTTTCGGGCCTTGGGTTCGGAGGGTTTGTCCTGCTTTTGGAGGCGCTGACGTGACCTACTCTTGGAGCATGCGTCGACTTCTGCTGCTCGTTGTGCCCTTTAGCGTGCTGGCGGGGGTGGCGGTCTTGCTGAACCAGGCCGACCCTGCGCCCGGCACCGGATTTGCCGCGCTCTGCCTGATTTCAGTTTTCACCGGCGTCGGCATCGGTCTCTTTGCTGGTCGGCCCGGGGAATCACGCAGGCAGGGCCGGGGGGCTAGCGCCAACCGTCGCGCAGCACGCGCCGGGCGTTAGCTCCGAGGACGCCCTCGACCTCCGGCCGCGACAGGCCCTTGGCCTCGAGCATCTCTCGCACCCGGCCCAGCTCGCCGGCGCTCTTGCAGTCGTCCGGCGGGTCGGTCCAGCCGTCGAAGTCGGTGCCGATCGCGACGTGCTGCCATTCGCCGCCGCTCCAGGCGTTGATCTGCTCCATCGTCCGCCAGATCGCCTCGAGGCCGTTCTTCGGATGCGAGGGTTCCAACCAGTAGGGCATGAAGATCACCCCGACCGCGCCGCCGGAGGCAGCGATTTCCCGCACGTCCTCCTCGCTCATGTTGACCGGGACCGGGTTCAGCGCCTGGACGCCGATGTGGGTGGCGACGATCGGGATCTCGTTGCCGACGAGCGCGTAGACGTCCCGCCGCGAGGCCGGCGAGCAGTGGGTGAGGTCGGGGATGATCCGCCGTTCGGCCATCCGCTTGACGACGGCTTCGCCGGTCTCGGTCAGACCGCGTTTGTCGTCGACCTTGGTGTCGAGCCGCCAGAAGAGGATCTTGTGCTGGTGGGCGGGCATGCACTCGCTGTGGCCGGCGATGTGGTTGGGGAAGAGGTGGGCGAGGATCAGCGAGGCGACGCCGCGCTCGGCGAGCTGATCGATCCGGTCGAGGTGGCCCTGGACGTCGTCGCCGTCGAGCCTGCCGGTGAGCTGGTGACCGCCCTCGATCGTGTGGACGAAGACGCGCTTCCCGGCGGCCAGCGCCGCGTCGAGCTCGGCGTTCGAGCGCGCCACCGCGAACTCGTCGCCGGCGCGGGCGACCTGCCGCTCCATCGCGTCCATCATCTGCAGGGTGGCCTTCCAGGCGTCGTTCAGCTTGAGGATCTTGCGGCCGCCGGGGGCGAGGCGGGCGAGGAGGCGGAGCGGGGGGCTGCGCAGCTGCTCGTCCTCGGGGACGTGGAGGACCGACCAGAGGACGCGGACGTCGCCCTTCCGCAGCATCGGGAAGTCGGTGAGGCTGGCCAGCGGGTTGAAGGTGCTGCCGGCGAAGTAGTGCTTGCGCAGGTCGCGGCCCCAGAAGTAGGCGTTCATCGCCGGGTGGGCGTGCATGTCGACCAGCCCGGGGAACTCCTCCTGCGGGCTCATAGCGGTCCCAGCCTCTCCTCCAGGTAGTCGTTGATGAAGATCGGCGACGTCAGCGGCTTGAAGCGCTCGAAGTCGTGGTTGGCCCGCACGAACTCCGGGTCGATGAAGTTGACCTTGCCCCAGTGCGCCTTGAAGGGGATGCCCGCGCGCTGCAGGTGCTCCCAGAGGCCGCGCAGGTGGGCGTGGATCTGCTCCTTCTCGCCGGGAGAGCGGCAGACCTCGGTCAGGTGCATCCAGTTGAACTTGACGATGTAGGGGACGTCGTCCCAGCTCCAGGCGGACATCAACGCCCCATCGACCTTGGTCAGCTCGATCTCGGTCGGGATGTTGGGCCAACCCGCCTCCCCGAAATAGTCTTCGCACTCGCCGATCACCCGCTGGACGTCTCGCGGCCGGAAGCTCCACTCGGCCATCGCCACCCGCAGCGGCGCCCGCCGGTCGACCGGGAGCATGTTGCGCAGCGGGCCGGTGAAGCGGGTCTCGTCGTAGGTCAGCGCGAGGACGTTGTAGATCCCCTCGAGGACCGGGTTCAGCAGCGGCCCGGTGTCGGCGATCCTGTCCATCGCCGCGAAGACGAAGTCGAGGATCTGCTCGGAGCGTTCCTCGGGGTAATCGCCGTCGGGTTTCGAGGTCTCGGGCGGGACCGCGGCGGCGGCCCACAGCAGCGCCTTGTCGCTCTTCTGCAGCCAGTTGACGCGCCAGAAGTCGTACTTCGCCGAGGTCGCGTCGAGGTCGGTGAGGACCTCGTCGAGCTCGACGACCTTCATCGTCACCTCGAAGTAGAGCTCGTCGACGAGGCTGAAGTTGACCCGGGTGATGACGCCGAGTAGTCCGAGCGAGCAGATCACCGCCGGAAAGTCGGGATCGCCGCGGGAGATGCGGCGCTCGACGGCGCTGCCGGAGGCGTCGACGGTGACGAGCTCGACCCATTCGAGCTTCTCGTAGAGCCCGTGGCGGGAGCTGGCGGGCGCGGTGCCGGTCGAGATCAGGCCGGCCAGGGTCTGGTGGTCGGTGCCGCCGGTCGCGGTGACCGATTTGCCGTGGCGGCCGAGCTCGGCGAGGAACTCGTGCAGGGGGACGTTGGCGGTCGCGGTCACCGCCGTGTCGCCTGCTTCGAGCTCGATGCTCTTCGGCAGCGAGGAGACGTCGACGATCGTCTCGCCGACGGCGATCTCCGAGCAGGAGTGGAGGCTGCCCGGTACCCGCACCCGGCCGTTGCCGATCTCGCCGCGGCGAACTCTCTCCAGCATCGCCTTCAGCTCCTCGACACTGGTCGGCCGCAGCACCGTGCTCGGCGAGAAGGAGATCAGCTCGCCCCAGTCCTGCAGCGGAGAGGTTGAGTAGTCGGGCATATTGATGCTGACCCTATCCGGCGATCTAGAAACCCGCTTGTCGAGGGTCTAGGTGAGCAGTCCGAGCTCGCCGGCGCGGTGGCTGGCCTCGACCCGCGAGCGGCAGTCGAGCTTGCCGAGCAGGTTGCGGACGTGCATGTCGACGGTCCGCTGGCTGATGAAGAGCTCCTGGGCGATCTCGCGGTTGGTGCGGCCGACGGCGACGTGGCGCAGGACCTCGAGCTCGCGCCGGGTCAGCTGGACGCCGTCGGCGGCCGCGGCGGCGCGGCTGCCGAGCCGTTGCGCGACCGACTCGCCCAGCGCCGCCACCTCTTTGGCGGCGGTCGCGGCCAGCGGCCGGGCGCCGAGCT
>JADMIO010987978.1_pt1 | contig 18410 bp, 17 predicted proteins | sample 8958161 | NCBI WGS metagenome assembly JADMIO01 (sample SAMN16585339, study PRJNA669376) | soil metagenome | isolation source: Crop rotation soil | place: USA: Cullars Rotation, Alabama | collected 2011 | reverse complement strand
TTTAGCTTGAAATTTCACGCCACTGTCATCGAGCTTCTGCTTCAATGCGGGAATGGATGACTCAGTGCTCACGCTGCTCGATTCCAATTTCGATCTGCCGGACGCTCTGCCGCCGGTGGAGATCGCACAGGCTGAACTCGGGCCGGTGCGCTCCGCCTTCGTCATGTGCGCGGGTGATCTCGTCGAGCCCGGCCCGACGGTCGGCCCGGAAGCAACCGGCGGCGAGGTGCTTGCGATCCTGAAGCGTTCGCCGCTGACCTCGATCGTCGCCGTGGTCGATGAAGACGGCGCGGTCCTGGGCGCTCTGGAGCGCGACCGTATTCTCTCCGCCTTTGCGCAACCGCTCTGGTACGACGTCTACAACCGTCGACCGGTCTGGCCGCTGGCCAACCGCCGGCCGCTGCTGGTCGATCGCGCGGTGTCGCTGGACCAGATCAAGCAGCTGATCGCCCGCGAATATCCGGGCGCGATCCAATCCGGATTCCTGATCGCCGAGAACGGCCGCTTCGCCGGCTTCGGCGCCATGGCGCAGCTGCTGGAGCTGACCGTGCACCAGGCGCAGCGCCGCCTGGTCGAGCTCGATAACGCCCGCAACGCCGCGGAAGCCGCGGCGGCCGCGCGCTCGCGGTTCCTCGCGACCATGAGCCATGAGCTCCGCACGCCGCTGAACGCCATCATCGGCTTCTCCGATCTGCTGCTGATGCAGGTGATGCGCGGGGAATCGGCGGAGAAGCTCGGCGAATACCTCGGCGACATCGGCTCCAGCGGCCGGCATCTCCTGGATATCATCAACGACATCCTGGAATTCTCGAAGCTCGAGACCGGCGCGGTCACCCTCGACGTGCACGAGTTCTCGCTGGAACCGATGATCGCCTCGGCGGTCCGCATCGCGCGCGGCCAGAGCCAGACCAAGGAAGTCGAACTGAAATCCGCGGCGATTGATCCTGCGATCGTCGTCACCGGCGACGAGCGCCGGCTGCGCCAGGTCCTGCTGAACCTCATCTCCAACGCGGTGAAGTTCACGCCGAAAGGCGGCAAGGTCGAGGTCTCGACCCAACTCAGCGCCTGCGGCGCACGGATCATCGCGGTCGCGGACAATGGCGTCGGCATCTCGCCCGCGGATATCGAACGGGTGTTCGAGCCCTTCGTGCAGGCCGACGCGAATTTCGACCGCGCCAACAGCGGCACCGGCCTCGGCCTGCCCTTGAGCCGCAAGCTGGTCGAGCTGCATGGCGGCACGCTGCACCTCGAAAGTACGCCCGGTGAGGGCACGACGGCGATCGTGACGCTGCCGCCGTGCAGTTGATCCGGTTTTCTGCCGGGATCACCGTTAGCCCGTTAGACCCGTCGCCCCCTCACCCTGTCCGTCTCCCTCGCCGTCGGCGCAGGCCGACTTCGTCGGCGGACCTTCGAGATCCATCTCGCCGATCAGCGAATAGTACCCCCCTCTCCCCTTGAGGGAGGGGGCTGGGGTGAGGGGTCGCTCGGCGCCAGCGGATTTACTCCCCGACCTGCAGCAGCAGCCCGAGATGGCGCGCTCTTGAGAAGCTCCAGAGGTAGATCCCGAGCCCGATCAGCAGATAGAACAGGTTCAACCCGATCGAGGCCGCGAACAGGTCCCAGCGGAAGACGTGGTCGAACATCTGCGCCCGCATGCCCTCGAAGACGTAGCTGGAAGGCAGCGCGTGCGCCACCACCTGCAGCCAGCCGGGCAGGATCGAGATTGGGTAGTAGACGCAGGAGACCGGCGCCAGCAGAAAGACGATGAACCAGGCGAGGTTCTCCGCCGCGAGCCCAAAGCGCAGGATCATCGCAGTCACGATCATGCCGAGGCTGCAGCCCATCAGCAGCAGGGAGAAGAAGAAGGCGCCCAACGGCAGCCCCAGCCCGAAGATCGAGAAGTTATAGAATGGGATCGCCAGCACCATGGCCGGCAGCACGCCGATCAGCGAACGAATGAGCGCCATGGTGAAGAGCGACATGACATGCTCGGTCGGCGTCAGCGGGCTGCAATAGAGATTGGCGAGGTTGCGCGACCAGAGCTCCTCGAGGAATGACAGCGAGAAGCCGAGCTGCCCGCGGAACAGCACGTCCCACAGCATCACGCCCGCGAGCAGCACGCCGAACGCATTCGCGAGAAACGAGCTGTTCTGATAGAGGAAGGTCGAGAAGAAGCCCCAGATGATCATTTGCATGGTCGGCCAATAGGCCATCTCCACCAGACGCGGCCAGGAGCTCCGCAGCACATAGAAATGTCGGAGACACATTGCGCCGACCCGGCCGAAGGAGAAATGCATCACGCGCGCTCCTCCGCCTGGCTCGATCCATTGGGCGCCACTTCGCCGGCGGGGCGGCGATCGCGCGCGATGTCGAGGAACACCTCCTCGAGATTCTGCCGGCTGTAGCGGAACAGCAAATCGTCCGGCGATCCGGAATCGACGATCTTGCCCTGGCGCAGCATCAGCACGCGGTCGGCCAGGCGCTCGACCTCGCCCATGTTGTGCGAGGCGAGCAAGATCGCGCAACGTGTCTCCTGCTGATAGCGCTCGAGATAGTGCCGCACCCAGTCGGCGGTGTCGGGATCGAGCGAGGCGGTCGGCTCGTCGAGCAGCAGCAGCTCCGGCCGGTTGATCAGCGCCTTCGCCAGCGCGCCGCGGGTTTTCTGCCCGGCGGAGAGCGATCCGACGCGGCGATCGAGCAAAGCCTCGAGCTCGAGCGCCTTGGCCAGTTCCGCGATCCGCCCCTTCGCATCCTTCAAGCCATAGAGCTTGGCGAAGACCATGAGGTTGTGCCGGAGCGTCAGCCGATGCGGGAGATCGACATAGGGCGAGGAGAAGTTCATCCGCCCCAGCACCCTGTGCCGCTGCTTCGCGATATCGACGCCGAAGAGTCGGATCGCGCCGCTGGTCGGCTTCAGCAAACCGAGCAGCATGGAGATGGTCGTGGTCTTGCCGGCGCCGTTGCCGCCGAGCAGAGCCACGGTCTCGCCACGATTCACGATGAATCCGATTCCGTCCACCGCCGCGACTTCGCGGAAATGCTTCACCAGGGCTTCGACGAAGACGACTTCGGGAGCGGCTTCGGCCGCCTTGGACTGGGACACGGGGAGGGACTCACAAATTCGGTTTTATGCGCCACCTTGCCGCACTTTCTTAACCGATCGGCCGCGGGCTTGCAAAAGTGCCCCCTCCGGGCTCTATTCCACACATGGATGCCGCGCTCAGCACTCCCGACCGAAACGTGGTGCGGCCGAAGCGTCTGCCGAAGCAGCGCGGCCGGATCCGGCTCCGCACCATCATCTTCATCCGCTGGATCGCCGTCGCCGGGCAGCTCTCGACTCTGCTCTTCGTGTATTTCGGAATGGGCTATCCGCTGCCGCTGCTCTGGTCGCTGGCGACCGTCGCGGCGCTCGCGGCGGTCACCGCCGGCGCGCAGCTCCGGCGCAGCGCCTCGCACCGCCTGACCGATCGCGAGTCGGCGCTCTATTTCGCCTTCGACATGGTGCAGCTCTCGGTGCTGTTGTTCCTGACCGGCGGGCTCAACAATCCCTTCGCCATCCTGATCCTGGCGCCGGTGACCGTCTCGGCCACGACGCTGAGCTATCGCAGCACGTTGGGCCTCGCCGCGCTCGCGATTACCTGCATCAACGTTCTCGCGCTCTATCACCTGCCTTTGCCCTGGAGCGGCCAAGGCTATGAGCTGGCGCCCAACTTCATCTGGGGCTTCACAATCTCGCTCGGCCTCGCGGTCATTTTCATCACCTCCTATGTCTATCGCGTGGCGCAGGAATCGCGCCGGCTCTCCGACGCGCTGGCGGCGGCGCAGGCGGCGCTCGACCGCGAGCAGAGTCTCTCCTCCCTGGGCGCCCTCGCTGCGGCCGCGGCACATGAGCTGGGGAGTCCGCTCGGCACCATCTCGCTGGTCTCACGCGAGCTGCAACGTGAATTGGAGCAGGACGATCCGATCCGCGCCGACATCGACCTGCTGGTGAGCCAGAGCGCTCGCTGCCGCGAGATCCTGGCCGAGCTTTCGCGCCGGCCCGAGGAGCAGCAGCCCGACCACTTCCGCGCCATGCCGGCGCCGCTCTTGATCGAGCTCGCGGCGGAAGGGCACCGCCGCCCGGAAGTGGCACTCCGCATCGAGGAGAAGGCGGACCCCGCCGATCCGGTGACGCCGTTGCTGCCGCGCCGGCCCGAGCTCCTCCACGGTCTCGGCAACCTGCTGCAGAACGCGATCGAGTTCGCCCAGCAGGAAGTCAAGGTCACGATCGGATGGAATGCAGCGGAGATCAGCATTACCATCAGCGACGACGGCAAGGGCTTTTCCAAGGAGCTGCTGGATCGGCTCGGCGACCCGTACCTCTCCTCCGGCGCCGACATGAAGAAGGCCTCGGAGCGGAAGGGTGACCACATGGGGCTCGGAATCTTCATCGCCCAGCAATTGATCGAGCGGTCGGGTGGATCGGTGAGTTTCGACAATAACTCTTACGGCGGCGCCGAAGTGATTGCGACCTGGCCCCGCAGCGCATTCGAAGGAGCATCCGGACATGACTGAAGGAGCGTTGAACACCGGGGAGAAGACGCTGCTGATCGTCGATGACGACGCGCCCTATCGCCAGCGCCTCGCGCAAGCCATGGAGAAACGCGGCTTCAAGGTGACCCAGGCCGAGAGCTGCGAAGCGGCGATCGCCGCCGCAAAGGCCGAGCCGCCGCGCTACGCGGTGGTCGATCTTCGCCTCACCGACGGCAGCGGCCTTGATGTCGTGCCGCAAATCCGGCAGGCGCGCGAGGACTGCCGCATCGTCATGCTGACCGGCTATGGCAACATCGCGACCGCGGTGGTCGCGATCAAGGCCGGCGCCATCGACTACCTGCCGAAGCCCGCCGATGCCGACCAGGTCGAGGCGGCACTGCTGGATCGCAAGGACGCGCTGCCGCCGCCACCCGAACAGCCGATGACGGCCGACCGCGTCCGCTGGGAGCACATCCAGCGGGTCTACGAACAATGCGACCGCAACGTCTCGGAAACCGCGCGACGCCTGCGCATGCATCGGCGCACGCTGCAGCGGATTCTCGCGAAGTACGCGCCGAAGGGGTGACTTTGCGAACCCGTCATCCGCGGGCTTGACCCGCGGATCTGGTGCCGTCTGCGCGAGATGCCCGGATCAAGTCCGGGCATGACGTTTTCTTAGAGCCGTCACTTGCTCGGCAGGTGGTACCACCACTGGTTCTCGTTCAGCGACATGACGGGCTGGAACTCGACCTTGATCAGGCTGGCATCCAGCACCTTGGAGGTGCGGTTGTCGAGCACCCAGGCCTTGTTGCCCTGATAGACGATCAGGATTGCGTGGCCGATGCCGCCGAGGCTGCGGATCCGGACCGAGAAGATCCGCATGTTCTCGACCGGGATGCCCGCTTCCTTCAGCAGCATGTATTTCGTGATCGAGTAGTCCTCGCAATCGCCGCTCTTCTTCAGGAACTCATAGCTGGTCGCCCAGAACTCGGACTTGCCCCAGTTCGGCTGGTCCTCGATATAGGGCTTCGCGTTCATCAGCGAATTGGCGGCCTTGATCTGCGCCATCGCATCGCCGGCACCCTTCACCTGTGCGACCAGGGACGCCCAGTTCTTCGAGGTGCAGATCCTGCTCTCGCAGGGCGCGCCGTTCTTCCAGCGCCCGAGCATCTGCCGCCAATCCGGGACCACGCCCTTCTTGAAGTTCCAATTGTTGGAGCCGATCTCCTTCGTGCCGAACAGCGGCGGATAGGTCTTGGCTTCGGCGCCGCCGCTGAAGGCGAGCAGCGCTGCGGCCACTAGGCAGGAGAGCAGGAAACGCTGGATCGGCATGCAAGGACTCACTTTCCGGGCAAATGCACCCACCAGGAGTGCTCGTTGATCGAGAGCGCCGGCTGAAACTCCTTCCTGACCAGCTTCTCGTCCATCACCGGCGCAACGCGGTTGTCCAGCACCAGCGCCTTGTCGCCCTGATAGACCACCAGCACCGCATGGCCGATGCCGCCAAGGCTGCGGATACGCACCGCGACAATGCGCATGTTGTCGATCGGCATGCCGGCGGCTTTGAGCAGCATGTATTTCGCGATGGAGAAATCCTCGCAATCGCCGCTCTTCTTCAGGAACTGGAAGGCGGTCGCCCAATACTCGGTCTTGCCCCAGTTGTTGATGTCCTCGATGTAGGGATGCTGGGCGGGATCGTTCATTAGGCTGTTGGCGATCCGGATCTGCGCCATCGGATCGCCGGCCGCCTTCACCTTGGCGACCAGCACGGCCCAGCCCTTGGAGCTGCAGGTCGCCGTCTCGCAAGTCGCGCCATCGGCCCAGCGCTGCAGCATTGCTCGCCAGTTGGCGATGGCGCTGGTCTTCACCGACCAGTTCGTGGAAGCGATCTCCTTCGAGCCGAAGATGTTGGGATAGGAGCGCGCCTCGGCCGGTCCTGCGAGCAGCAGCAGGCCCAGCGTCGCGATCGTCGCGCCGGTCAGCAGCCGCGGCAAACTCCCTCGACAGCTCCCGGCCCGGCCGGACATGGTGGTGACTTCCCCTCATCATGCGGTCGCCGGCGCGCCTCAACCGACCCCGATACCGAGTGAATCTTATGCGGCCCGGCCATCGCCGTCGAGCGCTTCCCGTAACCTGGGGTGTGGACCTTGGTCCAGGGATTGGACCTTGGGGCTCGCTTTTGACCCGCCGGGCTTTGTGCTAGGGTGCCGGCCGCCATCTGACATGGTTAACCGGGTCGCTGCGGGGGCGGTGGTTCGGCCATCCCAAGCAACGCACCCCGCCACCGTATCTATATCAACCGCGCCGATCACCAAGGGAGAGGCCCTTGCCCACCGACACCACGCCGTCGCCGGAGCCCCGGTTCTCGATCGTCGAAGAGTCAGCAAAGCCGCGGATCGACTGGCGGATCTGGTTCCCGTTCGCGATCCTGGTCCTGATCGCCATCATCGGCCTGTTCCTGGTCAGGATGTTTGTCGACAGCGAGCGCGACCAGGCCAAGACCGAATGGCAGACCCGGATGGGGATCGTCGCAGACAGCCGCGCGGCGGACATCAATCGCTGGTTCGACGAACAATTCTCCGACCTCCAGGGCATCGCCGGGAACCAGGCGGTGCAGGTCTATCTGCAGCAGATCGCCGAGCTCTCGGCCGATCCGAGCCAGGCCGACCAGGTCGAGGGCCTGAAGGAATATCTCCGCAACATCATCACCGTTACCGCCGATCGCGCCGGATTCACCGTGAGCACGCCGACCAATGTCGACGTGAACGAAACCCAGCCGGCTTTGGGCGGCATCCTGATCATCGACGAGAAAGGCACCGTGCTCGCGGCCTCGCCCAATGCGCCGGCCTTCGAAGGCGATCTCCGGGCTTTTGCTTCAGGCGTCGCGCCCGGGCAGAAGGCGGTCAGCGACCTCTATCTCAACGACAAGAACGTCCCGTCACTGCGCTTCGTCGTGCCGATCATCGCTCCGCAGTCGGAAGGCGCCGGCAGCGCGCAAGTGGGCCGGGTGGTCGGCGTGAAGCAGGTCGCCGACGAACTCTACGGCCGTCTCGCCCAGCCCGGCGAGACCACCCAGAGCGGGCGCTCCGTGCTGGTGCAGGTGAAAGACAACAAGCTCGTTTATCTCTCTCCGGTCGCGGATCCGCAGCATCCGCTGCAGCCGCTGACCTCGCCCTTCGGCATCGATGCCACGGATCGCGACGTCGTCTTCGGCGCGCAGAATCCCGGCGGCTTTGCGACCGACAAGACGAATTACAAGGGCGATCCGGTGCTCGTGACGTCGCGCGCCTTGTCGGCCGTGCCGTGGACGCTGGTCTATACGGTCAGCTACGACGAAGCGCTGGGCGCCGCGGAAGCGCGCTTCAAGACCTTGACGGCCGTCCTGTTCCTGACGGTGGGCCTGATCGCCGTGATCATCGCCGCGGTCTGGTACTACGGTTCGTCGCGCCGCGCTTCGCAGGCCGCCTATCAGTTCAATCAGATGGCGCAGAAATTCGAGGAGCAGAGCAACCTGCTGCAGCTCGTCACCGACAGCCAGCCGACCAGCATCTTCATCCTGGACAAGGACGACAAATACCGCTTCGCCAACCGCCAGGCGGCGAAGGATGCCGGGGTCCCGGCCTCGGAAATGATCGGCAAGCCGATCGTCAACGTGCTGGGTCCCGCGGCGGCCAAACGCATCATCCGCCTCAATCACCAGGCGATGGAGGAGAACCGCAGCGTCACCGAATACGGCCCGGTGGAGATCGGCGGCAAGCAGAAGATGATCGAGTCCGAGCATATCCCGCTGAAAGGCACGGCCGGCGGCGTCTCCGGCGTGCTCTCGGTGGAGGACGACATCACCGACTTCGTCAACGAGCGCGAGCGCCGCGCCCGCAACCTCAACCAGCTGGTGAAGACGCTGGTGGACGTGGTCGATAAGCGCGATCCCTTCGCCGCCCAGCACTCCGCGCGCGTCGCACAAGTCGCCCGCGCCGTCGCCAAGGAGATGAACCTCTCCGACGTCGAGATCGAGACCGCGGAAATCGCCGGCAACCTCCTCAACCTCGGCAAGATCCTGATTCCGGAATCGGTCCTGGCCAAGACCGAGGGCCTGACCGACGAGGAGCGCGGCATGATTCGCAACAGCATCATGACCAGCGCCGAGCTGATCAAAGGCATCGAGTTCGACGGACCGGTGGTGGAAACCTTGCAGCAGGCCCAGGCGAATTTCGATGGCACCGGCAATCCACCGTTGAAGGGCGACGAAATCGTCATCACCGCCCGGGTCATCGCGGTCGCCAACGCCTTCATCGGCATGATCAGCGACCGCGCGTTCCGCCAGGCCCTCTCCATCGACCAGGCGATCGAGGCCCTGATGAAGGGTGTCGGCAAAGCCTTCGACCGCCGGGTGGTCGCCGCCCTGATTAACTATCTCGACAACCATGGCGGGCGGGACGCCCTCTCGGGTCCGGCGAAGGGCTAATTTGGATGACGTCATGCCCGGGCTGTGACCCGGGCATCTTTTGCCCACCGGAAGAGACCAGCAGGTGACGGTTAGGGCCTGTCCGGTCCGCCAAACGATTGAAATAAATCAAATCACGGTTGATTCGGGCGCGCGGTTCTGGCCAGATTTGGCCCAACGAAACGAGTCGGCGCGCCTTGGGAGTCCGTGGAGGCCCCGTGACCGCACCGGCCAACATGGAGGCTCCAATATGACGTTCCTGAAACGCGCTGCCGGTGCGGCGGCCGTACTTGCGTTTTCCACCGGCATCGCGCTCGCCGATCCCGCGGTGATCTATGACGCCGGCGGCAAGTTCGACAAGGGCTTCAACGAATCCGCCTATATCGGCATGGAGCAGTGGAAGAAGGAAACCGGCAAGTCCTACAGCGAGTTCGAAGTCCAGACCGACGCGCAGCGCGAGCAGGCGATCCGCCGCTTCGCGCAGAAGGGCGCCGATCCGATCGTGACGGTCGGCTTCGCACAGGGCACCGCACTCGAGAAGGTCGCCAAGGAATTCCCGAACACGCATTTCGTCATCATCGACTTCGTGGTCGATCTGCCGAACGTGGAATCGATCGTTTTCAAGGAGCACGAAGGCTCGTTCCTGGTCGGCGCGCTCGCGGCGATGGCCTCGAAGAGCGGCAAGGTCGGCTTCGTCGGCGGCATGGACATTCCGCTGATCCGGCGCTTCCAGTGCGGCTACGCACAGGGCGTGAAGTACGAGAAGAAGGACGCGACCGTGCTCGCCAACATGACCGGCACGACACCGTCCGCCTGGAACGATCCGACCAAGGGCGGCGAGCTCGCGAAGAGCCAGTTCGAGCAGGGCGCCGACGTGGTGTTCGCCGCGGCGGGCGCCACTAGCCTCGGCGTCTATCAGGCGGCGAAGGACAGCGGCAAGCTGGCGATCGGCGTCGATTCCAACCAGAACTACCTGCACCCCGGCACCATGCTGACCTCGATGACCAAGCGCGTCGATGTCGCGGTGCACGGCGCGGTCACCGGCTGGAAGGGCGGTGTGACCGAGCTCGGCCTCAAGGAAGCGGGCGTCGATTGGGCGCTCGACGAGCACAACAAGGCGCTGGTCACCGATGACATGAAGTCCAAGATCGAGGCGATCAAGGCCGACATCATCGGCGGCAAGATCCAGGTCCACGACTACGTCGCGGACAACGCCTGCCCGGCTTCGTAAGCGAAAGAAGCGTCACGGCCCGGAAGGAATTCCGGGCCGTGATTCATTTCAGAAAGTCTTCGTGACCACGCAAGCTTCCTCGACTTCTCCCGAAACCGCCGGACCCGTGCCGGCGGTCGAGCTTATCGGCATCGACAAGAGCTTCGGCCCGGTCCATGCCAACCGCAACGTTTCCCTGTCGATCGCCAAAGGCACGATCCACGGCATCGTCGGCGAGAACGGCGCCGGCAAATCCACCCTGATGAGCATCCTCTACGGCTTCTACGAGGCTGACCGGGGCGAGATCCGCGTCAACGGCAAGCTCACCCGCATCCGCAGCTCGAAGGATGCGATCGCGGCCGGGATCGGCATGGTGCATCAGCACTTCATGCTGGTCGATCCCTTCACCGTGATCGAGAACGTCATGCTCGGCGCCGAGAGCGGCATGCTGATCCAGGGCAGCATCCGCAAGGCGCGCGCCGAGATCGAGCGCCTGGAGCGCGACTATGGACTCTCGGTCAATCCGGACGCCATCGTCGGCGATCTCCCCGTGGGCGAGCAGCAGCGGGTCGAGATCCTGAAGGCGCTCTACCGGCATTGCGACATTCTCATCCTCGACGAGCCGACCGGTGTCTTGACGCCCCAGGAGACCGACCAGCTCTTCCAGATCCTGAAAGCGCTGAAAGAGCGCGGGGTGACCGTCATCCTGATCACCCACAAGCTCCGGGAGATCATGGCGATCACCGATACCGTGACGGTGATGCGCCACGGCGAAGTGGTCGCCGAGCGCAAGACCGCCGAGACCGACCGCGAGGAGCTCGCGGTGCTGATGGTCGGCCGCAAGGTCCGCATGGCGCCGGACCGCGCCTCGGCACGGCCGCGCGAAGTGGCGCTGGCGGTCGATCACCTCGGTCTAACCGACGAGTTCGGCGTGAAGCGGCTCGACGACATCAGCTTCTCGATCCGCGGCGGCGAGATCCTGGGCGTCGCCGGCGTCTCCGGCAACGGCCAGAGCGAGCTCCTGGAAGTGCTCTCCGGCATCCGGCGGCCCACCGCCGGCGTCATGCATGTGCTGGGTCACGACGTGACCGCGGAGAGGCCCTGCTCGCCGAAGCGGATGCGCCGCCTGGGCGTCGCGCATGTGCCGGAGGATCGGCATCGCCTCGGCTTGGTGACCGGCTTTCCGGCCTGGGAGTCGGCGATCCTTGGCTATCAGCGCGACCGCGCCTATGGCTTCGGCCCGATCATCAACACCAAGGCTGCCGCGCGCGACTGCGGCAAGATGATGGAAGCCTTCGATGTGCGCCCGCCGGAGCCCAATCTCGGCTCCAGCAAATTCTCCGGCGGCAATCAGCAGAAGCTGATCCTGGCGCGCGAGATGGCGCGGATGCCGAAAGTGCTGCTGGTGGGCCAGCCCACGCGCGGCGTCGATATCGGCGCGATCGAGTTCATCCACAAGCAGATCATCGCCATGCGCGATGAGGGCACGGCGGTGCTGCTGGTCTCGGTCGAGCTCGACGAGATCCTGGCGCTCGCCGACCGCATCATCGTGATGTTCCAGGGCCGGATTGTCGGCGAAACCACCGGCGAGCGCGCCAATGAGCGCCAGCTCGGTCTCTGGATGGCGAATGCTCATGGCGATGCGCCGCAAGCAGCAGCGCCGGGACTGCCGCCGCTGCTGCCGCCCGAGATGACGTCGCGCAACGCGGCCCTGCCTGCGGGCATGAAGATCAGGCCGCGGAAATGAGCGCCACACCGGGTCCCATGCCGCGCTGGCTCGAGATCGGCGGTCTGCCGCTTATCAACCTTGCGCTGGCGATGATCGTCTCCGGCCTGATCGTGGCCGCGATCGGCGAGAACCCCTTCGCCGCGATACACGCCATGGGCGTCGGCGCCTTCGGCGATCTCTACGGCATCGGCTACACGCTCTACTACGCTACCAATTTCATCTTCACCGGCCTCGCGGTTGCGATCGCGTTCCATGCCGGCCTGTTCAACATCGGCGGCGAAGGCCAGGCCTATATCGGCGGGCTCGGCGCCGGACTGGTGGCGCTCGCCTTCGACAACAGCCTCAGCCTCTGGCCGATGCTGGTTCTCGGCATCGTGGCCTCCGCCGCCTTCGGCGCCGCCTGGGCTTTCGTGCCGGCCTACCTGCAGGCCAAGCGCGGCAGCCACATCGTCATCACCACCATCATGTTCAATTTCCTGGCGGCGGCCTTGATGGGCTACCTGCTGGTGAACGTGTTCCGCATCCCCGGCAGCATGGAGGTCGTCAGCCGCGACTTCGCGCCCAGTGCCGGCGTGCCTTACGTGCACACGCTGCTGGCCGGAATCGGCATCACCATGCCGAACACGCCGCTCAACCTCGCCTTCCTCTGGGCGTTGATCTGCTGCGGCCTGGTCTGGATCTATCTCTGGCGCAGCCGCGGCGGCTATGAGCTGCGCACCGCGGGCCTGTCGCCGAGAGCGGCACAGTATGCCGGCATCAATCCCAACCGCGTCACCATCGAGGCGATGCTGATCTCGGGCGCGCTGGCCGGTTTCCTCGGCTTCAACGAGATCATGGGCAACCACCGCCAGCTGGTGATGGACTTCGTCGCCGGCGCCGGCTTCACCGGGATTGCGGTGGCGCTGATGGGGCGCAATCATCCTTTCGGCATCATCCTCGCGAGCCTGCTGTTCGGCGCTTTGTTCCAGGGCGGCGCCGAGCTCGCCTTCGAGATCCCGACCATCACCCGGGACATGATCGTGGTGATGCAGGGCCTTGTGATCCTGTTCTCCGGCGCGCTCGCCTATGTGAACCGGCCGCTGCTGGAACGGGCCTGGCGGCTCCATCAAAGCGGGCGCGCGGCGAAGGCCCCACCGGTCGTCGCGCCGGTTTCGCCGGCCGTGGCGCCGGACGCGCCGGTCGCTCTTGCGGTGGAAACGGCGACCCTCGCCGCGACCCCGACTGCACCCGCGCCGGAATCCAATGTGACCACGCCGGCGCCGGCTGCTGAGGTGCTTGAAGTCGTCGAGGCCGAGATCGTCACGATGGGTCCCAATGGACCGTCCGGCATCGAACCGACGCCGCCGCCAGCGCCGAAGAAGAAGCGCGGGCCTAAGAAGTCGAAGCGGAAGCCGGGGGAGGTCTGAGGATGGAGTGGTTCAACACCGTCATCTATCTCCTCGGCGCCACCATCCGCGTCTCCACGCCGCTGATCTTCTGCGCCATGGCCGGGCTCATCTCCGAGCGCTCCGGCGTCATCGACATCGGGCTCGAAGGCAAGATGCTGGCCGCCGCGTTCGCCGCCGCCGTGGTCGCGGCGTTGACCGGCTCCCCCTGGAGCGGCCTCGGCGCCGCGATCGTGGTCGGGGCGATGATGTCGCTGCTGCATGGCTTTGCGTGCATCACCCATCGCGGCGACCAGGTCGTCTCCGGTGTGGCGCTCAACATCGTCGCCTCTGGATTGACCGTGGTGCTCGGCAATGCCTGGTTCCAGCGCGGCGGCGAGACGCCGCAGCTTGAATCAGCCCAGCGTTTCATGGGTGTCACCTTCCCCGGCACTGACAACATCAGCCACCTGCCGCTCCTGGGCCCGATCTATGCCAAGGTCGTGAGCGGCCAGAGTCTCCTCACTTACATTGCCTTCCTGCTGGTGCCCGCGGTCGCGTGGCTGCTCTATCGCAGCCGCTTCGGCTTGCGCTTGCGCGCGGTCGGCGAGAACCCGGCCGTGGTCGATACCGCCGGCATCTCGGTCGATTTCCTGCGCTACCGCGCGGTCCTGCTGGGCGGCGTGCTTTGCGGCTTCGCCGGCGCCTATCTCGCCATCTCGCAGAACGCCTTCTTCCAGCGCGAGATGACGGCGGGCCGCGGCTATATCGCCTTGGCCGCGATGATCTTCGGCAAGTGGAAGCCGCTCCCCGCCCTCTATGCCTGCCTGCTGTTCGGCTTCCTCGATGCCGGAGCCCCCTTGCTGCAGGGCGTGAAGATCTACGGCAACACCGAATTGCCGGTGCAGCTGATCCAGGCCCTGCCCTACGCGCTGACCGTGATCCTGCTCGCCGGCTTCATCGGCAAGGCGATCCCGCCGCGCGCGATCGGCCGGCCCTACGTCAAGGAGCGTTGATTGGAGAAGCGACTGCTCGCCGCCGCAAAGCATGCCCGCGGCCGCGCCTATGCCCCCTATTCCAAATTCCAGGTCGGCGCCGCGATCCTGGCCGATGACGGCAAGATCTATTCCGGCGGCAATGTCGAGAACGCCGCTTATCCGAACGGCGTCTGCGCCGAGACCTCGGCGATCTCGGCCATGGTGCTGGGTGGCGCCAAGAAGATCCGCGAGATCGCCGTCATCGCCGGCGGCGCTAAGCTGGTGACGCCCTGCGGCGGCTGCCGCCAGCGCATCGCCGAGTTCGCCGATCCGGAGACGCCGGTTCATATCTGCGGCCCCCAGGGCCTGAAGACCACCTTCACGATCGCGGAACTGCTGCCCGCCAGTTTCGACAGTCGGAACCTCGGGCGGAACCTCAAGGAGAAACCGGGCTTGAACCCGAAGCGTCCCCGGTCCAGAACAGCGAAATGATCGAACAGCTCCTCGAAGGCATTCCGCAGCACGCCCGCGGCTTCCGCGCGCAAATCGGACTCATCCTCGGCTCCGGAGTCGGCCCGTTCGCCGACATGATCGACCGCTCGATGGTCGTCTCCTATGCCGACCTGCCGGGCTTCCCGCGGAGCGGCGTGGTCGGCCATGCCGGAAAACTGATCCTGGGCTGGATCGGCCCGACGCCGGTCGCCTGCCTGCAGGGCCGCGCCCATTACTACGAGCACGGCAATCCCTCCGCCATGAAGGCGCCGATCGAGGCCCTGGCCGCTTTGGGCTGCCAATCCGTGATCGTCACCAATGCCGGCGGCAGCTTGAACCCGGAGATTCCCGCCGGCTCGGTCGCGATGATCACCGACCATATCAGCCTCACCCAGGTCTCGCCGCTGTTCAACGAAACGGGAAGCAAGCGTTTCATCGACATGGTCGATGCCTACGATCCCGCGATGCGCGACGACTTCGCCGCCGTCGCGCGGCGCATCGGCCTCAACTTGAAGCAAGGCATCTATTGCTGGTTCAGCGGCCCGCAATTCGAGACGCCGGCCGAAGTCCGTGCCGCCCGCGTGCTCGGCGCCGATATCGCCGGCATGTCGACCGTGCCCGACGTGATCCTCGCGCGCTATTGCGGATTGAAAGTCGCGGGCTTCAGCATCATCACCAACATGGCCGCCGGCCTCTCGGACGAGAAGCTCAGCCACGAGCACACCATGGTCCAGGCCCGCGCTGCCGCCGACAAGCTCTTCGACCTGCTGCAGGCTTATATCGCGGACGCCGCGGCCTAGGGGCGCGCGCTCCAGGGTGTTACGGTTCCGACGATCGTCACCGCATCTTCGCTGATGAGCGCGCGTCCGACGCCGGCGCTGATCTCATCATCCATCAGCCAGCGCGCAGACCCGCCTTCCACCACGAAGCCGAGTACCGCGAGGCGCAGTTTCGGCGGCGGCGGAAACAAGGCCTGCCATTCCGCCAGCCCTTCCGGCTTGGCCGGATCGGCCGAGGCGCTGCCCAGTACTTCGCAATAGACGTCGCGCACCTGCCGCGCGATCCGCGCGGCGCGTGCCTTGCTGCCGTCATGCATCCAGGCCACGCAGCGGCTGAACGGACCGCGCTGCTCGGCCGCCGCAGCCAGTCCTGCATCGAAGACCGCGTCGTCGAAATAGTCGAGCACCAGCGGATGGATATTCGGATGCTGGGCCGCCACGCGTTGCAGCCGGGCTCGGCCGCGCGCGACCACGGTGACCTGGCTTCCGTCCCGCGCCAGAGTCCCGACCAGCCCCGACAGCATGCCGCTCCCGCCGATCACCAGGTCATGCGCCATCGGACAGCATCATCGCACCTTCCCCACCGGGATCAAGGCCTCGGATCGACGTCGGTCTCTCGTCCTGGCAGATCGGCATTGATATCGGCCCAGGGTAACCTTCCTTCGATGCCGTAGTGATGGCTCGGCTGGAATTGCGCCGGATCGTCGAAAGCCCCCAGCAGCAGTGCGAGCTGGTCTCTTCCGTCGTAATCCAGGAACAGCGATGTGCCGCAAATTGCGCAGAAGCCGCGCGTGGCGATTCTCGAAGAACGGAAGCGCGCGGGCTTGCCCGTCCACACCACGGCATTGCGCCGGATCCAGACCAGCGTCGCGAAAGCAGCGCCGGTCGCGCGCCGGCACATGCCGCAATGGCAATGATGCACGTCCCGCGGCGGCTCTGTGAGCCGGAAGGCGACAGCGCCGCAAAGACAATGACCGGTGCTCTCGGACATAAGCCAACAACCGCGCGTCGCGAGGGGCGTTCCGTGTCTAGCCAAGCCGTGCGCGATCCTGTCTAATCCGGCCCATGTTTTTACCCCAGGAAATCATTCGCAAGAAGCGGGACGGCGGCACGCTCGGCGATGCCGAGATCGCGTTCATGATCGACGGCCTGACGAAGAACACCGTTTCCGAGGGCCAGGTCGCGGCTTTTGCCATGGCCGTGTTCTTCCGCGGAATGGCGATGCCGGAACGAATTGCGCTCACCGTCGCGATGCGCAATTCCGGCACCGTGCTGAATTGGAAGGACCTCGACCTCCCCGGCCCTGTCATCGACAAGCATTCGACCGGCGGCATCGGCGACAAGGTCTCGCTGATGCTGGCGCCGATTCTGGCCGCTTGCGGCGGCTTCAACCCGATGATCTCCGGCCGCGGGCTCGGGCATACCGGCGGCACCTTGGACAAGCTGGATTCCATTCCCGGCTACCGGAGTCAGCCCGATCTTGCCACCTTCCGCCGCGTGGTGAAGGAGGTCGGCTGCGCGGTCATAGGCCAGACCGACGACCTCGCACCCGCCGACCGCCGGCTCTATGCGATCCGCGACGTGACCGCGACGGTGGAATCCATCGGCCTCATCACCGCCTCCATTCTCTCCAAGAAGCTGGCCGCCGGGTTGGATGCGCTGGTCATGGATGTGAAGACCGGCAGCGGCGCCTTCATGGCGAAGCTCGAAGATTCCCGCGAGCTCGCGCGCAGCATCGTCGATGTCGCCAACGGCGCGGGCCTCAAGACCTCCGCTCTCATCACCGACATGAACCAGGCTTTGGGCCGCAATGTCGGCAACGCGCTCGAAGTCGGGGAATCCATCGACTATATGACCGGCAAGACACGCGATCCGCGCCTGCACGCGGCGACCATCGCTCTCGCCGGCGAGTTGCTGGCGCTCGGCGGTCTCGCTTCCAGCGCGGAGGCCGGCCGCATCCAGGCGGAACAAGAGCTCAACACCGGCGCGCCGGCCGAGATCTTCGGCCGCATGGTGGCGGCGCTCGGCGGTCCCAAGGACCTCATGGAGAAACCGGACGCCCACCTGAAACCCGCACCCGCGGTGAAGCCCTGCTTCGCGACGGCGCGCGGCACCATCCAAAAGATCGATGCGCGCGCGATCGGAGTCGCGGTCGTCTCGCTGGGCGGCGGACGGCGCCGCGCCGAGGACAAGATCGACCACCGCGTCGGCTTCTCCGGAGTGCTCGGTCTCGGCGAACAGGCCGGACCCGATCGGCCGTTGGCCTTGGTTCATGCCGCCGACGAAAGCGCCGCGGAAGCCGCAATGGCCGAGCTCCGCGCGGCTTTCACCGTCGGCGACGCCCCGGCCGCGGCTGGGCCGGTGGTCGTGGAAACCCTGCGCTGACTTACTCCGTCATCCGCGGGCTTGACCCGCGGATCTGGTGGAGGTCGGAGACAGATGCGCGAGTCCACGGTAGCGAATGTCCGCATTCGCGGACGGGGCTCGCGCATGACGACTATATTCAACAGCGCGAACCCTCTAGACTTGCTGTCATGACCAAACGCGCGATCATTCTCGTGATGGATTCTTTCGGCCTCGGCGCGACGCCGGATGCGGTGCGCTTCGGTGACGAAGGCGCGGACACGCTCGGGCACATCGCCGAGCGCCGCGCCGGCCAGGGCAAGCCGCTGCAGGTCCCGAACCTGGCGCGGCTCGGCCTCGGCCTGGCGGCGCATCTGGTGCACGGCCGCAGCCTGCCGGGCGTCGGAACGCATGCGATCACCGGCATCTACGGCGCGGCCAAGGAGATCTCGCGCGGCAAGGACACGCCGAGCGGCCATTGGGAGATCGCCGGCTGCCCGGTCCCGTTCGACTGGGGCTACTTCGAGGAGAAGACGCCCTGCTTCCCGCGCGAGTTCCTC
>JADMIO010909329.1_pt1 | contig 18414 bp, 17 predicted proteins | sample 8958161 | NCBI WGS metagenome assembly JADMIO01 (sample SAMN16585339, study PRJNA669376) | soil metagenome | isolation source: Crop rotation soil | place: USA: Cullars Rotation, Alabama | collected 2011 | reverse complement strand
CGCCACGCCGCCGCCGCAGGCCGCGCCCGCCGCCGATGCCACGCCCCAGAATTTCGATCCGGGTGCGCAGGCCCAGCAGCACGACAACCAGCAAAGCCAGGAGGTGGAAGGCCGGGCCGCGGCGGAACGCCTGCAGCAGGCCAAAACGCGCATTCAGATGCTGCAATTCCGGGCCCGTTCCGCGGCGGCCTCGGGCGACAGCCAGGAAGCCGATCGCGCGGCCCGCGAGGCGGCCACCGTCGCGCGCGAGATCAGCCAGCTGGCGCAGCAACTGACGCGGTCGCAGGGCGGCGGCGTTACGACGGCTGCCACCGGCAAAGAAGCCGCCACCGTGCGCCGCCATGCTGGCGCGGGGCCCGACACGCGCTCGGTGGCACAGGGGCTGCTGGCCGATTCCGCGCCGCGCGGACAGATCCCGACCGACACCACCGACGGTTTCCTGGTCGAGGCGCGCACCTTGGCCAGCCAGGCCCGCTCGCTGGTCGACCTGGCCAGTCACCTGCACGACCAGGGCACTGCCAGCGAGCCGATGTTTGCGCCGCAGACGACGGTCGCTGCCGAAGGCGTCGCTACCACTACGACGAAAGACGCCCCGCCGGAAACCGGTGCCTGGGCCGATCTCGCCGCCGCTGACGGGGCGCTGGCGGACAGCTCGCCGGTGCCGGCCGAGCCCAAGAAATTCGCGCCGGCGCCCGGCACGCTGGTCAAGCTGTCGGTCTGAGCACCGGCTCATCCCCCCTGTCTTCTCCGCCGCTTGCCCTTGCCGAAATCCCGGCCGCGTGATCAGCATGCGCGGGCCGAAGGGCGGGAGGTTTCATGGCGCGCAGGCGCGTTCTGGGGGCGGTGCGGCATCTCTATGTGCAGGTGCTGATCGCCATCGCGCTGGCCATCCTGCTGGGCTGGCTGGCGCCCGACACCGCCGTCACCATGAAGCCGCTGGGCGACGCCTTCATCAAGGCGATCAAGCTGATGATCGCGCCGATCATCTTCTGCACGGTGGTGCAGGGCATCGCCGGCATGAGCGATTTGCGCCGCGTCGGCCGCGTCGGCGTCAAGGCGCTGGTCTATTTCGAACTCGTCACCACCGCTGCGCTGGCGATCGGTCTGATCGTCTCCAATGTGTGGCGGCCGGGTGCGGGCATGAACATCGACCCGGCCAGCCTGGACGCGAAATCCATCCAGCCCTACACGACCCAGGCGGCGCAGCAGTCGGTGGTGGATTTCCTGCTGCACATCATCCCCAGCCAGTTCGGCGACGCGTTCGCCACCGGCGAAATCGTGCAGGTGCTGTTCATCGCCATCCTATTCGGCTTCGCGCTGTTCGCGCTGGGCGAACGCGGCACCGTCGTGGTCAATTTCATCGACCAGCTGACGCAGGTGCTGTTCCGCATGGTAGGCGTCATCATGCGCGCCGCGCCGCTGGGCGCGTTCGGCGCGATGGCCTTCACCATCGGGCGCTACGGCGTCGGCACGCTGCTGTCGCTGGGCCAGTTCATGGCCGGTTTCTATCTGACCTGCATGCTGTTCGTGCTGGTCGTGCTGGGCCTCATCGCCCGCTGGGCCGGCTTCTCGATCTTCCGCTTCATCGCCTACATCAAGGAGGAGCTGCTGATCGTGCTCGGCACCTCCTCGTCGGAATCGGCACTGCCGCGCCTGATGGCGAAGCTGGAACTGCTCGGCTGCGAGAAGTCGGTGGTGGGATTGGTGGTGCCGACCGGCTATGCCTTCAATCTCGACGGCACCTGCATCTATCTGACGCTGGCCACCCTATTCCTGGCGCAGGCGACCAACACGGCGCTGCCGCTGGGTGACCAGCTCGCCATCCTGGCGGTGCTGCTGCTGACCTCGAAGGGTGCCGCGGCGGTGACCGGCGGCGGCTTCATCACGCTGGCGGCGACGCTGGGCTCGGTCGGCCATATTCCGGTCGCCAGCATCGCGCTCATCCTCGGCATCGACCGCTTCATGTCCGAGGCGCGCGCGCTCACCAACCTGGTCGGCAACGGGGTCGCCACGGTGGTGGTCGCGAAATGGGAAGGCGCGCTCGACGAGGCGGCGCTGCGCCGTCATCTGAGGCATCCCTCGGCGGCCGAGCTCGACCGGCCCGAACTGCAGGCTGGCACCCCATAGGCGGTACGCCATTCCCCCTCTGAGCCGCGGACCCGGCGCGCCGCCCCGGCGTTAGGACCGCACCAATGCAGGAGGGAGATCCATGGGCGCGCTGGGCACCTATCTGGAACAGGCCGAGACGCAGCTGCACCGCGACGGCTTCATGACGAATGCCATGCGGCGCAATCTGGCGCGGCTCAAGATGATCTGCGGCGATGCCCGTCTCTCGCGGCGCATCGACCAGCTGGTGCGGCGCTTCTACCAGCCGGCCTAGGGGGCCTGCGCAAAGCCGGGCGGCGGCGGGTTGCGCTCGACCGCATAGGTCCGCTGGTGCCACAGCGGATAGGGCAGGCGCGGCGGCCCGGCCGCGTCGAGCCGCGCGACCTCGGCTTCCGTCAACGACCAGGCGGCGGCGGCCAGATTGTCTTCCAGCTGCGCCTCGGTGCGTGCTCCGATCAGCACGCTTGCCACGGTCGGCTTGGCGCAGAGCCAGTTCAGTGCCACCTGGGCCGGGCTGACGCTGCGCTCGGCCGCCACCTCGCGGACGACATCCAGCACGCGGAATCCGGCTTCCCAGTCGAACAGGTTGGGGTCGCCGCCCATGCCGAGACGGGCGTTGGGATCGCGCTCCGCGCCGCGCTGGAACTTGCCGGACAGGAAGCCGAACGCCAGCGGGCTCCACACCAGATGGCCCAGCCCCTGGTCGAGCGCCAGCGGCACCAGCTCATGCTCGGCGTCGCGGTTGACCAGCGAGTAGCAGATCTGGTGCGCGATGAAGCGCGGCAGGCCGCCGGCATCGGCGAGGCCCAGCGCCTTCATCAGCTGCCAGGCGGCGTAGTTGGAGACGCCCAGATAGCGGACCTTGCCCTGGCGGACCAGCAGCGCCAGCGCGTCCAGCGTCTCCTCGAGCGGCGTCAGCGCGTCGAAGCTATGCAGCTGGTAGAGGTCGATCCACTCGGTGCCGAGCCGGCGCAGGCTGCCCTCACACGCCTCGATGAGATGCCGGCGCGACGCCCCGGTCTCGAACGGCCCGGTACCCATGCGCAGGCCCGCCTTGGTGGCGATCAGGGCATTGCCCCGGCGGCGGCCCAGCGCGGCGCCCAGGATGCTCTCCGAGGTGCCCTTGCCATAGACGTCGGCGGTGTCGAACAGGCTGGCGCCGGCCTCCAGGCAGCGATCGACCATGCGGGTGGCCTCGGCCAGCCCGGTGTTGCCGACCAGCTTCAGGCGCGGCTCGTCGCCGTTGAAGGTCATGGCGCCCAGGGCCAGGCGCGGCACCGAGAGGCCGGAATTCCCCAGACGGCGCAGTTCCATCGCATCCTCCCCGGTCAGCGCTTGAGAATCGGGGACGGGAAGGCCGCCCGTCACGCGAAAAAAATCCCCGCAGCTCCAGAGGGGCGCGGGGATTTAGGGAGACAGTAGCGCGGGAATGGTGGGGCGGGGCAAGTGCCCCCCGCGCTGAATGAAGTCAGTCTATGCCCCCGCCGACCGCCTGTGATCCCGTCCCTTCGCCCAATGCGCCCCAGACAGTGGGCCTACCTCTTTCGGCCGTATGGCCTAGGGCCGGCGGCACCGGTCGGGGGCCTTCCTCGGCCCGCTTGGGGACCCCGACCGGGCCGCAATAAAGGGGAAGGAGGCTACCCCGGGGCCGCGCATTGCACCCCTGGGCCCAGCACGACATTTTTGGGCGGGCGCCGGTAATGCCCCTTGAGAGAAGCCCGGAACATGGTTTATTCACAAACCCAGCGGACGGCAGATTCCGGGCTCGATCCCGGAGCCGCGCTCCCCTCTTCCGGCTTCCTGGAAACCCTCCTCCCGATGCTTCCAAATTTGCTGGGCTTCTTCTCGGCCGACATGGCGATCGACCTGGGGACAGCCAATACCCTGGTCTACGTCAAGAACCGCGGCATCGTGCTGAACGAGCCTTCGGTGGTGGCGATCGCCAATGTCCGGGGCAAGAAGCAGGTCCTGGCGGTCGGCGACGAAGCCAAGCTGATGCTGGGCCGCACGCCGGGCAACATCCAGGCCATCCGCCCGCTGCGCGACGGCGTCATCGCCGACTTCGAAGTGGCGGAGGAAATGATCAAGCATTTCATCCGCAAGGTGCACAACCGGCGCAGCTTCGCGAGCCCCCAGGTCATCATCTGCGTGCCGTCCGGCTCGACCGCCGTGGAGCGCCGCGCCATCCAGGAATCGGCCGAGGCCGCCGGCGCCCGCCGGGTGTTCCTGATCGAGGAGCCGATGGCCGCCGCGATCGGCGCCGGCCTGCCGGTGACCGAGCCGACCGGCTCGATGGTCGTCGACATCGGCGGCGGCACCACCGAGGTGGCCGTGCTGTCGCTGGGCGGCATCGTCTATTCCCGCTCGGTCCGCGTCGGCGGCGACAAGATGGACGAAGCCATCATCGGCTACATCCGCCGCAACCATAATCTTCTGGTCGGCGAGGGCTCCGCCGAGCGCATCAAGAAGGAGATCGGCTCGGCCTGCCCGCCGGAAGATGGCGAGGGCCGCGTCATGGAGATCAAGGGCCGCGACCTGATGAACGGCGTCTTAGCCTTCCTGTGATGTACATAGGAATCAGCCATTTTGGAGTCAGTGCATGGAAGTCGCTGCGTTCAGGATTTCCCAATATGGACGTGCTGATCAGCATGGGTTCTGTTTCAGCATTTATATATAGCCTCGCGGGAGTGATACTTTATTATAACACCGATACTGTTTACAATTACCTGTTTTTTGAAACGGGTGCGACGATTATAACATTGGTGCTTTTAGGCAATGTGATTGAGCACCGCTCTGTAAGGCAGACTACAACTGCAATCCACGAGCTGAGCAAATTGCAAGTGACAAAAGCGAAGAGAATAATGCGGCCTCACCCGCAACCCCTCTCCAAAGCAGAGGGGAGTTCGCTCGATGGTGGTGCTGAGCATATTGTTGAGGTCAACATTGCAGATATAAAAATAGGAGATTTACTGCAAGTGAACACCGGGGATAAAGTACCTGTTGATGGAAAAATTGTTAAAGGTTATTGCGCTGTCAATGAGGCAATGATTACCGGAGAGAGTTTCCCTGTAAACAAGAATGTGGGTGATGCTGTAACAGGGGGAACATTCGTAGAGAGTGGATCAGTAAATGTGGTTGCTGAGAAAGTAGGCGGTGAAACTACTTTGTCAAAGATTATCGAACTCGTGAAGAACGCTCAAAACTCGCGACCCGAAATTCAAAAGTTGGGGGACAAGATAAGCGCTGTGTTTGTGCCGGTGGTGGTGGGTATTTCGGTGGTCACATTTATCATTTCATTTTTCCTTGTTCATCTGTCGGCTCAGCATTCGTTGATGAGTGCTGTGGCTGTGCTTGTGATCTCATGTCCGTGTGCAATGGGCCTGGCAACACCTACTGCAGTAATGGTAGGCATTGGACGAAGTGCTAAAAACGGCATTTTGATAAAAGGAGGCAGCACGCTGGAACAGCTGGCAACAATTAAGACAATTGTCTTTGATAAGACAGGTACATTAACGACAGGAAATTTTCGTTTAAAGAAAATAGATGCTTTTGATGTTTCTGAAGAAGATGCGAAGGCAATTTTGTTTTCGATGGAGCAACATTCATCTCATCCTATTGCAAGGTCGTTGGTCAAAGAGCTTAATAACGCAGTACATGCTTCAATAAAATGGAAGACGATAGAAGAAGATAAAGGCATAGGTATTAATGCAACTGACGAGCAGGGCAATTTATATACTGTCGGCTCTTACCAGGTGGTTAAACATTTTTATAAAGACAATACGCATAGTATATACCTGCTGAAAAATAATAAGCTTATTGCCACTGTTGATCTTGAAGACGAGATTAAGACGGGTGCGAAAAGTATTATGGATCAGTTGAAAAGAATGGGCATTAAACCCGTAATGCTAAGCGGTGATAAGAAATATATATGTGATGCCGTTGCTGCACAAGTCGGTATCGGGGAAGTGTACAGCGAACAGCTGCCAAAGCAAAAGCTGGAAGTAATTGAGCGATTAAGCAAGGAGGCAACTACTGCCATGGTTGGCGATGGGATAAACGATGCACCGGCGCTTGCAAAGGCTACTGTAGGCATTTCCTTAAGTAATGCAACGCAGGTAGCCATTCAGTCATCGCAGGTTATTTTGCTTCATGGTAACGACCTTAATTATCTCCTTAAAGCCATCAACGTAAGCAGGCATACGTTGCGAACAATTAAACAAAATCTTTTCTGGGCTTTCTTTTACAATGTTGTAGCCATTCCTGTCGCTGCCTTTGGTTTGCTTAGCCCGATGATAGGAGCTTTTTCAATGGCATTTTCAGACGTTGTAGTGATTGGAAATTCCCTACGTTTGAAGACGAAAAGAATTTTTGATATATGATTTTGGGGGATAAGGTCATTAGGGTAATTAAGGTAATTAAGGTAACAGCCTTAATTACCTTAATTACCTCATTCACCTTTGTACTAAAATGCACTGCGCAACCCGGCACAATTGCTCTCGGCATTGAATATAAGCCTATCTTTCCTATGAGCTTTCTTAGAACAGGTACTCAGACAGTTAAGGATGATTACAATATTATTTACAAAGAAGGGCTCAACTCAGGATTTAATGGTGGCATGGTGATAAGAAAGAGCTTTACCAATTTGCTTTCTTTGGAAACCGGCATTAGCTATATATTAAGAAACTATAGCCTGAGCATCCAGGATACTACTTATACTGAGTCAGCACAATTCAGCATTGTAGGGTATGAGATTCCTGTCTCCCTGCTTGCGTTTGTGCAAACGGGGGAGAAAACTTTTATGAATGCGGGATTAGGAATATCTCCGGATGTGTTTGCAAGTAATGTAAAAACCGAAGGTGAAAACCATCGTTCTTACACCGCTCGCCTGCACACCTTTCAGCCTGCAATAATTGCTAACCTTGGTTTCGAATATCGAACGGAAGAAAGCGGTTACCTTTATTTCGGTGCGTCTTTTCATGGGCCATTCGGTGATGATTTTAATACGACAATCTCTTATTTGCAGAATGGCTATGAACGCGATGTTATCATTCCTCTTTCGGGAAATTATCTTACGGTGGATTTTCGTTACTTTTTCCCTCCTGACACTAAGTACAGAAAGAAATCAAGCGAGACAGAGGAATATTAGTCTGCGAATCTGCCGCTAAATCCTATCTTTGCAATCCTAAATTTTTTCAAGAAACGTGGCGCTCATTAAATCAATTTCCGGAATACGAGGAACTATAGGGGGAAAGCCCGGCGAGGCTTTGACACCTGTTGATGTCGTAAAATTTACAGCTGCATTCGGAACGTGGCTTATCAATAAAACTCCAAAAAGTAAAAAGCATTCTATCGTAATTGGCAGAGATGCCCGCATCAGCGGCGAAATGGTTCAGAACCTTGTTGCTGGCACCCTGAAGGGGTTGGGTATTGATGTTGTTTATCTTGGTTTGTCCACAACTCCAACTGTCGAAATGATGGTAACGGAGTATAAAGCAGACGGAGGTATTATCATTACCGCAAGCCATAATCCCAAACAATGGAATGCATTGAAGCTGTTGAATAATAAGGGTGAATTTATTTCAGCTGAAGATGGTAAAGAAGTGTTGGATATAGCTGCCAATGAGGCTTTCAACTTTGCTGAAGTGAATAAGCTTGGTAAGTTCACTGTTGATAACGATGCTATTCAAAAGCATATCAATAAAATTCTTGCTCTGCCGCTTGTTGATGTAAAAGCCATCAAGGCAAAGAAATTTAAGGTTGTCATTGATTGCGTTAATTCAACCGGGGGTATTGCTGTTCCTGCTTTATTAAAAGCATTGGGTGTTGAAGACATTACAGAATTATACTGTGAACCTAACGGTCAGTTTCCTCACAACCCTGAACCATTAGCAGAAAATCTTCTGGATCTTTCTAAAGAAGTAAAAAAGAAAAACGCTCACCTGGGTATTGCAGTTGATCCGGATGTGGACAGGTTGGTGATGGTTTGCGAAGACGGAGAGCTATTTGGAGAAGAATATACGCTCGTTGCCGTCGCTGATTATATATTAAAGAATAAGAAAGGCAACACAGCTTCCAATCTTTCATCTACTCGTGCTTTGCGCGATGTAACAGAGAAAGCAGGAGGAAAATATTTTGCTGCTGCAGTCGGTGAAGTGAATGTAGTGGAAGCCATGAAAGCTAACAATGCGGTTATCGGCGGAGAAGGCAATGGTGGCATTATATATCCCGAGCTGCATTACGGCCGTGATGCATTGGTTGGCATTGCATTGTTTCTTACTCACCTGGCTAAGTTTGGTAAGAGTTGCTCACTTCTTCGTGCTCAATATCCCAATTATTACATGAGCAAAAACAAAATTGAACTGACGCCGGAGATCAATGTTGACGAGATATTGGAAGGCATTCAGGAAAAATACAAGAAGCAGCCCATAAACACCATTGATGGTGTGAAAATTGAGTTTGATAAGGAATGGGTTCACCTGCGCAAAAGCAATACAGAGCCTATCATAAGAATCTATTCTGAAAGCACACATCAAACGACTGCTGACAACCTTGCGGAAAAAATAATCATGGACATTAAGGATATGATTAATGAAATGATTGTAAAATAAGACGTTTACGGTTTGCAGTTTACAGTTTACGATTCAACAACTGTAAACCGTAAACCGTAAACCGTAAACCGATGAAAGTTTATTTAGATAACGCCGCAACCACCCCGCTTGATAAAGAAGTCATTGCCGCCATGCTCCCTTTTATGGAGAAGTCTTTTGGCAACCCTTCTTCTATTCACTCTTTTGGCAGAGAAGTAAAGGCTGCCATAGAAGGTGCACGTAAGACTATTGCTAAGCTGTTGAATGTTTCCCCCGCAGAAATATTTTTCACATCTGGTGGAACAGAAGCTAACAACATGGCAATCCGTTGCAGCATCCGTGATTTAGGAATAAACCACTGCATCACGTCTCCTATCGAACATCATGCTGTACTTCATACCATAGAGGAAATGGAGAAGCAGGGAACTGTGAAGGTTAGCTATGTTAAGCTAAAAGACAATGGTCATATTGACCTTAACCATCTGGAAGAGCTGCTTGGTAATAATGAGCGCTCATTTGTTTCTTTAATGCATGCAAACAATGAGCTTGGTAATTTGCTTCCTGTTAAGGATGTTTCTGAACTTTGTGTTAAGTATAATGCAGTGTTCCATTCCGACACAGTGCAGACGATGGCGCATTACAAGCTCGATCTTCAGAAGCTTAACCTGAACTTTGCCAGCTGTTCTGCACATAAGTTTCATGGGCCTAAGGGAGCAGGATTCTTATATATAAACAGCAACACGCGTATCAAGCCTTTTATCTATGGAGGTTCGCAAGAGCGTAATATGCGCGGTGGCACCGAGAATGTATATGGAATCATTGGCCTTGCCAAAGCATTTGAACTTGCCAATCAACGAATGGAAGAGGATCAGAAATACGTTGCAGGATTAAAGCAATACATGATCGATCAGCTTAAAGAGCATGTTCCAGGTGTTGAATTTAACGGAGATACGCTTGGAAAAGCGCTGTTTACTGTGCTTAATGTTTCTTTCCCTTCAAGTGATATTAATGAAATGCTGCTTTTTAATCTTGATATAGCGGGTATTGCTGTAAGTGGGGGCAGCGCCTGCAGCAGCGGCAGTGATGTGGGCAGTCATGTTCTTACAGCTATTAATGTTAATCCTGACAGACCATCCGTTCGCTTTTCATTCAGCAGGCATAACACAAAGGAAGAAATTGACTTTACGGTTAGCAAGCTAAAGGAGCTGTTCACAGTCAAAGTATAAAAGCAACCTTAAACTTTAAACATTAAACCTAAAACATATTGTATATATGAAATTAACAACCAAAGTTATACTTTCAGCATTCACCGTTCTTTCTTTTGCTCTTGCTTCCTGTAACAACAACACATCGACAGAAACAAAATCGGAAGCTACTAAATCAGATACTGCTGCTAATATGACGGTTGCGGCGGGAGAGAAAGTCATCTATCAATGTCCCATGCATCCTGAAGAAACCAGCGATAAGCCGGGCAAATGTCCTAAGTGTGGTATGGATATGGAGCGTGTGGTTGTTAAGGATACGGTGAAAAAATAAGTTTACTGTTCACAGTTTACAGTTGAAGAAGCATAACCGTAAACCGTAAACCGTAAACCGTAAACCCGTAAACCGTAAACATTAATGCATCTTTTCCCTCTTGAGCAAATAGGGTAGAAGCACCTGTTTGTATCCCTGGTTGATGTCGGCTTCAACAAAGTCTATCCTATATTGTGCGCATTTGGCTGTAAGCTCTTTCTTAAAAGCAGCCATAGATTGCACATAGGTATCCTTAATGTCGTTGGAGTGTATTTTCACCTCCTCGCCAGTTTCAACATCAACGAATAAGTAAGGGCGATTGTCGAAATCAAAATCTTCTTCTTTCTTTTTATCTATAACATGGAAGAGAATTACCTCATGCTTGTTATGCCGTAAGTGCTGCAATGCGCCGAACAGTTCATCGCGCTTATCATAGCTCGTCTCCATCATATCGCTGAAGATGATTACCATCGAACGCTTATGAATAGATTCAGCAATTTCATGAAGTGCAACAGCGGCTGAAGTGCTTTTTTGCTTCATCAATGCTGCTTCATCAAGAATCTTTTCAAGCCTTGCAAATAAGTATTTGTGATGCATGGAGCTGGAACGTGCAGGCGTATTCAACTCAACAGCATCAGAGAAGACGCTCAAGCCAACTGCATCACGCTGTTGTCGTAACATATATGTAATCGCAGCGCCGCAATGTGCAGCAAAAGAAACCTTGTTCAGCAGCTTCTTATCGTTCTTTGCAATCTCCGGGTAATGCATTGAAGAAGAATTGTCAATCACAATCTGGCAGCGAAGGTTCGTTTCTTCTTCGTAGCGTTTCACAAAAAGCTTATCGCTTCTGCCAAACAGCTTCCAGTCTATATGCTTGGTTGATTCGCCTGTGTTATATAAACGGTGCTCAGCAAACTCCACGCTAAAGCCATGAAAGGGGCTTTTGTGCAAGCCTGTAATAAAGCCTTCCACCACCTGACGTGCAAGCAGCTCAAGATGACTTAGTTGCTGAACCTCTTGTTGATTGATCGACATGAAAAGTTTACGGTTTACGGTTTACAGTTTACGGTTAAAAAGCCATTATAATTTAATAACCGGAAACCGTAAACTGAAAACTGTAAACAGCTTATGCTAGTTGTGCGTTGAGTTTATTAGCAAGAATGCTCTTTGGCACGGCGCCAACCTGCTTGTCAACGATCTGGCCGCCTTTGAAAAACAACAATGTAGGGATGTTGCGAATGCCATAGTTCATAGAGATGTTAGGATTACTGTCCACATCCACCTTGCCTACGATGGCCTTGCCGTCATATTCCTTTGCAATTTCTTCCACGATAGGGCCTACCATGCGGCAGGGACCGCACCATTCTGCCCAAAAATCAATTAATACAGGTTTGTCGGACTTTAATACTACTTCGTCGAAGTTTGCATCTGTGATTGTAATTGCCATAATATTCCTTTGTTTTATAAAGCAAAGATACATACAATAATGCTGCCGAAACGGCGTCCCTGCCAATATGTCAGGTATAATATCAACAATCCCGCCGAATAACGAATCTGTACGAATAAACGAATAACGAATTGTTAACGATTCGTAAATTCGTATAAGATTCACTATTCGTTGGAATTATACATTTGTGGCAAATTCACAAGATGAGAGTCAACCCCGCCGAGGTAAAAACGTCCCTTTTCCACGCCTATATGGTGGCGGCTGTGGCACCGCGGCCTATTGCTTTTGCAAGCACTATTGACAGGGAAGGCAAGCCTAACCTTGCGCCTTTCAGCTTCTTTAATGCTTTTGGCAGTCATCCGCCTTTGCTGGTGTTTTCGCCGGCGAGGAGTGTTAGGGATAACATCAATAAAAATACGCTGGAGAACATCTACGAGGTTAAGGAAGTAGTCATCAATGTGGTCAATTATAACCTTGTTCAGCAGACTTCATTAGCAAGCACTGAATTCCCGAAGGGAGTTAACGAGTTTATCAAAGCGGGTCTTACTCCCATTGCTTCTGAAATGGTAAAACCATTCAGGGTAAAAGAGTCGCCTGTACAAATGGAGTGCAAGGTGCTTGATGTAATTGAAATGGGCCAACATGGAGGTGCTGCTAACCTGGTGATATGCGAAATTGTGCTCATGCACATTGATGATTCCATATTAACGGAAGATGGAAAGATTGATCCGCAAAAGCTTGACCTCGTTGGCCGCATGGGTGGCAACTTATATAGCCGTGCATCCGGCAGTGCGCTCTTTGAAGTGGAGAAGCCCAACAGAAACATCGGCATAGGCTTTGATCAATTGCCGGATAAGATAAGAACAAGCAAATATTTAAACGGCAACGACTTAGGCAAGCTTGCTAACGTAACAGCTTTACCAACTAAAGAAGAGATTGAAACATCGAGTCATGTGCCTGTAATAAATGAATTGAAAAATAAATATATAAACGATCCATCTAAACTGGAAGAAAACATATTCATGCTTGCTAAGAATCTTCTTGAAAGAAATGAAGTGATGGAAGCCTGGAAAGTGTTACTATATAGGCCTCACCCCTAACCCCTCTCCAAAGGAGAGGGGAACGCTTCAAAGTTAATCTGTGCGCGCTCCCCTCTCCTTTGGAGAGGGGCCGGGGGTGAGGCCAACTTAAACTTAATTAGAATGTCATTTAATAAAATAACCCCACAACTACTCCAGCAACTAAAAAACATCGTCGGCGACAAGTATGTGCTTTACGATGCCGAAACGCTGGAGAACTATAGCCACGATGAAACAGAGGATCTTTCTTTTCTGCCTGAAGTGGTGGTGAAGCCTCGCATAGCGCAGGAGATCGCCGACATATTGATCCTCTGCAATAAGGAAAAGATACCTGCCACACCTCGCGGAGCAGGCACCGGTCTTAGCGGGGGAGCATTGCCGGTGCATGGCGGCGTCATCATCAGCACGGAGCGGCTTAACGCCATCATCGAGATTGACGAGCGCAACATGCAGGCTACCGTTGAGCCCGGCGTCATCAACCAGGTGTTCCAGGATGCTGTCATCGAAAAGGGATTGTTCTATCCGCCTGATCCTGCCAGCCGTGGAAGCTGTTTCCTTGGCGGAAACCTGGCGGAGTGTGCAGGAGGCCCTAAGGCAGTGAAGTACGGCGTCACCAAGGACTACGTGCTGAACACCGAAGTGGTGCTGCCCACCGGCGAAATCATCTGGACAGGCGCCAACGTGCTCAAGAACTCCACCGGCTACAACCTCACGCAACTTATCATCGGCAGCGAAGGCACCCTCGGCATCATCACCAAGATCGTGTTCCGACTCATTCCTTATCCAACGGAGAACCTGCTGATGCTCGTGCCGTTCTTCAGCGCGGAGAAGGCCTGCGAGGCAGTGAGCGCCATCTTTCGTGCGGGCATCACACCGTCGGGGTTGGAGTTTATGGAGCGCGACGCCATCGATTATGTGCGCAAGTTCGTAGACGTGAAGATGGACATCAAGCCTGAGATAAAGGCGCACCTGTTAGTGGAAGTGGACGGCAACGACAAGGAAGTGCTCATGAAGGAATGCGAAAAGATTTCTGAAGTGATGTACCAATACGAATGCGACGAAGTGCTCTTTGCCGAAACCTCGCAGCAGAAGGCCGACCTATGGCGCATGCGCCGCAGCACCGGCGAAGCTGTGAAATCGCACAGCATATATAAAGAAGAAGACACCGTAGTGCCGCGCGCCGAGCTGCCCAAGCTGCTCAAGGGCGTGAAGGAGATAGGCCAGAAGTACGGCTTCAAAAGCGTTTGCTATGGCCACGCCGGCGACGGCAACCTGCACGTAAACATCATCAAGGAGGAAATGAGCGACGAAGACTGGAACAACAAGGTGCCTCTCGGCATCCGCGAAATATTCCTGCTCTGCATCTCCCTCGGTGGCACCATCAGCGGCGAGCATGGCATTGGCTACGTTCAGAAACCCTATATAGACATCCCCTTCAACGCCGTGCAGCTTTCCATCATGAAAGGCATCAAAAACTTATTCGATCCGAATGGGATTTTGAATCCGGGGAAGATATTTGTATAGTTTACGGTTTACAGTTGCCGTCATTGCGAGCGATAGCGAAGCAATCCTTATTATAACCTTGTGATCTCGATTTCATAGCAGGGTTGAACGCCGAATGTTCTTGCTTCAATAAAAATTTTCTTAAAGTTAGACGAAGAATATCTTATGGATGGTTCAGACTGCCAATCCGAGTAAGTGTCAAGAGGAATTGTGTCTTTAGCAACAAATTTTTTTTCTTTAAATTCATTTAACAGTTTGTAATAAATAGAACCATCGTCTGTAATAACCCTTATATAGGTAATAAAATCATCTTGTCCTTTATGAGGGCGGTCGCGAAAGCTAAACCCAATTGTAGTTCCGCAAACATCAGTCGTTAAAGTTGATAAAACTGAATCTGCTTCAGCTTCATAAATATATTCTTCACCAATGCCAATAACGTATAATCTTTTTTCTGAAAATCGAAATCCCTTTTTATAAACATCTTTGATGCAGGCTGTATCCGCACAATTGACATATCGCAATAAATCACTTGCTTTTATTGTTTGTGCATGAGAACTTCTCAATAGCAAAAAGGCAATAATGAAAACTAATTGTGTTTTGTTCATTATCTTCAAATTACCCACAAAGCAACAAAAATTTTATTTCGTCCCTACGGGACTTGTTTTATGTGTTGGTTGTCTTTCTACAAATATTTCATGCCTACGGCATTAACAGCCGGGTATTCACCTTTGATGGTGCTAAGTTCCGTTAGGAACGAAATATTTGTAGAAAGAATAATCGCCCTCGTACATCAAATCCCGTAGGGATGATATATTTAACCTCAAAGAATTACGGTTTACGGTTTACAATTTACAATTTTCGATTACCGTCATTGCGAGCGATAGTGACCTGTTCGCCTTAGGAAGCAATCCTTGGAATTAATTTATATTCTTCAGATGTAATATTTCAGGTACTTTATATTTTTTTAATTCAATAGAATATTCGTTTTTATCCATTGGACCTATAACAAGTTTATCAGCATTAACAATCAACCAGTAGTAAACGGTGTCCCTCCCTAATTTATAATTTGTTTTACTATATAGTGGATCATCTACTTTGTTAGGCCTTTGCTCTGCTATAATAAAATCATTATTATAATTATACCTAACTATATTAGCAGGTATTTCTCTTTGATTGGGAAAATGACAAAGGATGTCATTAGTATTGCCCCCTTCGCCTCTAAAAAAATAACCTCCACTTAACTCTCGAATGTAATCAGAAGAGCAACTTGATAAGAATATATAACTTACTAAAAAGAAGTGTAAAATCGTTTTTAAATGACGCATATTATCAGCTAAAATATTGTAAAAAAAGACAATAAGAAAGCTAACTCATTGAACTATAAATCTCCCGAGGTTCCCAACCTCGGGGAAGTTAATGCTAAAGTATTATCCGTAGAGTAACTCGTTGGATACGCCAAGTAACTAGTTCGATCGGTAAAGTAAGTGCACGGATACGTCAGGTAACTAGTCCGATCCGTCAAGTAAGTGGATGGATACGTCAAGTAACTTGTTCGATCGGTAAAGTAAGTGGACGGATATGTCAAGTAACTAGTCCGATCCGTCAAGTAACTGGATGGATCCGTCAAGTAACTAGTTCGATCGGTAAAGTAACCGGACGGATACGAAAAGTAACTTGTTCGATCGGTAAAGTAACTGGACGGACACGTAAAGTTACTTTACATGTGCCTAAAGAAGGGGTTTATTCATAGATTTTAACAAATATGAATTGTAAGATTTTCAGACTTTTTGCACTGTTTCTATTTTGCATATAAAAATTTAACACAAGGCATCGAAAACCATGACAACAGCATAAAAGTATTCCCTTGTAATGTTTAATAAATGAATTATTTTATTTAAAAATTGATATATACAATCACCGAAATGGCCTGTCTATATATATTAATGTATATATTAGTGATTTCCGGTCTCAAAAGTGTAAGATTTTGCCTCACTCTGACGTATATTTAATTTGAAACCTCCGTTAAGATGGGTAATTTCAGGGTCAGCAAAGCCTACGCTCTGAAAGAGTAACTGAAAAAGCCGAGATCAGCCTGAGGTTGATGACAGGTAAAATAAAATAACCCATAGGGAATGAAAGGAGGTAAATATGCAAGTTCCGACAATTGCTTTAAAAGTAAGACGCAACCAGCCTGCTAAGCTGGTGGATCTGGGCACAACTGTGTTTGGTGGTATGACGGGCAATGTGAATTTCAGCACACCGCTGGTTCCATTAGCTAATTTGCAAACTGCTATTACGGATGTACAGAACGCTATTGCACTGTGGGGGCCGAAAGGCAACCGCGGCAGTCATGCTAACTATCTTGATCTGCAGAATAAGTGTGTAGTGTTGCATCAGATGTTGAAGTCTCAGGCGCAATATGTAACTGCTCAGTCAGCTATTATTGCGGGGAATGATTACTCAGAGATGGCTTCGATCATGGCAAGCAGCGGTTTTGAACTGAAGACTACAGGGCATCCGCAGGGTGTGCTGGGCCAGGTTCAGGATCTGCGTAAGCTAGCGTCTGCAAAGGTGAATCGCAACCAGGTGAAGCTTAAATGGGCTAGGCCGCTTGGGGTCACTTCTAAGAACAATGTCAAGAGCTATAAAGTATATCGTGCTAACACGGTTGATTTTATGGCGGCTCTGCAGGTTGCTACGGTAACCAAATCAGAGTTTCTTGACACTAACAATACAACCGGTGTAGTTAACTGGACGTATTGGATCGTTGCTGTTGGCGCTGCAGGGGATGGATTGGTTTCAGAACCGATAACCATTTCTTTGCTCAACGCTTAACAGAACCCCTTTTCGAGTTACAAACCCCGATGATTAACCTCGTCGGGGTTTTGTTTTTACGTTTACGGTTTACAGTTTACAGTTTACGGTTATGCGCGGTTGTTAACTTTGAACTTTGAACTGTAACCGTAAACCGTAAACCCCAAACCGTAAACCCCCCAAAATATTTTCCAACAAGTGAACAATTCCTTTAAAGCCGTATTACATTTGAGTACCTAAATTTAAATCTAAACAAACAATGAAAACTTTATTAGCAATTGCAATCCCTATTCTTCCGGGGAAGACTCCTCAATGGAAAAAGTTCACCAATGAATTAAAAACTACCCGGTTAACTGAGTTTATTGAATCAAGAAAAAAACTCAATGTCCAGGAGCGTACCTTTTTTCAATCCACACCGCAAGGTGACACTGTCATTGTAACACTTGAAGGCGAAAATCCGAGAGAAGCTTTCATGCGCTTCGGTCAGTCAACAGATGCTTTCACTAAATGGTTTGTCAGCCAGGTGAAAGAAGTGCATGGCATAGACCTTACCAATCCTCCGACCGGTGCATTGCCGGAATTAGTTGTAGATTCGAATGCCAAGGCGACTATCTTGCAAAACTAGTCATAGGTAATTTGGTAATTAGTATGCAGGGTAATTGGCAGTAATGCCGGTTACCCTGATTTCTTTTTTAGCATAATTGCTTACAAATCATGCATAACAAAGGCAACCCGGCATGAGAGCAATAAACTTTTGCCTGCCCATTTTAAAATTTAACTTTTTTATGTTCCAAAAAGAAATATCTTTGTAACGTTTTGTGTTCATGTTTTTCAGAAGGGGGTATTGAAAAATACCTCCTTCGTATTTTTACCCTATCAGAAGACCTGCCTTGTGGCGAGGTCTTTTTCATTTTCAGGCTTCACAGGAATAACTCCGCCTTGTTACATTTTCAGCAAGGCACGCGACGACTTATATATAACCAGCAGGCTTAAGATGCCGGTAAGAAATTCAGTCATCGTATAGCGTTCTCCTCCTTTAAACAGATTGTGAAACATAAGCCAGTCTACCAGCAGGAAGCCCAGTATTAAAATGATGTCAATAGTTTTCTTCATGGGGAATTTATTGTGAATTCAAATATAGAACAATTGAGGCTATCAAAGGAATCATGCCCTGCATGTTATATACCTGCTTATATTTGACACCAAAATAAAACACCTTTCCAGCACATTGGGATCCTAAGCTTAGAATTCCACGTGGACAAGTTGTCGCGGCCGCTTCTATAGTGTCACCTAAATACTAGTGACTCCAGCGTAACTGGACTGGCCACAGTTAGGCCGCAAATGTAATCACACTGGCTCACCT
>JADMIO010835432.1_pt1 | contig 18416 bp, 15 predicted proteins | sample 8958161 | NCBI WGS metagenome assembly JADMIO01 (sample SAMN16585339, study PRJNA669376) | soil metagenome | isolation source: Crop rotation soil | place: USA: Cullars Rotation, Alabama | collected 2011 | reverse complement strand
GCCGCGACTTCAAGTCACGTGAATTCCAAGCTTCGGATCCCACTGTGCTGGAAAGTAACCTCCTCCATTACTGGCCACGGCCGGCAGGGGTCCAGGAACCGAAACTTAATTCAGGTACCAACCGCGTAATCCACTGTTCGGTACTGGTGACGATACCCGCCAGCTTCGCCGTAACCGCCTGGGCGCCGGCGGGACCTAAGGCTTTTACAACCGGAGATCCGGCATCCAGGGCGGCGAAATTTGTGTAGTAGTACTGGTGGATGAATCCCGTCTCGCCGCCGAACACCAATGAGCCGGTGGTGTGGAACACGTTGGCTTTATCGAAGTGCGGAAAGAAGTCGGACTTCATGAGGTTGTAGTAATCCTGCTCCCTGCCTGGCGCCACTTTAACCAGATTCACCACCATCAAAGCGGGCGCCTGATTCGACGGAAGCGGCTTGTCGATCTCGGGCATATTGCGCACGGCGAATGTCTGCTGGCCGGTGATGTACTTCTGAGCTTTAGAATTCAGTAATGCGAGTTCCGGATCCGCTCCTGCCCTTGCGGCCGCATCGAGAACGGCAAGGTTGTTCATCGGCGTCGAGATGACGAATCCATAAACGTCACCCAGTTCGCTGCGACTGACGATTCGGAAGTTTGTCCCACCCCCCGCAGCACCGCCACCACCGCCACGACCACCTCGACCGCCACCACCTGCATCACCTTCCGTTGCTGCCGGTGCCGGAGGTCTTCGCAAACGAGTAGCGATATCGCGCTGAACGGCAATGTATTCATCGACCATCGGCGGAGCGACATGAACCACGGTCACCTGCATCCAGGCGGGAGGCGTGGCGCCGCCCTGCCGGGCGACAACGGCATGAGGAAAAAATAGAAGGCTACAGACGACACTACCGGATAAACCGAGAAGGAGAAAAAAACGAAGGCCGGTGTTGCTCATTGATATTCCGTTATTTGTTGCGGCGGTCACTGACCGCCGGCTTTATACGTTGTTCAAGGATAGACATGTATCTTGAGAATCACCATAAAACCGGCGGTCCTTCTTGAGGCTGCGCGCTTTTGCGCTATGCGCCGCTCCACGGATCAACACGTCACGCATCGATGATTGTTTTTCGATCCAAGCTTCTCCAGTAACGCAACCGTTTCGGGAAATGGAGACACGCGCTGAACCGGCCCGTTCGCCATGTCCGCAACGGATTGTCCGGTACGAGCAACGGCTTTCACGTCCGCACCTTTCGAAATGAGATACATAATCATCTCATTGTCGCCGCGTGACGCTGCGTGATGCAGCGGAGTGTAGCCGTTATAGTCTCGGGCATTGACGTCGGCTCCGAGCTCTTCGACGAGATACTTCACGGTCGCGAGCCACGCATCGGGCGCGTGACGGTGAGCATTACCTGCGAAGCCCTGGCCATATCCCACACCGGATGCCGCATGAATTGCGAAAACACCCGGGCCTCCGAGCGGAATTGGGGCTAAGCCGGATGGATCCGGATCCAGCGTAGAAGCATCCGTGGCGGGCCAGAGTCCCGGCGCAACGGGTTGGACAGGACGGGCCTCTTCTTCAGCCAGCTTTTCCAGAGGTGTTCCGCTGCGATTGGCGCCTGATGCGGGAGCCTTTGTGGGAATGGTGGGATCCGCGCCGCGCGAAACGAGCAGCTTCATCGCAGCAATGTCCAGACCGTAAGCTGCGCGCCAGAATGGCGTTGAGCCTTCGGTATCTTCGAGACCGCAGTTCTGGTTTCCACAGCCGGTGTAGACCATATACCAGGGATGCTTGGTCAGACGGATGTTGGGATCGGCGCCCGCGTCGAGCAGCGCTTTCATGACGTCGAGATAAGTGCTCTTCTGCTGGGCCTGCTCTTCCGGTTGAGGATAGCGCGTGCGCGGCTGCCATTCCGCATTGATGACGGCCCACAACGGTGTCACACCATTGATCGCCGCCGCCAGATTCGGATTGGCGCCGTGTTTGATCAAAGCCATGGCCGTGTCGTATTCACCATTGATGATGGCGATCAGCAGCGGGCTGGTCTTGTCGCCGACGCTGATCTGGTCGATCCTGGCGCCGCCATCGAGAAGAGCGATAACGGAATCGACGTAACCCTGTCGTGCCGCATGAAGCAACGCCGTCATACCGCCTCGGTTGGCGATAGGCGGAAGAACACCGTCATCGCCGCTCGCGGCATTACCGCCGCCACGACCGCCGCGGGCCGGGGCAGCATTCGGATCGGGCTTGGGGAGAACTCGGGAGGCGTATAACTCACGTCCGGCTTGAACCGCCGCCTGAATCTGACTCGGACTCAGTTCCTTACCTTTCTCGGCCTGAAACCCCTGAAGCGCTTTCGTCTGCCGATCGTTTGCAGCTCGTGCGAGCTGCCCGTCAAGATCAAGGTCGACGACTTTTGACGTCAGCGATGGATCCGCACCGCGTTTAAGCAGCACCTTGATGGCTTCCACACGATTCAACGAGGCAGCGAAGATCAAAGGAGTCTGGCCCGATTCGCCCTCACGTGCATTGACGTCCGCTTTGTGGTCGATCAGAAGAGAGATCAGTTCCGGATTACCGGACGCAGCGGCCATATGCAGAGCGGTTGCGCCGCTGTTGGTGGTCTTCGCATTAACATCGGCGCCTTTGTCGAGAAGCGCTTTCGCCACCGCGGCGTTGCCCTGCCGGCTCGCGACGTGAAGCGGCGTGTATTGACCGATGCGCGTCACCGCATCCGGATGAGCGCCGGCATAAAGAAGCATCTCGGCCATTTCCGCATCACCGCGATCCGCAGCAAAGTGCAGCGCCGTCATGCCGTCGTTGGCCGCAGCGTTAACGTCGGCGCCCTTTTGGAGCAGCGTTCGAACGCCTTCCCGGTCGCCACGCATAGCCGCATCGGCCACAGGAGACGTGGCCGGAGCTGCAAGAATCAACGCACTGATGCAGATCAGTGCACCAATGAGCGTTATCGTCAGGACAGATCTCATATGCTCTCCTTACGCTTTCGTTGCTGCCGCCGCATTCAGCAGAGAGAATTCGCCGGTGGAATCGCCAAGAACTTCGAGGTCGTCAACGCCGAGCATGTGCAGCAGGCTGAGGTGCACATTCGCCATGGGCGTTCCGTCCGCGGCTTTGATGTGGTTGTTGCCTTTGATCTTTCCGTTCGCATGACCCAGCAGCATCAGCGGGCAGCGTCGATGCGTGTGGGTATTGGAGTCGGCCATCGGCGATCCCCAAACGATCAGCGTCTTGTCGAGCAGGCTCGCATCGCCTTCTTTCGAAGCCTTCAATTTATCGAGGAAGTAGGGAAGCTGGCCGACGCGATAGGTGCAAATCTGGTTGTACTCCAGAATGCCGGCTTCCTTGTTGCCGTGATGGGACGATGGATGGAATGCCTTGCTGACGCCACTTTCGGGGAAGACGCGATTGTCCGCGTCGCGTCCCGTCTTAAAGGAGATGACGCGAGTCATATCGGTTTCCAGCGCCAGAACCTGAAGATCGAACATCAGCTTCATGTGTTCCGAAAACGAATCCGGAACTCCCGCAGGCGCGTTGGGCAGGGCCCGCTGTTCACCGCTCTTGTTGTACGCCTCGACCATTTGAATGCGGCGTTCGATTTCGCGAACTGTTTCGAGGTAGCGCTCCATTCGCTGGCGATCGGCAGGACCCAACTGCGATTGAACGTCAGCCAGGTCGCTTTGAATCCAGTCGAGAATGCTTCGACGCGTTCCTTGACGATCGGCACGATCCTGGGCATTACTTCCTGCGCCGAACAACATGTCGAACGCAACTCGTGGATCACGGATCATCGGCATCGGATCGTTGGGGGATGCCCAGCTGATCGAATCCATGTACGAGCAGGAGTAGTTGTAGGTGCAGCCGCCGGACTGATCAAGATTCTCAATGCAGAACTGCATGGAGGGAAGCGGCGTCGCCTGGCCGAATTTCCTGGCATAGAACTGATCCATCGAGGTGCCGGCCCAGATATCCGATCCCTGAGTCTGCTTCGGATGACTCTGCGTCAGGAAGACGCAGCTCGATCGGAAGTGATCGCCGCCGATCTCCGGTGGGTTGAGGGCTTCCGCCATTCGACAATCGGTATTACTGATGATCGTCAAATGTTCCTGATACGGCTTCAACGACACCAGCGAGCTGCGCGGCACGATTTCGAAATCTTTTCCGGTTGTCGCCGGCGCAAAGAGAAACTGAGTGGCGCCCCAGGTGTTGCAGCCGGGCAGTCCATGCACTTCCTCGATGCAAACCAGTCGCGTCTTGTCGACCGCGGGAGCTGCTGCCTTTCCTGCCGGGATCATGGCCTCCAGATACGGCAGCGCCACGGCGGCGCCCATACCTCGAACGAAGGTCCGGCGCGGCATGTGCTTTCCAGTGATGAATGACATCGTCTCAGTCTCCTTAAATGTGGATCAGTTGAGATGCGCGCCGGCAGCGGCCTTGGTGGTGGCCGGAGCAGGTGGCTCCATACGTTTCATCTGGAATGCGTCGCTCTTTACAACTCCCAGGATGAACGACGACATTTTGTAATTGTTCTTTTCTGCTTCCCGCGTAATTGCTCGAATGGTGGGCTCGTCGAAATACTCGACGGGCCGGCCGATGGAATAGGCCATCAGGTTTTCCGTAAATGTTCGAACCAGCGGAACTGGGCGTTTCAACAGGGCAGCGGTCAACTCACTCGGATTCGAAATTGGTGTTCCATCGTAGAAGTCGCCGCGCGTATCGAGCGCCATGCCGTTTTCGCGCTGGCGCCATTTACCGGACATGTCGAAGTTGTCCAGGGACAGGCCGATCGGATCCATGAATCGATGGCATGACTGGCACGTCGCGGCGGCACGATGCTTCTCCATGCGTTCGCGAGTGGTCAGCATTCTGCCGGCGACCGCATCCTTCGTTTCATCCAATGGCGGAACGTCCGGCGGAGGCGGCGGTGGCGGCGTTCCCATCAGTACTTCCATTACCCACTTGCCACGAAGGACCGGCGAGGTGCGATTTGAAAGCGAGGTCAGAACCAGAACACTTCCCTGCCCGAGAATGCCGCGGCGCGTGGCATCCGGATAACTGACTTTACGGAACTCGTCGCCTGCCACATTGGGGATTCCATAATGACGCGCGAGCCGCTCGTTAACGAACGTGTAATCGGCGTTGAAGAGTTCGAGCAAACTGCGATCTTCACGCACCAGATTCGAAAAGAAAAGCTCGGTCTCCATCTTCATCGCCTTGCCGAGATTGGCGTCGAAGTTGGGAGAGTAGTTCGCGTCCGGAAGATTCTTGTCGAGATCCTGCAGGCGGAACCACTGATAGGCGAACCGAGTTCCGAGCGCTTCGGCCCGCGGATCGGCGAGCATGCGGCGCGCCTGCTTTTCCAGTTCGCCGGGCCTTGAAAGTTGCTTCTGCGCCGCCAGTGTTTGTAACTGTTCGTCGGGTGGCGTTCCCCACAGAAAGAACGAGAGGCGTGTTGCCAGGTCGAGATCGGAAATGCGGAACGTCTGACCGGGTTTTACGCCTTCCGGTTCCCGCTCGAGCCTGAGAACGAAGTGAGGACTGGCGAGAATGGCTTCGAGTGCCGTGCGAATACCGAGTTCGAAGCCGCCCTTCTTTGCGCCGTTATCGTAGAAGTGAAGCAAGGCTTCGACGTCGCCAGGAGTGAGTGTGCGCCGATAGGCTTCGGCTCCGAGTTTGGTCAGAATCTGCTGCGCGCAGGGCCGTTCGTCTTTAGGAGAGGTCGGCCGGCAGATAAAAATCTTTTGCCGGCTCGCTGTTTCCGAAAGGCCGGTGATGCGAGTGGGTCCGGTAATGATGAGATCCCGCATGTGCGGCAGAGTGGTGATTCCGGTGCCGCCTGCGCCGGCGCCCGCCCATGACCAGTCGTGCGGACGGATCAGGTCTTCGTAGGGTCCTTCCGTGCGTCGAATGAATGCGGCCGAGACTCGGTGCTGGCCGGCACGAACAAAGACGGATGGCGTTCTCTGCACTTCGCTGCCGCCGACAGTCCCGTTGCTGCCGGGATTGAACAACTGAAGCACGACTCGTTCGCCGTCGATCGATATATCGATGTCTTCCATTCGCGAATAGCTTGCGAAATTCACTCCAAAGCCACCCTGGAACGTCATGCCGAAGCTGTATTCGCCATCGGCAGGAAAGACGTGGTCGATCACAATGCCGCCCCGCGTTCCATAAGGAGCGCCTTCGATGCGATCCCATGGGTTCTGTGACACGTACTGGGAATTGCTGTAGGTCTCGTCGATGCTTGGCGCATTGCGATCGCCGACAGCCATGCGGCTGATCGCGCTCGCCGCATTGAGATAAGCGTCCAGCAGAGTGGGCGACAGGTTCTGCGCGTCGGCCATGTTATCGAAGTTGGCGAGCATCTGATCGAGCGGCAGCCAGCGGCCGGCGTCGACCTTAAGGTCGAGAAGATCCTGAATCGCGTGTTCGTAATCGGCGCGGTTTAATCGTTGGAACGTGCGGCCGCCGGGGTTCGGGTTGCGGGCGGCGGCAGTGTCGACAGTCTTTTCGAGCGTCTCCACCAGATTCAACAGTACCGCAGCATCCGGCCGGCGGGCACCGGGAGGCGGCATCATTCCCGCGCGTAGCTTGCGGATCATCTTTTCAGCAACTTCAGCGTTGTCGCTGGCCGCGTTCACGTCGAAATGAGCGAGGGTCAGATTGCCGCTCTTTCCGGCATCGCTGTGACAGCCAGCGCAATAGGTTTTGACCACACCCGTTGGATCGGACGGCGCAGCGGCTGCTGTTTGCGGTGAAGGAGTTGGCGTACTTTGGGGTGCCCCCAACGCCACGAGCGTAATCAGGATGCTCACTACGGCGAACGTACCAAGGGCTGCCTTCATCGAAGATGGCCTCACAAAGCTTGAATTTTGGGGAAGTTTACTTCGGCTACGCTACTTCATCAATAAGATTCGATTTGATTTAGGCTTGGAATCTGAAAGCGCCTCAGCCGCCGGCTGTGGCGGCGCTCATAGACGCCGCTATACTGAAACCGCCAGCAGCGCTGCATTTGCGCCTCTCCCACCTGCACCACCTCCGTGTTGGGCCGGGGGGTGGCGGATGGTGGAAAGAATTCGTCACGAAGTTTGGCTAACGCAGCAGTTCTTTTCCTTCCGATCGGTCTTCACATAGGAGGCGAAACCCACCATGGCGATCACTGTGCTCTTCGACATGGGAACCTCCTGAGATGGCGGGGATTCTACTCCAAAAGGTTATATAATCCGCGGCCGCCGAATGAATCCGGCCTGGAGGGGCCTTAAGGAGACGCATGAAATCGCGATTATTGATTGCCGCCGTCGTAGCCATCTTGTTGGGCACGACGATCCTCGCTCAGAAAAAGGGTCAACATTTCAATCCCATGATCGATCTGCTCGAACAACACAAGGTCGTCGCGGGTGGAGTTGCCGCGACTTATCCGAGACCACAGGCTGCCGGTGGTGGTGGCCGCGGTGCCGGCGCACCGAATGCAGAAGCCGCCAACACCACACCTGCTCCTGACGCCTGCGGTTTGACTCCGGCTCCGCGTGGCGCAGGTGGTGGTGGCGGTGGACGCGGCGCGGGGGCTCCAGGCACAGCGCCCGGCGATGCGAACACTGCTGGACGTGGCGGCGCGGGCCGCGGCGCTGGTGGTGGCGGATTCACACCTCCTGCACCTGCCGCTCAAACAATGGATGAAGCCGCGAAGCTCACCGTTGCATATAAAGCGGCGGACTTCCTCAATCAGAGCATGGAAGGCGGCGTCGATAACGCCATCGGCCCGTTCTCCGAATTCATGAAAGCGCTGCAACGCGCAGGCGTCCTCGAAAAGACGCCTTATCCTCACTTGACGCATCCTTATTATGTAAAGACTCCCAAGATTTCCCGCGATCCGGCAAAAGCGATCCAGAACATCAGTAAACAACTCAATACCGGCATGGCCGGAATAATCTTTGTCGGCGTGGACTGTGCCAAAGAAGTTGAACTCGGACTCGCCGCCATGCGTCCCAAATCCAAAGGCGGCACGCGGCCGAGCGATTACGGCGATGCGCCCTCGTTTTGGGGAATGAGTGCAAAGGATTATGAAAAGAAGGCGGACGTGTGGGGCCTGAATAACGATGGCGAACTGGTGAACTGGACGATCATCGAAAGCCGCGACGGGTTGAAAAACGCTCGAGAGATCGCGAAAGTCAAAGGCATCGGCGTTCTGATTCCGGGCTCCGGAACCTTACGCGGGGTTTTACGTGACGATCCGGATCCGGATGCGTGGGAGAAAGCTCAGCAGACGGTGTTGGCCGCCTGCAAAGAATTCAAAGTAAATTGCGGATATCCGGCCAGCACTCCGGCAGAAATCGAAATGAGGCAGAAACAGGGCTTCAATGTTTTCGTTTTGCAGAGCTGGAGCCAGCAGTCTTTTGACACGATCGCCAAAGGCCGGGAACTCGGCGGCCGCCCCGCCACCAATCAGTAATTAATTCAGGACGGAGGTGAATTTTCAGGGCCAAACGCTGTCGTATCAGTGGCCTAAATTCACCTCCGTCCTGAATTTCAGGATTTCAGGACGGAACACATCGAAAAGTCAGATGGAAATTGAGGGGGGTAATCGCGAACAGCTAAGTCCGAATCCAGCGCATGGATACCAGATCGTAAAGGATGGTGTAACGATCCGAGAGGCTCTTAACCTGCTCAAACGATCGCTCGAGAGCGCCCAGCACACCGTCAGCGGGAATGTGACGCATCGCCACGACTCGGGCCATCAGGTTTCCGGGCGCGTTTAGTACGGCCTGAGCTTTTCCGGCAGGCTTCAGGCAGTCGTCCTCATAGGCAAGAAAGCGGAATACGTTGCGGCATTGAAGGAATAAACCGTATATCGACTTCAGCTGGACCGGCTCGTTACTCAGTGCGAAAGTATCGCGTGCCTGGATTGCCAACAATCCCAGCATACGCAAATGCTGTTCGGGCTCCCGCGCCGATTCCAGAACTCGGAGGGTCGGAGCCAGTGCCAACAATAAATCGTCGATCGCGTCGGGTTTCGCGGGAAACCGGCATTTCCATCCCATGAGCCGGGACACGCGCTTCAGAAAACGACGAAGTGCAGTGCGATCCTCGGAGCATTCCAGCAGAACATCCAGAAACGTTTCGCCTCGAAATCCCGCCGCGCACCGATTACGGAAATTCTCTTCGCGTTTCAGATAAGCGTCTTCCGAGTGTTTGGGCGGACGCTTGATTTCGGTGACCCATGAAGGCATCACGTCGTCAGCGCAGATACCCAGGTCTTGAATCGTCGAAGCGATCAGCGCGTGAGTCCCCTGGACGTTACCGGGACGGGCCGGAAGCGTTAACCGAAGCGGGCAAATATGGTGGAGAGCCACGATTAGCCGGTCGCCAACACGAAAAAGATTATTGAATGGGAACAACGTACAACCGACCGGCTTGTGCGGCTTCCCAAAAGCTTCTTCAACTCCGCAATATGTCCCCCGCAAAAGTGAGCAACCCGTCACCGGCGTATTCAGGAACAGTTGGTCGCCTTGCCTCCACAGTGCGAAGGCAGCCACTGTCGGATATTGTTTGCTCATCAATGGCAGGTCGCGCTTGACGCTGAGCTGCATCCCGAAACCGCGGCAACAAAGCGCAGTGCACTCGGAGCATTGGTAGTCTATTACTCCGTCGGCAAATGAAAAGTAGATGTTATTGATGTCCAGCTTCATGCGCGGCAAAGAGACGAAGTATACCTCGCATCCACCGCCCAAAATGCTGATTAAGATGTGAAATTTTCCTATTCTCTTTCGGCTTTTTCTGATCGTGCAAACTGCCTGTCTTGCCACTTTACTTAACGTATACCGCGAGTCCGTCTGCCTACAAATCTGCTTAAGATCCACTCCTGCAACAGCTGCACTGTTGGCGCAAGAAATGCAAAAGTCGGCAAACGAAATGGAGGAGTGTTTAATGAGAAATCAAAGACGGCAACAGGGAGGGTTTTCGCTGCTTGAACTCCTGATCGTGGTTGCGATCATTCTGATCATCGCAACCATCGCCATTCCCAGCTTGTTACGTTCGCGCCAGGCTGCCAATGAGTCGGCTGCTGTCGCACAGGTACGCACCATTACGACGGCGGAAGTCACTTACCTGTCGTCTTCGGGCGGCAGTTATGGAACCGTCACGCAGTTGGTGAGCGCCGGTTTGCTGGATTCAGGTTTCAGCGGAACAAAGAGCGGATATACCTATTCCATCACAACCAATGGAACGGACTATACGATCAATGCGAGCCCCGTATCCACAAACAACGGCCGCTTCGGTTATTACAGCATCCCGGACGGCGTCGTTCGCTATTCCACTCAGTCCACTTATGCTCCTACAGGCCAGGCCGGAAATCCTGTTCAATAGTTAGTCCTTAGATCTCTCCAGTCAAATTTGGTGGAGGCGCTTGTCCTCCACTTTTTTTTCGCTTCAAGTCCAGGAGGGAGGCACAGGATCTACTTGTTGTGCCAATTGAGGATACGGTGATGGGTAGGTTGTCGTGAGCTTTCCAGTGGCCGTACCGTTTCCTGTCAAGCGTGTAGTCATCAAGCTCGACCTCCGCGGCGGATCTTGAGACGGATAAAACTATTCTTCCTAATGTGTCATCGCATAGATGACGTAATTTGTCCCGAACTTGTACCCGAGCGCGGTCATGGGCACCGGATAATAAGGATCGTCGGCGTGTTCCCACGAATCGCCCATATCGATGTTGAAATTAATCGCGACCATCAGCCGCCGCCGATCATCGTAGATTCCTCTCCAATGAGGCGGGCCCTGCATCTGCGCCACGATCTCTCCACCGGGCCCGACGCGAAGGTGGCGGTCGCCGGGAATGGGCGTACCTTCATCGAGGTCGTAGAAGATGTGCATGAGCGGATCGCTTTCCGGAATTTCGACGATCTGTCGATCCGGCAACACCCGTTTAATCGCCGCCGCAAATACCGCCCAATCCCGCTCCCCATGAAAATCGTCCACCAGGAGAAAACCACCACGTTGCAGATGCTCTCTGAGATTTGCCGCTTCCTCCGGAGTGGGAGTCCAGTTGCCTGCGCCCGGAGCCTGAAGGAACAGGAACGGATATTGAAAGATCCGGGGATCCGTTAGTTCCAACTGCGCTTCGACGTCGGAAACGGTAAGGTTCGTCACCCGGCGCAACGCCGCGAAAAAGTGCTCTTCGGCGAACGGATAGTCGATGGCCCACCACGGTTGGATCAGACCATGCGAGCCGCCGCCCCCAAAAGTCCGATACTTTACCCGCGCCATCTGAAATTCCGATCCCGGATGGGATTCCCGTTCAGGCACCGGATCGCTTAGCCGTCTTCCCCCGTTAAAGTACTGGCCTGCGAACACCTCTAACGTGTAAAGGAGGATCAAAGCCACAACCGTCCGAAAGCCAGAATTCATGGCGGCGATTGTGCGGTTGTTGAGACCCAAATCGCCAGTACGAAAATCAAATTCGGGACTGGCCGAATCTCAAGGGTTCCTCGGCCAGGTCGATCACCGCGTGACCGACCCGGAAAAGCGCAAACCCGGGCGAATCACGCGGAGATTTGATCGGCAAGTGTCTTCATTTTGACAATGACTGCGTGATCGGCGTCAAAAAGCGCTCGTTCGACCGAATCACGCGGTGATCGGGTAAACAAGTGTCCGGCTTTTCGAATGTCGAAAAAGCTGAACTCGACAGTTTTGGGGCATAGACGAACAGGGCTTGACTTTGCCGAATGCGGCGCCGCACTATAAGGCATAGGTGACCTATGCGTAGGGATACTGGATTACCACCCGGAACGTTGGACATGCTTATTTTGCGCGTCATCGCGAATGACGCGCTTCACGGTTATGCAATTGCGCAGCGCATTCATATGCTTTCCAGCCAGGAACTCAGCGTCGAAGAGGGCTCGTTGTATCCCGCATTGCAGAAGCTTTTGCTTAAAGGATGGGTGAAAGCGACGCCGGCGGTTTCCGAAACCGGACGTCAGGTGCGCGAGTATCGCATTACGGCCGCAGGCAGGAAACAGCTCGAATCCGAATTGCGCGAATATCGACGCATGACGCATGCCATTTCCACATTACTGGAAAACGCCTGAGGTCATCCCATGATCATTGCCGAATGGCTCCGTCGTATCTGGTACCTGGTCAACCGCCGTCGTTTCGAACAATCGCTTCAGCAGGAAATGGAAGCCCATCGCGAAATGCTGGGCGACCCGGTTCGCTTCGGCAACACGCTTCGCCTGCGTGAAGAGTCGCGTGATGTCTGGCAATGGAACTGGCTCGACAATTTGCAGCGCGACCTGCGTTACGGTCTTCGCGGCCTGCGCCGGGAGCCAACGTTTGCTCTGACGGCAATATTGACCCTCGCTCTGGGAATTGCGACCACGACCACTGTTTTCAGTGTGGCTGATTCGCAACTGTGGAAGCCGCTGCCCTTTCCTCATCCCGAACAGCTCTTTGCGGTTCGTACACACGCATCTGCGAAAGGAGCTTTAGGCGACACCCTGTCCGGAGCCGATTTAATGGAATGGCGCGCTGCCGTCCCTGCATTTTCCGATCTGGTGGGCAATGGAACGACGTCGCGACGCATTTTGCGTCTGGATACTGCCGAGTCCGTGCTCGTCGACGAGGTTACGGAAAACTATTTCACGACATTAGGCCGGCAACCGATTATTGGCCGGCTTCCGGTATCCAGCGCAGGCGGACCGCGTCAGGCTTTCCCGACGGACCGGGCATGGCAAAGATTGTTTGCCGGAAATCCGACAGCAGTGGGCAGGACCATATTGGTGGATGCGGAAAATCTTGTGATCACCGGAGTGATTCCATCCAACGACTCTCTCGGCGTTGATACCGACGATTTGCTGGTCGCATTCGATGAGAGTGCTCCATCTTTTTGGGACCGCTCGAAACCGATAATGTATGGGGTCATTGGCCGCCTCAAAAATGACATTGATCCTGCCGTCGCTGTCGCGCAATTAAAGGCAATCGAGTCACGTTTATCTCAATCCGTTGCTCCGAATCGCGCCGCGCACACCGTCGAGCTTGAAGATTTGCGAGTGTATTTCACGGGATGGAATTACCGGCCTTTCTATTTCTTTCTGGGTGCGTCTCTGATTGTTCTGCTTCTCAGTGCTGTTAATGTCGCAACACTGCTCCTTGCCCGGGCGTTTCGTCGAACGCGGGAGTTTGCGTTGCGGGGCGCACTTGGTGGCGCACAGCGGACCTTCGCTCGCCAATTGCTGGTTGAAGGTGGATTGCTGGCAACCCTGGGTGGAGGCCTTGGCTTGTTACTGACCTTCTGGGCGATCCAATTCCTGTCGCCTCAGCTTCCCGAGTCATTCCGTCTGCGCGGCGCAAATATTCCGATCGATCTTAGAGTCGCCGCATTCGTGCTCGGCGTCTCCGGACTCTTGACGATCTTTCTGCTGCTGGCGCCACTCATTCCGCTGCGACGTTTCGACCTGTCGAGTTCCTTGAGTTCTGGAGGCCGAAGCGGAAGGTCTTCAGCCGAAGGACGCATGCGCAGCGTTTTGCTGACCGCCCAAATTGCGCTGACGCTCATTCTGCTGACGGGCGCAGGGCTTTTCCTCAGAAGCTTCGTTGCGATCACTCAAATGCCGCTGGGGTTCGAGCCGGCCAATCTTGTTTCGGTGCGTGCCAATCTCAGCGGTCCGCAGTACGCGGAGGTGAACAATCAGTTGCGATTTGCCGAGCGATTGGTGGAAAGCAGTCGTGCGGTGCCCGGAGTCAAGCTGGCCGCTTACGGCACGAGTTCGCCGCTGGGCAGCGGGCCTCTCGTTTTATTTAATGTTCCCGGCGCAGCACCTGAAGCCGACGCGCAGCCGTTGCGAGGCATCATGAAATCCGTCAGCCCGGCTTATTTTCAGACGCTGGGCATTAATGTACTCAGGGGCCGCGAATTTTCGAGCAACGATGCAGCAGGTGCGCCGCGGGTTGCCATCATTAACGAATCTCTGGCAAAGCAGAAATTTGCGGGACGCAATCCTGTCGGTGAAACGATCGACCTTTTGCCAGGCCGCGCACCATGGACGAATAAACCGGGGCCTTTGCAGATTGTCGGTGTGGCCTCGAGTGTGAAAGAAGTCGGAATGATCGAGGCCGATTTTGCGGTGATCTACGTGCCATTCGCACAAATGCCGGCGCCCTGGGTCGAAATGGTGGCGCGCTCTGCGGTACCGGTCGCGACCATTACGGGTCAACTTCGCCAGGTTGCCGCGCACGTCGATCCGTCAATCCCGGTCGGCACGGTCCGCACGTTTGACGAACGCGTGACAGACGCCTTGAGTGGCGATCGCTTTAACCTTCTGCTCATTTTCGGATTCGCCATAGTAGCGCTCCTTGCTGCTGCAGTCGGCATCTACGGAACCATGACCTACCATGTACAAGCGCGAACTCGCGAACTTGGCGTGCGCCTGGCGTTAGGCGCGCGGCCGGCGCGTCTGGTTGGCGCTACGCTGTGGCAGGCGGCTCGTTTGGGGATGATCGGTGGCACCATCGGATTGCTTGGTGCCGTCGGAGTGGCGATCGCCCTCGGCGATGCGCTTTATCTCGTTCCAACTGTGCATAACGGCCTGATATACGGCGTCACAACCACAGACCCAGTCACGCTGGCAGCAGCTTTCCTGTCGATCGTTTGCGTGGCGATTCTCTCGGCTCTGGTCCCGGCTCGGCGGGTGGCGCGTGTGGATCCCGTGCTGGCGCTCCGGAACGAGTAGACGGATGCGCAACACATAATCCTCGAGACCGTTCGCTGCGAAGGCGATAATGACAGCATGGAACTGATTCTCGACGTCGACACTGGTGTAGACGATGCGCTCGCGATTCTTTTCGCCGTGAGGCACCCCGATATTCATCTGCGTGCGATTTCATGTGTCGCGGGAAACACCAATGTCGAACAGGTGGTCACGAACACATTGCGGGTGCTCGATGCTGCAGGCGCGTCGGATGTTCCGGTAGCCAGCGGCGCGGCTACTCCTCTTCTGGCGGCATGGCGCGATGCTCATCACGTTCATGGGACGGACGGGATGGCGGACATCGGACTACCTCGGTCGACGCGGCGAACCTCGGACGTGCACGCAGTCGAATTGCTGCGCTCGCAGATTCTGTCATCTCCAACGGCTGTCACTCTGGTCACGCTGGCTCCGCTCACGAACATCGCTTTACTTCTGCGCTTGTATCCGCAGGTCGTCCGGAACATCGGCAAAGTTGTCACGATGGGAGGGTCCGCATCCGTCGGCAACGTTACGGCGACGGCAGAGTTCAACATCTGGCATGACCCGGAAGCCGCGGCGATTGTATTCCGATCCCGACTTCCATTGACGATGTACGGTCTTGATGTGTTTTACGCTCCCGCCGTGTCACGCGCGACGGCCGCAGAACTCGCATCGAGCAGCGATTCAGGTGTGCGGCTTGCCGGGCGGTTGCTGCTGCATGCCGCAGACAGGTACGGACACGATCACCGGCTGGGAGAACCAGGTGGCGCCGTTCTGGGCGATGCCGGCGCCGTGTGTGCTGCCGTCGATCCTGCCGGTTTGATCACGAAGCGTTTGTCTGTGTCGGTCGAGCTTGCCGGCGCCGATACGCGCGGTCAGACCGTGGTGGACCAGCGCAGCGCACTTGCAGACACCGAGCACACATCGAATAGAGATGCCTGTCCCGTGGACGTCGCGCTGGGAATCGATGCGCGGCGCTATCGCGAGTTATATCTTTCAACGTTGCTCCGCACTTCTCGTCATTAGATATGGGAACCGTCTGCGTTATCGGCTCGCTCAACATCGATCTTGTGACAAGAGTGGAATCGCATCCGCGCCCGGGAGAGACGGTTCGCGGTGCGGGACTGCAGCGCCTTCCCGGAGGGAAAGGCGCGAATCAGGCTCTCGCTGCCGCACGGGCTGGTGCGCGCACGTTATTGTGCGGACGAATTGGATCGGACGATGGCGGGCTGGACTATCGCAAAGGTTTGAGCGAACGCGGCGTGGATTGCACAGGTGTGAGCGTCGTGCCGGATACGCCGTCCGGGCATGCGCTGATTGCAGTCGACGCAAAGGGGGAGAACACCATCATCGTGATTCCCGGCGCCAATGCCGCTCTTACCGATGTCGATCGACACACCGGGGCGATCCTCGCGGCCGACGTCTTGCTGCTGCAACTGGAAATTCCGCTGCCCTCGGTTGTGAGGGCCGTGCTAACGGCACGAGATAACGGTGTACGCGTCATCCTGAACCCATCGCCCTGGGCGGAGATTCCTTCGGAATTACTTGCCGTTGCCGATCCCGTCATCGTTAACGAACACGAAGCAGCACAACTGCCGCGATCGGCCGCTTCGATCTGCGTCACGCTCGGTGCACGAGGTGCGCGCTGGGGTGACGTGAACATGCCGGCGCCGATGGCAAACGTCATCGACACGACAGGCGCCGGCGACGCTTTTGCAGGCACACTCGCGGCAGCCCTGGCGAACGGGCTGAATCGCGATGACGCGCTGCGCGCCGCCGTCGCTGCTGGAGCCGAAGCCTGTTGCTGGCGCGGAGCTCAGGGGTGGCAACTCTAACTCTGGTTCAACAGGCTCATTGCCGCATCCTGTTTCATTCAATCCTGTGCCGAAGCGATCCGATCCGAGATTCTCTGCGCCATCGTTCTTGATACAACGCGATACGGGACAACGTCGCGTGCCTTGATTCTCTGACATGCAGCGGTGTCGCAGAAGACCAGATTCATGCCGGAAAAATCCCTGGCTTCCTTGCCGTTGAGAAGATATTCCTCCATGACATGGCGGCTGCCAATTCGCGGGCCCAGCACAATCGCGAAAAGCATTTCATGGCATCCACCGAAGACACGTGCACAGCCCGCGCGATGGGAGGTGCTTACTCTGCTGTCGACAAATCCGAAATATGCCGCTGTCTATTCACACATGCAGCGTTGCGCGACGAACAAGCGGAGGATGGCAGAGGGTCTCAAGGAGCATCGATCGCTGATCGACAGTTTCGGCCATAAGACCGGCAGTATCGGCGGAATCGCAAACGATGCCGGCATCATTCATTTAAGAACGGATATGTCGCGGTCCTCGTTGTGCTGACCTGTCTTTCCACGGTTCCGATGCCCCTCGGCAATGCGCAAAATTGCGCGGGTCACCTCACAAACGCTGAGCGCATACGAAATTCGGGCACAGTGCGCCATTTCGAGGTGAAAGCCAGGAAGCTGAGATAAAAACTCATCCCAAACGGCACCGGATTACAGTTTTTCGCTTTCGGACCCCATTTCAGAGCGCACGACCTCAGGTTTCACTGAACGACCGGTGTTTTTGCTGCACCCACTCCAGTTCAGGCTGCATCGTCCCTGGTCACGGAGGTTCGGACTGCAGTTGCAATGCACACCACCTCAGACGAGGTGGCTTCCACCTCAGACGAGGTGGCTTCCACCTCAGACGAAGCGGTTTGCACCTCAGACGAAGCGGTTTGCACCTCAGACGAAGCAGTTTGCACCTCAGACGAAGCAGTTTGCACCTCAGACGAACAGTGAACGCATCAGCAGAACTGGGTTTCACCAGCCCGCCGTGACGGTATATTGACCGCCGTCAAATTCACCGCATCGTAAATAGTGATGATGTGCCGGTGATTCAGCTTGACTTTTGCTGAGTGCGGAAGAGGGCTCGCTGTATCCGGCTTTGCAGAAGCTCTTACTTAAAGGATGGGTCAAGGCGGCACCGGCTGTTTCTGAAGCCGGCCGTCAGGTGCGCGAGTATCGCATTACCGCTGCAGGCAGGAAAGCTCGAATCGGGGGCTGTGGATCCGGTGCTGGCTCCCAGGAACGAGTAGACCCCGACAAAAAAAGGGGACAGTGAGCAAATTGCTCGCTGTCCCCTTTTTTCCCTCTTTTACTGCTGGCCGGGTGCCGTCGTTGAACGGATTTCCGAGGCCGGGAGGCTGTAGCAGATGTACTCACCGGTGTACGGGCCGCCGCTGACCGCGACGATGATGTACTGGCGCCCGTCGATCATGTATGTCATTGGCGAACCGCTTTGTTGTGCCGGCATCAACACGTGGCCGACTTCCTTACCCGTCTGCTTGTCATACGCGCGTAACATCGCTCCCCGCGGATGTTCCGGCGTCGTAGTGACTGCGGAGTCGCCAAGGATCACGAGGGTCTTCGTGACCATCAAACCGACGCTGTAATTCTGGCCGGTCTTTTCGGTGTACTTCACACCAAGGCGTTCCAGTGTGGCGCGGATGTTATCCGGAGTGTCGCCATGGGGAACCTGGAACTTGGTGTCGCCCGTATTGAGATCGATCGCCGTCAACACACCATAAGGCGGTTTCACGAGCGGCAATCCTTCCAGACCCTGATTCATTCCACCGCGGCCGCCACCGCCGCCGCCACCCGCTGCAGGAGCCGCTCCGCGACCGCCCGGGGAAAG
>JADMIO011000818.1_pt1 | contig 18423 bp, 16 predicted proteins | sample 8958161 | NCBI WGS metagenome assembly JADMIO01 (sample SAMN16585339, study PRJNA669376) | soil metagenome | isolation source: Crop rotation soil | place: USA: Cullars Rotation, Alabama | collected 2011 | reverse complement strand
CGTGACGGCCCACGCGCCGTTCAGCGAAGCCGCTCGAGCTCGCCGGCGGCGCACCGCAAGGTCGGCCGGTCCGGATCGGAGAGGTCGAGCTGGCTCCAGCGCACCCGGTAGCTCGGACCTGCCGCGCGCAGCACGCCGAGGACGGCACGGCCGAGATGCCACGCCGCGAGGCGTTCGAGGAGCGCATAGGCACCCACGTGGTACTCCTCGACGCGGCAATCGCCGTCGGCGAACGACGCGATCACCTCCTCGACGCGGCCGACGGGCTTCCCGTCCGCGGCGTACACGCGGCGGCCGAGCAGCAGCTCGACGTGCACCTCGGCGGTCGCCATCTCAGGCTCCCGGGATCCACTGCACGAGGCGGCGCAGGCGGCGCTCCCAGGCGAGCGCCGGCGTGCCGTCGGCGTCGACCGCGGCCAGCGCCTCGACGCCCTTCACGGTCACCCGCTCGAACGGCACGCGATACGGATCCTCGCGCATCGCGCCGAAGCGGCGCGACCACGCCGCGACCCAGCGCCCGATCCGCGGATGCAGGCGGCGCGCCCGCGCGACCGCACCGACCTCGATCCAGGCGACGCGCGGCCGCGCGCCGGCCGCCACGCTCAGCACGATGCCGTCGACGCGGCCCATCTTCCGGCCGCGACGATCGATCAGCTGCTTGTCGAGACAGCTCCGCACGAGATGCATCGTCAGCTTCCTCCGGCGATCTGCAGCGGGATCGTCACCGCGGCGATCAGCGAGCTCAGCACGATGATCGCGACGATCGCCGCGTTCGCGACCCGCCCGTTGCCATGGTTCTTCACGTAGTACGCGTCGTTGAGCAGGAAGAGGAACGGCACGATTCCGACCGGCAGCGTCGCCGCCGTGAGCGCCATCGAGTAGATCGTGACGTTCAAGGGATCGACGCCCGTCGCCGCCCCGATCGCGCCGACCAGCAGGATCGCGGTGTAGGCGACGCTGAACCGCGCATCCGCCGACGGCCGCAGGTTCTTGCTCCACGCCCAGCCGAAGCCCTGCGCCAGGAGGTACGCGAGCGCCAGCGTGATCTCGAGCGCCGCGCCGAGACACGCGATGCCGAGCGACGCCGCGACGAGGCGTGTGCCCCAGCGCCCGAACGCGTCGTCGAGCATCCAGCGGAGGTCGACGTAGTGCTCGACCGGCACGCCCCGCGGCAGGTACACCCTCGCCGCCACGATCAGCACCGCGACCGAGATCAGCGTCCCGAACCCCATGCCGAGCGACGCGGTGACGCGATTGACGCCGAGGTCCTCCTCGCTCCACTCGTCCTCGACCGCCCCCGACGAGTAGAAGAACATCAGATACGGCGACACCGAGGCGCCGACGATGCTCACCGCGACGAACCAGTAGCGTGCGGGGTCGTGCGGCGGCAGCGTCGGGAGCGCGCCGGCCGCGACCGCGGACCACGCCGGATGGAGCTTCCAGGCCGCCGCCACGAAGCAGAGCGTCACGAGGCCGAGCAGCGACGTCCCCTGCTCGATCACCGTGAAGTTGCCGAACCAGAGGAGGCACCAGGTGAGGAGCGCGACCGGCGTCACCCACCACTGGAACCCGATGCCGGTCACGAACTCGAGCGCGACGCAGACGCCGCCGAGCTCCGCCCACAGCACGAGCAGCGTCACGACGCCGAGCACGACGAGGAGCGTCAGGAAGTACGGGTAGCCGAACCGCTCGCGGATCGCGCCGGCGACGGTGTGACCGCTGACCGCCGCCAGCCGCCCCGCCTGCTCGACCAGCACCGCGACGCAGATCCCGCCCAGCAAGACGGCCCAGACGAGCTGGAACCCGAAGAGCGCGCCCGCCTGCGCCGCCGTCGCGATCGAGCCGATCTCGAGGAATCCGCCGACGCTGGTGACGACGCCGAGAGCGATCTCGAGGACCTTGCCCATGCGGTGGACAGGTTCGCGGCGGGCGGCGTCGTAGGCAACCGCGCGTCGCGGCCGCGGCACGGCAGGTGCGGCGTGGCCGCACGCGGATGGCGGGTACGCGCCGCGCGGCGCGTACCCGCATCTCCTGCGGCGTCACTGGCAGAAACAATTCCCGTCCGGACCTTGGCAAGTCTGGCCGTTCGGACACGTTCCGATCGCGCACTGCGGAGCCACCCCGCACGGCGTGACGCACTGGCAGCCCGAGCCGACGTCGAAGCACTCCGCTTTGCCGCCGCAGTACCCCTCGCAGTCCACCGATGCGTCGCACGCCGGCAGGCACTGGCAGCGGCCCGATCCGCTCTTCGAGCCGCAAGTGAAGCCGGCGGGACAATGCCCCTCGACACATGCCGGCCCCGCTTGTCCGCATGGCGGCTCATCGACGCATGCGCAGGCGCCGTCGTGCGCGGGATCGGGATCGACCATACACTGCTGACCCGGATTCTCGCACGGCCCGCCGCACTTGGCGTCTTCCGGATCGCCGCAGTGCGTGGCATCGTGCACCGCGGGCGCGCACAGCAACCGCGTTCCTTTCGTGACGTTGACTCCGAAGTGGCGAGCGAACTGGTCGATCGTCGGCACTTCGAGATCGCTCACCACCGGACACCGCACGCGGTAGCAGACGAATATGCGATCCGCGTGACCCTCGTTGAGCGTCAGCGACGACACCATGTTGGGCGCGGCCGGCGTGACGTTCTCCTTGGTCATGGGGACGAGCATCATCCGCGGCGGCCCGGTGATCGTACAACCGGTGCCGTCGAGCGCTTGGTGGATGGCGTCGGCATGCAGATCGGCGGTGAATGCGTTCATTCGCACCGCGCCGTTCACCTTCGCCTTGGCGGCCAGCAGATGATCGAGCGGGAGCGCGTGGACCGTCGAGGCGACCGCGGCGATCGCGAGGACGGCAACGACGAATCCGACGAGTGTGTGGCGCATGATACCCTCCTTGGTTCCGCAGAACCGGTCATGGTGGCAGCGACGCACGACGCGTCGCCTCACCAGGAGGGCGTTCGCAGCGACGGAACGGTGTTCGCGTCGACTGAACGTCTCAGAACGTCCAGTCGACCAGGTGCTCCGGCGTCGGCGCGTACGCGCAGTACGTGCCCGTGCGAATCATCGCCTCGAGATGCCGGCCGGCCGCGCCGTCGTATGCGACCACGCGGCGGAGCGCCGCCTTGATGCTGCGGGTCACGTTGATGCGGGCGCGCTCCACGGGCGATCCGACGCGGCGCTCGCGTCCGCCGAGCCCGATGCCGTGCGCGAGCTCCCGGGCGAGGAACTCCATCTCGGCATGCGCCGCGGCCGCCCCCGCCTCGTCCCCCGATGCCGCGGCGTCCTCGGCGACGGCGCGGAGCTCGACGAGGCGTCGTCGATAGGCCGCCGCCGCGGCGGCATCGAGCGCCTCGCCGGCGTCGCCGTGCTCCTCGTCGGCGCCGTTGCCGCCGCGCGCGTGCTGCGCGAGCTCGGTCGCCAGGAAGTGCCGGCCCGGATGCTGCAGCAGCACGACGAGGCATCGCAAGCCGGCGCTGTCCTTGAGCCGGATCGGCGGACCGTCGAGCGCGATCTCCCAGTACTCCCCTGCCCGCCGGAATCGGCCGGTGCTCCGGCCCTTGGACGCGGGCGCCGCGACCGGCGGCGTCGGCCGCGGCGCCACGGGCGCCGGCGTTCCGAGACGTGCGACCGCCCGGTCCCGCAGCACCGTCGCGCGTTCGATCAGCGGCACCATGCCGAGAGACGTCGCGGTCTCCAGGACGGCTTCCAGCGATGCGCGCGCGCGCTCGGCGTTCTGCACGTCGCCCTGGCGCAGCAGCATGACCGCCTCCAGATAGTCCACCATGGCACGCAGCGGCACGGATCCGATCCGCGCACAGGTCTCGCGCGCGGCCGCGAAGTGCGCGCTCGCGTCGCTCCACCGTCCGAGCGTGGTCGCGAGCCGTCCGAGGATCGCCGAAAAGGGGAAGAAGAACGTGAAATCGACGCCGACCAGACGGCCGGCGTAGGGTTCCACCATTCGATACAGCGTCGCGGCCTGACCGGCGTCCCGTAAGAGCGTGCACGCCTCGCTGAGCGCGGCGACCGCGGTCAGCCACGTGGCGTCCTTGGGCAAGGTGGCGAAGTCGTCGCGCGCCAGCCGATCGAGCTCGGCACGCACGTCGTCGGTGCGTCCGAGCTGCGCGTCGAACCACGCCATCACGCAACGCGCCACCGGATGCGATCGAAACCGTCCGACGAACGTCCGGAACATCGCCTCGACGCCGGCGAGCCCGCCGGTGTAGCGGCGATGGTCCATCAGGTGCAGCCCGTAGAAGACGTGACCCATCTCGTCCTGCGCCCGTTGCGCGACCGACAGCGCGTACTCGCCCAAGCGCTCCGCTTCGTCGAACCGGCCTTCCAAGCGCGCGATGGTGGCTTGCATCTGCGCCGCCCATTGTAGGAACCGCGGCTGGCGCAGCTGCTCGGCGGCGGCCGCGAACGAGGCGATGGTGCGCTTGCCGGTGTGATAGTCGCCGGCCTCCAGCAAGTCGCTCACCAGGGCGCCGGTGCCGAGCAACCCGATCTCGCGGTCGCCGATCGCGTCGGCCAGCCGGACGATCTCCCTCGCCATCGTGATGCGCTGCTCGAGGTTGTCCGGATGCCAGAGCGCGTAGTGCTGCTCCCAGAGCACCTCGGCCAAGAGGCCCGGATCCCCGAGCCGCCGGGCGATTCGAATCGCTTCGTCGCACAACGACTGACGACGCTCGGCGTCCTCGGGAACCAGCGCGCGCGCCAGACGACCGAGCACGCGAGCCCGGAGCCCGTCGTGATGATCGCCGAGCGCCGCGAGCGCACGCTCCAGCATCGCGACGAACGCCGCGTCGTTCGCGAACTGCGGCGTACGCATGCCGACGCCGAGCGCGGCCCGCGCCAGCAGCTCCGCGGCCGGCAGCCGGATCGCGAGCTCGGCGGCGCGGGCATAGGCCTCCTTCGCGAGCGCGAAGTCCGCGGCACGCGTGCGCGCGTCTCCGAGGCCGATCAGCAGGACGCAACGGGATCCGTCGTCTTCCGGCGCCACGAGCTCGAGCAGCTGCAACGCCCGCACGTACTGCTCGGCGGCCTCCTCGTACGCCAGGATCGCGAGTGCCTGGTGCGCGGCGCGCACGACGTACTCGAAGGCGCGATCGAGGATGCCGCCGCGCGCCGCCTCGAAGAAGTGATGCGCGATCTCGGCGAGGTGCGCTTCGATCGCGTGCTCGTGCAGCCGCTCCAGTGCCTCGCCGACCTGGCGGTGAAGCCGGGCGCGCTCGCTGCTCGCGACGTCTTGGTAGAGCGTGTCGCGAATCAGCGCGTGGGCGAAGCGAAACCGCCCCAGCTGACCGGCGACGGCGCCGATCACGTCGATGTCGACCGCCGGCGCCAGGTCGTCGAGCACCTCGGACGTCGGACGCCCCGCGAGCTGGACGAGCGCCGAGGCGCTGAACTCGCGGCCGAGGACTGCCGCCCATCGCAGCAGCCCGAGACACGCCGTCGAAAGCCCGGCGAGACGCCGACCGATGACGGCGCGCACGCCCCGTGGCAGGACCAGCGGCTGCGACGGATCACGGTAGGCGTCCAGCTGCCCTTGGTGCGCCAGCAACCGTACGATCTCGCCGACGAAGAACGGGTTGCCGTCCGTCTCGCGGAAGACGCGCGCGACGATCGCCGGCGGCGCGGCGCGGCCCGCGACCTGGGTGATCAGCTCGGCGACGTCCGCCTCGGGAAGCCCGCCGACGGCGAGCCGCGAGCACGACGGCAGGGCGTTCAACTCCGCGACGGCGGCAGCGAGGGGATGCTCGGCATCGATCTCGGCGTCGCGATAGATGCCGATGACGAGCAGCCGTGCGTCGGCGCACGCACGGGCGATGAACGCGAGCAGCTGCAGCGAAGGATGGTCCGCGCACTGTAGGTCGTCGAGCACGACGACGAGGGTGCGCGGCTCCGCAACCGCCCGCAGCAGGGTCGCGACGCCCTCGAACACGCGAAAGCGGCTCTGCGTCGCCTTCAGTCGCGGGCGACCCGCGGGCAGCGCGACGGCGTCCGGGTCCGGGGCGACCAAGCGGGCGGCATCGGCGGCCGCCGTTTCGAGCGGCGCGTCGCCGCGCTCCGCCGCGAGCACGGCCACGCAGCGCTCGAGCACGTCGATCCACGGACGATAGGCCCGCATGCCCGCGCCGTCCCGGCAACGCCCGACGAGCACGCGCGCGCCCTGCGCTTGCGCACGCGCGACGGCCTCGGAGACGAGTCGCGTCTTCCCGATCCCCGACTCGCCGTTGACGAGCAGGATCGTCCCCTCGCCCGCGTGGGCGCTCTCCAATGCCGACGCCACGACCGCCATCTCGCTGCGGCGCCCCACGAAGCCGAGCCGGCCGGCACGCCGATCGCCGACGACGTCCCGTCCGGCATTCGCCGGGTCGGCCGCATCCGATTCCCGCGTTCGCCCGTGCATCGAGGCCTCCTGCTCGTTCGCAGCGCTGGCGGTGCTCGCGGTGGCTGGCAGGGTGTGCGCCCGTCCGAAACCCGCGACGCGATCGTCTCCCGGGCTCGGGCGACCAGTCAACGAAATACCGACGCACGTCGACCACCGTGTATCAGTGCGAGGCAGGAACATGGCCGCCCCGGCGGAACCGATCAGCGTGGTGCGCGCACGTACTCTTCGACGCGCGCTTCGCTCGCCTCGAAGACGCGGCCGCGCCGGAAATCCGCGACCGCAGCGCGCGCCTCGTCCGTCGGCGGCAGGCCCTCGAAGCCGACCAGCCACACGCGCGTCGGCGCGGAACCGCGGATGGTGGCGGCGTAATCGCCGCCCACGTAGCGATGCTGCGCACCGTCGACGTAGTAGAAGATCGGCGTCGTCCGGTAATCCTCGCGCACGAGGATGACGTCGTCCGGGCCGAGCGCGGGCAGCCACTGCGCCGCCAGCCCGCGGTAGTCGCGGGGCGTGGTCAGGCAGGCGTGGTGATAGCCGAGGCTCGCGACGTGGGCGGGGACGAGGACCACGAGCAATGCTGCGACGACCACCGCGGCGACGGCGCCCGAGCGTCGGCGCACGAGCGCTTCCATGCCGTCGGCGAGCACCAAGAGGACGTAGGGCGTGAAGATCATCACGTGATGCGTCGACTGGAACGGCAGGACCAGCAAGGAGAGCGTCAGCACGGTCACCATCGGCACGAAGGCGAGCGTCACGACCGGGGTCGCGAACGGCGCCGAGCGACCGACGGCGCCGGCCACGCGGCAGAGCGGCCCGAGCGCGAAGGCCACGAGCACCAGCACGGCCGGAACCGCGATCATGGGCACCACGCGCCGAGATTCCGGGGCGACCCATGCCGGCAGGATCTCCGCCGCGCCGAGATACCAGGCGAGCCAGCAGACCGCGGTCGCGGCCGCCCCGAGCCCGATGACGAGCCACGTGGGCGGTGCGGCGAGGCGGCGCATGGGCGCCACGTCGAGCCGGGTGCGCCGCGCGTCGAGCAGCGCCGCGGCCCACAGCACGAGCGCCGTCGCGGGCAGCAGGACGCGGCGCACCACGTCGGGCAGCGCGTAGGGCCGGGTCGCGAGCCAGGCGTCGTCGTGAAGGAACCCGAACGAGAAAAAGTCGACGACGTGATTCCCCTCGAACGTCTGCAGATAGGACGGCCGGTACGACTGGTAGATCGCGAGGCAGACGGTCGGACTCACCGCGATCAGCAACGCCAGCTGCCAGCGTGCCAGCGCCGGCAGCAGCTCCGGACGCTCGCGACTACGCGCGACGACCCACAGCAGGTGGGTGCCGAACAAGATCCAGAAGTAATAGTTGGTGAGCATGCCGGCGAGCAGGGTCGCGAGATAGGCCGCGAGCAGGAGTCCCGGCCGCCCGCGCCCCGTCGCGACCAACCGCAGGAGGAGGTAGGTCGCGATCACGCCGAGGAGCGTCGCGCCGATGTACGGGCGGGAGATCTGCGACCACATCACCAGCGTACCGTTGAACGCCACCATCGCCGCCGCCGCGAGCCCCGCCGCGCGCCGCCCCTGCAGCGCGCCGACCAGGTAGACGGCGGCGATCATCAGCGTCCCGATCAGTACCGACGGGAAGCGGATGCTGAAGAGGCTCGCTCCGAAGACGCGCGTCCACGGATACATCGCGAGATACCACGCCGGGGGGTGCGGCTCGGCGAGCGACCCGAGCAGCGTCTGCCGGAGCGTCGTCCGCGGATGCGGCACCGAGAGCGCCCACGGCTCGTACGAGAGCCCGGGCGTGAAGATCTCCATGTGGCTCATCTGCCGCGCCCGCAAGTCGTCGACGCGGACGGCGAAGCCGGCGGCCACGAGCACGAAGAGCGCCGCGATGCTCCAGCCGCGCCCGCTTCCCAGCATGCTCCTAGATGATCGGGCTGTAGTAGTAGTCGGCGGCGCGGAGCCGCGCGCGCTGCAAGTGGAAGCGCACGCGGCGGAAGAAGAGCACGACCGCGCCGAGCGTGCCGAGCAGAAGCGCGACCGCAAATCCCCGGGCGAGCGTCTCCGGCACCACGACCATCCACACCGCCGTCCCGACGACGTTCACGAGCGCGATCGGCACCATGTACTTCCAGCAGAGCGTCATCAGCTGATCGACGCGCACGCGCGGCAACGTCGCGCGCACCCACATCGCGACGAACACGAAGAAGTACGCCTTCAGGAAGAACGTGCCGAGCTGGAGCACCGCACGCAGCACCGGCTGGTCGGTGACGGGCGGCACCTGCCAGCCGCCGAGGAAGAGCGTCGTCGCGATCGCGCCGATGACGTACAGGTTGCCCCATTCGGCGAGGAAGAAGAGCAGATACCGCATGCCGCTGTACTCGGTGCAGAACCCGGCGACGAGCTCGGATTCGGCCTCCGGCAGGTCGAACGGCGTGCGATTGCCCTCGGCGAGCGCCGCCACGAAGAAGATGAAGAACGCGACGAAGGTGAACGGATCGTGGAAGAGGAACCAGCGCCACGGCATCCAGTCCTGGGCGCGGATGATCTGCTGCATGCTGAGGGTGCCGGTGAGCAGCACGATCGGGAAGATCGAGAGCCCGGCCGGAATCTCATAGCTCACGATCTGCGCCGCCGAGCGGATGCCGCCGAGCAGCGACCACTTGTTGTTGGACGACCAGCCGGCCATCAGCACGCCGACCACCACGAGCCCGGTCACGGCGGTGACGTAGAGCACGCCGATGTCGAGGTCGGCGATCACGAGCGCGTCGCCGAACGGGATGACCGCGAAGGTCGCGATGAATCCGATCACCACGAGATACGGCGCCGCCGCGAACAGCCGGCGATCGGCGGCGCTCGGGATGATGTCCTCCTTCAAGAGGTTCTTGAGGCCGTCCGCGAGCCACTGAAAAAAGCCCTGCGGACCGACGCGGTTCGGCCCGACGCGCGACTGGATGCGCGCCCACACCCGCCGCTCGAGCCAGCTCGTGATGCCCGCGACCGGCAGCACGAATCCGAACACGACGATCGCGCCGCAGATCAGCATGGTGACGGCCGCGACCGAGTCGTAGGGCCCGAATCGCCACGGACCGGTGACGTCGGTGAGCTGGAGGACGAGATCCTTCATCGCGCCGCGTACCCGGGGATCACGGCCGCGCAGCATAGTCGCGGACCCCGACGCGTCAACCGTCCGCGCAGTCGCTCACACTCCACACGCGTCGATCGGGACGTCCCGGGCCTTCTCACATTCGGCCCGAAAGTCGTACGGCACCTCGTCGACGCAATCGGGCCACTTGCCGGTCGCCAACCAGAACTCGACCAGACCGAGACGCGCGCAGAGCCGCACGAACCGCGGGTCGTTCCGCAACTCGGGCATGCTCGCCTGGAACAAGAGCGACGTACGGTAACCGTCCGGCCCCATGATGTCGTCGCTGGTTCCGGCGGGGCCCAGGCGCGCGGTGTCCGCCGCCCGGTAGGCCTCGTCGACGAGACCGAGGTGCGCCGAATACACGAGCCGCGAGACGTCGACGCGCCCCGTCCGCGCGACGTCGGCCGCGAGCGCGCTCCGCCACGCCGCGAGGTTCTCCGATGATGGTTCGCGCTTGGCACGGATGAACGGCAGCCCGCCCTGGAACTCGCGCAACTGCCGCTGCTTCGCGAGATCCAACAAGCGATCCACCGCCGCCCAGTCCCGCTGGAACGCGTAGCAGCGCAGCAGGCTCGAGACGGGGAAGCTCATGTCGGGCCGCCGTTCCACGAGATCCTCGTACAGCGGCACCGCCTCCGCGACCCGTCCCGCCGCCATTCTCCCGAGCGCGACGATGTTCACCGACATCGGGTGCAACGCGTCCAGCCGATAGGCGCGCTCGTCCTCCTCCAACGCCTCCCGAATCCAGCCCATCGTCCGGAGGTACCAGCCGACGTAGCGCAGACCGTCGCCCGCGCCCGTCGACCGTCGCAACCGCTGCACGATCGCTTCGCCCTCGATGAAGCGGCCGAACGGCGGCACGACGAAGAGCTGTGCCGTCATCGCATCGACGTTCTGCGGATCGAGATCCAGGGCACGCGCCGCCTCGCGCGCGACGAGCGCGGCGGTCGCGGGCCGCTCGGCGAAGGGCTGATAGAAGTGCAACCAGGCGCGCACGTACGCGAGCCGCCCCCACGCCTCCGCGAAGTGCGCCGCGCGCTGGGTCACGACCTCCAAGAGGCCCACGTGGGTGCGCAGCTCGTCCGGCGCGAACGACGTGGGGCTGGCGCGGAGATAGAGGTCGTACACGGCCGGATCGACGCGCTTCGTCGAGAAGCTCGTGAACGTCTGGTCGAGCGCCTGCGCGATGTGCTCGGCGATCTCGTCCTGCACGGCGAAGACGTCTTCGAGGCCGCGGTCGTAGCGGTCGGACCACAGCGTCGTCTGCGTGACGGCTTCGACCAGATGCGCCGCGATGCGCACGCGCCCGCCGGCGCGGCGGACCGAGCCATCGAGGATGTGCGTGCAGTCCAGCTCGTTTGCCACCTTGCGCGCCGCCTTGTCCGCGCCGCGAAACTGAAAGCTCGACGTCCGTCCGACGACCTTCATGCCGGCGCCGCGCGACAGACGCTGGATGATCTCCTCCGACACACCGTCCGAGAAGAATTGCATCTCGCGATCGTCCGACAGGTTGTCGAAGGGCAGGACGGCGAGCAGCGGCTCGCGGCTCGTGGTGGGCGTCGCGTCGACCACCGTCGCGGCCGCGCCGGACCCGACCGCGGCCAGCGCGAACGCCTCGATCCTCTCCGTCATCTTGTCGAGCTGCAGGACTCCGCGTGACACCAGACGCTCGGCCAGCGGCCCGCGGATCGTGCGCCGCACGTCGGCCGACACCAACGCCGAGCCGGGATCGCTGTGCGCCATCAGCCGGGCCGCGACGTTGACGCCGTGCCCGAGGAGGTCGCCGTTCGGCTGCACGACGACGTCGCCGAGATGCACGCCCACGCGCACCTTGGGCGCGCACTGTTCGGCGAGCGCGAACGCGGCCTCGACGGCGGCGACGCTCGAGCCGAACTCCAGCATGAAGCCGTCGCCCGCCGTGTTGAAGACCCGCCCGCCCCGCGGCGCCGCGATGCCTTCGATCGCGCTGCGCAGCGCAGCCACCTCGGCCATCGTCCTGGCCTCGTCGGCCTCCGTCCGCGCCGAATAGCCGGCGACGTCCAGCGCGACGATCGTGGTGAGCCTGCGAGACGGAAGATCGTCGGCCATCGATGAAGCGACCTACCGATCGACCTCGGGCGCGACGACGTCGAGGCTCGCGATCACCGCGATGAGATCGGCGAGCATCAGTCCGCGGCTCAGGTGGTCGACGATGCTCATCGCGGTGAACGAGCCGGTCCGGATCTTCACGCGGTACGGGTACTCGGTGCCGTCGCTCACGACGTACCAGCCCATGTCGCCGCGCGCGCTCTCGACCCGCACGTAGACGTCGCCCGCCGGGGGCTTCAGCTTGCGCGGCACCTTGGCGAGCACGGGCCCTTCGGGAATGCGGTCGAGACATTGCCGGAGGATGCCACACGACTCCTGCATCTCGCGGATGCGCACCATGTAGCGGTCGAAGCAGTCGCCGAGCGTGCCGCGCTCGCCGGTCCCGACGGGTACCGCGAAGTCGAGCTCGGGATAGATCGAGTACGGCAGGTCCTTCCGGACGTCGAACGCGACGCCGGAGCCGCGCAGATTCGGCCCGGTCAGGTTGTAGTCGAGCGCATCGGCGGCGCTGATCACCGCGACGTTCACGAGGCGCTCGACGTAGATCTTGTTGAAGGAGATGAGCGCGTTGTACTCGTCGATGAGCGGCTCGAAGCGGTCGAGGAAGGCGCGCGCCTTGTCGATCCACCCGGGCGGCACGTCCCAGGCGACGCCGCCGATCCGCATGTAGCTGAAGGTGAGCCGCGCACCGCAGAGCTCCTCCAGCAGGTCGTTGATGTGCTCGCGCTCGCGGAGCGCGTGCGTGAACGGCGTGTAGGCGCCGATGTCCATGCCCATCGTGCCGACCGAGAGCAGGTGGCTCGCGATCCGGTTCAGCTCGACGGCGATCACGCGGCAGTACTCGCCGCGGCGCGGGACCTCGATGCCGAGGAGCTGCTCGCACGCCATCGCCCAGCCCTGGTTGCAGGGCATCGCGGCCACGTAATCGACGCGGTCGGTGTACGGCATGAAACCGTGCCAGCCGACCTTCTCGGCGATCTTCTCGATGGCGCGGTGGAGGTACCCGACGTCCGGAAGCGCCTCGCGCATCACCTCGCCGTCCGCCTTCACGACGAAGCGCAGCACCCCGTGCGTGCTGGGGTGCTGCGGCCCCATGTTGAGGGTCATCTCCTCGGTCGCGAACCCGTCGCGGAGGACGTCCACCTCGATGCCGCCGAGCCCGGTCGCCATCAGAGCATGCTTTCCCGTTTGGTCGAGATGCCGTGGTACTCGGTCGGCTCGACGTAGTCCTTGCGGAGCGGGTGGCCGACCCAGTCCTCCGGCAAGAGGATCCGGCGGAGATCGGGATGCCCCGTGAACTCGACCCCGAGGAGGTCGAAGATCTCGCGCTCCTGCCAGATCGCCGTCCGCCAGACCGTCGATACGGTCGCCAACCGCGGCGCGTCGCGCCAAAGGCCCACCTTCAGCGTGATCGCGTGGCGGTGCCGGTACGAGAACAGATGGTAGACGACCTCGATCTCCCCGCGTGCCGGGTAATCGACGCCGCTCTGATTGGACAGACAATCGAAGGCGAGCTCCGGGTCGGACTTCGCGAAGGCGGCGATCGGCGCGACGGCGACCGGACGGATCGCGACCGCGTCCCGGGTCAGCGCCCCGACCTCGTTCGGGAAGCGCGCGGCGAGACGCGCAACGATCGCGGCGGCGTCCATGCCGACCCGCTCAGGCGCGCGCGCCGACCGCCGGCTCGCGCCGTACCAGCCACTTCTCGCGCGCCATCTTCTCCTGCAGCTTGAGGAGACCCTCGGTCAGCGACTCCGGACGGGGCGGGCACCCCGGCACGTAGACGTCGACGGGGATGATCTTGTCGACGCCGTCGCACACCGAGTAGGCGAGCTGGAAGAGCCCGCCGCAGTTGGCGCAGCTTCCCATCGAGATGACGTACTTCGGGTCGGGCATCTGGTCGTAGAGGACCTTGGTCCGGAGCGCCATCTTCAACGTCAGCGTGCCGGCGATGATCATGAGGTCGGACTGCCGGGGCGTGGCGCGCGGCACGGCGCCGAAACGGTCGAGGTCGGAGCGGGGACCGCCGGTCTGCATCATCTCGATGGCGCAGCAGGCGAGACCGAACATCATGTACCAGAGCGAGTTTTTCCTCGTCCAGTTGAGCATCGCGTCGACCTTCGTCGTCACGACGAATTCCGGCAGCGAGCCCATCAGATTCTTCATGCCGCTCTCCGCACGGACGCGGACGGAGCTCGCGTTTCGGCCGGCACGCGCTTCACCCATTCGAGGTCGCGCTTCACCCACACGTAGACGAGGCCGACGGCGAGAATGCCGATGAAGAGGACGATCTCGGCGAGCGCGAAGAGCCCGCGGCCGTCCGCGACCCAGGTCCGGAAGACGGCCATCACCGGGTACATGAAGGCGAGCTCGACGTCGAAGATCACGAACACGAGCGCCACCAGGTAGAACCGGATGTTGAAGTTGATCCAGGCGCTGCCCGTCGGCGGCTCGCCGCACTCGTAGCTCGTGAGCTTCTGCGCCTCGGGATTGGACGGACGCACGAGACGCCCGAGCCCGAGCATCATCGCCGCCAGCACGAATCCGAGGAGCAGGAAGACGAGCACGTTGCCGAAGTGGAAGTACACGATTCGGCTGAGTTAACAGGAGATCCGTCGGCAGGGCAATGCTGCGGTACGGCGGCGCGTCAGGCGCTCGGGAGCCACCAGCGGCCGAGGTCGAGCTCGACGTCCTCGAACGGCTCGATTCGTGCGCGACCTTCGCCGTCGTGCACCGCTGCGAGCGTCCGCTGCCCGTTGCCGAGCCGATAGACCTCGACCGTGTGGAGCAGCGGCTCCGCGAGCCAAAGATAGGCTACTGATTCACGCCCGTAGATCCGCGTCTTGCGGCCGCGATCGATCCGACCGGTGCTAGGCGAAATGACCTCGCACACCCAGTCGGGCGCCTCGGTGAAGGCCGCGACGTTCGGAACGGTCGGCATTCGCGAGCACCGCCATCCCGCGATGTCCGGCACGACGACGTCATCCCCGAAGTGCAGCTCCGGCTCGTCGAGGAACCACCAACCGTTTGCGTCGCGGCCGTGGAAGCCGCCGATCAGATCAGCCCCGATGATCGAGGCCGCGAAAGCGTGCGGAGACGCCGGGCGCGGCGACACGATCAGCTCGCCGTCGATGATCTCGGCGACTTTCGTGTCGGGAACCTTGAGAAGCTCGTCGTAGCGAGCCGGGCGACGCGCGGGTTTGCCCATGCGCGGAGCGTCGGCTACCGCGCGACGTAGGTCAAGATCGCCGAGTAGTGCAGCGCGCTCCCCGTCACGACGCAGACGTGGAAGAGCTCGTGGTACGAGAACACGCGCGGCCAGAGCTGCGGCCGCTGGGTCACGAAGAAGACCATGCCGACCGTGTACGCGAGCCCGCCTGCCAGGACGAGCAGGAAGGCGCCGATCGGCATCTGCCGCGCCAGCATCCCCACGAAGGGCAACGCGAGCCAGCCCTGCAGCGTCTGCATGCCGACCGAGAACCAGCTGCCGACCTCCGGCCGGAACACCTTCTGCGCGATGCCGACGGCGGCGATGCCCCAGGTCGCGACCAACGCCGCCGCGCAGAGCCACCCGTCGCAGACGGCCATCGCGATCGGCGTGTAGGTCGCCGCCACCACGACGTAGATCATCGAGTGATCGGCGCGCTGCATGCGGCGCTTCCAGACCGACCGCCAGGGGATCGAGTGGTAGAGGCTGCTCACGGTGTAGAGGCCGACCAGGCTGCACCCGAAGACGCCGAGCGCGATCCGCAAGCCGAGGTCGCCGACGGCGCGGTCGACCAGCACGACGGCGCCGACGATCGACAGCACGGCCGCGGTCCCGTGCATGAAACCTCGCACGGGGTTTTGCATGCGGCCGAGGCAGAGGCGGTCGGCGGTGAGATCCACGAGGGGAACAGGCCTACCCCATCCCATCACGACCGGGAAGCCGAAAAATCCGTCGGCACGGTCAGCGTTCGGCTTGGCGCGTCAAGCCCACCGCGACGTCGGGAACAGGACGATCTTCTCGCCGCCGGCTCCCGACATCGCCTCCTTCATCTCGGTGATGCCCTGGGCGCGCGCCGACTTCGGCGACGATCGCATCGGCCTCGAGCTTCGTGGCCTCGTCGTCCGCGCCGGTCACTCATCCCTCCGCGGTCGAGGGGCGCCCGCGCACCGGCCGGATCGCCGGCACGCCCTCCGCGTCGACGTCGATCCGCACGTCCGCGTCGAAGACGGCACGGACGGTCGCGCTGGTGATCGTGTCGCGCGGCGCGCCGTCGGCGACCAGCGCGCCGTCGCGCAGGAACGCGATGCGGTCGAAGTAGAGCGCCGCGCTCGTGAGATCGTGGAGGACGGCGACGACGGTGACGCCGCGCGCCCGGTTCACGGCGGCCACCAGGTCGAGGATCTCGACCGCGTGGCGGATGTCGAGGTGCGTCGTCGGCTCGTCGAGCAGGAGGATCCTCGGCTCCTGGGCGAGCGCGCGCGCGACCACGACCCGCTGGCGCTCGCCGCCCGAGAGCTCGTTCACCCGCCGGCCGGCGAGCGCGAGGATTCCCGTCTCGGCCATGACGCGCTCGGCGATCGCGACGTCGCGCGCGCTTTCGAGTGCGAGCGGCGGACGATGTGGCGCCCGTCCCATCAGCACCATCTCGGCGACCGTGTAGGGAAACGTCACCGTGGTGTCCTGGGGCACGACGGCGACGAGGCGGGCGAGCTCGCGGCGCGCATAGTCCGCGATCGACCGGCCGTCGACGGCGACGCTGCCGGCGCGCGCGCGCCGCGTCCCGGCGAGCACGGCGAGCAACGTCGACTTCCCGGACCCGTTCGGGCCCGCGAGCGCGACCATCGCGCCGTGCGGCACGAGGAACGTGACGTCGCGGAGCACCGGCCGCGCCCCGTACGCGAACGACACGCCCTCGGCGACGAGCATCGGCGGCTCGCTCACGACTCCACCACCCGGCGCTCGCGCCGCAACAGGTACGCGAAGACCGGGGCGCCGACGATCGCCGTCACGACCCCGACGGGGATCTCGGTCGCGCCGAGCACGGTACGCGCGGCGGTGTCGGCCCAGACGAGGAACACGGCGCCCGCGAGATACGACGTCGGCAGCAGCATGCGGTGGTCCGCGCCGAGCAGCAGACGCATCAGGTGCGGCACGACGAGCCCGACGAACCCGATCAAGCCGCTCACCGACACCACCGCGCCGACCAGCAGCGCCGCCGCGACGAACACCATGCGGCGCGCCCATTCGACGTCGACGCCGAGCTCGGCGGCGCGCTCGTCGCCGAGGCTCAGACGGTCGAGGTCGCGGGCGTGCCAGAAGAGCAAGCCGAGGCCCGCGAGGCTGTAGACGGCGAGCGCGCCGATCACGGGATACTCGCGCGTCCCGACGTGCCCCATCAACCAGAACAGCACGCCGTGCGCCTGGTACAGATCGACGATGCTGTTGATGAACATGAGGAGGGCGCCGCTGAAGGCGTTGTAGATGACGCCGATCAGCAGGAGCGTGTAGGGCTCGACGCGCTCGCCCACCAGCGCCAGCCGGACGACGATCCAGATGCTGAGGAGCGCGCCGGCGAAGGCCGCGATCGGCGCCACCAGCGCATGGCCGACCATCACCGGCAGCGCGACGAGCGCGATCACCGCGGCGAGCGCGGCCCCGCTCGAGATGCCCACCAGGTGCGGCTCGGCGAGCGGGTTCCGGAGCAGCGCCTGCAAGGCGGCGCCGGAGACGGCGAGCGCGCCGCCGACGATCGCCGCCAGCAGCACGCGCGGCACGCGGGCGCGGAAGAGGATGACGGCATCCGGATTCACCTCGGCCCGGAAATCGAGCACCCGGCGCCAGTCGATCGCCGTCGGTCCGATCGCCGACGCCGCGAGGACGCTCGCGGCCAAGAGCGCGAGGAGCGCGCCGTTCACGCGCAGCAACCGTCCCCAGGTGAGATGCGGAACGCGCGCGCTCAGAACCGCTCCGGGTGCAGCAGGCGCGCCAGCTCGGTGAGCGCCTGCGGAAGCCGCGGCCCCGGGCGCAGCGCTTCCAGCGAGCGGAACGGGTACACGCGCCCCGCGCGGACGGCCGCGATCGACGGGTAGCGCGTCCAGTAGTCGGCGATCGCGGTCCCGGCCTCGGTGCCCATGCTGAGGTCGATGATCACGTCCGGGTTCGCCGCGATCACGACCTCGACGTTGAGCCGCGGCCACGACTCGCCGGCCGGCGCGACGTTCACCGCGCCCGCCTCGACCAGCAGCTCGCCGAGGAAGCTCTCCGGCCCGACCGCGACCAGCGGATCCTGTCCGACGAGCATGAGGGCGCGCGGCTTCGCCGCACCGGCGACGCGCGCCCGTACCGCGTCCATGTCGCGCGTCATCGCGGCGACGAGACGGTCGCCGGCGTCGGGCACGCCCGCGACCTCCGCGATGCGCTTGGTGACCACCGGGAGATCCGCGAGCCGCGCGGGATCGACGACCTCGACCCGGACCCCGAGCCGCTGCATGGTCAGCACGCTCTCGTGGTTTCCGGGGCTCGGCGTGGCGAGGACGAGGTCGGGCCGCTGGGCGAGCACCGCTTCGACGCTCGGCGCGTTGAACGACCCGACCCGCGGCAGCCGCTTCACCTCGGGCGGGTAATCGCAGAAGTCCGAGACGGCGACGACGCGGTCGCCGATGCCGAGCGCGAAGAGCGTCTCGGTGATCGACGGCGCGAGCGACACGATCCGTCCGGGGGGCGCCTGCGGCGCGACCGACGGCAACGGGCCGGGGCTCGCGGCGAGCGCGGCCGCGCCGTGGACCACGGCGGCGACGAGCCAGACGGCG
>JADMIO010820039.1_pt1 | contig 18427 bp, 14 predicted proteins | sample 8958161 | NCBI WGS metagenome assembly JADMIO01 (sample SAMN16585339, study PRJNA669376) | soil metagenome | isolation source: Crop rotation soil | place: USA: Cullars Rotation, Alabama | collected 2011 | reverse complement strand
CTTTCCCGGTTCGCGAAAGGATCATTTTACCATCACTGAAACCGCCGGTAAAATCAAGGTAAGCTCCTGAATTATCTACCCATGTTTGCTGCCATTTTCCCAGTCTTTTATTGTAAACAGATGCGCTTGTACCCTTAAAAGAACTATCACTTGTTGAAAAATTTTCTAATACGACATAGTTATTAAGGATTTTCATTATTCTGTTAGTCCCGCTTTGCGTATTACCATTGGCGTCCTTCCACTCTAGATTCCATTCTCCGACCCAAAAATCGAACTGGCAGGAATCGGGAAGAACTATATTGTTTTGTACATTCTGTGCCCCGGCGATTTTTACCGATAGCAGGGTTATCATAATGAAGGCTGTAATAACGAAATAAGTTTTTTCCATGTTGATTTAGTAATGCCGGGTGTTTTGAAAATTAGTCCTGTAAAATTTTACAGGTGCTGACCGCTTCGTATCATTACAGCCCGGTGGATTTTAAAATTTTATTTAACCAGTATCATTTTTTTAGTTTGGGTAAAATTTAACGCTGAGATAGTATAAAAATATATCCCACTGGAATATTTAGAAGCATCCCAATCGGTTTCGAATATTCCTGCATTCAGATTTTTTTCATTAAACAAAGTTTCAACAAGCTTACCGGTTATGTCAAATATTTTTAATGTCACCAATGAACTCCTGGGAATTTCAAATTTTATCTTAGTTGAAGGATTAAACGGATTTGGATAATTTTGGGCGAGTTTAAATGATCTTGGGATTTCGTTTCCAAGCTGACTAACACCTATTACTACTTCATTCAGTCCCTGTCCTTCGATAATTTTGTAAAATTTATTAATATTTACATTTGTGAATGTCTGGACTAAACCTCTCGGCCATTTTATTATCAATGAATCTATAACAGATGCATTTCCAAATCCAAAGTGAACGTTAAGCATATTCATTGAATTGAAGCTGTTCTGTGCATTTATTTCCCTTATTTGCCATACAGGATTGCCATTTATTATTGCTTTTGCCTTAATTATTGTGCCTAATGCTGATCTGTTTGAACCTGCGGATGGTCCGGAACCTTCACACTTTATATTTACCCATTTATTTCCATTCTGAGTATCATTCCTGTATAATCCTTTAGTTGAGGTAGTGCCGGCGACATAAACGTCAAGGGTTCCGTTGTTATCATAATCGCCGACTGTAATGCCATAGTGTGCGCCTGTTGTACCGCGGATGGAAGTTGTATCATCCCTTGTAAAAGTTCCGTTGCCGTTATTTCTGTAGTACCAGTTAGATGCACCCTGGTCATTTGAAATAATACAGTCAAGGTCACCATCGTTATCAAAATCACCCCACACATTTGCAAGTGAAGCGCCGGGATGATAAGATACTATATCACCGACATCTGATTGAGTCATTCGGGTGTACTGCCGTAAACCATCGCAGCGGTATAAATTATTTTTTATGTTCGATGAATAATTTGTAAGAAATGCGTCAAGGTCCCCGTCGTTATCGTAATCGATCCAGTTCCAGTTCTGGCCATCGACAATATCTGTTCCTATTACCGTTGAATCTATTCTTTTAAGGTAAGGAACTGATAACTCAGTAAGAAAATTCCTGTAAAGAAAATCCCGTGCGCCTATTCCATTTGCCGGTCCGCTGCCGATGAAAAGATCTATATCGCCGTCCTGGTCATAATCAGACCATACAGGAACAGTATAAGGTCCGTTCGCAACAGTAATATTTGTTGTATCAATTCTTGTAAATGTACCGTTCCCATTGTTAAGAAATAACCTGTTAACATGGTTAACGCCGTTAAATCCATACGCGGCAACTACAACAAGATCTGCATAACCATCATTATTATAGTCTCCCCATGAGCAGCCCCAGCCTGTATTTGCAGTTGAATCAGCAATTGAGCCTGTTAGGATCTTTGTGAATGTTCCGTTGCCATTATTTTTATATAAAAAAGATGCGGGGCTTCCTTGTGCATTGCCAACTAAAAAACAGTCAATATATCCATCATTATCATAATCAGCCCAGGAGTTTCCAATTACAGATCCTAAAGCAGGAAATGAGTTAGGTATTACAGCAAAGTTACCGTTGCCGAGATTTCTATAAATTTGTTTACGGCTGACATATAAGTCCAGATAGCCGTCATTATCTATATCTACCCAGCTTGCACCAATATAGTTACCTGAAACCGGTTCGGATACGATGGGATTACCTGCATCAGTTATTTTTGTAAAAACCTGGGAATTTAATGATAAGGGGATAGATAAAATTAATAATATAAAAAGAATGAATAGTCTAAATTGCATAAAGCCTCCGTTTAATTTTTAATGCAATTTAGTGTGTACTGAGATACTATAACATCTCACATATGTATGGTTTTTGATACAAAGATTGCTGTAATTAACCAAATGGGCATAAGAAACAACCAAACTATTGGAAGATAGTTGAAACCTCCCCCTTCCCCCTCCTTGTAAAGGAGGGGAGTTCACAGGAGAATTTAATTTACCAGTCTTTCTTTAAGAGCTTTAGCGACAGCTTCGGATTTTGAATGGACGTGGAGCTTGTAGTATATATTTTTGATATGATGCCGGACTGTTCCCACACTAATAAATAAATTGTGGCCGATCTCCTTGTATGAATTCCCTTTGCAAAGGTGGTCAAGTACATCCTGCTCACGTTCAGTAAGAACAGATTCCTTCTTTTTTTGGAAAGATGAAACGACGAGCTTAGCTATTTTATATGACATCGGCGCGCCGCCTTCATATACCTCTTTGATCGAGTCAAGAATTTTTTCGTCGGTAGCGCTTTTATCCAGGTATCCGCAAGCCCCGGCGCTTAAAGCACTGAAAACCATTGACAGATCTTCGTGGACTGTAAGCATAATTATATCTATACCGGGATTTTTTTCTTTTATTTTCTTTACACCTTCAATACCTGACATTCCCGGAAGCTCAATATCCATCAGCATTACAGCCGGTTTATTCCAAACCAGATCTTTGATTGCTGACTCACAGTCGGAATATGAGCCGAGGCATTTGAATCCATTGGAATCATTAAGCAGGTCACTGAGAGATTCTCTTATAAATTTGTCATCTTCTACAATAGACACATTGATCATAATGAAGTCACCAGCTTTATTGTTGTTCCTTTATTTTTTTCGGATGTAATATTTACCACGCCGTTAATTTGTTTTGTCCTTACTGCTATATTTTTGAGCCCGTATCCCTTAGAGTTATCATTGTTGTCAAAACCGATCCCGTTATCTTCCAGCAGGATAGTTACTTCACCTTTTTGATATTCTATTGAGAGATTCACAATTGTTGAATCAGCATACTTCAGGATATTATTCATGCCTTCTTTAAAAATATATACAAGATGTCTCTTTGAATTCATCGTTAAGGATACTTTTTTAAAGCTTTCAGGAATTTCATTCATAGTGAATTTGATCTCAGAATTATCAAATAAGCTGTTTCCAAAATCCTTAAGTCTGACTGCCAGATCATATAAAGTGTCTTCCTGCGGATTTAACGACCAGATCAGGTCTTTCGCACCGCTTTGAAGGCTGTTGGAAGTATCTACTATATTTTCCAGGTCGTGAGTAAGTCCGTTTGCATTCGAACCAAGTTTTTTCTTGATTCGGCGTGTATAAATTGATATGCGAGTAAGCTTATGCCCTAGCTCATCGTGATAATCTCTTGATGCCTGGTCGCGTACTTTTTCACGTTCGATCTCTTTTGCGAGTTCAATATCAAGCAATGCTTTTACCTGCTGCTTTATTCTGTAATTGTATGAACCGGCAATTAGTGCGAGGAAAGCAATCGATATTAGCAGGTAAAACCACCATGTTTTCCAGTAGGGAGGGGTTATTTTTATAGTTATAAAATTCCCGGCTTCATTCCATACTCCGTCTGAATTTGTCCCCTTAACCCTGAAAGTATAAGTGCCGGGGTTAAGGTTCGTGAATACTGCTTTAGTCGAATTACCGGTATATTGCCAGGAGTTCTCAAAACCCTCCAGCTTATACGCATACTGATTCTTCGCAGGATTGGTATAATCCAGTGATGCGTACTGTATCTCTATTATATTATCTTTATATGAAAGTTCAATATTATTTATTCCGGAAATATCTTTTACCTCTTTTGAGCTTTCAGAATATTTGGTAAAGTTTGTGAATACAATAGAAGGGATAAATTTATTTTCTTCTATTTGTGAAGGATTAAAAATATTGAATCCTTCCGTGCCGCCGAAAATAATATCTCCAGTTTTTTGTCTGTATGCCGAACCGGTGTTGAACAGTTTTCCCTGCAGCCCATCCGAAATGTCATAATCTTTAAAAGTATTTGTTTTAATATCGAATTGGGATATTCCGTTATGAGTACTTATCCATAAATTTCCTTTGGCATCTGTTACCAGGCCGCAAATGACGCTGTTTGGCAAACCTTCTTTTTCTGTGTAATATGTAAAAGTACCATTCTGCCGGTTCAGTTTATTTAAACCTCCGCCTGTACCTATCCACAGATTATTTTCATTATCTTCGGTGAAACAAAAAGCGTAATTATTGCTAATGGAATGTTCATTATATGGATCCTGCCTGTACCTGGTAATTTTCCCTGATTTATCTAATTTATCTAATCCGGTGTAAGTACCTATCCAAATTTCGTGATTTCTGTCCTCATAAACTGAAAGTATGTAATCTGAGCTTAGTGTATTTGTATCAGCTGGATCATTAGTAAATATTTTATATACATCAGTCGTATGATCGTACTTTACCAGGCCGTTTGCTGTACCTATCCACATGTTACTATCCGACGACTCAAATATCCTGGTTATGTTTTCCTGTTTTAATATTTGCGGCACGGAAACATCATTATCTTTTTCAAAAGTATTCTTATCCCTGTCAAACTTATAGAGCCCTGCATTTGTACCGATCAAAAGGATATCCTTCGAATTTTCAAAAATGGAGGAAATAATATATCCTTTACCCTTTATATTCTTTTCTACAGGCGGTATGAAATGGGTAAAGGTATTATCGCTTTTATTATATTTGTTTAACCCGTTTTCTGTTCCGATCCAGACCTGTTCATGAGAATCTTCAAACGCGGACAAAACATCATTCCCGGATAAAGAATTTATGTCATTTGCACTGTGCTTAAATGCAGCTATCTTATTATTATTTTTATAAAGCTTGTATAAACCATTATTGTATAACGTAGTCCATAATACCCCTGAATTGTCAAGACAGATTGAATTTGCTGTCTGCGGGGCGGAAGAAGGGGAGGATAATAAATTAATTCTGTAAAATTTCCCAGAACTTTTTTCGTATCTGTTTATTCCATTTGTAGTTGCAAGCCATACATCTCCATTAGGCGCCGGGGCTATACTGATTATGGAGTTATCTGAAATGCTGAATTCATCATCCGGGCTGAAAACATATTTTTTGAATTCACCGGTTTTAGTGTCTAATAAATTTAATCCTTTTTGCAGTGTTCCCGCCCATAATATTCCGTCATTATCACAATATAAAGATCTGACATAGTTTCCGCTGATTGAATTTACATTGAGACTATCCCTTTTATAAATTGTAAATGTGCCCGTACTTCTATCCATTTTATTCAATCCGCCAAAGGCTGTACCAATCCACAAATTTCCTGATTTATCTTCTGTAATAGATAAAACAATATTACTTCCGATGCTCTTCTGGTTGGCGGGGTCATGAGAAAACACACTGAACTTTCCATTTTCAAATTTATTTAATCCGCCATCAGTTCCAAACCATAATGTGGAATTATTGTCCTGGTAAACGGACCATATTGTATTTTCACTAATTGAATTTTTATCTTTTTCTTTATGAATAAACCGGGCAAACGTGCCAGCAGCCCTGTCATACCTGTTAAGCCCGCCTTTATATGTACCGATCCAAAGATATCCCTGTTTATCTTCATAAATTGAAACCACGTCATCATTAGAAAGAGAATTTGTATCGGCAGGGTCATAGCGGTAAGTTACAATATTACTGCCGTCATATCTGACCAGTCCGAACATTGTACCAAACCAGATAAAGCCTTTGCTATCCTGGTAAATCGTGAATATGAGGTTCTGAGAAACACCCTGGGGAAGAGCTACATTCTCTATCTTATATTCATTAGCCTTGTATTCATTCGCCTGTGAAAATAAAAAAGGCTGAAAGTGAATTAAAAACGAAACAAATAATATTAAGCAAATTCTTACCATTCTATAAATTAAATACTAATAATTTTTTATGCAATCACGTACGCAAAACGCTATCAGTCAATATTTACAACTCTCACAGCGATACAGTTAGGACTGAGGAGTGTACCAGTTGTAATGAAAGCGCCCTGCGAAACTCCCTGGCTATCATATCTATAAATTTTATTTCTTGTCCAGTCGCTTAACAGCAGCGATCCGTCAGGCATGAAGGCGTAACCTTCGATATTTGCCATTCCGGAAATATAAGTGCTAATGAACTGGCCGGTGCTGTCAAAATGCTGAACTTTGCCTAATGTCCAGTCTGCAACAAACAGGTCTCCTGCTGAATTGAACCATATATTACTTGGACCTTTAACATTTCCCGTTGGAACGAATGTATTAATGAGAGTACCATTAGCATCGAATTTATAAATCCTGCCATTATTTCCTGAACCGTACGATGCAGCGTAGAAATTACCGGTGCTATCCCAGGCATGCCCCAATCCAGAGGGTACACCTATACTTGTAAATTCGTTTACAAAAACACCTGACTGGTTAAAACGTACAATTTTATTTTGAGATGTACCCCATTGGCTAACATAGATCAATCCGTCTTTGCCTAAAGACATTTTTGTCGGATTAGCCAGGAGATAACCGGTTGTAAAATCCCCAAGGTAAGCACCTGTTATACCATTATATTTTTTTATGGTATTATTATTGATCCCGGTAACGAGCAAAACACTGTCTGAAAGAAAAAGAATATCCTGTGTTGTATTCAAACCACCGGAGCCTGTACTAACAATATCACCAATATATGTCCCCATGGAATCATATTTTTTTACTGCGCTGTTGTTACGGCTGCCAACATAAATGTCAGTTCTGGTTTTGTGAACAACCGGTACAATAGAAGGCTGTACTGAATTTGAACAGGAACTAGCCAACACCAAAAAAATGACAATTACAAAAGGTACAAGAAAATTCAGGGCTTTTAAAGGATAATACTTCTTTGCATTCATGATCTTAAAATTAATTATTGTGGAAATATTTATAATTAACTTATATGATCATGAATATTAACGCCATCTCACAAATATATGGTTATTTTTGCGATTTAAGGCTCATTTATGATATATTGGTCCGGAAAGTTAAATCCTTTAATATTTTTTTTATTCCAGGTAAGTTTATATAATCCGCAAAACATATTGTTAACATCTTTAAATCCTGCTTCAACAAGCTTTTTACACACCTCTGATGATTTTCCCATTCCTGAAACATTATCATATACAAGTATTTTTTTATCCTTATACGCTGAAAGTTCTGTAATACGCTTATCAAGATCTGCAGCTGGTATGTTAATGGCATTTTTCAGGTGGCCTATTCTCATCATTACCATTTCATTCTGGTTGCTGTAGTCCTTTTCGGATCTGACATCAAGAATAATAAGGTCTTTGTTATGTAAAATCTCATTTACGGATCCATCGACAGTTAAATTTTTATACGCCGGCACCTTTTCAATTAAATTGTTTTCCCCGATCCTGTTAATCCATGTTGTCAATCCGAAGATCATAATTCCGATATTCGTGTATCCCTTTTCTGTTAGCTTTTTTGCAGCTGCGGGACTTAACCTGCTATCAAGATCATAAAGTATGACATTTTTGTTTTTATCAATTTCACCAAGCCTGCTTTCGAGTTCAGCCATTGGAATATTTATTGAATTTTTTAATCTCCCAACATTCCTGTTTTCGTCGCTTGAAATGGCTTCATATTCATCTTTTGGGCGAAGATCGATAAGCTGTATGTTATTCTGATCTATTAAGTCTTTTACTTTTTCAGGTGGGAAGAGTTTGTATTTCAGGTTGGTTGTATATAATCCATTATCACAATTTATGTTCTCAAGAACCCAGTCAGACATACCGCCATTAACATTGTAAACATTAGTATAGCCCTGCTGCACAAGGTAATCACTGCATACCCTGCTCCGGTTGCTGTGTGAGCAATACACATATATTTTTTTGTCTTTTGGTACATTCATTGAAGGGAATATTTCTTCAAACTTGGGTGTTTCAATGTTAATTGAATTTTTAAACCTTCCGATGTTGAGGGAGCCTATTGAAGAAGTATCGTCGTATTCACCGGGCGAGCGTACATCAAGAAGCAGGGCATCTTTATTTTGCTGAAGCTCGGTACACAGGTCTTCCAGATAAACTGTGTGGTACTTTGACTGATCGTTTACCTGGCTGTCTGTTTCCCGGAATAAAGTTAATGTGAAGAAAAGAAAATAAGCTAAAATTAATGTGGTTTTCATGTCAGTGTTAAATTGTTCAATTGAGAATATTCTCTAATAATTAGACAAAATTGAACAAAAATTGTGACAGCTAGTTTTGGAGACACATTTGAAGCATAAAAATGAAAAAGGACAAGGTAGTCTTGTCCTTTTTTGTAAATATTTTAATTAGTTTTAGGTGAGCTGTCATTATGGCCATCATCGTAGAGGCCTGCAATACCGGTTACATTTCCATTTGAATCTTTTTCAAATTTTATTCTGAAATAATCTATATCTCTGAACATGAAAGTATCATTTGACATTGGTGTCATCTGGAATTTTTGGCGCCCTTTGCGCTGGTAATACAAATTTCCATTTTCTATTGTAATGGTTCTGTCACCGTAATTTCCTGCATAGCTTTTCATAGTCGTTTCATCAATTCCTTGTGCGTTCATCGCTCCTTCAATTGATTCTATCATCCATTGAAAATGTGATTTCATTTTTTCATCTTTTACATTTTCAGAAATTTTCTGCAATGCTAGTATCTGTGCCTTATCAAGCGCTTTTACTGAGGATATTTCTACATCGGGTGTAACGCCCGTTCCTTCCCAGTTTGTTTTTGTTACAGGGCTGATAGCTCTTCCTCTCGGAACGAACATCACAAAATTATCACCTGCTGCCATTGTTCCGCCCGGGTTAGCTCCGCCTCCGGTAACTTCGCCAACAATTGTCGCACGTTTTTGATTCTTAAGATCATATGTAAATTCTTCAGCTCCTGAAAAAGTAAAATTACTGATGAGCACATACACCGGTACGTCAGGCATTTTTTTGCCGTCAACTTTTTTAAGAGTCCAGTATTCTTCGGTATTATCGTTGAACCTGGTATAAATGTCATTGATATGAACAGGGTCTTTTCCAAAGAGGTAACTGCATATTAACCGGACGCCGTCGGGCGAGCCGCCGCCATTTTGTCTCATATCGAAAATAATCGCGTCAGTGCCGGAAACAAAATTCATAGCAGATGCTACGATTTCTTTTGAATAATCAGAGGGAGCGAAAAACCTGAAATCAATATACCCTACATTACCGCTTAATATCTTCACATCCTTAAATCCGTAATTATCCTTTTTCATTTGCTCGATGAATTGTTTATCATCTTCCTGTGAAGGATTTTTTGCTTCTTCTTTAAGCCGCTTTGCTGTTTCAGGATCGAACCTGACACGAAGATGTTTATCATGGCTTATGGACTGCAGGTCAGCAGTAAGTTTCTGCGCGAATTCACCCGGATCGGAAATATTATCATAAGAGCTGCCTGATAACTGCCCTTTGATAAATGTTTCCATTTTTTTGGCCGTTTCAGGGAATACATAATTATCGTTGAGCAGTTTTGAAATTTTGTTTATAGTGGTGGCTTTCATCCGGCTATCCAGGATAACCTTTGAATCATTTACAACCTGCTGTGAAAAAGTATATTGTGAAAATACCGCTATTATCAATAAACTTTTTAACGCGAAGTAAATGAAGTGTTTTCTATTATATTTGTTCATATTATTATGTTTGTTTATCATTAGATGCGTTAACTAAAAAATAAGTTGCACAGGTCAATCAAGCTTCATTTCCATCTTAATTGTTGAACGGTTGTATTCAGAGGGTTTTTTGAATTCAACCTGCTCAAAACCAAGCGAATTATATAAGTTCAACGCGGTTTGAAGCTTTTTACTGGTCTCAAGGAATAATGTCTGTGCTTTGTTCTTTCTTGCCGTGTCAATGATCTTAACCGCAAGTTTTTTTCCTATCTGTTTGCCCTGAGCTTTTTCTGTAACCGCCATTTTTGCAAGCTCATATGTTTTGTTATCATGCTTAATTAATGCAGCTGTACCAAGTATCTCGTCATTATGTTCCGCGAAGAAAATGTGCCCGCCGCGTTTTATTATCTGGTTCTCAGGATCTGAAAGGAGCTTTTTATCCATTTCTTCAACCTCGAAATATTTATTCAGCCATTCGTAATTCAGATCACGGAAGATATCTTTATACTGTGAATCATAATCAATTATGTTGATCGCCTGATTTTGCTTTGCTTTTATTTTTTCACATATGCGTGTAAACAGGTCTTTATTATCAAGAGCTCTTTCCATTTTATCAATTATGAATATCATATCATAGCCTATTGATGTAAACAGTTCCTTTGTGGCTTCTTCAAATGATTCCCATATTGGTTTTAAAACAGGTATCAGGGCTTCACCTTTTGCTGAAAGTGCAAGCAGTTTCTTTCGCGTGTCTTTTTTCTCTTTTATGATCTTAACCAGCCCTTTTTTTACCATAGCCTCCGCTACCTGGCTGACAGCAGGCTGGCTTATTCCAAGCATCTGGGATATTTCTGTAATGCCAAGAGGGGATTGTTTTTGCAGAAGGTAAAAAATAGTAAACCACCTGGGCTCAAAATCTATATTTTGCGCGCGGTAAACTTTAGCGCCATCCTGTAAAATTCTCTCGGTCAGCAGTTTTAACCGTGTACCGAATGCTAACTCTTCCAACTGTTTTATCAAGTTCATAATTTAGAGGGCTGATTATTAATATTTATATAAGTGCTTATATAAGTACTCAATAATACTTTATTTTTTCCGGTTTGTCAATACATATCAATAAAAATCCGGGATCCGGATTAGTGTAATCCATAAATAATGTCACTTAATGTTAACCAAAAAATGGGTATATTATAAGCTATTTTGTAAATTTTTAAGGAAATCTAAGGAAAATCATTGAAGAATTTGACACACAATAATAACATAAGGAATATTGCTATAATCGCACACGTTGATCATGGTAAAACAACGCTGGTTGACTATTTATTTAAGCAAAGCGGTACATTCAGGGAAAACCAGGAAGTTGCTGACAGGGTGATGGATAGTATGGACCTTGAGCGCGAGAGAGGAATTACAATCTCAGCAAAGAACTGCTCGATCATGTGGCAGGATGTTAAGATAAATATACTGGATACACCGGGACATGCTGATTTTGGCGGGGAAGTTGAGCGCGCATTGATGATGGTTGACGGCGCGATCTTACTTGTAGATGCTTCGGAAGGGCCATTGCCGCAAACAAGGTTTGTTTTAAAGAAAGCTCTCGATTCAAATAAAAAAATTATAGTTGTCATAAACAAGATCGACAGGAAAGACGCGCGTCCCAAGGAAGTCCTTGATGAAATTTATCATCTTTTTATGGATCTTGATGCCACTGAAGAACAAATTGATTTCCCCATTTTATATGCGATCGGACGTGAAGGTATTGCGCAAAAAACAGCTGAAGGAAGAGGAAAAAATCTTCAGCCTCTGCTTGATGAAATTATAAAAGAAATTCCCGGGCCGGTTTATGATACTAACGAGCCTTTCCAGATGCTCGTTTCAGATCTTGACTATTCGGATTACATCGGCAGGCTGGCTATCGGACGTATCGCTAACGGTACTGTTCATAATAAAGAAGAGCTTGTGTGCATTAATGATGAAGGGCAGCAGATCCCATTAAAAGTCAGTAAGATGCAGGTTTATGAAGGAGTCAAACTTAAAGAAGTTGAATCAGTTGAACCGGGCGATATTGTCATTCTTGCAGGTATTGAAGATGTTCACATTGGTGATACAGTTACAACAAAAGAATATCCTAAGGCGCTGAAAAGAATTTCGGTAGATGAGCCTACTATTTCAATGTCATTCAGTATCAACACCTCACCATTTGCCGGCAAAGAAGGAAAATATGTTCAGTCTGCAAAGCTAAAGGAAAGGCTCTTTAAGGAAACTTTAAGGAATGTCGCGATAAAAATTGAAGAATCTGAGAGTACGGACAGCTTTATAGTAAAAGGCCGCGGTGAATTCCAGATGGCGATACTTATAGAAACAATGAGAAGAGAAGGATATGAGCTTACAGTAGGCAGGCCGCAGGTTATTTATAAAACCAAAGACGGGAAAAAGACAGAACCGATAGAACATTTATTTATTGACTGTGATGAAAATTTTGTCGGGATAGTTACCGATAAGCTTTCACAGAGAAAAGGAAGAATGGTCAACCTTGTGAATCATGGAAGCGGAAGAGTGAGAGTGGAGTTTACAATCCCCTCCCGCGGATTAATAGGATACAGGAATGAATTTTTAACTGATACAAAGGGAACAGGAATTATGAACTCATATCTCGAAGGATATGAAGAATACCGTGGCGATTTCCCTGTAAGGCTTACAGGCTCACTGGTTTCAGACAGGCAGGGTTCTACTACAGCATATGCTTTATTTAATTTAGAACCGCGCGGAACATTATATGTAACTCCCGGTGAAGCTGTTTATGAGGGTATGATAGTAGGTGAAAATAACAGGGATAACGATCTTAATGTGAATGCAACCAAACCAAAAAAACTTTCTAATATGAGAACCTCAAGTAAAGATGAGGCTGTTATCTTAACGCCGGTATCACCGATGACCCTGGAAAAAGCAATTGAGTTTATTAATGATGATGAAGTTGTGGAAGTAACTCCGAAAAGTATCAGGATGAGAAAAATAATTTTATCAGCTCAAAAAAGATTTACAGGCGCAAAAGGCAATTAGATTTTGTTATTTGATCAATTGTCCGAAATTTACATATGATATAAAGCTAAAGTTTATTAAATTGACAAAACTTTTATTAATTATTAATTAAAATTTAACATTTCAGCATGAAATTCAGTGAAATAGAGTATAAACGCCCTGACATGAATGCCCTCCGCGACAAGTTCAATCAGCTAATTGAGATCTTTGATTCAGCAAATAGCTTTGAAGTCCAGGATGAGATAATGAAGGAAATAAATAATTTAAGACTTGAATATCAGACGTATTCTACGATTGCGGGCATTAAATATTCTATTGACACTTCAAACAAAGAATATGAAGATGAACAGAATTTTTATGATTCTGTAGGACCTGATTATGAGGGATTAATAACAAAATACTACCAGTCCATAATTAAATCAAAATTTCGCAAGGAGCTTGAAGAAAAGTGGGGCAAGCAGTTATTTGATGTTGCGGCAGTAACCATAAAAACCTTTAGTCCTGAAATAATCGAAGATCTGAAAATAGAAAATGAGCTGAGAACTGATTATACAAAACTGTTAGCATCAGCTAAGATATGGTACGACGGCGAGGAAAAAAATCTTGCAGGGATTTCTCCATATATGCAGTCACCTGACAGGGAAGTAAGAAGATCAGCCAATGACGCTAAATGGAAATTCTTTGCAGAAAACGCTGAAGAGTTTGACAGGCTTTATGATGAACTTGTTAAAGTCAGAAGCAGGATGGCTAAAAAGCTTGGGTATAAGAATTTTGTACAAATGGGATATGACAGAATGGGCCGTACTGATTATAACGCTGAAATGGTCGCTAACTTCAGGAAGAATGTACTTGAGTTTATTGTTCCTATTACTGTAAAACTAAAAGAAAGCCAACAGGAAAGACTTGGGCTGGATGATTTCAAATATTTTGACCAGGCGCTGGATTACAAAACAGGTAATGCAAAGCCGCACGGAAACCCGGAATGGATAGTCAGGTGCGCTAAGAATATGTATTCAGAGCTTTCACCTGAGACCGATGAGTTTTTCAATTACATGATGGAAAATGAACTTATGGACCTAGTTAATAAAAAAGGCAAGGATACCGGCGGTTATTGTACATTCATTGAAAAGTATAAGAGCCCGTTCATTTTCTCTAATTTTAACGGAACATCGGGAGATATTGAAGTCCTTACCCATGAAGCAGGGCACGCATTCCAGGCATACAGCAGCAGGAATTTTGAAATACCTGAATATTTCTTCCCGACATCTGAAGCATGCGAAATACATTCAATGAGCATGGAATTTTTGACATGGCCATGGATGGATTGCTTCTTTAAAGACCAGACAGAGAAATTCAAATATTCACATTTAAAAGGTTCGATTATATTTTTACCTTACGGTGTTACAGTAGATGAATTTCAGCATTGGGTTTACGAGAACCCGGAAGCGACACCAGCTGAAAGGAAACAGGCGTGGCTGAGGATTGAGAAAAAATACCAGCCATACATCGATTATGACGGTAATGAATTCCTTGAAAGCGGCGGAAAATGGCAGCAGCAGAGACACATTTATATGTCACCGTTTTATTATATCGATTACTGCCTGGCGCAAATATGCGCTTTCCAGTTCTGGAAGAAATCTCTGGATGACAGAACCAATGCGTTATCGGATTACCTGAGCCTTTGCAAAGCAGGCGGCAGCAGGTCATTCCTGGAGCTTGTCAGGCTCGCTCATTTAATTTCACCATTTGAAGACGGATGTATAAAATCATTTGTCGGTGAAATAGAAAAGTGGCTCGAAAATAAAAATCAGGAAAATCTGAATTAACCGGGTATTTTAATTTTTAAAAAGTAGAGATGATTGAATTGTCTCTACTTTTTTTGTTTTGTATGTTAGCTAATAAACTAATGATAGATAAGCTTCAAAATTACGGCAGCATTTATAATGAATGGAAGGAACTGGGCAAATCCGCTGAAGCAGCCAGATTACTTACCATTAAACAGATCGGATCATTTGAGCAAATAGTTAATGACAATGAAAGCTGGAGCAAGCTTCTTGAGATAACTGCTGCGGGAAGACGTGAAGATGCGTGGCTTGCAGCGGACTGGCCGGCAGGATTTGACGAACTGCTTCTTTGTGTACCTCTGTGCAAACTTGTTGACTGGGAATGCGGTAAATGTATAATAGGCAAACAACAAAACAATGTATCCTGCGCGCATGATGATTCCTTATTTGGCTGGGTTGGAGAGCTGGTGATAAGAAATGAGCGGGAAATGTTAAAACATCATATTGGCAATTTGAAAAAAGTTCTTGAGCAAAATGCAGTTTATAAATGGAATTTCGAAAAACACGAGATTGAATTGTAAACCTTTTTGTCACCCTGAACTTGTTTCAGGGTCTTAAAGCTATAATTAAGGGTTGGGTATTTGTTCATTGGAAAATGATATAAGAATTAATAATCTTTTTAAGTTTAAGATTTAAAGATGCTGAAACAAGTTCAGCATGACAACATTAGTGAACTTATGGAACATTTTTTTAATTGCCCGTATTGCGGAGAAGAGATATCATTCGTCCTTGATACATCAATTGCAAAGCAGTCATACATTGAAGATTGTGAAGTCTGCTGCAACCCCATAAATGTTAAGTTTGAAATGGAAGACTCACAGGTTGTATTTTTTGAGGCAGATAAAATTGATTGATTAACTTATGCAAAAATATTAATGAGTGATAAATTAAAGCAAAAAGTTGAGAAACTCGGGCTAAAGAACATTCAAAGACATATCTTTCTTTGTTGCGATCAAACAAAGCCAAAATGCTGTGAACGTGAAGAAGGAATGGAGTCATGGGATTACCTTAAAGACAGGCTGAATGAGCTTGGACTTGCGCAGGATGGAAGAATTTACCGTACTAAAGCAAATTGCCTGCGGATATGTACAGACGGCCCAATTGCAGTCGTTTATCCTGAAGGGACATGGTATCATTCATGTAAGCCAAAAGTCCTTGAGAAAATTATTCAGCAGCATCTTATCGGAGGAGAACCGGTTGAAGAGTATGTTATTGAGACAGATCCGGGCAATGATAATACAGTTAACGATGAAATTTCAAATGGCAGCATGGAAGTGATCATAAGAGATTTTGAGCTGCAGAATAATGACTTTTTAATTTCAAGTGACCTGGAAATGCTGAAGCGGGAGCTGACATTAAAAATTAAAGAGCTGTTACAGAATAACATTGAGAAGCTTATGTCTATCTTATACCGTATCGATGTACCTCAAAAAAGTGTGGACACAATCTTTGAACTTGAATCTATTGAAGAAATTCCCGCTAAGCTTTCTGATGCTATTATAAACAGGCAGCTTGAAAAGGCGAGAACTCGTAATTATTTTAAAAATAATAAAGGAATATAAATTGAGCTTGAAAAATAACAGCTTACAGACAAAGCTTATACATGCCGGAGAGCCCGAACCTAAGATACTAGGATCCGTTTCAATGCCGGTATTTCAATCATCCACCTTTGAATATGCAGGGGAAAAAGGCTATGACGCGGTTAGGTATATCAGGCTTAATAACACTCCAAACCATATAGCGCTTCACAAAAAACTTGCTGCAATTGAAAACGGAGAAGCTGCAATTGTCGCTGCAAGCGGAATGGCGATCATTTCAACCACATTATTAACTGTGTTGAAAGCAGGTGACCATCTTTTAGCTCAGGACAATCTATACGGCGGAACATATGATCTTATCACCAAGGATTTTGAAAATTACGGGATTGAATATGACCTGGTTGATGCAAATGACCCGGCTTCGTGGAAAAGCAAGCTGAAACCAAATACTAAGGCAGTATATGTTGAAACAATTACAAATCCTCTTGTTGAAGTTTGCGATCTTAAATCCGTTGTAAAATTCGCGAAAGAAAATAACCTGGTCTCAATGATCGATAATACCTTTGCAAGTCCATATAACTACCGGCCTATTGAGGCAGGATTTGATATATCACTGCACAGTGCTACTAAATATCTCAATGGGCATACAGACCTTGTAGCAGGTGCCGCTATTGGAAAGGCAGATATGATCGAAAGAATTGTTCACAAGCTTAATCATCTGGGCGGAACTTTGGATCCACATACTTGTTTTTTACTGCAGCGAGGAATGAAAACTATGGTTCTTAGAATGAAATACCAGAACGAAAGCGCGTTAAGGATCGCTCAGTACCTGGAAAATCATCCTTCAGTTAAAAAAGTTAATTATCCCGGGCTCGAAAGCAATCCTTCGCATACAGTTGCTAAGGAATTGTTTGAAGGGTTTGGTGGTATGCTGAGCTTTGAGTTAAATGGCGGTAAAGACGCAGCAGAAAAATTAATCTCATTGCTTGAACTGCCTATTCATGCGCCCAGCCTTGGCGGAGTTGAAACATTAATAACAAGGCCGGCCACTACATCACATGCTGGACTTTCTACTGAAGAACGTGAAAAGACAGGAATTTCAGAAGGACTTATAAGGCTTTCCGTCGGAATTGAATCAACGGAGGATCTGATAGAAGATTTTAAGGGAGCTTTGAAAAATATATAATAGGCCAATAGATCATAACATTATATCAAGTATTCGCAGCATTTTGCCCTCAATCCTTTAAAAATTAATTAGTTTAATTCCTGTTTTTTTATTTTTGTTTTAGTGTCACAGTCATATATTTGGCCTGTCTAAGTATGTATTAAGAGGAAAAAATGAACAATCCATTTACAGAAAAATACGTTTCGGATAAAACCGATGAAACATTGATCAGCTCAGCTGTTAACGGCGATCGGAAGGCGCTTGAGGAACTGGTTTTAAGGCACCAAGCTTACATTTATAATGTAGCTTTAAGGATGGTTTTCTATCCTGATGAAGCTCAGGATGTTACACAGGAAATCCTTATAAAAATAATAACAAAGTTATCGACATTCAAAGGAAACAGCAGTTTCAGAACATGGGCTTATAGGATAGTTGTCAATCATGTACTCAATATGAAATTAAGCAACGGAGAAAAGAAACATGAGACAACGTTCAGTGATTATGGAAGGGTAATAGACAATGTCCCGGATCATAATTTGCCTGATCAAAGTCTATACGAAGTTGATATGAGAATGATCGTAGAAGAAGTAAAGTTAAGCTGTTTATCGGGTATGCTTCTTTGCCTGGACAGGGAGCAGAGACTGATATTTATCCTTGGAGCGATATTCCAGGTCAAAGACACAGTCGCAAGTGAGATACTGGAAGTCAGCAGGGATGCATACAGGCAGAAGCTCTCACGCGCAAGGAAACAGCTTTATAACTTTATGCACAATCAATGCGGGTTAGTCTGGAAAGCTTTCCAGCACAGTGGGATCCGAAGCTTGGAATTCACGTGACTTGA
>JADMIO010607226.1_pt1 | contig 18428 bp, 8 predicted proteins | sample 8958161 | NCBI WGS metagenome assembly JADMIO01 (sample SAMN16585339, study PRJNA669376) | soil metagenome | isolation source: Crop rotation soil | place: USA: Cullars Rotation, Alabama | collected 2011 | reverse complement strand
CGCGACAACTTGTCCACGTGGAATTCTAAGCTTAGGATCCCAATGTGCTGGAAAGTAAAGCGCACCCAGCACGCGCGGACCTTCCGCACCGGTCACCGAGGCCAGGTTGCCGGCTCGCCGCGCCACGAATTCGCGCGCCAGCCAGGCAAAGGCCATCGCCTCGACGAAGTCCGGATCCAGGCCCTTCTCGATCGTCGATTCCACCGTCACGCCCGGCAGCAGCGCCGCCAGCTCGCGCAGCAGCACCGGGTTGTGCACGCCACCGCCGCAAACCAGCACGCGCGCGCAGGTCGGCAGTTCGGAGCGCAGGTCATCCGCAACCGTGCGTGCGGTGAAGCGCAGCAGCGTCGCCTGCACGTCCGCCGGCGCGATCGCCGCGGTGCCCAGGCGAGCTTCCAGCCACTCGAGGTTGAACAGGTCGCGGCCGGTGCTCTTCGGCGGCGGCAGCTGCAACCAGGGTTCGGCCAGCAGGCGCGCAAGCAGCGGCTCGTCGCAGCGACCGGTCGCCGCGAAAGCGCCCGCGCGATCGAAGGGCTCGCCACGATGGCGAAGGCACCAGGCATCCATCAGCCCGTTGCCCGGGCCGGTGTCGAAGCCGCGCACCGCCCCGTTCACTGGCAGCAGCGTGAGGTTGGCGATGCCGCCGATATTGAGCACCGCGCGATTCTCGATCGAATCTCGCAGCGTGGCCGCATGGAAAGCGGGCACCAGCGGCGCGCCCTGGCCGCCGGCGGCGACGTCGCGGCGGCGGAAATCGGCGATCGTGTCGATGCCGGTGCTTTCGGCGATGCGATTGGCATCGCCCACCTGCAGCGTGAAGGGCGCCGCGCCATGCGGACGATGGCGCAGCGTCTGCCCGTGCGAACCGATCGCGCGTACTTGCGCCGCGTCGACGCCGGCCTCTTCCATCAGTGCCTGCGCGGCGGCGGCGAAGGCCATGCCGACTCGCGTGTCGAGTTCGCCGAATTCATCCAGGTGCACGAGCGCCTGCGCCTGCGACACGCGCAGGACGAGCTCGCGCAGCTCGGGCGACAGCGGATAGGTGCGCGCGCGGATCACGTGCGGCGCGTCGCCCTCGAAGCGAACGAGCGCGACATCGATGCCGTCGGCGCTGGTGCCCGAGATCAGGCCAACAAAAAGGCCGCCGCTGTCCGCGGCGGCCTGCTTGTCCATCATCGGCGTGCCCTCAACGCGAGGCGACGCGGATGGCGTTGTTCTTCTCGACCACGTCGAGCTTCGCGACGGCCGGCGCGGTGGCGGCGCGGAACTTCGCCAGCTCCATGCCCGACAGCGGCTGCGGCTTGGGCATGGTCACGGTCAGCGGATTGACCTGCGTGCCGTTGACGCGGAATTCGTAATGCAGGTGCGGGCCGGTGGCCAGGCCGCTCATGCCGACGTAGCCGATGGTGCTGCCCTGGCTGACGTGCTGGCCGACCTTTTCCTTGCCCCAGGCCGACATGTGGCCGTACAGCGTGCTGCGGCCCTGGCCATGGTCGATCATCACGGTGCGGCCGAAACCGTTCTTCCAGCCGACGAAGGCGACCTTGCCGTCACCCGCCGCCATGATCGGCGTGCCGGTGCGCGCGGCGTAGTCCACGCCCTTGTGCGCGCGCATGCGGCCGAGCACCGGGTGCTTGCGCATGCCGAAGGTGGAAGACAGGCGCGCGAATTCGATCGGAATGCGCATCAGCACTTTCTTCAGCGGGCGGCCGGTTTCGTCGAAGTACTCGACCTTGCCGTTCGGCGCGTAGCCGAAGGCCTGGTAGCGCTTGCCGCGGTTGGTGAAGGTGGCGCCGATGACATCGCCGGTGCCCACGCGCTGGCCGTCGCGCCACAGTTCTTCGTAGACCACCTGGAAGGTGTCGCCGTCGCGCAGGTCTTCGACGAAGTCGATGTCGTACTTGAAGATGTTCGCCAGCGTGTTGATCGAGCCGGCGGTCAGGCCCGCGCGGGCGCCGTCAGCGTACAGCGAGCTGGTGATGATGCCCGAGGCCACTTCGACGCGGCGCTCGATCGGGCGCAGGTGCACCTTCTCGACCACCTTGCCGTTTTCAATGGCCAGGTCGATGCGCGTGCCGGGATCCTTGTCGAAGCGCAGCGTCTTGAGGGCGCCGGCGTTGTCGAGCTCGAAGTTCAGTTCCTGGCCTTCGCGCAGGCGCGTCAGGGCAGTCTTTTCCGTGGTCCCGTCCAGCAGCTGCTGCAGCGTGGAGGCGGGGAGGTTGAGCTGTTCGAAGATGGCGCCCAGGTGCTGGCCCTTGCCAACGCGGACGGTCTGCCAGCCGGAGTTCGCCAGGTGCGCATCCGACTTCGGCGCCGGCAGCGGCAGGGCGAGTTGCACGCGGGCCGGGGCGGCCTCGGCGGCGCGGGTGGCATTGGAGAAGCCCGGAACGATGGCGATCAGCGCGGTGCCGACAAAGCCGAACATGCCGGCGACAATCCAGTGTTCGTGCGACCATTTACGGAAGGCCGCACCCTGGTCGTTGTTTCGGGACGAATTTTTCAAAACGGACTCCGCGTCCCGGGCCGGACAGAGTTAGGTCGGCCGCAACCATAACCAGAGTTAAATAGGTGCGTCAAACCCTTGGGCCGATTAGCTTTTTTGTTCCACTTATTTAACTGACCATTAACTTTGAGACCACAGATTCCGGCGTTTTTTGCCGATTGAGCCCATGACCGACCTGAAGCACGCGCTGGAAACCATCGGCCGAGGCGCCGACGAGATCCTCAATCTGGAAGAGCTGGAGGCCCGGCTCAAGCTCGGCCGCCCCCTGCGGGTGAAGGCCGGCTTCGATCCGACCGCCCCCGATCTGCACATCGGCCACACGGTGCTGCTCAACAAGATGCGCCAGTTCCAGGACCTGGGGCACACGGTGATCTTCCTGATCGGCGACTTCACCGGGATGATCGGCGACCCGACCGGCAAGAACGTCACGCGCAAGGCGCTGACCAAGGAAGACGTCGCGGCGAACGCGGTCACCTACGCCGAGCAGGTGTTCAAGGTGCTCGATCGCGAGAAGACCGAACTGCGCTTCAACAGCGAATGGTTCGGCAAGATGGATGCGGCCGACATGATCAAGCTCGCCGCGCAGCACACCGTCGCGCGCATGCTCGAGCGCAATGACTTCGCCAAGCGCTACGAATCGCAACAGCCGATCGCGATCCACGAGTTCCTGTATCCGCTCGTGCAAGGCTACGACTCCGTCGCGCTGCAGGCCGATGTCGAGCTCGGCGGCACCGACCAGAAATTCAACTTGCTGATGGGCCGCGCGTTGCAGGCGAACGCGGGCCAGCCGCCGCAGATCGTGTTGACCATGCCGCTGCTCGAGGGCCTGGACGGCGTCAACAAAATGGGCAAATCGCTGGGAAATTACGTCGGAATCAACGAGCCGGCCAATACCATCTTCGGCAAGACCATGTCGATTTCCGACGAGCTGATGTGGCGCTGGTACACGCTGCTTTCCTTCGAAAAGTCGCTCGCCGACATCGAGCGCATGAAGAGCGAAGTCGCCGGCGGCGCCAACCCGCGCGAGTTCAAGATGGATCTCGCGCGCGAGCTCGTCGATCGCTTCCACGGCGCTGGCGCCGGCACGGCCGCGATCGCGCATTGGAATGAGGTCGTGCGCGGTGGCGCGGTGCCCGACGATGTGCCCTTGAAGGAAATCGCCGTCGGCGAAGAGGGCATTCGCATTGGCGCCTTGTTGCGCGAAGCGGGCCTGGCCGCGTCGGGTTCGGAAGCGAGCCGCAAGATCACCGAGCGCGCCGTGCGCATCGATGGCGTGGTCACCGAAGATCGCGAATTGCAGTTGCGCGCGGGTGCCGAACACCTGCTGCAGCTCGGCAAGCGCGGCTTCGCGCGCGTGAAACTCGTGCCCGCCTGAGGCGAAATCGTCGAAAACCACAGCGACGCTTGCGTCGTGTTGCGTGGAACAAATATGGGGCGCCTCGGGCGCCCCTTTTACGTCGTCCCAGTGCCGTTGAGACTGCAATCGGATGACGAAGTCTGTATACTGACCAACCCGCCACTCGAAACTTGGGCGACGGGGAGGAAAATTCACGGATTCGCGCTATTGACGGACCTGTGAATCGCCCTATAATAGGCGGCTCGGTCGGGCGAAACGCCCCTCCACGCTTCCCCCACGGGGAAGCAGCCGCAACGATCTTTGACAGTGTGCGCAGGAAATTTGTGCGGACGTCTGTGGGGTGTGGATCAACGATCCGCAATCTTGCAGATGATTCGTCAAGCTTTAGTCAAATGAGTAATCAGCGATTGAAGCCGGACAAGCGTCTGCAGATAAAGCTAGACAATTAGTTTTAACTGAAGAGTTTGATCCTGGCTCAGAGTGAACGCTGGCGGCAGGCCTAACACATGCAAGTCGAACGGCAGCACAGCAGTAGCAATACTGTGGGTGGCGAGTGGCGGACGGGTGAGGAATACATCGGAATCTACCTTGTCGTGGGGGATAACGTAGGGAAACTTACGCTAATACCGCATACGACCTACGGGTGAAAGCGGAGGACCGCAAGGCTTCGCGCGATTGGATGAGCCGATGTCCGATTAGCTAGTTGGCGGGGTAAGAGCCCACCAAGGCGACGATCGGTAGCTGGTCTGAGAGGATGATCAGCCACACTGGAACTGAGACACGGTCCAGACTCCTACGGGAGGCAGCAGTGGGGAATATTGGACAATGGGCGCAAGCCTGATCCAGCCATGCCGCGTGTGTGAAGAAGGCCTTCGGGTTGTAAAGCACTTTTGTTGGGGAAGAAAAGCGCTCGGTTAATACCCGGGTGTTCTGACGGTACCCAAAGAATAAGCACCGGCTAACTTCGTGCCAGCAGCCGCGGTAATACGAAGGGTGCAAGCGTTACTCGGAATTACTGGGCGTAAAGCGTGCGTAGGTGGTTCGTTAAGTCTGTCGTGAAAGCCCCGGGCTCAACCTGGGAATGGCGATGGATACTGGCGAGCTAGAGTGCGGTAGAGGAGAGTGGAATTCCCGGTGTAGCAGTGAAATGCGTAGAGATCGGGAGGAACATCAGTTGCGAAGGCGGCTCTCTGGACCAGCACTGACACTGAGGCACGAAAGCGTGGGGAGCAAACAGGATTAGATACCCTGGTAGTCCACGCCCTAAACGATGCGAACTGGACGTTGGGAGCAATCAGGCTCTCAGTGTCGAAGCTAACGCGTTAAGTTCGCCGCCTGGGGAGTACGGTCGCAAGACTGAAACTCAAAGGAATTGACGGGGGCCCGCACAAGCGGTGGAGTATGTGGTTTAATTCGATGCAACGCGAAGAACCTTACCTGGCCTTGACATCCACGGAACCTTTGAGAGATCAGAGGGTGCCTTCGGGAACCGTGAGACAGGTGCTGCATGGCTGTCGTCAGCTCGTGTCGTGAGATGTTGGGTTAAGTCCCGCAACGAGCGCAACCCTTGTCCTTAGTTGCCAGCACGTAATGGTGGGAACTCTAAGGAGACTGCCGGTGACAAACCGGAGGAAGGTGGGGATGACGTCAAGTCATCATGGCCCTTACGGCCAGGGCTACACACGTACTACAATGGTGGGGACAGAGGGTCGCCAAGGCGCGAGCCGGAGCCAATCCCAGAAACCCCATCCTAGTCCGGATCGGAGTCTGCAACTCGACTCCGTGAAGTCGGAATCGCTAGTAATCGCGGATCAGCATTGCCGCGGTGAATACGTTCCCGGGCCTTGTACACACCGCCCGTCACACCATGGGAGTTTGTTGCACCAGAAGCAGGTAGCCTAACCGCAAGGAGGGCGCTTGCCACGGTGTGGCCGATGACTGGGGTGAAGTCGTAACAAGGTAGCCGTATCGGAAGGTGCGGCTGGATCACCTCCTTTTGAGCAATGGATCGCCACGCGTCACAGGCGTCCCCACAAGTTTCCTGCATCCAACGAGCGCGCACCTAAGCGAAGGCCAGGTGTTGCGTGTCCCGTGTTTACGGGGCTTTAGCTCAGCTGGGAGAGCACCTGCTTTGCAAGCAGGGGGTCATCGGTTCGATCCCGATAAGCTCCACCAGCCTTCGATCGACCTTGGGGGTCTGTAGCTCAGGTGGTTAGAGCGCACCCCTGATAAGGGTGAGGTCGGAGGTTCGAGTCCTCCCAGACCCACCACCCAAGGTGGCGGTTTGGGGACGAGCGAGAAGTTGGATGAAGGCGCACACGATTTTGATCTGGCCCAGGCGCTGTAGCTTGGGTCTGTTCTTTGAAAATGTGGATGTAGCGAGCGTTTTAGACGAATTGAATTTTTGTCGAAATGTGTCGTGAGGCTAAGGTGAGTCCGAAATGACGGACTCGTATCGATGTGATTTTTTAGGTTTGTTCGCGCATGCAACCTCGAGGGAACTTGGGGTTATATGGTCAAGCGAATAAGCGCACACGGTGGATGCCTTGGCGGTCAGAGGCGATGAAGGACGTGGCAGCCTGCGAAAAGGCACGGGGAGTTGGCAACAAGCGTTGATCCGTGCATGTCCGAATGGGGAAACCCCACCCGCGAGGGTGATCGTGCAGTGAATACATAGCTGTACGAGGCGAACCCGGGGAACTGAAATATCTAAGTACCCGGAGGAAAAGAAATCAACCGAGATTCCCCCAGTAGTGACGAGCGAACGGGGAGCAGCCCAAAAGTCGGTTACGTGCTAGTCGAACGGTCCTGGAAAGGCCGGCCATAGACGGTGAAAGCCCGGTAGGCGAAAGTGCGTAGTCGATGAAAAATGAGTAGGGCGGGGCACGAGAAACCCTGTCTGAACATGGGGGGACCATCCTCCAAGGCTAAATACTCCTGACCGACCGATAGTGAACCAGTACCGTGAGGGAAAGGCGAAAAGAACCCTGGTGAAGGGAGTGAAATAGACCCTGAAACCGTGTGCGTACAAGCAGTGGGAGCCCGCAAGGGTGACTGCGTACCTTTTGTATAATGGGTCAGCGACTTACATGTGCGTGGCGAGCTTAACCATCTAGGGGAGGCGAAGGGAAACCGAGTCTGAATAGGGCGAACAGTCGCGCGCAGTAGACCCGAAACCGGGTGATCTAGCCATGCCCAGGGTGAAGGTGCGGTAACACGCACTGGAGGCCCGAACCCACTCCTGTTGCAAAAGTAGGGGATGAGGTGTGGCTAGGAGTGAAAAGCTAATCGAACCCGGAGATAGCTGGTTCTCCTCGAAAGCTATTTAGGTAGCGCCTCGCGTGAATCTTCTTGGGGGTAGAGCACTGTTATGGCTAGGGGGGCATTGCGCCTTACCAAACCATTGCAAACTCCGAATACCAAGACAGGGTGCGCGGGAGACACACGGCGGGTGCTAACGTCCGTCGTGAAAAGGGAAACAACCCAGACCCGCAGCTAAGGTCCCAAAATCATCGCTGAGTGGAAAACGATGTGGAAAGGCACAGACAGCCAGGAGGTTGGCTTAGAAGCAGCCATCCTTTAAAGAAAGCGTAATAGCTCACTGGTCGAGTCGGTCTGCGCGGAAGATTTAACGGGGCTAAGCGATGTACCGAAGCTCGGGGTGCACACAATGTGTGCGCGGTAGAGGAGCGTTCCGTAAGCCGTTGAAGGTGTGTGGAAACGCATGCTGGAGGTATCGGAAGTGCGAATGCTGACATGAGTAACGATAAGGGGGGTGAAAAGCCTCCCCGCCGAAAGCCCAAGGTTTCCTTGCGCAACGTTCATCGACGCAGGGTGAGTCGGCCCCTAAGGCGAGACCGAAAGGTGTAGTCGATGGGAAGCTGGTTAATATTCCAGCACCTCGCGTGACTGCGATGGGGGGACGGAGAAGGTTAGGTGTACCGGCTGTTGGTTGCCGGGGAAAGGCGGTAGGTGTGAGGCGTAGGCAAATCCGCGCTTCTATTAACACCGAGCACCGAGACGAGCCCTATTGGGCGAAGTCACTGATACCACGCTTCCAGGAAAAGCCTCTAAGCTTCAGGTCACGCAAGACCGTACCGTAAACCGACACAGGTGGGCAGGATGAGAATTCTAAGGCGCTTGAGAGAACTCGGGTGAAGGAACTAGGCAACATGGCACCGTAACTTCGGGAGAAGGTGCACCACTTCGCGTGGCCCATGCGGGTCATCAGCGCGGAGGGGTCGCAGAAACCAGGCCGCTGCGACTGTTTATCAAAAACACAGCACTCTGCAAACACGAAAGTGGACGTATAGGGTGTGACGCCTGCCCGGTGCTGGAAGGTTAATTGATGGGGTCAGCCGCAAGGCGAAGCTCTTGATCGAAGCCCCAGTAAACGGCGGCCGTAACTATAACGGTCCTAAGGTAGCGAAATTCCTTGTCGGGTAAGTTCCGACCTGCACGAATGGCGTAACGACAGCGGCGCTGTCTCCACCCGAGACTCAGTGAAATTGAAATCGCTGTGAAGATGCAGCGTTCCCGCGGCAAGACGGAAAGACCCCGTGAACCTTTACTATAGCTTTACATTGAACGTTGAGTTCGTCTGTGTAGGATAGGTGGGAGGCTTTGAAGCGCAGGCGCTAGCTTGCGTGGAGCCATCCTTGAAATACCACCCTGATGTGCTTGACGTTCTAACCTGGGCCCGTTATCCGGGCCGGGGACCATGTATGGTGGGTAGTTTGACTGGGGCGGTCTCCTCCCAAAGAGTAACGGAGGAGCACGAAGGTACGCTCAGCGCGGTCGGACATCGCGCACTGTGTGCAATGGCATAAGCGTGCTTGACTGCGAGATCGACGGATCAAGCAGGTACGAAAGTAGGTCATAGTGATCCGGTGGTTCTGTATGGAAGGGCCATCGCTCAACGGATAAAAGGTACTCCGGGGATAACAGGCTGATACCGCCCAAGAGTTCATATCGACGGCGGTGTTTGGCACCTCGATGTCGGCTCATCACATCCTGGGGCTGTAGTCGGTCCCAAGGGTATGGCTGTTCGCCATTTAAAGTGGTACGCGAGCTGGGTTCAGAACGTCGTGAGACAGTTCGGTCCCTATCTGTCGTGGGCGTTGGAGATTTGAGAGGGGCTGCTCCTAGTACGAGAGGACCGGAGTGGACGAACCTCTGGTGTTCCGGTTGTCCTGCCAAGGGCATTGCCGGGTAGCTATGTTCGGAAGCGATAACTGCTGAAAGCATCTAAGCGGGAAGCGCGCCTCAAGATGAGATCTCCCGGGAGCTTGACTCCCCTAAAGGAACGATCAAGACCAGGTCGTTGATAGGCGCGGTGTGTAAGTCGAGCAATCGATTGAGCTAACGCGTACTAATGATCCGTGCGGCTTGACCATATAACCTCAAGAGTCCTTGGGTTATCTGGTGTCGACACAAACACTGAGAAAAACTCGATACAAACTTGGCTCACGACACGTCTCGACGTCGTCGAAACCTCGCTACATCCCAACTTATACGCAACACCGAACGCGAGAGCGTGCGCGTGTGAAGCCCTAGAAAAGCTTTGCGCTGCGAACCCTCCAACCGTCTCCCTGGTGACCATAGCGTTGTGGAACCACCCGATCCCATCCCGAACTCGGAAGTGAAACGCAACCGCGCCGATGGTAGTGTGGCTCAAGCCATGCAAGAGTAGGTCATCGCCAGGGGCTTTACCCCAAAACGCCGGATCCATCAGGATCCGGCGTTTTTCTTTGCGCGATGGAAAAGGCAAACGGGGGGGCATTGCTCTTCGATCCAGCATTTGCCTCGAGACGCGTGTATAGGCGCCACCCGCCAAACAATCGCTTTAAGCGACCCGCGTCACACATTGCCTTGATAAAATGAGTGTGGACGCAGTCGGGGAGAGGCTGCGGCCGAATCGGGGACACTTGCAGTCGAAGGCTCCGCGCGCTGTCGCAAATTGCGTCGAGCTCGCGCTGCTTTGGTCGCCTGCCTCAACCATAGAGATTATTCATGCGATCAGTTCCTTGGGGAAACGGCGACAAATTCGGCAGCGTCCTTTCGTTGGCGTCAATGCACTCAGTGTTATTGCTGCTTCTCTTGATAGCTGGATTCTTGACGAGCCAGCGAGCACAAGCGGACTGCGGCCCCGAAGGCTCGGGCGTTGGAGGCGGGGAGGCTTGCACTGACCCCCAAAGCGCACTCGAAGCCGCCAGTCATGGGCCGCTACATCCCGTGGACCAAGCCTGGTGCGATTCAGTCCTGCCCGGATCAACATACCGAGTCTATGCGGACGGCCCTTACATCTACGACGCAAGCAGCTCCAACCCCGATCACTACAGGGGTTATGGCTCATGTTGGACCGAAGCCGGTGGTGACTACAACATTAGGGATACCGTTTTCACGTATCCCAAAGGCATGTACGCCCCTCCAGTTGATCCGGAGAAGAACAAGGGCCCTCGCCCTCCTAAGGACTGCTACGGGGATCCAATCAACGCCGCGACGGGTAATAACTACAAGTGCAAGACCGAGTTCCGCGGCACGGGCTTGTTTCCCCTTGAGTTCACCTGGACGTACAACAGCTTCGGTGGCTCCAGCGTAGACGGTTCGGTTGACCTGACCGTGGGGGCAAATCGAACCCACACTTACCATCGAAGGTTGCGGGTGACGACGGTGGGTTCAGCCACGATCGCGTCGTTGACGCGACCCGACGGGAACACGGTTCGCTTCACTCGGAGCGGCTCTGACTGGACTCGGGAATCGGCACTCGATGGAATTCTGACGTCGACGCGCGACGGCTCCGGCCAAGTAACAAGTTGGTCGTATATGAACACTCTCAATGAGATCGAGAGGTTCTCGGCCGGCGGATTGCTTCAGTCCATCGTGAGCCCTGGCGGCTACGTGCAAACCCTCAGCTATGACGCCAGTCAGCGGCTTGCGAGCGTGACCGACTCCAGCGGTCGGCAGCTTACTTTCGCGTACAACGCAAATGACCGACTGGCGAGCCTGGGTCTGCCCGATGGCAAGGCCATTCATTTTGCATACGATTCAGATGACAACCTCAGCGTCGTGACGCAACCCGACGCGGTCACGGAAACCTATCTTTACAACGAAAGCAATCGCACTTCGGGCGCGAACCTGCCGCATGCAATGACTGGTGAGCTCAATAACGATGGCACGAGATACGTCACAACCAGCTACGATGTCTCAGGCCGCGCAATCGCCACCTATCTGGGCAATGGCGTCGACAATTATCAGGCGACCTACTCGCCTTCGGCGGACGGCACCCACGTCGCGACTTCGATCACGACCTCGTCCGGGATAACGAGAGCTATCAACCTGCGTACCGTCAATCTTAATGGCGGCCGTTTAGTCCCCTCCAGCATCGTCGAAAATTGCGCGGGATGCCCTTCGACAACCGAGTCGTTCGCATTCGACCGAAATGGTCGCCCAGACCTGACCACGGATTCGCGCGGCGTTGTTACCGACGAGGATTTCGATGACGAGGGCTTGCTCATCAGGAAAGTGGTCGCCAAGGGCAAACCTGAGCAGCAGACGACGGTCATAGCTTGGGACACCTACTTCCGCGTTCCTACCCAGGTCGATATCGGCGGCCAACGACAGAAATTTGCGTACAACGCTCGCGGCCAAGTAATAGCGAAGTGCACTATCGATGGCGCCGTTTCGTCGGCGATGTCCTATTCTTGTGGAGCTTCGGCAAACGCGCCGACCGGTGTGCGGCAGACGACCAAGACGTATTGCGAATCAGCGGACATTGCAGCGGGAATCTGCCCCACCATCGGATTGCTGATTTCGGAGAACGGACCTCGAACGGATGCGGGTGTCTCCGACGTAACTACCTACAGCTACTACATGTCCGACGATCCCGCTTGTGCATTGTCGACAACGACATGCCCGCACCGCAAGGGCGATCTCTGGAAGACCACCAACCCCTTGGGGCAGGCCACTCAATTCCTCCGCTACGACGGAGCTGGGCGAGTCATGTCGACTATGTCCATCAACGGCGTGACGACCGACATTGAGTACGATCCCAGGGGGCGTGTAGCGGCGATCAAGGTCCGCGGCGCCGACAGCGCCAGCGAAACCGACGACGCAATCACTGCCATCGAGTATCACTTTGACGGCCAGCAAGCGAAGGTAACGCAGCCTAATGGAACCTACTTGCTCTTTGGTTACGACGACGCTCGTCGGATGACCGATGTGACCGATTCCTTGGGGAATAGCAAACACTTCACCTTGGACGGCTCGGGAAATGTAACTAAGACTGAAACGAAGGACGTCAACGGCGCGCTGACACGAGTCGCAGCCAGCGTATTCAACGGCTTGGGCCAGCTGACACGCAGCCTCAACGCTGCCAATCAGGCGACGACCTACTCGTACGACGCCGGCGGAAGCCCGGACATCACAACCGATCCGTTGAATCACGCAAGAAACGAGGATGTCGATTCACTTGGTCGCTTGATCAAAGTCGTTCAGGATGTCGGAAATATTGCTGCCACGACGCAATACCAGTACGACGTCCGCGATAACCTCACAAGAGTCATCGATCCGAAGGGATTGAGCACGATATCCACGTACAACGGTCTGAATGATCTTACGCAGTTAAGCAGCCCCGACACTGGCCTCACAAAATTCAGTTACGACAGCGCGGGCAATCGCGTGTCGCAAACCGCGGCGAGCGGAGTCATCACAAATTACTCTTACGACGCGCTTAATCGTTTGACGCAAACCAGTTATCCGAGCGCGAGTTCGCTGACCGCGACATTCACCTTTGACGTCGTGAATCCGATATGTGGGACGGGTGAGTCGTATGCGAAAGGCCACCTAACCAAGATGACCGACGCCAGCGGCAATACTCAATACTGTTTCGATCGCTTCGGTAACCTAACGCGCAAGCAAATCACCAATAACAGCGTCATCAGTACTTATATCTTTGGCTATACGCTTTCCGGGGCGCTCAAGACGGTCACGTATCCCAGCGGCATGATGGTTGGCTACTCGCGAAACGGGGCCGGCAAGATTAACCAAGTTAGTGCGACCCAAGGTGCCACAACCAAAACGCTTGCAAACAACGTTAGCTACATGCCCTTCGGGCCGTTGTCGCGCCTGGAATTCCCCAACCAGCCTGGCGGAAGCGCGGGCGTTCCGCTGACTCAGACGCGACTCTTCGATCAGGACTACGCGATCAAGGCCGTTGGCGGACTCAACTACCAAGTGGATTCAGTCGGAAATATCACCTCGATTGGCGACGCCTTTGGACGAAACGTGTTCTCCTATGACTCGCTCAATCGCTTGACGGCGGTGATCGACGACGATGTCGGGCAGAGCGTCTACGCGTTTACTTACGATGCGACAGGAAATCGCACCAGCAAGAAGATAGGAACGGGTGCCGTCCAGACATACGGGTACTTGGGGACAAGCCATCGATTGAATAGCGTGGGTAGCACATCACGCTCCTACGATGTTTTGGGAAATACCTCGCAGACCGCTTCTTCGCGAATCTATACCTATGACGCGCGCAACCGAATGATCGACATGCGGACTGGAAGCGCGAGCAGCAAGATCGTGAGCCAGTACCAGTACAACGGAAAGCAAGAGCGGGTGCGAAAGTACAAAGGCACCACCGACCAAGCGAGCTACGCCTATGGCGAATTCGGACAGTTGTTGTCCATTAAGCGCGGCGCGATTACGCAAGAGATCATTTGGCTGGACGACACGCCTATTGGCGTAAGCCAGAACGGAACCCTCCACGGAGTGTTGACCGATCATTTGAGAGCTCCGAGGCAGGTGTTCGAATTGGATTCGCAGAAGCGCGTTTGGGCTTGGAGTTCGCTGGACGATGGTTTCGGAGAGAACCTCGCGGCGCAGGACCCGGACGCGAACGGTGTCCAATTCGTGTTCGATATGCGACTGCCTGGACAGCTGTTCGATAGCGAGAGCGGACTCCACTACAACTATCGACGCGACTACGAGCCGGTAACGGGACGGTATCTGGAGAGCGATCCGATCGGGCTTTCGGGCGGGATCTCTACGTACGGCTACGTTTCTTCGAGTCCGCTCAGGTTCACGGACCCGAGCGGGCTGGTTAGGTGGACAGGAACAATGAACATCAAAACGTTACTTACTGGGACTACGGGCGTATTCGAATTGAACTCGGACTGCGTCAATCACCGCGAAGCCAACGTAGTCGTAAGGTACGTGGGACCGTCGAGTGGGGCCAGTCTACCCGCCGGCGGAGCAATTGGAAAAATCACTCTCGAGGACCACGCGACGACCGTCGACGTCAACAACTTGACGGGCTCGTCGGGAATCGTGTCCAGCGGAATCCAAGTCGGGCCCCTCGGGTTTAGTTTGGGAGCCGAAATTAAGCTCGGTAATGCGGTCGCGTTTAACTCGGACATCCAGGATGAGAACTCATTCGATGCCGGACTTTCGATGTCGGTCGGGACGGCCCAGATCGTGGGCGGCACGGGAATCAGGACACCTTGCAAATGCAAGAAGTGACAAAACTTCGCGCCTATTTCGAATTCGGAAGTAGAACGCAGCCTTCTCGATGGTAGTGTTGCTCAAGCCATGAAAGAGTAGGTCATCGCCAGGGGCTTTACCCCAAACGCCGGGTCCAAATGGATCCGGCGTTTTTCTTTGCGCGATCGAATCGCGCGAAGGGAAATCAGCGCGCGAGTTTGATGGTCGCTGGTTTGCCGAGTCGGGCTGCAAACTCCACCAGCATATCCAGACTGAATCTCTCTACCTTGCCTCGAGCCAGGTCCGAAACGCGGCTCTGGCTGACACCCAGAAGTTGCGCTGCAGCCACCTGTGTGAGCTTTCGCGACTTGAGTTGCTTCTTGATCTGCACCATCAAGTCGACCCGCAGCGTAAGAACCTGGGCCTCGGCCTCGTCAAAGCCCAAGTCGATGAACACGTTTCCGCTCGACGAAGTGCTCTCAAGTTTCAGGCGCAATGAGGTTTTCCGGGTCATTGGGCTGCAGTATATATGTAGATATATATCAAGGTGCGCTCGCGAATCGCCCGGCACACCCAAAGCATATCGAATGGACGGAGTTCTTAAATACACGATCACGGTAGCGGTCCGGGTTCGAACCCCGTAGGGACGAGTGCCAAAACAAGCACTTAGGGGTCGGGCGACCGGCCTAAGTGTTTTTCGGGCCATTTCCCTGATTCTCGACTCGCGACTTGTTTCCGGCAGAATCGGTGGTACGGCCCCGACTCAGGATTCGCTATGCAGACCCAGGCGCCCATTCCTCCGGCCTTCGTCGACTCGATGAATCGCTTTCGTCGCTTTGTCGATGAATTCAAGGAAGAAAGCGACAGAGGATGCGCGGTCCTCACACTGTGCGTTCTCGAAGATGCGTCAAAGAATCTGTTCGAATCTCGCGTTGAAACTGGCAGGGTTGGAAGCGTGTGGCAGCGAGGCGCGCTCGCTCGAAATGTCGAACGCGCCGTAGCGCTCGGGCTTCTGGCTCAGAATGAAGCCACCAGCTTGCTGAGTCTTGCCGAGGTGAGAAATCTCTTCGCGCATCGCGCTTTGGAGCGACTAACGTTCGACTCGCCGGAAGTCGATTCTCTCGTGAAGAAGCTTACTCATGTTGGCCCTCCAAATGTTCCTACGGCGGCCTCCGGAAGGAATCGAGACCATTTCTTGCTGTGTTCTGTATTTGTCTTTTCGGCTATGCAATTGCACCCCACGCCGATCGCACCCATAGCGCCGAAGGCGCCCCTCACCTGGGGGCAATGAGCGGGTTGAGTTCCTGGGATATTGAATTGGAGGGTTCGAATGTACGAATTCGAGCGAGCCAGGAATCGACGCCACGAACTTGGCGACGCAAACCTGAAGCCCGTCGAGCAGCTCATGCTCGCAATGCGGTTTTTTGTCGGCCGGGCTGGCGTGGTTCTCGCCGTCAATTCGCACTTCAAGATCTTGGAAACCGAGATACAGCGGTTCCCAACGAGATTGAACATGTCCGTTACCACCGTTGCAGTTCTCCAAGAGAGCTATTGGCAGACAATTATGGTGAACCTTCGCGCGATGCTCGAGTCGAATCCGGGGTCGATCGGCATCGGCGCTATCGCCAAACTGCTGGAGCGCGGGGAACCGAGGAATGGATTTTGCGAGTTGCTGGAGAAGGCTTCGCGCCGGGTGACGACAGAGCCAAGCGAGCGCGACGCCTTTCTCGACTACATCCATCGATATGCCGCTATTCTCTCGACTAGATCCGTCCCCGTCCCTCCAACTGCGCATCCGCTCGTGGAGAAGGCCGAGCTTGTCCGGCGCACGGCTACAAAGCGAGTTGCGCACGCGACGATTGATGGCTTCAAGCTCTACGGAAGCGACATGCAAGATGTAATCATTGCAGTGATCGTTTTGGGCGAGGCGATGAATCAGGTCATGGGCGATGCCGGATCGGAAGACCTGCTGCCGATCGAGCACGCCGCGCTCGTGGGTGGTGCTCAGCTCTTGGGCTTGGAGACTGACACCGCACCGCACCTTCTAAATTCGATCCGAGGCTTCATGCCGATGTGGGTCCATAGCGACAGGGAGTTTCCCACCGTCGCCGAAATGCAGGACTTGGGTGCCGCGCGCCGCGCCGCACGAGACATGGGGCCACAAAGCGGCGCGGGCTGAGCTAAGGGTGCCGCCCGGAGCGGTGCCTTGAACCTTCGCTGCAACTAGGCTGGCTGCCGGGCGACGAACTCAAGATGCCGGGTCGAGCCCTCCGCGTCTGTAGGAAGACGCCGGCAGCTAGTGTCAGAAAAGCGGCAGGAAAGGCTAGGCGCCATGCCTACCTTCGGCCGACAAGCGAGAGGTCAGTTCGTCGCCTGAATGGCATTGATGAAGATAGCAATGACGCACCCAAGACCACCGAACCACACAACGCTCCGCAGTTGCGCAACGTTACCGAGGTACATGAAGCCGTAGACAAAGCGCGTTGCCACGAATGCGATAGAAAGCATGGCTGTTTTTTGCATGTCCGCACCTGCCACGATCGCCGCCAGCACCGCCGCCGCGAAAAACGGAAAGGCCTCGAAGCTGTTCAAATGCGCCGCATGCGCCCGCCCCGCCGCCCCGCTCAGCCGCGACTGCCACTCGCGCACGTTGCGGTTGTCGTAGCGCGGGCCCAGGACCTTGGCCACGCTCGTCCATAAATAGGGCATCAGCCCGGCGATCAGCACGCAAATCAACGCGGTCCGCATATCCTCTCCTGGGTTCGAAATGTGCCGTAAATCCCTGATTTCAGGGGCCTGAACCCCGTTTTCGCCCCTGTGGGCAGGTTGTCCGGGAAAGTGGCCCGCTGCTATACTTTCGCGGCTCGGCGGTCCGGTTTTGCGTCGGGGTATCGATGCACCGCCCTGGGGGCACCTTTGTTCCGGAATGATGCACCACCCGCGCGAAAGCTGGCGATGTTGCAAGGCCTGGCGATCGCGGTATGCGTTTTGGTGGCGGCGGCAGTCGGGGGCAGGGGCGAAGCAACCGCGGCTCTTTTTGGTGGTCTCGCAGTTTTCCTGCCTTCGCTGTGGTTCTGGCGGCGGGCACGGAAATCCGCCGGGAACACCGATGCAAGGCAAGCGCTCGGCGCGCTGTACGTCGCCGAGATCGGCAAGTTGGTGTTGGTGGCGTTGATGCTTTACGTGGGGGCGCTGGTGTTCAAGGCCCACTACCTGGCGCTGATGCTCACCTGCATGGCCTGCCTGGCAATGAATTGGGTGCTCCTGGCCGTGGCCAGGTTTGACTGACGAAACGGATAACGAAGATGTCGGCAGAACACGGCGGTACCAGCGAGTACATCCTGCATCACCTGACCAACCTCAAGTTGGATCTGACCACGATGCAGATCAATCCCGAAGCGACCGGCTTCTGGGTGCTGCACCTGGACTCGATGGTCTTCTCCGTGTTCCTGGCCCTGATGTTCGTGGTCATGTTCAGGCTCGCGGCGCGCAAGGCGACCAGCGGCGTGCCGGGCAAGTGGCAGAGCTTCATCGAGCTGTGCGTGACCGCCGTCGACCTGCAGGTCAAGGACGCCTACCACCACGGGGCCAAGTTCGTCGCGCCGATGGCGCTGGCGGTCGGCTTCTGGGTGTTCTTCATGAACTTCATGGACATGCTGCCGGTCGACCTGCTGCCCTTCGTGGCGCACAACGTCGGCGTCGACCACCTGCGCACCGTGCCCTCGACCGACCCGAACATCGCGCTCGGCTTGTCGCTCACCGTCTTCCTGATCGCCTTCGGCTACAGCTTCGTGGCCAAGGGCTTCGGCGGCGTGGCCAGCGAATTCCTGTTCCATCCCTTCGGCAAGTGGATGATGCCGGTCAACTTCCTGCTCAAGTGCGTGGAAGAGCTGGCCAAGCCGGTCAGCCTGGGCCTGCGACTGTTCGGCAACATGTACGCCGGCGAGATGATCTTCATCCTGCTCGCGGGCTTCACGTTGAGCTACACGGTCAGCAGCTTCGGCGCCAACGCCGGCATGCTCACGCAGCTTTCCAGCACAGTGGGATCCGAAGCTTGGAATTCACGTGACTTGAAGTCGCGGC
>JADMIO011664292.1_pt1 | contig 18429 bp, 15 predicted proteins | sample 8958161 | NCBI WGS metagenome assembly JADMIO01 (sample SAMN16585339, study PRJNA669376) | soil metagenome | isolation source: Crop rotation soil | place: USA: Cullars Rotation, Alabama | collected 2011 | reverse complement strand
CAGCAGGAGGCCCGACTCTTTATCGAAGAACAGCCGTATGGGCGGCTTTCCCGGATTCACGCCGATCAACTGAACCACATCGTGGCCGTCGATTTTGTCTGTCGCAGGCCGCGCGCGGAACTGGGCAAACATCTTCTTGAGCTCTGTTGGCAGGTAGAACGTGGAGTCAAAGCCAAAGGCCTCGTTTTCAGCCACGCTCATCTCACGCGGTGGCCTTGATCCAGGATTGCCGAGCCATCCTGCATGCCCATCAAAAGCCGTAATGCTGTCGCCGTTCGGCGTGTGTACCGTTGAAATGCGTTTGTTCGGGGCTTTGGCCACAACTTCAACCGGCATTTGCTGCTGCCCAAAGCTGACCGTCCCTTTTTCCACGCGGCTGGTGATCTTCTGTATGGCTTCCGCGCCGCCAACGGCCTGAACATATTTATTCAATATGTCTTCGGACGTGGGCAATGCCGGCGTTGTTGCTTCCGCTTTCTCCGGCTCAGGACGCTTTGGCTCTACGTCGGCAATGATCGGCACGCCCACGGGATCATGCGCTCCACGATGGCATGAGTAACATGTCACCTCGCGCTCACCCTTGAAGTTGTCGCGGTTGATGGCCATCTGCATCTGGATCATCTGGCGCGCCGTCTGCTTGGGTTTCTTGTCGTCCTTATCCAACGCCCCGCGAACGTGGCAGAACTCGCACTCCACACCCAGTGAATTGGCGATGAACTGCATGGACGGGACCACCTGATAAGCCGGTGTGCCTTTGAGCACCTGAATATTCTTAAAAACCTGCTCGGCGGGATCTGCGCTGTCCTCACGTGAAGGCCCTGCCGCCGTTTGTGCGCCGGAACACGCTGCAAGAAAAAGAATGGCAGCGGTGCAATGGAAGACTGTTTTGTTCATTTAGTTTCCTTGGATCGTTTTTTGAATGGCAAGTGTAAATGATCCGGGATTTGCCCGGACCTGAAACAAATGTGATCTATCGCCGTTTTTCTGCTGCAAGTAGTTCATTCCGCATCTCCGGCAGCGTTTTGCCCTTCCAGTGCTGCGTAAAGTTTTCAACCGTCATGAGTGTCCGTGGGTACATATGGTCCACGTACATCGTTCCCGCAAGATGGTCGATCTCATGCTGCAGAATGCGTGCGTACCACCCGCTGGCCTCAATCACTTTGGCCTCGCCTTTTTCGTCCGTGCATTCCACACGAACGCGGCGCGCGCGCGGTGTAAGCGCCATCAGGTTGTTCAGGCTCAGGCAGCCTTCAAAGTATTCCACGCGTTCTTCACCCAGCAGCGTGATCCTCGGATTGATAATTACATGGAACGGCACCGCCTGGCGCTCGCGCTCCGCCAATTGCTCCGGCGTCCAGTCCTTTGTATATTCCGGACGGTCCTCAATTACCGCCAATTGAATGCCCTGCCCGATCTGCGGCGCGGCCAGCCCGACTCCCGGAGCCGCATACATGGTTTCTTTCATTTGCTGGATCAACTCGCGGATTTCGCGACTGCGAATCTCGTTCGGACGCAAGGCGCGCGCAGGTCTGCGCAGAACGGGATCACCGGCTTGAACGATGGCGAGTGGCATGCGTCTCGAAAGGGGATATTGTACACATTCAGATCAAAGAATCTGGCTATCGGTTCAAGTGCCATAAATGCCAAAAATCGCCGAAATTGATGGCCGCATTCAGTTGTATTCAATTTGGATTCTTTGGCAATTTCGGCGATTCTGGCAATCTGTTTTCCCAGATCACGCGCGATGTCGGCGATGTCAGGGGTCCCCGGAAAACCCCGGTGTTGGCTTTCTGGGGTAGGATCACGCGCGATCCCGGCGATTTCCTACCACACCTTGCAAACCTTCTCCGGCGGATTCACCATCGGTTGGCCTGCTTTGCAGGAAAACGCATTCACAAACTCCGGCATATTCACTACCACGCCGTTAATGCGGTATTTCGAAGGCGAATGCGGGTCAGTCAACACGCGCAGCCGCAACTCTTCCGGACGCGTATTGGAACAGTCCCACTGCGCAAAGCCGATGAAGAAGCGCTGCTCCGGAGTCAGTCCATCCACCGGCTTCAGATCTTTATCTTTGGTCGCATCTTTCCACGCAACATAGGCAAGAATCTCCCCGCCCAGATCAGCTACGTCCTCGCCCAGCGTGAGCCGGCTGTTGATGTGCAGGTCGTCTACAACAACGTATTCCGCGTACTGGTCGGCAATGCACTTCGTTCGCTCTTCAAATTTTTGTTTGTCTTCTTTCGTCCACCAGTCGCGCAGGTTTCCTTTGGCATCAAACTTCGCGCCCTGGTCGTCAAAACCGTGCGTCAACTCATGGCCAATGGTCCCGCCGGTATCGCCATAGTTCGGCGCGTCGTCCATCTTCGCGTCATACAGCGGAGGCTGCAGCACGCCCGCCGGAAAATTAATGTCGTTCAATTGCGCGCTGTAGTAAGCGTTCACCGTCGGCGGCGTCATGCCCCATTCGCCGTGGTCCACCGGTTGGCCAATCTTGTTGAAGTTTCTGTGCCGCTCAAACTCCGTCGATCTCTGCACGTCTCCCAGAAAATCATTGCGCAGGATTTTCACCGAGCTATAGTCGCGCCACTTTTCCGGATAGCCAATCTTGTTGCGGATGCCATGCAACTTGGCCATCGCCTGTTCTTTTGTCTCCGGGCTCATCCAATCCAACTGCCCGATCCGCTGCGCCATGGCGTCTTCAATCCGGCGCACCATGTCCAGCGTACCCGCCTTCAACTCCGGCGAAAAGACCTTGCGGACATACGCCTGCCCCAGCGCTTCACCCAGGTCACGATCGGTATATTGGACACAGCGCCGCCAACGCGGCTGCATCTCTTTGGCTCCGCGCAGGTATTTCAGGTAAAAATCAAAATTCTCCTGCACAAACGGGGACGACAAATACGCCGCATAACCGTTGGCCAAGTGAAAACGGAGATAGTTTTTCAGATTGGCAATCGGCTCGGCCTTCAGTTGCGATTCCAACTCTTTGAAAAACGGCGGCGGCGCAGCGTTCACAATTTCAAACTGCGGCGCTTTCAGCGTCTTGTAATAAGCCGGCCAGTCAAAGCTCGGCACCATCTGCTCCAGGTCAGCCAGCTTGATTTTGTTCTTGCGCTTGTACGGATCGCGCCGCTCCACCCGTGTGAGTGATGCAGTGGCTAGCGCGGTCTCAATCCGCATCACGGTATCTGCGTTTTCTTTGGCGACAGCCGGCTTGTCTCCCAGCAACTCAAATATTTTCTGGACGTGTTGTACGTAGCGCTCGCGCGTCTCTTTCGATTTCGGATCGTCCTTGGTGTAGTAATCGCGGTCCGGCAGCCCAATCCCGCCCTGGTCAACGCCCGCAATCTGTTGTTCTGAGTTGTCCGGGTCCTGTCGCGCACTGCTGCCGAACAAAACCGCGCCGCCCAGGTCAAGCTGCATCCGCGCCACCACCGGCGCCAGTTCACGCGACGACTTGAGCTGCCCAATTGCCGTTAGTTGCGGCTTAAGCGCGTTCAGTCCCAGCTTTTCAATCGCCGGCTCATCCATGCAGGCGGCATAAAAGTCGCCGATCTCCTGCGTTACGGTGTCGCGTTGGCCCTTGACCGCCGCGGCCTGCTCCAGAATGCCGCGCAGAAAAATCAGGTTGTCCTGGTACAGCTTGCCGTAGACGCCCCATGAAGTCTGGTCCGGCGGAATAGGATTCTTCTGCTGCCATCCGCCGCAAGAATATTGGTAGAAGTCCACGCAGGGATCTACCGACTTATCCATGGAACTCACGTCCAGGCTAGGCGAATACGGCAGTGTGGGCGCAGGCGGCGCAGACTGCGCGACGGAAAGTGAAATGAAGGCGAGGGCGGTGAACAGACTGCAAGCAATCAGCTTTTTCATATTTTTAGGACCTGATCTGTACTTTGACCTGAATCACTCAAAGATGTCACCAGAGCGCACTATCCTAATTACCAAACATCGCTTTGCCAACCACCTTTGCGCCCGTGGCGTCCTTTGCGGTGAAAGATTTGTTTTTCTCATCACGAATAATTCCTTCAGTGGTAAGTTTTCTCTCCAATCCGCGCTCATCCGCGTCAATCCGCGCTAAAGCGAATTTTCTTTTCCCGATCACGGCGATTACGCGCGATCACGGCGATGTCGGCGATTCCCTCACTCCGTCCTTATGGACCGCGTTTCCCAGTGATACCGCAGCGCCAGCAACCGCAATCCGAATCCGCATGCCGAGCCCACAATCGTCGAAGCTTCGCGCGGGAGCTTGAGCGCGTCGCACGCTAAGAACATGGCCGCGCCAAACGCAGCGGCAATCGCATAGAGTTCTCCGCGTTCAAAAATCTTTGGCGTGCGCCCGCTTAGCACGTCGCGGATGCAGCCACCGCCCACAGCTGTGGTCACGCCCAGCAGAAAGGCCGGCAGGCGGATCATTCCAGCATTCAAAGCGCGCGTGCTTCCAGACACCGCAAAAAGGCCAAGCGCGGCAGCATCTATAAAGATGATCGCACGCTCGGTGTTCTTGCCGATCCGCTGCGCCAGCAACATCCCAACCACCGCGCCCCCCAGCGCCGTAATCAGGTAGCGGACGTCGGCAAACGCCAGCGGCGGCCCTTTTTGCAGGATCAGGTCGCGCGTAATGCCGCCGCCCAGCGCCGATGCCAGCGCCAGTCCGGTCACGCCCACCAGATCGTATTTATAGCGCGTGTCGCGCACGGCTGCCAGCGCTCCGCCAAACGCGCCCACAAACACAGCAAGAAAATCGACAAGCGAGAACAGCGTATCGATTGGCATTTTGGCAATGGGCAAATTCATGAACTCTCATTGTATTCAACTCACACCGCTGCGCATGTACGCACGTAACTCGGCGATTACACCATTCAGTGCTAGATTACGTCTCCCAGCACACAGTAATTGAAATCAGGCGGCGAGGGCCGGCTTGCGCGCCGAGAGCCAGCACCAAGTGCGAGATAACTTTTCTGGTTAAGCTAAACCGCTTAAGCGGGTTTGAGCGAAGCGACAATTTTAATTGGGGCGGCGGTTGTAACAACCGCCCTTCCCTTTTCTCCGCTATTCTTTCCGGCAAAAAAATCTACAAATCAGTACCATCAGCGTAATCAGCGGTGAGGTTTTGGGTTTCATGACAAAAGTTCATCGACCGTCGCCCGCGGTTTGAAGCGCAGCAACAAGAAGGAGTCCAAAGGCTTCAGTAATCTTTGCGGTGCAGCGTAAAGAGACGATGATCTACTCATGCCACACTTTCCCCAAATGGAAACGCAAACCAAGACGCGGTCTCCGCGAATACGAGTCCCCAACAACGAATCCATTCGCTTCAACCTCGGCGGCCATCAGGTTTCCGCGGTGCTGCAAAAGATTTCGCTTACCGGCGGCCTGGCGCAATTTAGCGCCAGCATCGGCAGCGCAACTATTGCTGAAGCCAAAGTCAATACGCTGTCCGGCCCGGTCAGCGGACTGGTGGAGTTTCTTCCCGCACAGGTCGGTTCCTGCACGTATCCTTTTCGCTTTATTGCACTGAGTGACCAGGATTATGAGCGCCTGAGCTCCACGCTGCAATACATGCGCAGCCAGGGTTATGGCGATTAATTAAACCTCGCTATCGCTAACTTACTTTCACGGTCCCAACGGTCTGTGCATCTCGCCCCGGATTAGCCCATCCGTCCGCATATGTGTTCTTATGAATAAGGCTGCGCATGGATGGCGTACAACTCATCCCCCGCTCGGCATATCGAACCGTCCATAAGCAGCGAAATGGAGAATCTCTTATGAAATTGTTGCGACTCACAACTTTACTTGCGGCTTGCCTGTTTGCCCTGGTGGCCGGCGCTCTACAGAATGCTCCGGCGCAGGAAAACGCGGAGCACAAGCACGGCGGACAGATGCGCAGTAGTGACGATATGGTGCAGGACCTCACTACCAAGCTCAATCTCACCGCGGACCAGCAGACGAAGATCAAGTCCATCCTGGACGAGCAGCATCAACAGATGCGGGCCACGATGAATGACCAGTCCCTGTCAAAAGAAGACAAGCATGCAAAGATGAAGAGCATGCATGATTCCATCCACACGAAGGTGCGTGAGGTGCTGACGGACGATCAAAAACCTAAATTTGACGCCATGATGAAAGACATGGAAAACAATATGCACGAAAAGCACGGCCAAGGAGCCGACCACGACCATAAATAAGGTCCTGACAGCTTTTTCCTGAGGGCGCTCGCCACTGCGGACGCCCTTTTTAACTGCCTTTACCCACCTGTCGTCCCAGAAATACCCGCAGAATTGCTGTTCCCAAGCTTTGAAAAAGCAACTCTAGGAACATGGATAAAACTTTTTGATCCATGCAAATCAGTGTAATCAGTTGTTATCAGCGGTAAGGTTTGGGGTTCCCAAGCTGCTAAAAGCAGCTTCTCTGCAATATTTGTCGATGGTGAGCTGCCCCTGCCCTCCTGAGCACGAAAAACAGCATCTTAAGAGGACTGGCCGCACCACGCGCTAAGGAGATCATTCACGTGAAAACCATCAGGACCGCAGTTATTTCCTGTACATTCTTGTTCGCATTGGGGGCATTCGCACAATACCCAGCAGGCGGCCAAGGGACACAACCCATGCAGCCGCAGGCACAGCAACCCGGCATGCAACCTTCAACTCAGCCGCCGCAGGCGCAGCCCGGACAAGACCAGAACGCGCAGCCCGGCCAGCAACCCGGAGCGGCGCAGTCGCAGAGCCCATCCATGGCCCGCCCCAGCATTGACGATCAGGTGCAATCCCTGGCGCAGCAGTTGAATCTTTGCGCCGACCAGCAGGCAAAAGTAAAGACCGCTCTTGAAGACCAGCACACGCAGGCCATGAACGTGGTGCAAGACAACTCGATGTCGCGCGATGACAAGATCCAGAAAATCCACACCATCCGCCAGGGCACCATCGACAAGGTCCGCACCGCACTGAACGACGACCAGAAAAAGAAGTTCGATACCCTGGTGCAGCAGCAGGAACAGCATTTCCAGCAGACACACCCGCAGGCCCAGCCGAAACAGTAAGCTGAGAGACCTCCTCCGAAAAAGGCGTTCCCGTGCAACGGGGGCGCTTTTTTATTTCCTCCAAGCGGCTTACCTCATTGTGGCAAAGCGAGTATCCTTGCTGAAAATATCATTGTTCAGGATCGCTAATGCATCTCGCCGTTGGCATTCTCGTCTCTCTGCTCGCTTCGCAGTCCAACCAGACACCGGAGTGGTGCCGCGATCTGCCTCGTCCCGCTTATAGCAAGCTGGAACGCGTCAATGTTCCGGACAAATGGTTTGAGGTGTATCGCATACGCCCCGGCCTGTTCGCGATTTATGAACCGCACCAGCAGGAAGAAATCATTTCCTACTTGATCGTCGGTGAAAAGCAGGCGCTGCTCTTTGATACCGGCATGGGCATCAGCAATATCAAAAAAGTTGTTGAAGTCCTTACCAATCTGCCGGTAAGCGTAATGAACTCCCACACGCACAACGATCATGTGAGCGACAACTGGCGCTTCAGCAAAATCTACGGCATGGAAACTGCCTTTACGCGTGAGCACGCCAAAGGAACGGTGGCAGCGGCGCAGGAAGAAATTGTTCCCGGAGCAATCTGCGGCGAGCTGCCTGCCGGCTTTGATCCAAAGACTTATTCGGTGAAGCGGTTCCATATCACCAACTGAATTCGCGACGGATCAAAGATCGATCTTGGCGGGCGCGTGCTTCAGGTGATTTCAACTCCCGGTCATACGGCCGATTCCATCTCGCTCTGGGATGCACAAAACAAACTGCTCTTCACCGGCGACATGTATTATCCCGGCGCGATCTTCCTGTTCCGTCCGGAAACCGACCTTGACGCTTATGAAGCGTCGATCAAGAAGATGTCCACGCTGGGTGCTGCCCTGCTACTCCCGGCGCACAACGTTCCGGTGGCCGATCCCGCCGATCTGCCTCGCGTTCTCGCTGCTATTAAACAAGCCCGTAGCGGCAAAATGAAACCGCTCAAAGGCGAGCATTGGTCCGAATATAAGTTTGAAGGATTTTCGTTTCTGTTGAGCAAATAAATAGCTTCTAGCGACTAGCCTCTAGCTGCTAGCTTTTGGCTTTTGGCTCTTGGCTCTTAAATTTAGCTTCGACTCTTGGCTTGGGCTCTTTCACTCTATTTCTTTAGCCCGTGCAGGTTGCAGAAGTCGCTTTTGGCTAGCAGCTAGCGGCTAGCAGCTTCTTTTTCCAACAGCGCCGCCTTCCTCTTCACGCCCCACCGATATCCAGCCAGACTTCCATTCTTCTGTACCACGCGATGGCATGGTACCACCACGGCAACAGGATTCGAGCCGCAGGCATTCGCCACGGCGCGCACCGCTTTGGGCCGTCCGATCGTTTTCGCCAGCTCCGTATAACTCCGCGTCTGCCCGCAGGGAATCCGTTGCAGCTCTTTCCACACCATTTGCTGAAACGCAGTGCCGCGCAGATCGAGCGGAATATTCAACGGCGCGGTAGAGCCCTTCAGCATTTCCTTTATCTGGATTGCCATTTGCTCCAGGCCTGCATCGTCGCGACGGATCTCCGCCGCCTTGAAATCATGCTTCAGCTCGCGCAGTAATGCGGCATCATTTTCGCCGAATCGCACCGCGCAGACGCCTCGTTGCGTCGTGGCCACCAGCAGCTTGCCCAACTCGGTCGAGACTACGGTGCAGCGGATCTCAATTCCTTCACCGCCCTTGCGAAAGGCCGACGGAGTCATTCCCAGTTGTGCTGGAATGCTTTCATACGCGCGGCTGGTGGAACTGTAGCCCGCTTCGTAAATTGCTTCGGTCACGCTGCCTTCGCCCAGCAGGGCCTGGCGGAACTTTCCTGCGCGCCGCGCCTGCTGATACTCCCGCGGACTGATTCCCAGGACGCGCTTGAACAGCCGCTGGAAGTGAAATGGGCTGATAGCCACATGGCGCGAGATGGCTGTCAGACTCAGCGTCACGTCCAGGTTTTGGTCAATGTACCGGCAGGCGGCTTCCACTTTTTGCGTCTGTCGGTTGCGTTCCAACGGCGTGCAGCGTTGGCAGGGTCGATATCCCTGCTGCTGCGCCTGCGTGGGCGAGTCAAAAAACTCCACGTTCTCGCGCTTTGGCCGCCGGCTGGGGCATGAAGGACGGCAGAAAACGCCAGTCGACTTTACCGCGTACACGAACCTGCCGTCTGCCTTGGCATCGCGCGCCAGCACAAGGGTCCATTTCTGATTTGGGCTGCCTGATGTCATTTGCATTTGCATATATTTTTCTCCGCAACACCACTTTATTGTGTGCGAAGAATGCAGACTATCCGCTGCTTGCGCTCAAAACAATTTTAATCGATGTGAATCATGGCCATTTCTCACATAAACCCTCTCACATCGTGGACCGCAGCCGCCCCGGCTGCGCTGAATCCCCTGCCCAAATGGCTGATGCGCCCGCCGCATAGATTGTTCCATACTGCTCTCCATCGTAACGAGGAGCAGTAAATCTAAAATGGAAAATATCTGGAGCAAGCTTTCAAACGATCTTGCGGAGGTTTCCGCAGCGGTGGGCAAATCTGTGGTGGCCGTGCAAGGCACGCGCCATCCTTCCAGCGGCATCGTCATCGCCAAAGATGCGGTGGTCGCCGCCAGCCATGCCGTCCGTCGCGATGAGGAGATCACCGTGATTACAGCACCGGCAGAGAAACTTTCCGCGCGCATCAGCGGACGCGATCCCAGCACTGACCTTGTCGTCCTGCGTCTGCAACAACCGATCGACGCTCCGGCAGTCCACTGGGCATCGACTTCAAACCTGCGCGTAGGCGAACTGGTGCTGGCGCTGGCGCGCACGCGACGCGGCCACATCGTCGCCAGCTCCGGGATTCTCTCCGGATTGATCAACGGGCCAATGCGTACATGGCGCGGCGGCGAAGTTGATCAATTCATCCGTCCTGATCTCACCATGTATCCCGGATTCTCCGGCGGCCCGCTGGTCAACAGCCAGGGAGACCTTCTGGGCATGAACACCGCAGGACTGCATCGCTCTGGCATTACGGTGCCCTCCGCGACGGTACAGCGTGTTTCCGCTGAACTGCTGGAAAAAGGCGGAATCCAGCGGCCCTACCTGGGCCTTGCCATGCAGGCTGCACCTCTGCCGGAATCTTTACGAACTCGCTTGAATCTAACCGCCAGTGAAGGTTTGCTGGTTGTCCATGTTGAACCTGCAAGCCCAGCGGATAAAGCCGCTATTTTCCTGGGAGACGTATTGATCACATTAGCGGGCAAGCCGGTGGCAGATACGGAGTCCGTGCAAAGTATTTTGCGGTCTCATAAGCCGGGAGATTCAGTTGAAGCAGGCTTAATTCGCGGCGGAGCAATCACCACAAGCAGCGTGCGGTTGGAAGCCCGCGCCGCATAGCAGGCCATTGCAAATAGCCGGCATTGTGCGCTGGGAGGGAAACGACTAGACACTAAGGAATGGAAAAGCGAGGCGATAATTCGTTGCATGTGCGTGTGGTCGCAGGCACGTCCACGCGCCGTGCTCACCTTACCGGCGTGATATCGCGGGCATGGCATGGCGTGAATATCGTTTCCGATTCCCAAATTTCTCTGGAGAGATTTTCCGATTCCAAGTCCAACATCCTAGTGGCCGATCTGGACACTACTGCCTCGGCCGCCGCTATGGTTGATTTTCTTCAAGGCGCGCCGGCCGCTACCGGCTCGGTAGCGCTCATCGACGATCCCGATCCAGTATGGGTGCGCTCAGCATTGAATGCTTCTATTCATGCGATCATCGCGCGTGACGCCGATATTGAAGATATGCAACTGGCGCTGCAGGCAGCCGATGCCGGGTTCGTGCTTCTCCATCCCACTTCTGTTCACGGCTTGTTGCAGAATAATTCGATTGCCGAAATCGATGAGGTAAGCGCCGACGGCATCGCTCGTGAAAACCTGCTTGAAGATTTAACGGCCCGTGAATCCGAGGTCCTTCGGCTCGTGAGTATGGGCCTGGGCAACAAAGAGATTGCCGTTCGATTAAAAATCTCCGAGCATACCGCCAAATTTCACATCAGTTCTATCCTGAGCAAGCTGCATGCGGGCAGCCGGACTGAAGCCGTAAGCCTGGGAATTCGAAAAGGATTGATCCCAATCTGAGGTCCAAGCTAACCTTCGATAGGTTCTAATTGATTAAGATTCTCTTAACTATGGGCAGTGTACTAGTGCCCAATAGGCATTCGTTCCAGGCCAGCTAACCTCGCTCCACATTCCTGCTTCTACTTTGGATTAGTTCACTCTCTTTTTCGTCCCAATGCCTTAGCCCCCATGATGACTTTACACACACTGTTGCATGGTATGCTCAATGTGCCACTCGTATGCAAACGCTCAACTTAGAGCAGGAGTAAACGAGAAAGAATGTATCCCCCGTCCACCACTCGCCTGCGTGTGATCTCGTGGGTCATCACGTTTCTATTGCCTGTGGCAGCCTGGATCGCTGCGCACTATAGCCTTTCATTCTTCCATCCCGGACTGGGGGTATTTTTCATTGCCGCATCCTGCATTTCCGCTGTCATTGGCGGCCTGCCCGCTGCGGTGACTGGAGCATTGCTGAACACAGGTGCTTTGGTCGGCTTCTCGTATCTTTATCAGCCAGAGGTTTCCACAACCAGCACTGAACTCTGGGCAGCTCTGCTGATCGCCGTAACACTGGTAGTAGGGCTGGCCCGGCAAAAGTGGTCGACAGCGGAAATGATTGCCGGGACACTCAGCAACGATCTTGCCCGGCTGCGCGACGAGTTGGAGTCCCAGCGCAGCGACCTCAAACGCTTTCACGATCTCAGCGTGCGTCTCTCCAGCAATTTGGAATTGCAGCGCTTGTTGAATGACGTTCTTACTTCCATCGCCGCGCTGCAAAAAACCGATCTTGGCATGCTGTTGCTTCTGCCTGAGCGTTCCAGCAAGACCCTGCAAGTAGCCACCTTTGCGGGATTCACCGCAGAGCAGATCAAAATCTTTGGCGATTTGCCGGCATCATTTTTTTCTCCTGATCACCGAGTATTGATTGAGGACATTGACAAGGCCGGCACATATTTCCCGTTCATGGATGCCGCCACACAAGTCGGATTCCGCTCGGTTTTCAGCACGCCGATCGTCAATGCCCACGGCGACGCGCTCGGCGTGGTGGTAACGTTCTTTCGCAAGCCGCATACTCCCAGTGACCGTCAATCGAGACTGGTGGAGCTTTACGCACTTCAAGCCGCGAACGCTCTGGATAACGCGCGCTTATACCATGATTCGCTGCAGACTCTTGCCGCGGAACAGAGGCGTACCGCGGTGCTGCGCGCATTGGCGGAAGCTTCCGTCCAGATCAACTCCGTGGTGGCGCTCGACTCTCTGCTGCAAACGATCACAGATCAGGCGCGCAACATTATTGGCGCGCGGCAGGCCCTCACCACGCTTCTACCCAGAGGAGAATGGAACCGCAGCATTACATGTGTCTCCGTGGCCGAAGGGCAAACCGCTCTTGAGTTCGCCAAGGAAAGCTCTGAGATGTTTGTGCTGGCCTGCAAACTCAACAAACCGGTCCGGCTGAATGCAGGAGAACGGGCCAACACGTGGGGGCCGGTGCGTCGCGCTACGGACGCCACGCGTTACGGATGGCTGGCCGCTCCGCTGCTTACGCGTGATGGACGCAATCTTGGATTGATCCAGCTTTCGCAAAAATTGAGCGGCGACTTCTCTCAGGACGATGAAGCCATCCTTGTCCAGCTCACGCATATGGCTTCCGTGGCCATTGACAATGTGCGGCTCTACCGTGAAGCGCAGGAGCAGATTGCCGAAACCAAGCTGGCGCAGGAGATGCTGGAGCGAGGCAAGGAAAGCATGCAGCTGGCGCAGCAATACGTCGGCATTGGAATCTGGGAATGGGACCTGCAAACCGGCGAGCTGGCTTGGTCAGATGAAATCCGGCGTCTGCACGGAATCGAAGTGGAAAAATTCGATGGCCGCTATGAAAGCTGGATGGAAAGCATTGTTCCGGAAGACCGCCAGCAGGTACATCAGTCAATTGCCAACGCACTGGCCAGCAAGAGCGAGTACGAAGTCCAATACCGCGTTTACATGGCCGATAAAAGCCTGCACTGGCTGGAGGCGCGCGGACGAACAATCGTCATCGGCGACATGCCCGTGCGCATGCTGGGCGTAGCCATGGACGTTACTTCGCGCAAAGCGGCGGAGCAGACGCTGCGGCAGTCGGAAAAGATTGCCGCTACCGGACGCCTTGCCGCCAGCATCGCGCATGAAATCAACAACCCGCTCGCTTCTGTCATGAATGCGCTGTACATTCTGCGCACCAATTCCAAAGTGCCGGAATCGGCCCTCGTCTACGTAAAGACTGCCGAGGAAGAACTGGCCCGCGTGGTACATATCACCAAGCAGACGCTTGGCTTCTATCGCGAGATATCTTCCCCGGTCATGAGTTCCGTGCCGCAGCTATTTGAGGAAGTGCTGGCTGCCTATGATGCCCGCATAGAACAGGGCCAGATCTCTGTGCACAGAGATTTTAGTGATGTTGGTCCGCTGGCGGCGTTCCCCAGCGAATTGCGTCAGGTATTTTCCAATCTTGTGTTGAATGCCATTGAAGCCATTTCAGGGCCGGGAAATATCTATATCCGTGTGCGCTATGGGCATGACGGGCAGGAGCGAGAAGGCATACGGGTTATTGTGGCGGACGATGGTTGCGGCATATCGCAAGAAAACATGCCGCAGATCTTTGAGCCGTTCTTTACTACGAAAGATTCCAAAGGCACCGGACTGGGCTTGTGGGTGAGCCAGGGCATTGTGCAGAAGCACCAGGGTAGCCTGCGCGTCCGCAGCCGTACCGATGAAGCAAGACACGGTACCTGCTGCAGCGTCTTCCTGCCTTTTGCCACGCATGACGCCTCGGCGGAAGATGTGCCGATGGCGTCCCATGATCAGCCGCACGATGTGATGACCAAAACTGCCGGCTCCAGCGACGATCGTTCTGCAGCCTAAGCCGTCTTCTTGTCTTGCAGCGGGCGGAACTCGATGACCTTTCCACGTTCTGACGGTAATAACGAGTTTGCTGGACGCAATGGAAAGCTTACCGGAATGTAAAACTCAATCAGCTTGCCCATAACCACCTCTTAATATGGGCATGTTGTCAGGCTATTTCCTGCAGGTTACTTAAAACGAAATTAAAAATCCTAAGATGGTTTTCCAAGCTAAACAATGCAAATTGTTTCACTCAGCAGTGGTACAGTTTGGAAAAACCAAGATCGTTCATCCCGAACCCCTGTAAGCGAGCGTTTTTACCAGCGCGCGAGTTGGGGTGAGGGACCTTGTGCTTTGTCGAAAGCAGCAAAACAAAAGGTCTCTCCGGGCTTCTCGCCCGCTGATGACAACGCGGGCTCGCTTACTCCCGTCGAGATGACCCTGCGTAGAAACCGTTAGGTAAACGGAAAAAGTTCAAACTGTACCGCTACCCTTCACTCATACCTTAAAGCAATCATTGGATCTACTTTCGTCGCCCTTCTCGCGGGAATATAGCAGGCCAGGAGCGCAACCATTGTCAGCGCGGCGGTAACCATGATGAACGTGAAAGGATCAGTCGTACTTACCCCAAACAAAATTCTGGCAAGAACCCGCTTGACAGCAAATGCCAACATCAGGCCCAAAGACAGGCCCACTGCCAAGCCGATCCCGGTGAGACCCAGTCCCCTGGCAACCACCATTTTGAGAACTGCGGTACGCGAAGCCCCCAGCGCCATGCGTATGCCGAATTCGCTGGTCCGCTGTGTCACCGTGTAGGACATCACTCCGTAAATTCCAACCGCCGCCAGCAGCATGGCCAGCGCTCCGAACATGGCGAGCAAAATTGCTTCGAGCCTTGGCTGCGCCACGGATTGCGACATCACTTCATCCATCAAAGCGATGTTCGACATAGGCAGGCTGCTGTCAAATTGCGCCAGTTCGCTGCGAATAGAATTCACCAGCGCCATGGGATCGCCTTCAGTGTGCACAGTAATAAACGGGCTTGAGCTGTAGTCATTCTGTAAGACTGATGCGTAAACCAGCGGCTGAGGAGCCTGGTCAAGAGTGCCATAATGTGCGTCTGCCACCACACCGACCACGGTAAAGCTGTGGACATGGAACCCGGCAGGAATTTCCTCGGGCGGAATCAGGCTTTCGGGCGGGGTCAAGAGGACGGTTTTTCCAATCGGGTCTGCGTCCGGCCAATAATGCCGCGCCAGCGTTTCATTCACGACTACAGACAACGGGCTATTCGCTTGATCATGCTCATTCAACAATCGCCCTTTCAACAGTCTTATGCCCAGCGCTTCAAAATAATGGCCCGTAACGGCGCGATATTGGGCGGTGGAGACTTTATCCATGCTGGCAGGAACAGGGCGATCCAGTGGAACAAAAAACTTGAGCCAGTTCTCACCGGAGAGCGGCAGACTTGAGACAGCCCCAGCCGCTTTAACACCGGGAAGCTGCTCAATCCTCGGCAACAGTTGCTGAAAAAATGCAGCCACTTTAGGCGGCGCGCCAATCTGTGTGGGATCGGGATTCGGAGGTGCATAAGAATCGGGCAGGTTTATCATGAAAGAGAGAACGTGGCTGGAATCAAAACCTCGGTCTACGCGCATGAGCTGGCCAAAACTCTTGAGCGCCAGCCCGCAGCCAATCAGCAGCAAGAATGCCAGCGCGACCTCCGCAACCACCAGGGCCGAACGGACTCCGCTTCGCGCGTTTGCGTCAGACGTGCGCCCGCCTTCTTTCAGGGTCTCATTCAATCGTCGTGCGCGCGAACTCTGAAACGCCGGCAGCAGGCCAAAGAGCAAGCCAGTGAGAATTGACACCGCAAAAGTGAATAACATGACCCAGCCATCGAGTTTCACTTGTTGCACGCGCGGCAATAGATCATGGACCAGCGGGAGCAGGCGCAGCGACAAATAGGCCAGCCCTAATCCCAGCGCGCCACCAAGCAGAGACAACAAGATGCTTTCCGTAATGAATTGGCGGACCAGGCGTCTGCGTCCCGCGCCCAGGGCGCTGCGAATGGCGATTTCCTTCTGCCGTGCGGCAGAGCGCGCCAACATCAAGTTTGCCAGGTTCACGCAGGCAATCAAGAGCACGAAACTCACAGCACAAAGCAGTACAGCCAGGGGAAGCCGCACATCGCCTACCCACTGGTCGCGCAACGGCCGCACTCCCACGCCAATGCCTTTGTTTTCCGGGAACTGCTGCGCAATGGACGCCATGATGCTGTTCAAGTCGAGCCGCGCCTGCTCGCGCGTTACTCCCGGCTTCAGCCTGCCCAGCAACTGAAGGTAGTAATTATTGTGTGAATCATAAGGATCTTTGGGCTTGAATGCCATCGGGGCCCAAAGCACAGGAGCTTCTGCGGTGTAAAAACTTGCGGGCATTACGCCTACCACGTCATAGCGTTCGCCATTCAGCGTAAGGGTCTTCCCCTGAATGTTGGGATCGGCGCCCAGGTGTGTGCGCCAGAAATCATCGGTCAAGATCACCACGCGGTGCTGGCCCCATTGCTCTTCATTTGGCAGAAAAGCCCTTCCCACCGCTGGTTTCACGCCCAGAGTTCTAAAGTAGTCCGCGGAAACCACCGCCACGCGCAGCCGTTCCGGCTGTGCTGGGCCCGTAAGATTGAAAAAATTGATGGAAAGTGCTGACAGGCTGGCCAATGATTGGTTGAGTTCGCGCAACGCGCGGAAGTCCGGTGGCGAGCCGCCAAAAATTTCCAGGTCGCGTGAAGGAGCTGTATTGAAGACGTTGATTAGCCGCCCTGGATCGGCATAAGGCAGCGGCTGCAGCAGGACTCCGTTCACTACGCTGAAGATTGCGCTGTTCGCACCTATTCCCAGCGCCAGAGTAACAATGGCAATCGCGGTGAACGCCGGCGTCTTGCGCAACATGCGCAAACCATAACGCAGGTCCTGCCGCAGGACTTCAATCCATGGCAAACCGGCCTGCCGCCTGTAATCTTCATTGATTAGTAAGCGATTGCCGAGCTTCAGCTTTGCCTGCCGCCGGGCTTCATCGGCATTCATGCCGCCACGGACGTTTTCTTCCGTCAACATCTCAACGTGGGATTGCAGTTCATTGCCAAGCTCGACATCAGCGCCTGAGCGTTGAAACGATCCCTTGATCCGCGAACCTAATTCTTGAAGCCATGAAGGCATAACAGACTCCCTTCAACTGCTTTTAAGGCGAACACCTTGGAAGACATCAGCCTTCCTGGCCGCCGAGCAGACGCGCCATGACACCTGAAATCTGCTCCCAATTTTTGGCTTCCACGGTCAGTTGGCGGCGTCCTGCCGGGCTGAGCTGGTAAAACTTGGCTTTGCGATTGTTCTCTGATGTGCCCCACTCGGACTTGATCCAGCCGCGCTGCTGCAAACGCAGGAGCGCGGGATACAGAGTTCCCTGGTTTAGCTGCAGCAGGTTCTCTGACACCTGCTCAATGCGCCTGGCAATGCCATAACCATGCAATGGGCCGAGCACATCCAGCGTTTTCAGCACCATTAAATCCAGCGTGCCTTGCAGGACATCTGTCTTTGCGTCACCCATGGATTGCGGCTCCCTCCTGTTGGTTATCAACACAAGGCTACAGATTGCTCATGTGGATTGTCAACAGGAATCATTTTAGGCGATACGGACAGGTTAAAGAGGCAGTGCTTCTTTCGAAACGCAGAAGTACATCGCCCGCAAAACTTAAGTAATTACTTGATGTATTGAATCGAAAGCACTTAAGGCTTATAGCCTATTCGCTATCGTATTAGAAAATTTAATAATCGGGAGTTTCTGGAATTTTGCGGTATTCTAGTGCTCAATTCAGCGGTTACTTTTGTTCTATGCCCAGAGTAAGAACACAAAACGCTATCAGGAATGCGGACCCGGGACTCGCCGGCTTCTCGCTGGTTGAGATCCTTGTAGTCGTGATGGTCCTGATGATCATTGCGGCAATCGCAATTCCGAACCTGGTGCATGGAAAAATGCGCGCCAATGAAGCTTCGGCTGTGGCTTCTGTAAAGACCATCAACACCGCCGAATACATGTACAACAACGCATATCCTGAGGTGGGCTATTCCAGCAGCCTGGCAAACCTTGGCAGCCACGGCAGCAACTGTGAGCAGCCCTCCAGCACGAATGCTTGCCTCATCATGGATGAAGCCCTAACCAGCGGAATCAAGAGCGGCTACATCTTTGAGATCGTGGGAGACGGCAACAAGCCGACGGTAGCTTATACCGTGAACGCTGCCCCCGAATCGGCCGTCTCGGGCCGATGCAGTATCTCATCAAGCCAAAGTGGAGAGGTCCACATCGCCGGCCCCAACGCTCCCCTTTCCAGCACATTGGGATCCTAAGCTTAGAATTCCACGTGGACAAGTTGTCG
>JADMIO011430593.1_pt1 | contig 18430 bp, 18 predicted proteins | sample 8958161 | NCBI WGS metagenome assembly JADMIO01 (sample SAMN16585339, study PRJNA669376) | soil metagenome | isolation source: Crop rotation soil | place: USA: Cullars Rotation, Alabama | collected 2011 | reverse complement strand
ACATCATTAGCGCGCCCCAGAACACGGCGCAGACCGCCGCGGCCGCCGCGATCACGGCCGTCTGGGCGAGTCCGTCCAGGTAGGTCGGCCCGTAGACGGAGAGCCAGCGCCACCAGCTCACGGCGCCCTCCGCGGGCCGGTGCCTACCGGATGTAGAACTTCTGCGGTGGCGGGTTCTTCCCGAACCACTTGTGGTAGATCTCGGAGTAGTCGCCGTAGTAGGAGCCGGTCCGCATCTCGCCGACGGCCGTGTCCAGCCAGTGCCACCACACGAAGTCCCCGTGCTTCAGGAAGATGGCGTTGTTCTGGGAGTAACCCATCAGCTCCGGGATGACTTCGAACTCGTCCTTGTTCGTCGCCGCGTACCAGTCGGCCACCGGGGTGTCGAGCTGTGCGGCCTGGGCCCGCCCGCTCCGCACGGCCAGGACCTGCGCGGCGGGGGTATCGAAGGTGAGGGTCTTGGTCTTCGGGATGAACTTCTTCGCCCGATCCGCCATCTGCGGATTGTTGAGGTTGGCAATCGTGTACTTGTCCTGGTTCAGGTCGGCGAGAGACTTTGTGCCCAGCCCCTTCTTGATCAGCACCGACACACCAGAATCCACGTAGGGCCGGGTGAAGGCGACCCGGATCGCTCGGTCCGGATAGATCGTGGTGGTGGCGATGCCCATGTCCACCCGGCCGGACTCGATGGCGGGCCAACGCCCCTCCGCGGTCACCACGACGAACTCGACCTTGCTCGGGTCCTTGAAGAGCGCCTTGCCCAGCAGCCGGGCCACGTCGACGTCGAAGCCCACGAGCTGGCCCTTGTCGTCCGTGTAGCAGAACGGGGGCGCGGTGCTGAAGGTCGCGACGACGAGCTTCCCGCGCTGCAGGACGGTCTCCAGGCGGGACTTGTCGTCCGCGCGAGCGGTCCCGGCCGCCGCCAGCAGAGAGAGCATGCACGCCAGACCGAACATCACCGGTATCAGCCGTCGCTTCTTCATGAGAGCCTCCTCAAACCAAGGTGAAAAATGCCAGGCGCTGCCCGGGGTTGTGCGGGACGAACACCGCGCGCACCTGCCGGCCGATCAGTCCCGCCTCCTGGGCGTCGCCCTCCTCCTGGAGCCGGCTGAAGAGCAGCGGGCCCTCGTGCAGCCTCACCGCGATGAAGTAGTACGGGGCCTCGGGCAGAAAGGAATCGTGCTGGGGCCGGTGCACGCGCGAGTAGGAAACGACCACGCCTCGGCCCGAGACCGGCTCCCAGCGGAGCTCGCCGCCGCCGCAATGCGGGCAGCACACGCGTGGATAGTAGACGAACTGGCCGCAGCCCGGAGCCAGGCACCGCTGCAGGCGCAGCTCGCCCTCGTTGCAGCCTTCGAAGAATGGGCGGTTGGTCGAGGTCACGCGGGCCGAGGGCTTCTCCATCACCGTCAGTCCTCCACACCCAGCACCGCGGCGCTGCACGAGAGCCCCCGCCCGTACGCCACCATGCCGTACCCGGACACGAGCCCCCGCCGCGCGGTCACCTGGCGGGCGCCGGCTTCCCCGCGGAGCTGCTGCACCGCCTCCACCACGCCGATCATGCCCCCGCTCGCGCCGGCCTGGCCGGCGGAAAGCTGGCCGCCCCCGGTGTTGATGGGCAGGTCGCCCCGGACCGTGGTGTCGCGCTTCCGGATCAGCTCCACCGCCCCGCCGAAGGGGGCGTAGCCGAGACCTTCCAGCTGGACGAACTCCATCACCGGATAGTCGTCGTAGAGCTGGACGAAGTCCATCTCGGTCGGGCCGTAGCCCGCGTTGGCCCACATGCGCTCCTGGAACCGCTCCCATCCTCCCCGGAGCGCGAACACATCCTCGACGGGGAAGTTGTGCATCTCGCCGCCGGCGAGCAGCCGGACCGCGGGCGCATCTCGGGGGGCAAGATCGGCACGCGCGAGGATGACGCAGTCCCCGCCCGTGCACGGGAGCACGCAGTCGTACAGGCGGAGTGGCTCCGCGATCAGCCGCGCGTTCAGGTAGTCCTCCATGCTCAGGGGCACTTTGAACAGCGCGTTGGGATTGAGCAGCGCGTTCGCGCGCTGGGCGATCACCAGCTTGCCGAAGTCCTCGCGCCGAGCGCCGTGCCGCTCCATATAGAGCCGGGTGTGCAGCGCGAAGATCCCATTCGGCCCCCCGAACCCGTACGGGCCCAGATAATCGCGCACCGGCGCATTGAACCGATCCATCAGGTCCATGTGGGCGGCGACGTCGAACACATCGGCGGTGAGGCAGGCCACCACCTCGGCATCGCCCGCCTGGATCGCCCGGGCGGCGTGCAGTATCGAGATGATGCCCGAGGCTCCGCCATAAAGCCCCTGAAAGAGCCACCGCGGCTCGAGGCCGAAGTGCTCCGCCACGGTGGTCACGTTGTCCGGCGGTAGCACGAAAAGACGTGTGCTCTTCCGATCTAGCCGGCGCATCGGGAGGCCCGCCGAGCGCAGCGCGGCGTCGAGCGCCTCCCAGAGCACCCGGTGCACCGTCTTCTGGCTCCGCTTCTCGTACAGGGTCTGTCCGACACCGATGATGGCCACGCGATCCGAGTGCTTCATCCTAGATGACCTTCTGCGCGCGCAGCTGCTCGAGGTCCGCGTCGCCGAGCCCGAGCTCGGTCCGGTAGATCGCGTCATTGTCTTGCCCGATCCTCCCGCCCGGCCGCCGCACCGATCCGGGGGTGCGCATGAACCGCGGCACCACGCCCTGCATACGGACATGCCCGAAGTCATCGTCCGGCACCTCGACGATGTTCTCCCGTGCCGCGTAGTGGGGGTCCTTGAAGATGTCACGGATGTCGTAGACCAGGCCGGCCACCACGTTCTCCTGGTCGAACAGCTGGATCACCGCGTCGGCGTCCCGCTGCACGAACCAGTCCGCGATGAGCTGGTCGAGCACCTCCGCGTTCGCGACCCGGCGCACGTTGTCGGTGAATCGCGGATCGGTGGCGAGATCGTCACGCTCCATCGCGTGCGCGAGCCGCTCGAACGTCTTCTGCGAGCTGGCCGAGATGGCGATCCAGCGACCGTCCCGGGTCCGGTAGGTGTTGCGCGGCGAGTCCTCCTCCATCCGGTTGCCGCGGCGCTGCTTCACGAGGCCGAGCTGGTCGAAGCCGATGACCTGCGCCTCCACGAGCCGGAACAGCGGCTCGTAGAGGCTCACGTCGATCTCCTGCCCGCGCCGTGGTGTCTGACGATCCCGCTCGTACAGCGCGCACATCGTGGCCATCGCCGCGAACGTGGCCGCGACCGAGTCGGCCATGGGGAACCCGGGCAGTGTCGGCGGCCGGTCCGGGAACCCGGTGAACGACGGCACACCGCTGAACGCCTCCGCGATCGTCCCGTAGCCGCCCCGATGCCGGTACGGCCCGGTCTGCCCGTAGCCCGAGACGTGGACCAGGACCAGTCCAGGGTTGAGCGCGGAGAGCGCCTCGTACCCGAGCCCCCACCGGGCGAACGTGCCCGGCCGGTAGTTCTCGATGACGACGTCGACCGTGGGCACGAGCCGGCGCAACAGCTCCTGCCCCGCAGGCGTCGACAGGTTCAGCGTGATCAGACGCTTGTTGCGGCCGAGCACCTTCCACCAGAGCGACCGGTTCTCCTTGGCCGGCGTCCAGTGCCGCATCGGATCCCCGAGCCCCGGCTGTTCGATCTTGATGACGTCGGCCCCGAAGTCGCCCAGCAGCGTCGCCGCCAGTGGGCCGGCGATCATGTTGCCGGCGTCGATGATGCGGAGGCCCTGCAGGGGACCGGTGGGAGAGGCGCTGTCAGCCGACATGGTGGCTTCCCGGCACGCCGGTTCCCGGCGTCCAGGCTCCTTCGGGCAGAGGGTGATCCGCGGCCGCGGCCGCCATCTCCCGACGGATCTCGGCCAGCGCCGGCTGGTCGGCGCCGCGGGTCAGCACCAGCGCGACGGCATCGCCCACGCGCCGCATTCCCGCCTCGTCCAATCCGCGGATGGTCATGGCCACCGTCCCGAGCCGCACGCCGAGCCGAGGTCGCGCGTCCCGTGAGGGCAGCCGCACTCCGTTGGCGAGGATGCCGTGCGTCTCGAGCGCCGCGGTGACACCCGCGGCCGTCCAGGCCGATGGCCCCAGGTCCACGACCACCATGTGGGTGTCCGTGCCTCCCAGGTACAGCGCCAGCCCGTGCGTCGCCAGGGTGCGGGCCAGCACCGCGGCGTTCGCCACGACCGCCTGCATCAGCTGCCGGAACGCGGCCGTCGCCGCCAGCTCGAACAGCACCGCGCGGCCCGCGATGATATGGGCCCCTGGTGCGCCCTGGATGCCCGGGTAGATCGCGGCGTCGATTGCCTCCGCCAGCCGGCGGCTCGACAGCACCACGCCGCCCGTCCGCGGGCCGCAGAGCGTCTTGTGGGTCGACGTGGTCACGACGTCGGCGTAGGGAGCGGGGTTGTCGTGCAGCCCGGTCACCACCAGGCCCGCGACGTGCGCGATGTCGGCGAAGAGGGCTGCGTCCACCTCGGCCGCGATGGCGCTCAGCCCACGGAAGTCGATCGCGCGCGGGCACGCGGTCGAGCCGGCGACCACGACGCGCGGCCGCACCTCGCGAGCCAGGCGGCCCACCTCCGCGAGATCGATCGCGCCAGCGGCCTCGTCGATCCCGAACGTGGTCACCTCGTAGTCCTGCCCCGACAGGTGCCGCGACCCCCCGTGGCTGTGGTGCCCCCCAGCGCGCCCGCGAAAAGCGAGAATGCGATCGCCCGGCCGGAGCAGCGCGCGCAGCACCGCCACGTTCGCCACGGTGGAGGCCACGCCCTGGACGTTGGCGTGCTCGGCGCCGAAGAGCGCCCTGGCTCGGTCGATGGCGAGGCGCTCGATCTCGTCGAACACCTCGCAGCCGCCGACATCGCGACGGCCCGGGTAGCCGCTGGCGTTCTTGTTGACCAGCAGGGAGGCCTCCGCCTCGATCGTGGCGCGCGGACAGTAGCTCTCCGAGGCGATCAGGTTGACCGTCGTGCGCTGCCGAGTCTCCTCGCTGCGCAGGAGGCGGCCCATCGTGTGGTCCAGGCTATCCAGATCATCGGTGAACAGCCTGCTCCAGGGAGAGCGGACGGTCATGCGCCGCCTCCGGCAGACCCACGGCGGGAGTGCGCAGGAGCGCGCGGACGCCGCGGCGTGGCGGGGCGCGACTCGCGCCTGGTCGCCGCCGGACCTGGCGTCACTGTGGTCGGCTCCAGCCCCGAGACATCGGCCTCGTACCGGCAGCGGTCGGCGCGATAGAACGTGTCGGAGATCTCGACGGGGCGTCCGGCCCGGTCCGCCACCTGCAGTCGCAGCAGCAGGACCGGCTGCGTGAGCGTGATCTCGAGGAGGGAGGCCAGCTCATCGTCGGGCAGGCGCGCCTCGATGGTCTGCCGCATCGGCCCGAACTCGATGTGCAGCCGCTTCCGCAACAGCTCCAGCATTGGATATCGACGCAGCGCGCGCACGCGGATCCGGCGCCCCAGCGCTGGCCCTAGGTAGTTCACGACCACCGCGAGCGGGCGCGGGCCAACCATCTCCACCCGCACGAACCTCATGACCGGCTCGCCCCGCGGCACCCCGAGGAATTCGACCACGTGCCCGGGCGCGGGGATCGTCTCGGCCTTCACCAGACGGACCTCGGCCTCGTACCCCAGGAGGGGATGCGTGATCCGCACCTTCGCCCCGCGCAGCGAATCGGCCGGCCGCACGAAGGTACCGCTGCCCTGGCGCCGGCGGATCAGCCCATCGCGCTCCAGCGCGGCCAGGGCCGCGCGGATCGTGGCCCGGCTGACGCCGAAGCGCTGCACCATCGCCAGCTCGGTGGGCAGCCGCTCATCGGGGGCGATGTCGCCTCCCTCGATGCTCGACCGCAAGACCTGCTGGATCTGATGGCGCAGGGGAATCGACGGATGGTAGGCGATGGCCGGGCACATTTGTCTGCAGAGACGTACAACCGGACATCAGCGGTGTCAATAGGAATTTGCGCGCTCGCGGCTTGGGCGACGCCCGTCTGCCGCTAGATCGAATGGCGCCGCGCCGCCAGCGCCAGCATGACCCACGACCCGATGAACAGCATGTCGATCCCCACGAAGGTTCCGATCACCCAGACGGCGGCGCCGGGGAGCTGGCGCCAGATGAAGATGCCGAGCAGCAGCGTGACGATGCCGCTCAGGAGCAGCCAGCCCCGGTGGGGCAACTTCATGACGATGGGCGTGACGATGCGGAAGACGCCGCCGATCATGAAGAACATCGCCATCAGCAGGGTCAGCACGAGGGCGCCCGCGGCCGGGTTGGCCACCAGCAGGAACCCGGCGACGAGCGAGAGCGCCCCGTTCACGACGTGCAGCAGGATGCCGGTCCACTTCGCCTGGTGGAACGAGTAGCCGACCTCGATCGCGCCCGTGAACAGCATGAGCCAGCCGAACAGGAGCACCGTCGCCAGCGTGGCCCCAAACGAGACGACTACCGCGAACGTCCCGACGACGATCAGCACGATGCCCAGCGCGAGCAGCCATCCAGACTTGAGCGGCACGTGAATCAGCGTTCCCGCCGCGCCTTCGTTGGCCATGGATCGTCTCCCTTTTGTGTCGTCCGGTTTGCGCCGTCAGGCCTGGAGGCTCCTCTCTCAACGCCCGTGGCGAACGCGCTGCGCGGACTGCAGCGCGTCGATCGATTCCGCCGACCGGTTGAAGATGTCGGGCACCGGCCAGCCCTGGAGGCCGGCGTAGGCGTCGATCTGCGAGCGGTGATGCACCTCGTGCTCGATCATCATCATGAGCAGGCGCCAGCCCGAGAGCGTGGCGCCAGGCGTGTCGATCATGTCTATCCGACGGTTGAGCCAGACGCCGGGAGTCTCTCGCAGGAGGGCGTCGAACTGCTCCGCCGACTGCCGGAGCCACGGTAGCCACGTCCGTTGATCGCCCGGGTCCGCCTCGGCCTTGCCCCAGATCCAGCCCTCGCCACGATAGGCGCTGGCGAAGTAGAGGCGCGAGCCGCCGATGTGGGCCACGATCTGTCCGATGCCCCAGCCCGCCTCGCCCTCGATCTCCGGCGGCCGCCACGCCGCCGCCGCAGGCGGGAGCGCGGCGACGTCGCGTTCGGTGCGCCGTCTCACGCTGTCGAAGAACCGGAGGTACGAGGCCATGTCCGTGATCATGTGCGTTCCTCCTCGTTGCCGCCCGGGCGCAACCGCGTGAGACCCACCCCCATGACGACGATGCCTCCGAGCAGGAGCCACCACGGCATCCCTCGGCCCCAGTCGCCGGCGACGCTTGCCAGGACGAGGCCCGCGCCGAGCGACACGAGGAAGAAGCCGTGCCGCCCCGTGCGGCGCCTCAGCGCGCGGCCGAGCCCGATGCCGACGAGCACTGCACCGAACGCCGGGAAGATGCGCCCGACGGGAGGCAGGCCTAGACGCGTCGCCAGCAGGTACGCGCCGACCAGGAGCGGAACGACGCTCGACGGATGCACGAGCGCGTCCGCCCATGTGGTGCCACGCGCCGTTGGCGGCGGCGAGGCCGGTAGCCGGGCGTCCGCCGCCGGGGCGCGGGCGCCCGCCGGGCCAGCCGGCATGATCACCCGATACAGCCGGATCGGGTGCTCGATGTTCTTGAGCTCCCGCACGCCCAGGTCCTCGAACGCCATGTCGAGCTTGTTGTGGACCTGCTGGTAGACGGCCTCCGAGACGAAGATGCTACCCGGGGCGGCGACCGACTGCAGTCGCGCCGCGATGTTCACGCCGTCGCCGTAGACGTTGTAGTCCTGCACGATCACGTCGCCCAGGTGCACGCCGATCCGGGTCTCGATCCGCTCCGCCGGCTCCCGATTGGCGTTGGTGGCCGTCTGCGTCTCCTGGACCGCCCGCGCACAGCGCACCGCGTTGACCACGCTGTCGAACTCGCCGAACACGGAGTCACCCGCCGTGTCGACGACCCGTCCATCATGGGCCTGGACCAGGTGCCGGGTACGGTCGTGGAATTCACGGATCAGCGCGGTGGTCCGCTCCTCGTCCCGCCCCATCATGCGGCTGAAGCCGGAGACGTCGACCATGAGGATGGCCGACAGCTTGCGGCGGGGAGCCGAGGACTCGGTCACAGGTTGTAGAGCCGCGCGCAGTTGTCCCAGAGGATCTTCGTCTTGGACTTGTCGCTGACCCCTTCCAGCTGGGTGAACTCCTCGATCGCCGTCGGGAAGAGCCCGTCCGAGTGCGGATAGTCGGTGGAGACCACGATGCTATCGTCACCGATGGCCTCGATCACCTGCCGCAGCGGCTTCTCGTCGGCGTCGGTGGCGATGTAGCACTGGCGGAAGAAGTACTGGCTCGGGAGCTGCGAGATCTGGACCTCGGAGCCGGGACCGAATTTCTCCCACGCCTCGTCCAGGCGCCAGAGCCACCACGGCAGGTAGCCGCAGGTGCCTTCGAGGAACGCGCAGCGCAGGCCCGGGTGCCGCTCCAGCACCCCGCCGGCCGCGAGGCTGCCGAAGGCCATCATCAGCTCGACCGGGTTGCGGCCCGCGACGCCGATCACGCGGCCGTTCGGGGTGTCCAGGTAGCGGCGCGCGAGATCGTCGCGCAGCGAGGAATGCCCGGTCGGGTGGAAGCCGACCGGCACGCCCAGCTCCTCGATCGCGGCCCAGAGCGGCTCGAGCTCCGGATCGTGGACGTGGCGGCCGGCGACCGGATTCGGATTGCCGATCACGGCGACGGCGCCCAGGTCCCGGACCGCGCGGCGCGCCTCCTTCACGGCGGCCGGCACGTCGTGGAACGCGAGCTGGGCGGCGAACTTCAGCCGCCGCGGATCGTGCTGGCAGTAGTCGTGGGTCCAGCTGTTGTGGGCGCGGGCCAGCGCGGCCGCGACCTCGGGGTCGAGGTCGTCGTGCATCAGCACCTGGCGTCCCCGCGTCCCGTAGATGACGGCCACGTCGATGCCCTCGATGTCCATCGCCTGCACGTGACTCTCCGCATCGTAGCCGCGCGCGTGGGCCACCTCATAGTGCGGATGCCGGGCGAAGGCGCGTCGCTGGAGATCCTTGCCCACCACGGCGGTGCGCGGCCGCCGCGACATCTCGCCGATCTCGAGATCGCCCACCTTGATGACGGGCTGGTTTGGCGCGGCGTCGGTGCCGCGCAAGAACCGCGGGGCGAAGCGCCTGAACGGCTCCTCGAGGTACTTCTCCCAGAGGCCGTCGGGCTCCATCGTGTGGAGGTCGCTGTCCATCACCTTGAACTTGTTCTTCATGGCGGCATCCTCCTGCGCTCGGTCGAACGATGGCGCGACGCTAGCCCTCGCTCTTGGCCGAGTCAAGACCCTCCGGGGTTCGGTCAGGACTCATGAGAATCTCATCGACCTCTCACCGCCTCCTCATCCTGATCCCCTATCCTTACCGGCGGGAGGGCAAGACATGGACACAACCCCTCGGAAGCGCAGCATGGGCGAGCGATGGATGGACGCCCGGCCGACCAAGACCGCGATGTTCTGGTCCTGGGTGCTGGTGGTGGTCCTGACCCTGATCGTCGGGTTCGAATGGGGCGGCTGGGTGACCGGGAAGACCGCGAAGAGCATGGCGGAGGCGGCATCGAACGACGCGGTGATCGCGCGCCTGGCGCCGATGTGCGTGGTGAAGGCGACGCAAGATCCGCAGTGGGCGGAGAAGAAGAAGGCCCTGGCCGCAACCGGGTCGTGGGACCGCCCGGACTACGTGACCAAGCAGGGCTGGGCCACGCTGCCCACCGAGCACGAAGCGGATTCGCGGGTGGCGCAGCAGTGCGCCAATCTTCTGGCCGAGAAGTGAGCGTCCGGGTCTGTTAGAACCGCTTCAGGGCGTCCTCGAAGGCGTTCAGCGTCTTGGCCACGTCGGCGTCGGTGTGGGCGGTGGACATGTACATCTTCTGCGTGTTCTTCACCACACCGTGCTTGATCAGCTCGGTGGTCAGCACGCGGGCCTTCGTCCCGTCGGCCTTCTGCAGCGAGCGGTAGTCGATCACCGGTTCCGGGGTGAAGAGCACGTCGAAGACGACGGGCTCGCCGACGACCTGAGCCGCCAATCCGCGCCGCGCGAGCAGCTCGCTCAGCCCCTTCATGAGCGTGCGGCCGGTGCCGAGCAGGCGATCGTAGGCGCCGGGCTTGCGGAGCTCGGCCAGGGTGGCCAGACCCGCCACGGCGGCGATGGGGTTGCCGTTCAGGGTGCCGGACTGGGAGATGAAGTCGCCCTTGCCGTCCTGGCCGGGGTCGAAGGGGCGCATCAGGTCGGCGGAGGCGCACACCGCAGCCAGCGGGAAGCCGCCGCCCACGATCTTCCCCACGCAGGCGATGTCGGGCACGACGCCGTAGTACTCCTGCGCACCCCCGTAGGCCAGCCGGAAGCCGGTCACGACCTCGTCGAACACCAGGAGGATGCCGTGGCGCCGGGTGATCTCGCGCAGGCCCTGGAGGAATCCGGGCTGGGGCGGGATCAGCCGCTGGAACGGCTCGATGATCACCGCGGCCAGCTCGTCGGCGTGGGTGGCCACGATGCCCTCGACGGTGGCCAGGTCGTTGTACGGCGCGATCAGCACCTCGGCCTCGATCGCGTGCGGGATGCCGGACGAGTCGGGCACCGGAGCCGGGAACGCCTTGGGCGAGCGGGGTGACGACGACATCATCGCGTAGTCGTTGGCCCCGTGATAACCGCCCTCGAACTTGAGGATCTTGTCCCGACCGCGCGCGGTGCGCGCCACCCGCAGGGCGAAGAACGTGGCCTCCGACCCGGTCGAGGTGAAGCGCACCTGCTCCGCGCAGGGCACCGCGCGGCAGATCTCCTCGGCCAGCTCGATGATCGGCTCGGTCACCATGAAGTAGGTCGTGCCCGCCTCGAGCTGCTGCCGCACCGCCGCCACCACCGCCGGGTGCGCGTGGCCCAGCACCATGGGACCCGAGGCCATCACGTAGTCGATGTACTCGCGGCCGCTCACGTCATAGATCTTCGAGCCCTTGCCGCGCTTGACCACGAAGCCCACGTCGTCGGCGTAGCGGCTGGTGCCGAGCACGCCGCCGGGCAAGCGCTGCTTGGCGCGATCGAGGAGCTGGGTTTCCTGGGCGGAACGGGAGCCGATCGTTTCGGGCATGGCCGAGACCTCGCTTCGATGAGAGTAGTCGCCGACTGCGTGACGGACGAGCCTAGGCTCGGGTCGCCGCCCCTGTCAAGGCGAGGCCCACGCGCGCCCCGAAGACCCGATTGTCAACGGTGCACTTCACTGGTATACAAGTAGCACTCAAGACCCTTCCCCTAGGAGATCCAGCATGCGCCTCTGGCATCGGTGGGTGGCGGCGATCGCGATCGGAGCGGGCCTCACCGCGTGGGCCGGGGCCGGCCAATCCCAGGCCCCCAAGGCCCAGTGGGTGGTGGCCATCGGCGAGGAGGGGGAGAGCCTGGATCCGCCGACCAGCATGCTGTTCACCTCCGAGATCTACCAGCAGCACCTCTTCGACTGCCTGCTGGGCATCGAGGGTGAGGAGTTCAAGCCGGTCCCGCTGCTGGCCGAGAAGTGGGAGACCATCAACCCGACGACCTGGCGCTTCCACCTCCGTAAAGGCGTGAAGTTCCACGACGGCAAGCCCCTCACGGCGGAGGACGTGAAGTACTCCTTCGAGCAGTACGCGGACCCGAAGAACCGTCGCTCGGTCTTCGCCCGCGGCATCTCCAAGATCGAGATCAAGAACGCCAGCACCGTCGACCTGATCACCTCCGAGCCGGTCTCCGCCCTGCTCTTCAACCTGACGCGCCTGCAGATCCTGCCCAAGGACACCCGCGAGAAGGCCGGCGTGCAAGCCTTCTCCGAGAAGCCCATCGGGACCGGCCCCTACAAGTTCGTGGAGTGGAAGCGCGACCAGCAGCTGGTGCTGGAGGCCAACCCCAGCTACTGGCGCGGCCAGGTCAACCCCAAGCGCCTGGTCTTCCGCGCGATTCGCGACGCCTCCACCCGCGCCGCCGAGCTGCGCAGCGGCGGCGTCGACATCATCGCCACCCCGCCGGCGCCGCAGCTCGAGATGATCGACAGCGGCGACACCCAGGTCACGCCGGTGAAGGGCGGGCGCATCATCATCTATCCCTTCAACGTGAGCGCCGCCCCCTTCAACGACAGGAAGGTGCGCGAGGCCGCGAACCTGGCCGTCAACAAGGAGGCCATCGTCAAGAACGTGCTGGGCGGCCGCGGCATCGTGATGGCGGGGCCGTTCACGCCGGCGTGGCTCGGCTACGACCCGAGCGTGAAGCCCTTCTCCTACGATCCCGCGAAGGCCAAGGCGCTCCTGGCCGAGGCCGGCTTCCCGAACGGATTCGACACCACGTGGTCGATCTCCTCCGGCGTCTTCCTGAAGGACACCGAGATCGCGGAAGCGGTGGCGGGCCAGCTCCGGGCCGTGGGCATCCGCGCCAAGATCGTGCCCACCGAGCGGGCCAAGATCCAGAAGGACGCGCAGGAGAACAACTTCCAGGGCATGACCTCGGTCGCGTGGGGCACCCAGTTCGAGCCGGACGTGATGTTGAACTGGGTGATGATGCGCGATCACATGACCACCCCGAAGCTGAAGGAGCTGGTGCTGGCCGGCCGGGCCGAGGTGGATCTGGAGAAGCGCCGCAAGATATACCAGGAGCTCTACCGCACCGCCCACGACGAGGCGATGTGGCTCTTCGTCCACGCCCAGGACGAGCTCTGGGCGAAGCGGCGCGACATCCCGTGGACGCCCTACAGCATCACGGGATCGAAGGCCATCGTGTACTACTTCCAGGTGCCCGGTGCCCGCTGACCGACGGGGCAACGGGCGTAGCGCCAGCGTCGCGGCGAGCCCGCGCCCGGCGCAGGTCTACGACCGGCTGAAGGACGCGATCATCACCGGCATGCTGCGCCCGCTCGAGCGCATCAGCGAGAACAAGGTCGCGGCGGACTTCGGGCTGAGCCGCACCCCGGTGCGGCAGGCCCTGCAGCGCCTCGAGGCCGAGGGGCTGATCCAGGTGGTCCCCAAGCGGGGCAGCTTCGTCTCGCGGCCCACCGTCGAGGACATCCTCGAGATCTACCAGATTCGCACCCCGCTGGAGGGCGTGTGCGCGCGGGTGGCCGCGGAGCGCATCGAGGAGGCCCAGCTCGCCACCCTGGACCGGCTGGTGAAGATCGAGCAGGGGCGCGGGGCCGGCCGGGCGCCGGACCGGTCGCTGCGCGCGGCGGCCCAGTTCCACGCCGTCATCTCCGGCTGCTCGCGCAACCAGCGGATGGCGACGCTCCTGGCGGATCTCCAGAACCAGGTGCACCGGGTGCGCGTGCTGTGGCCCTCCACGGTGACGCGCCTCACCGACACCTGGGTGGAGCACGCGAACATCCTGGACGCGCTCCGCGCCCGCGACGGGGCGGAGGCGGAGCGGCTCATGATGGAGCACCTCGAGCGGGCGCGCCTCAGCACCCTGAACCGGATCCTGCCCAGCACCGGCAGCCTCTGAGGCTTCCGACGACGAGGGACGCCGCATGACGATCGCCGTCTCCACTCGCCCGGTCTCTCTGGTCGTGAATGGGCAGCCACGCCGCGTGGAGGTCGCGCCGCGCCGCACCCTGGCCGAGCTGCTGCGCGAGGACCTGGGCCTCACCGGCACCAAGATCGGCTGCAACCGCGCGGAGTGCGGCAGCTGCACGGTGGTGCTGGACGGCCGCGCGGTCTTCGCCTGCTCGGTGCTGGCGGTGGAGGCGGCCGGGCGCGTGGTCGAGACGGTCGAGGGCCTGGCCGGCCCCGAGGGCCTCCATCCGCTGCAGTCCGCCTTCATCGAGCACGATGCGGTGCAGTGCGGCGCCTGCATCCCGGGCATCCTGATGTCGCTGAAGGCCCTGCTGGACGACCGCCTGGGTGCCGGCGGTGACGCCGGCGGCGATGTCGACGAGCGGGACATCCGCGAGGCGGTCGGCGGCAATCTCTGCCGCTGCGGGACCTATCCCAACACCGTGAAGGCCACGCTGGCCGCCGCGCGCGCCCTGCGCGCGGGCCGGGAGGCGCGGCCGTGACGCCGCCGGTCGACCCGCCGCCGAAGGGTCGCTTGCTCGTCCACGGCGAGGTGCCCCCGCCCCTCGGACGGGAGCTGTCCGTCATCGGCCGCTCGCTGGACCGCCGCGACGCGCTCGAGAAGGTGACCGGCGCCGCCATCTACTCCTCCGACATGACGCGGCCCGGGATGCTGCACGCCAAGATCCTCCGCTGCCCACACCCGCACGCGCGCATCCGCCGGATGGATACCTCGCGCGCCACCGCCCTGCCCGGCGTGCACGCGGTGCTCTCCTGCGAGAACACCGAGGGCTGGCACACCTACTGGTACATGATCGCGCAGCCCGGCTTCCCGCGTGACATCGCCTACTCCGGTCAGGAGGTCGCGGTGGTGGCGGCGGAGACCATCGACATCGCCACGCAGGCCCTGGGCCTGATCGAGGTGGAGTACGACGTGCTCCCCGCCGCGCTCACCCCGCGCGAGGCCATGAAGCCGGACGCCCCGCGGGTGCCGGTCCTGGACGTCGAGCGGCCCCGTGAAGGGAACGTGCAGCAGCCGGTCTACGTGCGCCAGCGCGGCGACGTCGACCGGGGACTGGCCGAGGCGGACCTGGTCAGCGAGAGCCACTTCTCGCTGCCGACGCAGTACCACGTCGACATCCAGACCCGCTGCTGCATCGCGGAATGGGACGGCCAGCGCCTCACCGTCCACGAGGCCTCGCAGGGCGTGTGGAACGTCAAGCGCGAGCTGGCCAAGTCCCTCGGGCTCCAGGAAGACCAGGTCCGCGTGGTGGTGCAGTCCATGGGCGGGGGCTTCGGCTCCAAGGCGGGCGCCCAGCGCGTGGTCCACTACGCGGCGCGGCTGGCCATGATGCTCGCCGGCCGCCCGGTGCGGCTCGAGCTCACGCGCCCCGAGGAGTTCATGAGCCACCCGCGGCGCTACGCGGGCGAGGTGACGATGCGCCTGGGCGCGAAGCGCGACGGCACCCTCACCGCGCTCGACGCGGAGATCGTGCTCGACATCGGCTCGGGCAGCCTCTACGCCGGCCGCTACACGATGACGCTGCACCAGATCTCGGAGCTCTACCGCTGCTCGAACGTGCGGGTACGCATCGTGGCCGTCTACACCAACACCGGGCCCACCGGCCCGCAGCGGGGGGTCCTGGATCCCATCGCCACCTTCTCCACCGAGGCCGCCATCGACGACCTAGCCGCGCGCCTCGGCATGGATCCGCTCGCGCTGCGGCTCAAGAACTACGCGCCCGACTTCCAGGGCCTCGACGACACCACGCCGCCCCTGCCCTACACCTCCAAGCACCTCGACGTGTGCCTCGCCACGGTGGCGGAGGAGATCGGCTGGGAGAGCCGCGACCGCAAGCGCCCGGCCTCGAAGGGGCCGCTGCGGCGCGGCGTGGGGATGGCCGCCTACTGCATCGAGCGCGGCGGCTACGCGCCCTTCTCGGCCAAGGCCGACGTGGTGGCGCAGCCCGACGGCACGGTGGAGGTGCAGGCCGGCGTGGTGGAGATCGGCGCGGGCCAGATCACGGTGCTGCCGATGATCGCGGCGGAGGAGCTGGGGCTGCCCGCCGAGCGGATCAACATCCACCACGGCGACACCGACGGCACCCACTACGCGCCGTCGAGCCACGCCTCGCGCATCACCAGCGAGGTGGGACCGGCGGTCCTGCAGGCCGCCGCGCAGGTGCGCCAGCGGCTCTGCGAGCTGGTGGCCGAGCGCATGGAGGTCTCGCCCCACGACCTGGTGGCCCAGGGCGGGCGGATCCACGTGCGCGGCGCCACCGAGCGCGGCATGACCTTCGAGGCCGCGTGCGCGCTCATGCCCGGGCCCGAGATCCGCGCCACCGGCAGCCGCGCGCCCAACCCCGACGACGTGATCTTCCGCCTCTTCGGCGCCCACGGGGCGGAGGTCGAGGTGGACACCGAGACCGGCGAGGTGCGGGTGCTCCGCATCGTGTGCTCGCACGACATCGGCCGCCCCATCAATCCGAAGCTGGTGGAGTCGCAGCAGCACGGCGGCGCGGTCATGGGGCTCGGCTACGGCCTCTACGAGGAAGCGGAGATGGATCGCAAGAGCGGCGTGCTGCTCACCCCGGACGTCCACCAGTACCGGGTCCCGACGTCGCTGGAGACGCCGCTCATCGAGGCGCGCAACGTGGAGCGCGAGGACGCCTTCTACCCCTACTCGGCCAAGCCGGTGGGCGAGGCGCCGCTGGTGGGCGTGATGCCGGCGGTGCGCAACGCGATCATGCACGCCCTCGGCGTCGGCATCGACGCGCTCCCGATCACGCCGGCGCGGATCCTGGAGGCCCTGGCCGCCCAGCGCGAGGCCGCCCGCAAGGCCGCCGCGAAGCCCGAGGGCGCCCGGCCCGCCGCGGAGCAGTAGCCACCCGATGCTGGACGAGCTGCCGCCGTTCGATCACGTCGACGCCGCCTCGCTCGCCGAGGCGATGGCCGCGCTGGTCGAGCATGGCCCGCGCGCCCAGGTGCTGGCCGGCGGCACCGATCTGCTCGGCCTCATGAAGGACCGCATCAGCGGCCCCGGCATGCCGGTGCCGGAGGTGCTGGTCAACGTCAAGCGCATCCCGGAGCTGCACGGCATCGCGGTGACCGCCGACGGCGGCCTGCGCATCGGCGCCGCGGTGACGCTGGCCGATCTGGAGCGCCACGCCGACGTCGCCGCGCGCTTCCCCGCCCTGGCCCAGGCCGCGGCCGCGGTGGCCACCACCCAGATCCGCGCCATGGGCACCGTGGGCGGCAACCTCTGCCAGCGCCCGTGGTGCTGGTACTTCCGCCACCCCCAGTTTCCGTGCCTGAAGCGCGGCGGCACGCAGTGCTTCGCGCTGCCGGGGAGCAACCGCACCTACTTCGGCGTGCTGGGGCTCGGCGTGTGCGTGATGTCGCACCCCTCCGACCTGGCGCCGGCCCTCATCGCGCTCGATGCGCGGGTCGTCATCGCGGGTGCACCTGGACTGCGCACCGTCCCGATCGAGCGGTTCTTCCGTGGCCCCCGCAGCCGCACCGAGACCGTGCTGGAGCCGGGCGAGATCCTGGTCGCGGTGGAGGTGCCGGCGCCCGCGCCGGGCGCGCGCAGCCTCTTCCTGAAGCATCGCGTGCGCGGCACGTGGGACTTCGCGCTCTCCGAGGTGGCGGTCTCGGCCACGCCGCGGTCCGCCGCCGCCGGCGGCAACGGCGCGGGCCGCTGGCACGACGTGCGCGTGGCCCTCGGCGGCGTCGCGCCGTTCCCGTACCGCGCCACCGCCGCGGAGGCCGTGCTCGATGGCCAGGCGCCCGGCGAGTCTCGCCTGCGTGAAGCCGCGGAGGCCGCGGTCGGCCGGGCGCGCCCCCTCACCCAGAACGGCTACAAGATCGACCTCACCCGCGCGCTGGTGGCCCGCGCGCTGACCGCCCTGGCGGCCGACCTGGCCTGAGACGACGATGGCGCGCCTGATCCTCCGACGCGTGCTCCGGGCGGTGGCGGCGCTCCTCCTGGTCACCGCGGTGGTCTTCACGCTGCTCCACGCCTCCGGCGACCCGGCCTACATCCTGCTGACGCCCGAGGCGACCGCGGAGGACCGCGCCGCCTTCCGCTCCCAGTACGGCCTGGATCGCCCGCTCTGGGTGCAGTACACGCGCTACCTCGGTCGCCTCACCCAGGGTGACTTCGGCCAGTCGCTCTCGTTCCGCATCCCGGCCGCGTCGGTGGCGCTGGAGCGCCTGCCCGCGACGCTCGAGCTGACCCTGGCCGCGATGGTGCTGGCGGTGCTGGTCTCGATCCCGGCCGCGGTGCTGGCCGCGGTGCGCCGGGGCACGCTCTTCGACCGCGCGCTGATGGCCCTCACGCTCGTCGGCCAGACCGTGCCCACCTTCTGGCTCGGCATGGTGATGATCCTGCTGCTGGCGGTGCGCTTCCACCTCTTCCCCGCCTCCGGCCGCGGCAGCTGGCTCCACCTGGTGATGCCGGCCACCGCGCTGGCCCTCTGGCTCACCGCGCTGCTGGCGCGCGTGACCCGCAGCGAGATGATCGAGGCCCTCGAGCAGGACTACGTGCGCACCGCGCGCGCCAAGGGCCTGGCCGAGCGGGGCATCGCGGCCCGCCACGCGCTCAAGAACGCGCTGTTGCCGATCATCACCGTGATGGGGCTACAGTTCGGCGGTCTCCTGGGCGGGGCGGTCATGACCGAGACCGTCTTCGCCTGGCCCGGCGTCGGCACCATGATCTTCGACGCCATCCTGAAGAAGGACTTCCCGGTGGTGCTGGCCGGGGTGGTGATCGTCGCGGTCGGGTTCATCATCGTGAACCTGCTGCTGGACCTGCTCTACACCGTGCTCGACCCGCGGCTGCGGAGGGCGTGAGGCCGTGGCCCCGGGCGAGCGTGGCGAGCAGGCCGGTGTGCTGATGGCCACCGCGCCCCGTGCG
>JADMIO011621137.1_pt1 | contig 18432 bp, 16 predicted proteins | sample 8958161 | NCBI WGS metagenome assembly JADMIO01 (sample SAMN16585339, study PRJNA669376) | soil metagenome | isolation source: Crop rotation soil | place: USA: Cullars Rotation, Alabama | collected 2011 | reverse complement strand
GGGGGGGGGCGGCGACCATGATGCGGATGGCAGTCACGCCGGCGGGCTGGCGCATCGCGGCGCGGGGACTGCGCTGGTGACTCATACCGCCGATCACGATGCCGCGGGTGCGGAGGGTGGGGCGGATGGGGGGGCGTCGCCCTTTATGGCGTTCCTGACGATGTTGGGAATCGGGAAGATTCCGCTGTCGCTGGCATTGATGATATTCATGCTCTCGTGGGGGTTGGTGGGCTTTGCGTTTAATACGCTGCTGACGAATTGGTTCGGTGTGACGGCACTGGTCGCGGTAATCACGATGCCGGTGACGCTGGTGGTGAGTCTGGTCATCACCGGGCTGTGTGCAGCTCTGATCGCCAAAATAATTCCGACCGATGATGGCACGCGCGAACGGCGGCAGGATCTGGTCGGTAAGACGGGCGAAGCGATTTATGATGTCGATGAATCTTTCGGCATGGCCAACGTGCGCGGTCATGCGGGCGACCTGTTTCAGGTGCCTTGCCGGACGGCTTCTGGCAAGCCGGTGATTCGCAAAGGGACGCGGGTTGTGCTGTTTGATTTTGACCGTGACAAAGGGGTGTTTCAGGTGGCGCCGTTTGACGCGTAGCATGGGCGTCTCGCCCATGTCCACCCCTCCCCAAACACGGGCGGGACGCCCGTGCCACGGTACGATTGGAGTGAGGTAAAAAATGGCTATGACCGAATTAGAGCCCGAGAATCCGCCGCCGGTGATTTCACCTCGGCAGAACGTGATTCGTCCACCTGCGGCCAGACCGGCTTTTGTGGCCCGTGCGCCGCAAGTTTCCGCGCATACAGCTTTGCACAGAAATCCAAATCCCGATGGAGGTTTTCCGATGATGCTGACGATGATTTTTGTCATTGGCGTGTTGATGGCGGTTGCACCCTGGTTCTTCGTCTATCAGGGGCAAATGAACGGGATGGCCGCGCTGATCGTCTCCGGCTTTGGCGTCGCGGTGCTGATCGTTGTGGCGACCGTCGTGATGTTCACGCGGCTCTATCGGCGGGCGGCGGCGAACCTGGCGTTTGTGCGTACGGGCTCCGGCGGGGCCAAGGTGATTAAGGATTCGGGCAAGTTTGTCGTGCCGGTGATGCATCAGGTGATCCCGGTTTCGCTGGAGACGATGCGGCTGAATGTGGAGCGTCGGGGGACGCACGCCTTGATCACCAAAGATAACCTGCGCGTCGATTTGTCGGCGGAGTTTTATATTAAGGTGCAGGCGAATGATGATGACATCTTGCAGGCGGCGCGGTCGCTGGGTGGGCGCAATGTGCAGCCTGATGCAGTGTCAGAGCTGGTGCAGGAAAAGCTGGTATCCGCCCTGCGCACCGTGGCGGCGACCAAGGAACTGGTGGAGCTGCACTCGAAACGCGATGAATTCGCGACGGCGGTGCAGCAGATCGTGATTCATGATTTGGCGCATAACGGGCTCACGCTGGAGTCGGTCACAATCTCCTCGCTCGACCAGACCGATCCCACGCAGTTGCAGGAGCGGAACGTTTTCGATGCGCAGGGACTGCGCAAGATCGCGGAAATCACCCAACAGGCGCGCGTGGAACGCAACGTGATCGAGCGCGAGGCCGAGCAGGCGATCGCGAACAAGAATGTTTCCACGCGGAAGCAGGTGCTCGACTTGGCGCGTGTGCAGGCGGAGGCGGAAGCCGAGCAGAAGATGAAGGTCGCCAATGTCAACGCCGGCCGCGAGCGCGAAATCGCCGAGTTCAAGATTCAACAGGATGAGGCTATCGCCAAGCGCGACATCGAAAAACAGCGGCAACTTCAAACTGCAGAAGTAGCGAGAAAACTTTCGATCGAGCAGGCCGAAGTCGAAAAACAGACCGCGATGATTGCCAAAACACGTGAGCAGCAGCAGGCCGAGATATTGAAGCAGCAGGCCATCGAAGTCTCTCACCGAGCCAAAGAGGTGGCAGTCGCCGAAAAGGAAAAAGAAGCCGCGGAGGCTCGCGCCGCGATGCTGGTCGCCGAGGCCGAGCGCGAAAGGGCGGCGCAGGCAGTTGTGACTGTCACCGTCACCTCCGAAGCGGAGCGCGAAGCGCAGAAGAAGCTGATCGCCGCGCGGCAGGAGGCCAACCAGAACAAGATCAAGGAGGAGATGAACGCGGATGTGCTGGCCTATATGCGACTCAAGGAGGCGGATGCGGAGCGCCTCGCGGCACAGGCACAATACGAAGCCAAACTGCGGCTGGCGGAAGCCGATTCCGAATCCGCCACCAAGCGTGCCGAGGGTGAAAAGTCGCTGAAGATGGTGGATGTCAACGTCGAGCGCGAGCGCGTCAACGTCGAACAGGCCCGCGTCGATGTCGAACGCACCAGTTTGTCGAACAAGCAGGAATTCGAAGGGGCCGCCCTCAAGTTCGAGCTCGAGAAGCTGCGCATCCAGGCGGATAAGGAAGTCCGCATCGCCGCGGCGCAGGCGATGGCCAACATGTTCGCCAAGGCGCAGATGCAGATCTTTGGCGACCCATCCACGATGGCGAGTATGTCGCAGCAGTTCATGCGCGCCGCAGGTTATGGCGCGGCGGCGGAGGGACTTTTACAGACGCTGCCGCCGGAGGCGAAGACGTTGCTGAGCAACCTCGGCCAGACGGTGGTCTCACAGATGGCGGCGAAACAGAATGGCGCAAATGGACAGACTACTGAGCCCGCGAAAGCAGAAACCAGTACGCCCGAGCCTGCACCTGCAACGGAAAAGGCGCGGAGGTAAATGACGAAGCACGAATGACGAATGACGAGTCAAATCCGAATGAGGAAATGACGAATGACCAAAACTGTAATAATGGACATGTGTCGTCTTCAGTCATTCGAGACTTTGAGCTTGATTCGTCATTCGTCATTCGAATTTCGCCATTGATGGAGTTGATATGAGCGTGGCGCCCACAACACTTGCTCCCCTCGACCTCAAGACCGCCCTCGCGTCGCTGGCGGGATATTGGCCCAAATCCGAGAAAATCGACACCTTCTCCGCCAAACTCGCCGAGCGCCCGGCGCAGAACACGCTGATCATCCTCGGCTTGGGTGCGCTCCTCTTCTACATCGCCGAACGCAACGAAAACCCGAAGGTCAACACGGTTTACGACGCCCTCGAATACTGCTCCAGCTCCCTCTCCGTCGGCTACACCAACATCTACCCCCAAACCCCCATCGGCAAACTCGTCGCCACCCTCCTCATGACCTACGGCCCCGCACTTTCCGGCGCGGTGCTCGACGGGCCGAAGAAGCCGGATGAATCATTCAATCAGGTGCAGGAACAAATCCTGGCGACACTGGAACAAATCCTCACGGAGCTCAAGAAGAATCCATGAACCCTAATCACTACTTTTCGCGGTGTGCTGGCTGGACCACCCTGAAGAATTGTATAGTGGTATCAGACCCTAATCGCCCTCGCATGATCACGATGGACCGGTGGGGCGAAGTCGTTTTCATGGCCGCGGATGGTCACCATACCATCGAACAATTCGTTGAGTACATGGGCAAACAATATCCCCAAGGCGAGCCCGCTGGACTTCGCGAACAGATTTACGGGATGATCGACGCCCTTGTATCCGACGGCATTGTGGCCGTACACGACCTGCCAAAAACACTCCCACTTTATTACGCTGTCGATCGATTCTCTATTCCCAAAGAAACGGTTCGCGACCTTATGGAAGCGGATGGTCTGATCAAGCCGGGTCATATGGGCACCACTGGCCAGCCCGAACCAAGGGACCCCTGATCAACAAATCTCCGGTATGGACGGTTTCTACCGGCAAGCCGGGGGCTAAATCAGGCGCGGGAGAGGATGTACAACTGCCCAAGCTGTTTGCCCCCGGCGAAGGATTCTCCTTCGAGGTTGACCGTGGAGACGCGGAAGCCGCGTTCGACGGCGGCGAGGGGAAAGTTTTCAGCACTGGTGCGTTGCGGATCGGAGACCCAGGCGACGCCAGCGGGGGCGAGAAGTTTGGTGATGGCATCGAGGACCAGCGGATGCAGGCGGCGTTCGTAAAGGACATCGGAGGCGAGGACCCAGGGGAACGTTTCAGCGATGGGGGCACGCCAGTCCATGTGCAGGGCGCGGATGCGCTCGGGCGGCAGGCCGTTGCGCAGGGCGTTGTGGGCGGCGAATTCGACGGCTTCCGGGTCGTAGTCGGTGAAGGTGACGTGCCAGCCGCGCAGGCCCGCGGCGATGCCGGTGGTGCCCAGGCCGCAGCCGAGGTCGATGGCGCGGGCCACGAAGTTCTGAGTTCTGGGTTCTGAGTTCTGAGTGAGGAAGGCGGGCGTGGTGCTCGGTGGGATCGTCGGTAGAGCGGGCGGCGAAGTGACATCGGTAAGGATTTTGGTGGCCAGCATCAGGCCGCTCGGCCAGATGATCGGCCAGTAGGGGAGGTAGTTGTCGGCACGGTAGCGCTGTTCGACGATGGGGTCATCCAGGAGGGCATCGGGATCGACGGGTGCCAGCAGGTCGATGGTGCGGCCAGCGATGGTGAGCCGATGGATGCGCGTCGGGAAGCGGGAGGTAAGAGAGAGGGGCGCTGAAAGATTGAGGGGATTGTCGCTCATGGAGGATGAACATGGGCGGGACGCCCATGCCACGTATTTCTTATTTTCCGCCGATCACGTCGGAGATCGCCAGGCCGTTGCGGGTCATGGCGTCGGTCAGGCCGGGGAGTCCGGGGTCTTTAAGGTACGCGCGGCGGAGGTATTCGCGGGCCTTTTCCTTGTTGCCCACCCGCTCGGCCATGTCAGCGATGGACATCAGGACGTTGGCATTTTCGGGCGATATTTCCAGGGCTTTGTTGTAATAGACGAGGGCATTGTCGTAGTCGCCGAGGCGCTCGTACGTGCGCGCGATGCGGATGCGGTCGTTGACCTTGCCCAAAAAGAGCCGCTCTTCGACCTGGCTGGTGTAAGGGACCTTGATGTTCGATTTTTTCCAGCGCGGATCATCCACTTTTTCGGCGAGCTTGGCAGCGCGTTCGAGGGCGTCGAGGGCTTCATCCGGCTTGCCCTGCTTGATGAGGGTGGCGGTGAGGCCGGCCTTGGCTTCTTCGGATGATGGGTCGGCATTCAGTGCCACGCGAAAGTGATATTCGGCCTGCTGAAGATTGTCGGAACGATAATGAATCAGGCCGGCGTAAGCATTGCTGTCTGCATCGAATTGGTCTTCATGCAGGGCTTTGTTTAGAGTGGCGAGGGATTCATCATATTTTTCGGCTTTGTACTGGGCGATGCCCTGTTTGCGGAACTTTTCGAGGTTGGAGGTGCAGGCGGTAAAGCTACCCAGTACGGCCACGACTGCCGCGAACAAAAAGGCCTGGCGAAAAGCGCGGTAACCATCCATGACCAGCACCATCATAAATCTCTCCAAGTGGTTCTGCATCGGCATGATGGTATCATCGGTCAGGGGAATGGCAAGGGATGAACGACCGGACTTGCATGTTTGAGGATTGATGGTGGCGGACGAATCCAATGCAGAGTTGCCGCCGGAAGGGACGATGGTCCGTTACGTGGTGTTGCACCATATGGGAGTGGCGCCGGAACATTATGACTTGATGCTACAAGTGCCGGGAAGTGCGAAACTCATGACCTGGCGGTTTGTGGAACCGCCGGAAACTTGGAACGAGCAACAACCTTTGGCCGAGCGGATCGCCGATCACCGTGAAACGTATTTGACGTATGAAGGGGAGGTTTCGGGAGGGCGCGGGGGCGTTATCCGGATGGATGAAGGGATGGCGAGGATTGTGACTCGAAACAAATCGACATGTCGGGTACAGCTTGAAGGGGGTCGTCGGGCTCTGGTGGAATTGCCGCTTTAAGGGCCCGCGCCTTGCCAGGCAGGGCCAGGAAGAAACGGAGCGCGGAATGGTAAGAAATACCGATTGGTTCGTGCATGATCGCTTTGGCATGTTTATCCATTGGGGGCTCTATGCGATCCCCGCGCGCGGGGAATGGGTGAAGAGTTACGAAAAAATTCCGGACGAGCGGTATCAGGAATATTTTCAGGAGTTCCATCCGACGCGCTACGAGCCGCGCGAGTGGGCGCGACTTGCCAAGGCGGCGGGCATGAAATATGCAGTGATGACCGCCAAACACCATGATGGGTTTTGTCTGTGGGACAGCAAATTGACGGAGTACAAGGCCACGCACACGCGGGCCGGGCGCGACCTGGTGCGGCCCTATGTGGAGGCGTTTCGGCGAGAGGGACTGCACGTGGGGCTCTATTATTCGTTGCTGGACTGGCATCACACACAATACACGATCGACCGGCACCATCCGTTGCGCGATTTGCCCGAAGATGCGCCAGAACGGAAAAATCGATCTTTGCCGGTATACGTCGACTACTTGCATGGTCAGGTGCGCGAGTTGCTGACGAATTATGGGCGGATCGACCTCTTGTGGTTCGATTTTTCATTCGATGACAAGCGCGGCGAGGCATGGCGGGCGAATGATCTTGTGAAGATGGTGCGCGAGCTGCAACCCGGCATTCTCATGAACAATCGGCTCGCAGGAGCGCACGAATACAAGGATGACGCTTCGCGGGCATTGGGTGATATCAGCACGCCGGAACAACTCATTCCGGCGGAGGGCGTGTTGGACAACCAGGGAAACCCGGTTGTCTGGGAGGCGTGCATGACCTTGAACGATCATTGGGGCTACAACCGCGATGATCGCAACTTCAAGTCGCCGGCACAGGTGGTGCGGATGCTGGTCGAGTGTGTGAGCAAGGGGGGCAATCTGCTGCTGAATGTCGGCCCGACGGCGAAGGGGGAAATACAGGCTGAGGCACGAGGCGTATTGGAGCGTGTCGGCACGTGGATGCGTGTGAATCGCGAGAGTGTGATTGGTGCCGGCAATGCGGCTGGTGTTAACAAATCAGACTGGGGGCGATATACCCAGCATGGGCAGATGCTCTATGCGCATATTTTCGAGAGGCCGATGGGGCCGTTGATGCTCGAAAACCTCGCGGGCAAGGTCAAACGGGCACGATTTTTGGCGGATGGGTCGGAGTTGTTGCTCACCAAGCCGTGGAACGTACCTGAGGATTCGCCCCATTTGTTCATAAATCTGCCTCGCGCGGCTTTGCCGGATGAGTTGGATACGGTGGTTGCACTGGAACTGAAATAGGTAAGCATTCAGGAAATGTACTGGGAAATGATCCAGAGAGCCGCACCGCCAAGGAACAGCAGGAAGGCGGCGATCCCGAGGATATTTTTGTCGACCTCGCTGATCCAAGCGAAAGGCAGATCGGCGAGCTGGGCGACCATGAGGGCCAAATCACCAGCCGCCGCGCGAAGACGCGCAAAAAACCCGGCTGGCGTCGCGACGGTTTCAGGCGAAATGGACTCTGCGGGCGGCGGCGCGATAGATTGCGAGGCCGGCGCGGAGGCTGCGTTTTCGGGCGTCACATCGGATGCCGCCGGAGGCGAGGGAAGTGCCGCAGTGCTGGGAGCAGAAGGGATTTCCTCGACATTTTCCGTTTTGGCGACATGGCCCGCAGATGATAGCGGCGCAGCCGGCACTGACGGCGCGCCCTCGCACTCGGCCATCAGTTGGGTCAATTCTTCGGCGAGCACCCCTTCGGCCTCGGACAGCGTCTGTTCAATTTGCGCATCCTCGATGCGAGTGGCGTGAGGCGCTTGCTCAAGACGGGCAGGCGCTTCATTTCCGCCGGCGAGCAGCACATCCAATTCGCCCGCCGATAGCGGGGGGGCCGACGAAGCGGTACCAGGTACATCTTGCGGTGGGGGGGTGGGACCTGGCGGCGCGGTATTCGTCTGCGAATCAGGTTCGGCAATGGCGGCGGTCCCGGTTCCTGACGCCTTCGAGTTACGGGGTTCGCCCAGCAGCGTCTGTATCTCACGCTGCAGCATCTCGGCCCGCTCAATTTCGCTTAAGGCTTGGGTGCTTGTGCCTGGCTCAGCGGATACTTCCGTGAGCTCTGTGCGCGCGGTGTCGCCTTCGAGGTGATGATCGACCAATTCACTGAGAAGATCGGCCGTTCCCGGTGCTTCGGGGGGGGTGCGACTGTCGCGCGTACTCATAATAAGCAGATCGGCCATATCGTCCGAGGGCTTGTGATCCATCGCCCAACGCGACGAAAGTTTGAGGGGGTCGGGAGGGGCCTTTTTTGAATCGCGAAGCTGAAATCGCCTGATCCATGAGCGCCGTTGGGCATTCGGCTCAGTTGAAGTGAATTTGGGCTTTGCCGCAGCCATCATCCCTGACCTGGTTGTGCAGCCTCCGAAAGTGGCTGCGGGTGACATCGAACTCCGCCGTTGCCGTTTTCTGATGATGATGGAAGCTATATTATCAGATCGGGCTATGCAATGAAAATTGCGAGGCTGGAGGCGGCGTTCGATAATCCCGGCCATGATTGAAGTCGACGCATATCGGTTTTTCATTCCGGATTTGATGGAGCAGGACAAGTTCCGAATCCGACTGCCGGATCAAGAATCGCATCATGCCCGTCATGTCCTGCGCCTCATGGATGAGGCGCGGGTCATACTGTTTGACGGGAACGGAAATTGGCTCGCGGCCCAATTGCACTTTGAGAAAAAGTCCGAATGCGAAGCGCGCGCTCTAGGTGAATTACAAAGTGAGCCGGAGGCACAAACGCGACTGATACTGGCCACGGCAGTACCCAAAGGGGATCGCGCGGAATGGCTAATCGAGCAGGCAAGCCAGCTTAACGTTCGCACTGTGCAATGGCTGACCTGCGATCGCAGCCAGGTCAGGCCCAAGGAAAGCGGGCAGAAAATGGAAAAATGGCGGCGGCTCGCGGTCGAGTCGGCCAAGCAGTGTGGTCGGAACCATTTATTGCGTATCGAGCCAAGCCGGACCATCGAACAGGTTTTGGAAATGGGCTATGCGGCAGCTCGGCGGCTTCTCTGGCTTGATCCGGCTGATTCTGCCTCTTCAATTTATCAAATCTCACAGATGGGCCTGAACGACCGTGACCTCATCGCGCTGATCGGGCCTGAAGGTGGCTGGAGCGACCAGGAGCGTGCCATATTGCAGTCGCTGGTCGATCAACGGAAGGCAGTGCGCGTGCGGCTCACATCGACCGTATTGCGAATCGAAACAGCCTGCGCTGCCATCGCAGCTATTTTGATGAGCCGCTGAACAATCGGAGTGGTGCGCGATTAATCGTTTGTGTAGGGGCGCAGAAAGTCCCACGCCTTGCGCGCGGCTTCCTGGGCTGTCGATTCATAGGGATAGAGTTCGACTGTAAGCCAGCCCTGATAGGCGATGGTGCGGATCGTTTCGAATATGGCCTGCCAGTCCATTGCGCCTTCGCCGGGAATGTGGTGCTGATGGACGCGGTTTTCCTTGATGTCCTCAATGTGGACATGCGCGATCCATGAGGCACAGTTCCGCAGCACCTGCGCGGGGTCTTCTTCCACGCAATAAAAATGGCCGAGGTCGCAATTCATCTTCAAACGGGGGTGATTGATGCGCTCTAGGAACTCGATGCATTCCCACGAATGCTGGATGAGAAGGCCAGGTTCCGGTTCCACCATCAGCGTGATACCGAGTTGCTGGGCGAGGGGCAGGCATTGCCGAAGGCCAGCCTCATAGCGATCAAGCGCAACATCGCGGGGGATGCTACCCAAGGGCCCACCGGGTTGGAGCGATATCGTCGAACCGCCGAGTGCCGCGGTCATGCGAATGACGGCCTGCGTGTGTTCTATGCGCTTGGAAACAAGCTTCGCATCATCTTCAATCCAAGTTGGGTGATACGTGTCTCCCAGAGCGAAAAGGGTGAAGGCATTGACATTCGAAACGCTAAGCTTTCGGCGTGCCAGCAGATGCCGCACTTCCTCCACCGTTTTGGCGGACATTTGCGGCGGATAGGCGTGAGGGACATCCGCCATGATTTCGACACCGGTATAGCCGATGTCGGCGATCGATTCGATGGCGGCTTCAAGAGTCGTCTTCTTGTACGCATTCGTAGAGAAAGCAAGCTTCATGCGACCAGTCTAATCGGCACCTACCAGTGTCACCACCAAACTTGAAAGAAGTATGAGAAAGTTATCGCATTGGCCGTTTCCGTTCGCTATGATGTGCAGAGGCGGCGAAAGGAATCAGGACAGAAGTGATGTGCATACAGGGACTTGGGAGCAACATCCCGTGGCCCGGCGGCGTTTGACAGAAAGAATCACTTTCACAGGAATGAGCATGTCCATCGCAGGCGATCCGATCTTAAAACCCCAAATGGAAGAAGGCGGTCCGCCCAGAAGTCGCAAAGATGGGCATTTGCCGGCTTTCTCGATTCAGAAATCGAGCCGATTGCCTTGGGTTTTTGCCGCGCTGGCCATTCTTGTGGCCGGCGGGGGTGGGACAGCACTTTATCTCATGCGCAACTCGACAACCGACAACACCATTCTCACATATGTGGTGCGCCGGGAATCATTCGATGTAACGATCCCCCTCAATGGCGAAATGAAGGCCAGTAGGAACGTGGAAATTCGCAGCCAGGTGGAAGGGTCGCCCACTATTCTGTCAGTGGTGCGCGAGGGGACGCGCGTCAAAGAGGGCGACGTGCTGGTGACGCTGACGTCCGATGTGATCAAGGACCGGCTCGAGGATGCGCGCATTCGTCTGGAGAACGCTGTTTCTGCGACGGTGAACGCGGATGAAACCGTGCGCATTCAGCAGAGTCAGAATGATTCAGACCTTAAGACCGCCGAAATCAATGCCGAAATTGCCCGGCTGGAATACGAGCAGTTCGACAAGGGGGATTCCAAGGTGCAGGTAGATACGTACATCACCGCGCTGGAGAATGCCAAAACCGATCTGGAGCGAAAAACCAAAGACTTGGAAAAAATGCAGGAATTGTTGCGAAAGCAATTTGTCTCAGAAAACGACAGATTGGACGCCGTCATTGCGGAACGCGACAGCCGCAATAAACTCAATACGGCGGAGATGAACCTGAAGGTCTGGCAGGATTATTCCGAGCCGCGCCAGCGCCAGACGTTAAAGCGAAAGATGGATGCCGCCGCGGCCGAATTGGAAAGAACCAAAGCCCGTGGCAATGCGCAATTGATGTGGCGCGAGGCGGACTTGCGCGCCAAGCAATCGACTCAGCGCGTCGAGGAGGGACGCCATAAGTCACTCCAGGCGCAACTCGAAGCATGCACCATCCGCGCCCCCCAGCTGGGCATGGTGGTTTATCAGAGTTCATTGGGCGGCAATCAGAACCAGGGGCCGATCGAAGAAGGAGCGACAGTTCGGCAGAATCAGGTGCTCATTCAGCTTCCGGACACTTCGCGAATGCTGGCGGAGGTTCGAATTCCCGAACAGCTCATCGAGAAAGTCCGGCGCGAACAGGAAGCGACGGTGACCGTGGATGCGGTGCCGGGCAAGATGTTTCATGGACGCGTGGAGTCGATTGCAGTGTTGCCGGATTCGTCGAATCGCTGGGCCAATCCGAATTTGAAGGAGTATATCACGCAAATCGGGCTCGATGAGCTGGACCCGGCATTTAAGCCTGGCTTTTCCGTAAAGGTCGAGATACTGGTGGATCACGTGGATGATGTAGTTGCTGTTCCTGTGCAGGCGGTATTTAACGCCGGCGGGCAGCCCTATGTTTTCGTGGGAAGCGCTGAGCACTTTGAGAAGCGCACGATCAAAACTGGACTTAGTTCGTCCACGAGAATCGAGGTTAAGGAGGGGCTCACGCCCGGTGATATCATATTACTTGCCAGGCCAAAGAGCGCGCAGGATGAAACCGGCGGCGATTCGGACAAGGACAAAAAACGCGGTGGTACATCTTCGCGCGGCAGGGGAAATGGCAATGGTGGTGGGGGAGGTGGTGGAGGTCGCGGGCGGGGTGGGGGGCCTTCATGACCACCTCCGTAATTCAGTCCTTGCCGGCGATGCGCCCGCTGGGCCCGGTTATCGCGAGCGTCCAGAGTTTGTATAAGGTTTACCAGAAGGGCAAGCGCGTCGAACCTGTCTATGCCTTGTGTGGGATCGATCTGGATATACATCAGGGTGAGATGCTGGCGATCATGGGTTCTTCCGGATCCGGCAAGTCGACGTTTATGAATATTCTCGGCTGCCTGGACCGCCCGACGTCCGGCCATTATTACCTGGATGGGCACGATGTGGCCTACATGCCGGATGATGAATTGTCGGAGTTTCGCGGGGCGCGGCTCGGCTTTATTTTTCAGAATTTCAATCTCGTGCCGCAATTAACGGTGCTGGAGAATTTGGAAGTGCCGCTGTTTTATCAGATGGTACCCCCCAAAGTGCGGCGCGAACGTGCACGCGAGCTGTGCAGGCTGGTTCGTTTGGAAGACCGCATGCATCATCGGCCGGTGGAATTGTCGGGTGGGCAGCAGCAGCGCGTCGCGGTGGCGCGAGCTTTGATGAACAACCCGCTGTTTCTGCTGGCGGATGAGCCGACGGGCAACCTGGATTCCAAGACTGGCGCAGCGATCATGGACCTGTTTCATCGCTTGCACGAAGAGAAGGGCACGACGCTGGTGGTCGTGACGCACGACCCCGCCGTCGGGGCACAATGCACGCGCCGGGTCGTCCTCAAGGATGGGGAAATCGAGACGGACAACTATCAAACCAAAGTGCGTCCCGCCGAATAAAGACAGATTCAGGCACAATTGTACAATGCGCCCATGGCGCGAATCATCATCATCGGCGGCGGCATCGGAGGTCTCACTGCCGCCGCGTGTCTGCGTGCGCGTGGCATCGAGTCGAATATCTATGAGCGCGCGACCGAGATGCGCGAAGTGGGGGCGGCATTGGCTCTCTGGCCCAATGCGACCCGCATCCTGAAGCGGCTGGCGGTGCTCGAAGGGTTGCTCGCGCGCGCCCATACGCCTCCAGTGGGGGCGCTGCGGGATGCCAAAGGGAAGGTGCTGCTTCGCATGGCCGCTTTGCAAAGTGATGTGCCTTCCGTTTTTGCCCATCGGGCCGATGTCCACAGCGCGCTGATGACGGCGATTCCTGCGGCGAGCATGCACCTCGACAAACAATGTGCCGGTGTGGAGCGCGACGGAGAGAGGATTCGCGCCCTGTTTTCCGACGGAACCATGTCGAACTGGGCCGACGGCTTGATCGGCGCGGATGGAATTCGTTCCGTTGTGCGTGAACAAACGCTGCACGACGGCCCGCCGATTTATCGCGGATATGTGGCTTGGCGCGGCGTCGCGAATTTTGAGCCGGGTGAAGAAATCGTCGGCGAATCCTGGGGATGCGGCAAGCGCTTCGGTTTTATCCCGCTGGGACGTGGACGTGTTGGCTGGTGGGCAACCGCCAACAAACCAGGAAATGAAGGCGAGCGAACCTGTGCCCGCGCGCCGGCACAATGGAAAGAAGAACTGCTGAAAGAGTTTGCCAGGTGGCATGCACCGATTCCTGCACTCCTTGCGGCGACGCCCGAATCGGCATTTTTGTGCAACGCCATCATGGACCGTCCGCCGTTGCCGCCCCATTGGGGTGATGGGCTGGTGACCTTGCTTGGCGATGCGGCCCATCCCACGACGCCCAATCTTGGCCAGGGGGCGTGTATGGCTATCGAAGACGCCGCGGTGGTTGCCCTCGCGCTGGCGGCCATTCCGGAAATTCCCACCGCCTTTCGAGTCTATGAAAACACCCGTCTGGAACGCACCAGTTGGATCGTGCGCGAGAGCCTGAAGTTCGGGAAGATAGGACAGTGGGAGAACCGTCTGGCCTGTGAGCTGCGGAACCGCCTGGTCCAGGTGGCGCCGAGGAGACGCATGCGTCGGCAGTTCCGCAACCTGTGGCTTTACGACGCCTGGGATACGCCATTGGTGATGCGAGGATAAGATGACCCTATCATCAAATAGTTTAGGATAATCAGTGTGGAAGTGAGTGAGTTCTCTTGTTGACGACGCCCATTTTCACTACTATCACACGAAGATTATTGCGGGCGTAACTCAGTGGTAGAGTCACAGCCTTCCAAGCTGTTGGTCGTGGGTTCGAATCCCATCGCCCGCTGATACTGCCAGCTAGAGGAGCCACAAAAAATCGCTCCTCTTTTTGTTGAATTTGTCGTAAGGTAATGATACGGGGGCAGAGGAGGCCGAGGTCAAATCACGACGGTATTCTTTGCGCGACCTGCATGGCGGCTGGTAGGCATCGGCTTAATTTCCGCCCAAATGCCGCACATACTTCACGAACTGAAACACAGGCGGCACCATGATTGCCATTACAATGGCGATGATGGCCATTATCACCAGCAGTTCAAGGAGCGTAAGGGCTCTGCGAAGACGCGGTAAATGGAACCTGTGCATGGCAGACTCCCCCAAAGTGTGCAAGGAACCTTGCAATTAGCCTAACTCATGGTGAGTGTGGAGGGAAGAAAATTCTGGGAAGGTGCCCCGGACATTCTGGTGAAGCAGCCCGCCCGCGCGTGTGAGTCCCACGCGCCGCCCGGGGAACCAGCCAGGCGCATGCGTTGACCGGTTCCTCATGGCCGCCTTCTGCTTGCGGCTCTGCCTGTAGCGGCTTTGGAAGTGGCCTAGATCATATGAGAGATAACCTATGATAATAGTAGAAATAGTTTACAATCGAGGCTCGATTTATGACGTTCTATGTTGTTCCCTGCACGCGACGCTTTGCACCCCAAGACCACAGAAACATTTAGTTAGCACCATGGGGAATCGAGGGCGGCGTACCGACTCGGATTGAGACGGTGGAAAAATTTCTCATTGTAGAAAAAAGATATCTCATTGTGTTTTTCTCTTGAAGCGGCGTAAACTCCTCCTACGTATCGTTGTATTTCCACTTCTGTAACGCACGGTTTTAAGAATTCAGTATTCTCCTGTTCGGTCCTTTCCCGAGGAGTGAACCATGTTTCGCAAATCTCGCAAGCGCAGGGCTTTTACGCTGATTGAACTTCTGGTTGTTGTCGCCATTATTGCGGTACTGATCACCGTGCTGATTCCCGCTCTTTCCAGAGCGCGAGATCGGGCAAAGACGGTCGCCTGCAACGCCAACTTACGCTCGATGGGTCAGGGGTTGACACTTTACGTGATGAATTACAAATATTACCCCTGCTGTTGGGCGCACTACCCCTCGGATTATGGGTGCCTCTGGGGGCCGCGCTTAAATGCCGAATTTGGCTACGGAGGCAGGCATATGTTCAAGTGCCCGCTCGCCTCGGCCCTGTTCGTCTGGGATGCCAAGATCCCGGGAGGCACTCCCGCAACCAAGTCAGAAGTTGGATTCGGCTACCAGATCGGCGACTCGTTGCTTGAGAACGGCAAGTATGCCTTTACCTATGGATATAACGACTGGGGATGGGGAGGCTCGCCTCAAAAAGGGCTCGGCGCCCACAACGATCAGGCGACGAACTGTGAACTCAAGGAGTCTCTTGTCAAAAAGCCCTCCGATATGATCGCCATCATGGACAACTGGGTGGATGTTCGGGACAACATCGCCATTCCGTACTGGACGTTTAATGTCGATCCGCACAATCCAGCCGAAGCGCCCGGCAAGCGGCACCAGAAAGGCGCCAACGTGCTCTTTGCCGATGGCCACACCGCGTGGTATCTGCAAACTGCCCTGTGCAGTCCAGCCGGGGCTACAGGTGGCAAGGCCGATGTGAATGGCGTGCGAAGAATGTGGAACAATGACAACGAGCCGTGAGTAATTGCGGCATTTCTGGCCGCTGACTGCTTGCTTCTTCAGGGAATACAAACCTTCCTTTTCACGCGCGCGCCCGTTTCCGCCGGCGTTCGCGGTGGTGTAGCATTTTCTGGCTAATTCTAGCGTTACTCCTGTATCCCATCGCTCGTCGTTAAGCCTTGGTCCTGTCGGTATTTCCAGTCTTTCAAAAAAGGAGCGAGAGGTATGGTTAACACTTCTCAATTTCGCGTGGTGCTGGCTTCGATCCTTTCGCTGGCAGTGATCAATACGGTCGGTGCCGCTGATGCGACCATACCCGGCAGTGCAGCGCGCAGGGCCGTGGATGATGCCCTTCCGATGGTGGGGACCGATGGCCACGGGCATGTCTATCCGGGGGCGGCGGTCCCCTTCGGGATGGTGCAACTAAGTCCCGATACCCGCCTGAGCACGTGGGATGGCTGTTCCGGGTATCACTATTCCGACAAATCAATCCTTGGATTTTCACACACCCATCTATCCGGTACCGGGTGTGCAGACCTGGGTGAAATCGCACTCATGCCATTTGCGGGCATTACCGAGCCGGTCGATGGCAAGCAGCCGGTGATTGCTTCTGCATTCAGTCATACCGATGAATCTGCCAAGCCCGGTTATTACAGCGTGCTTCTGAAAGACCACAACATCCGGGTGGAACTGACCGCTACCACCCGCGCCGGCTTCCACCGCTACAGCTTCCCGCCCGATGCCGACCCACGCGTGGAAATCGATCTCCATCACGGCATCGGTTCTGCATCCACTGCGCTTAAGCTCACCGTTGAAGATAGCACCACGATCACCGGGATCCGCAAATCCCGCGGATGGGCCAATAACAAGGTACTCTATTTTGTCATTAAGTTTTCCGAGCCGATGGATTTGACGACCCTCGACAAAGATGAACAGCGCCAGCCCGCCGGCGTCAAAGAGATCGAATCCGCTGAAGTCGTCACCGGCACGGGCCGCGGCCAGAACCGCAAACCGGCCAACCTCCGCGCCTTCGCCATGTTCAAAAAAGGCCTGCAAAAGCCGCTGCTGGTCAAAGTTGGCATCTCCTCCACGAGTCTAGAAGCGGCCAAAAAGAACCTGGAAACCGAAATCCCCAGTTGGGATTTTGATGCCATCGCCGCCGCCGCCGCCGACACGTGGCAAAAGCATCTGGGGGTCATCGCCATCGAAACGCCCGACATCGCCACTCGCCAGACCTTCTATTCCAATTTCTATCTGACCCACATGGCCCCAACTCTCTACAATGATGCCGACGGCACTTACCGTGGCCAGGACCACAACGTCCACCCATTCGAAGGTTTTCAGAATTACGAGACCTTCTCGCTCTGGGATACCTTCCGTGCCGAACACCCGCTCCTGACCATCGTTCAACCCGGCCGTATTGACGACTTCGTCGGCTCCATGCTCGCCCACTATCGTTATTTCAACCAGCATTCCCTGCCGGTCTGGCCCCTCGCCGGCTGCGAAACCTGGTGCATGATCGGCTATCACTCCGTCCCGGTGCTTGCCGACGCTTACTTTAAGGGTTTCCGAAAAACCGATTTCGAGGCTGTCTTCGCCGCGATGAAGGACACCGCCATGCAGGACCGCAACGAGCTAAAAAACTACCGCGAGCGGGGCTATATTCCGACCCGCCGTCGGGGCGAGAGTGTCTCGCGCACACTCGAATACTCCTATGATGACTGGTGCATCGCCCAGATGGCCAGTGCCCTGGGTAAGGGCGAGGACGAAAAACTCTTCACTCAACGTGCCAACTATTTCAAAAACGTCTTCGACGCCGAATCCGGCCTGATGCGCGGCAAACTCGCCGATGGCACATGGGTCACGCCCTTCGATCCCAATAAGGTCAATTTTGATGACTATACAGAGGCCAATGCGTGGCAATATTCCTTCGCCCCCATGCACGATATCGCCAGCCTTGTAACCCTGATGGGCGGCGACGACAAATTCATCGCCAAACTTGATACTCTCTTTACCACCGAATCGAAGACGCCGCCGGGGTTGGTCGATATCACCGGGCTCGTCGGCCAATATGCCCACGGCAATGAGCCGTGCCATCACGTGCCGTACTTGTATGTCTATGCGGGCGCGCCGTGGAAATCGCAGGAGATCGTGCGCAAGCTGGCGGCGATGTTTTATACCAACAAGCCGGACGGCCAGTGCGGCAACGTGGACTGCGGCCAGATGACGGCGTGGTATGTCTTCTCGGCTTTGGGCTTTTATCCGGTCAACCCCGCCAACGGCATCTACATCATCGGCAGCCCGGTGGTGGACAAGGCGACGATCAACCTTGATCCCGCGTTCTACAAGGGCAAGACATTCACGATGATCGCGGAGAACAACTCCAAGGAGAACATCTACATCCAATCCGCCACGCTCAACGGCAAGCCGCTGGATCGCGCGTGGATCACGCACAAGGAAATCACGGATGGCGGCACGCTTGCCTTCAAGATGGGTCCGCAGCCCAATAAGGAATGGGGCAGAAATGCCGCCAGCAGGCCGCCGGTAAGTGCGTGGCAGATGAAATGATAGTCGTATTGTAATATAATATATATAGATGTATTATGTATATTCTTCGGAAGATTGTGGCTCGCCAAACAGTTGCTTACAGACTCTACCATTTCTCAAGAGGCGATGATGCGGGCGAGTTGTTTTTCGAGGTAGGTGGTGAGGAGGGCTTCGAAGCCGGGTGGGCAGTTGCGGAGGATGAGTTTGAGGACTTCGCGTGCGCGCGGGGGTTTTTGCAGGGCGGGGGCGGGGGGGGG